>Ga0078972_1002112_pt1 | contig 68229 bp, 66 predicted proteins | sample YelNatPaOPGAMG01_FD_67568 | JGI IMG/M metagenome (GOLD analysis project Ga0078972, IMG submission 67568) | Hot spring thermophilic microbial communities from Obsidian Pool, Yellowstone National Park, USA - OP-RAMG-01 (SPADES assembly) (version 2) | ecosystem: Environmental > Aquatic > Thermal...
TTCGGTCTTTGAAATTTAGCCAGAATTGAGATACCATCCATGCCGTAAAGCATATCTGTACAGCCTCTGCGTGCATGAGCATACTATTTGCAAGATATACAGGCGCTCCAAGCCCAAGTTCATTCTTGACGTAGTTAAAATAGTCTTCTATGTGTTCACGTTTAGAATAATGGCCGAGTATAACATACTCATCCATAGAAAGATCTGTCGACAAGATTACTCTGTTGTCAAGTCTATTGTCAAAGACAAGCTTTACCTTTCTCGAGTATGCCGGTATCCATGCAATGACAGATGAAACAGATTTGGTATTCTTATTCAGATCACTCAGGAGTATTTCGGTATCGTCAACGACAACTTTTATATTCGTCCTTATTCTTCCTATAACTGTGTATCTTTTGCTTAAGGCTTTTGAGATGATCTCAGAGCATGTTATGCCACCGTCAGTCAAAACGATAAGACTCTCGAACGGAACTGATTCAATCATTCGTTCAAATTGCTTGGTCGAGGTTTCTAATGAATTATCCATTGTTGTGAAGATAGGAAAGTATAACCTTGAGTTTATCCACAAAACAGATGTAAGAAACTCTATTCCATTCACAATACGTTGCTCTATCGATGAGTAATGCTTTCCAACGAATTCAATCGATTTAGTCCCATACCTTTTAATAACTGTTTCGTCGAGAATGAGATACTTTGGTTTTTGTCCTATACCATTGAAGAAGTCTTTTAAGAATGTGATTCTTGCATTTGATATTTCATTCAAAGGACTTCGAGACAAAGCACGTGACATAGTTGACTGAGACGACATAATTTCAGATGCAATCTGAGACTCATTGATATGCTTTGGCAAGAAAATACCAAGGATGTACTTAAAGATTCTGATCCTTTGGTCTTTTCTTTTAAAAGGAACCAGATCGATAATAGAAGATACAATTTGTGATATATTAGTTGTGAGCATGGAACCACTCCTTTTTTTTGCATTCAACAAAAGTATAGGATGATTCCATGCTCATTGTCTACTGTTTTCAAAGATCTTTATTCAATATTCACATTCCAAATTGAAAATGCATAGTTTGAGAATATTTGATTTGATTAGCAAAAATGATATTAAAGTTTTAAGAGATTTAAGAGAAAGAAAGATTTACAAATCATTAAAAAAAGAAGATCTACATGAATTCAGAATACCACCTCGCGGAAAAGGAGGAGTTGTGCGTCTATACTTTTGTTTTCACAAAGAAAAGAAAGATACGATTGTTATTCTTGATATAGAATTTAAAAAGAAAAATAAGGCAGATATAGAAACGGCGAAGGAGAGGAAGAAAGAATATGATTAAAAAAAAGAAAATAGAAGAATTAAAAAAGATGGAACAAAAATACTATCAATGGGAAAGGGAAAACGAGGATAAAATAGAATATTTTAAAAAAGAATTGAGAGATCCATTGAATGATTTTATTGTCGAAGTAATAACAGAGCGTCTTGATAAAGGTTTAAATCAAGAAAAACTTGCTAATAAAATGGGTACTAAACAACCTGTGATATCGCGTTTTGAAAATTCAGGAAGAAAACCAAGTTATGAATTCATGGAGAGATTGGCAAAGGCACTGGGAGGAAATTTATATATAACTATACATGGAGATTACACTTTAACAGCTTCAAAAGAATACAGAAAAAAATTAGATCTTTTAAGCAAAGAGACGGGAAAAAGTCCTCAAGAATTAATGATGAACTTTTTAGAACAGGGTATAAAGATGGACTTTATGATCCCAGTTTCCTCTAATTTAACGAATGTAGCATGGTCTCCAATACCAATTAACGAAATCGTTGATGAACAATCATTGGAAGAAGAGGTGTTAGCCGTATGAGTTCAGAGAAAAGTATTTTTTCTTTTGATGAATATTCTATAACAGATATTCAATACATCTTTGACAGAGATTTAATGGCTCAAAATCGTGATAAAAAGATTGATTTCTCTGTACAATTTACGCCTGAAATACAAATAAATGAATTAGAAGGTAAATTGAGTGGCATTGTAAAACTTCGAATTTCTGTTGAAGGCAAAGTTAAAAAAATGAATCTTGTAAATACAAGTGTAAATATTTTTGGAAAGTTCAGTTCCTCAAATTTAGAAAAAGACAAATTCAATCAATATTGTCGTCTGAATGGTGTTGCAACTTTATTTCAAATTGCAAGAGCTTTAATAATTTCATTTACTTCTCAAACAGGAAACATTCCTATAATGATACCTCTTACAAATATCATTGCTTCTCAGGAGATAACGAATGAAAAAACAAGAAAGTAAAAAATGACAGAGTTTGTCAAGTATTTTGTTTAAACTTCATTTTTTGAGCATTCATAAGTATTTAAACGCAAATTCTCAACTACGTTTTTCGGCCTTTCAATCACAATAGTTCTCGGAGTTTCATCCAGCAGTTTTACATTGTGAACCTCTGCTAAACCACGTGAAATTATAATGATTTTCTGTATTTAATGCCTAATCACTGATCACTATTTTATATTCAAAATCGATCAAGTATGGTATATAATAGTCTTTGAATTTAAAACTTTGGAGGGATCATGGAAAACAACAAAAAAATCGGAAGGTTCAGAATAATTCTTGTCTCTGCCATTCTTGCCATCGCAATAATTCCGGCAATTTTGATAGGGTTGATCGCCTATTATTATTCTGTGAACAATCTTCAATCAACGATAAAGAATGCACAGAAGGTCGCTCTTAATTTAGATGTGTTGAATCTCAACAACATCTTTTCCCAGTACGAAGAGGCAGTATCAACATTGGCCCAAACACAAAGTATCCAAAATTATGCCCAGAATAATTCTGCAATGTTCTCAACTTTCGATGACTTTTTGAAAACCTATCCAGAAATGTCCAACGTTTACATTGGAACCGTTAATGGTTCGATGTATTTGAGACCTAATCAAACACTTCCTTCAGGCTTCGATCCGAGAACGAGACCTTGGTACGTAGATGCATTGAACTCAAATGGTCCCATTTTGACAGAGCCATATCACAACGCTACGAACAATTCATGGACTCTAACTGCCGCGCAGAAATTATACGATTCATCTGGGAAGTTGCTTGGTGTTGTTGGAATAGACATAGAATTGAGCAAGATGAATGCGCTGATGAAGAATTCAGAAGTGACAAAAAACTCGTACTTAGCTGTTCTCTCGTCGGGTGGAACAGTTTTGATAGATCCTTACTCGAACCTAATAAATATCGATGTTGCTGAGTATGATTGGGGTAAGCAAATAGTCGCCCAGAAAAATGGCACGATAGATTACACTCTTGACGGCATTGAAAAGGTTGCAACTTTTGGAAGACTTGACAACGGATGGATAGCCATGGTCATAACACCCGTATCTGACATGAACTCACTTGCGAATGCGATGAGAAATCTTTTCATAATTATCATTGTAATAATCGCCGGACTTGCAGCCCTTATTTCATACCTTATAATCATAATGGTCATGAAACCGATTAAATACTTTGAAACGCTGGGAGAAAAGCTTTCAAAGAGAGATCTTACGCATTCTTTTGATTCAAAGAGAAAAGATGAGATAGGAGCGATGCTCGGTAAGTTCGATAAGTCATTGAAAAATATCCGCGATGCACTCAGAGAGATGGAAGGTGCATCTAAAGATGTTGGTGGAGCCACGGACTCTGTCGTGAAAGAAGAAAGCACACTTGGAGAAAGTATAAGTTCGCTTTCCAAATCGATAAAATCTGTTCATGATAACGTCACTAACACTGCCTCAGGCCTTGAAGAGATAAATGCAAGTATCGAAGAAATAGCTTCAGCTTCCCAAACTCTTGCCAAATCATCGCAGGAAGCGAGTGATTCTTCCAATAAGATAGCTTCAAGCGTTTCTGACCTCAACAACATTGCAGACAAAACTAAAAAGTCCATACTCGACATGAAAGACTCAGCGATAAAAAGTACCAACATAGCACAGGAACTCGCTGAATCTTCGAATAAGATAGGAGACATAGTTGGAACTATAAACAAGATAGCAGAACAGACGAATCTGCTTGCACTCAATGCTGCAATTGAAGCGGCACGGGCCGGTGAAGCAGGTAAAGGATTCGCGGTAGTCGCGGACGAGATAAGAAAACTTGCCGAAGAGACGAAAAAATCAACTGCAAACATTTCTAAGATCACGGAAGAGTTCAAAATCAAATCTGATGAGTCGTTAAAAACAAGAGAAGTTTTGAATAAGGCCATTCTTGAAAGCGTCGATCAGGTTGATGTGATGATAAATAAATTTGAAGATATCTCCCGAAATATAGACCTTATAGTATCAACTATAGAAAATATAGCCGCAGCTTCTGAAGAGCAGAGTGCGTCAACGGAAGAAATAACCTCTGGTACCACCGATATGACGAACAGAGTTTCTGAACTTGACGAAGAAATGAACAGGCTTGTCAAAGTCCTCGGTGATCAGGAAGATCTTGAAAACGAACTGAAAAAGATAGTCGAAAATTTGAAAGATGCCTATTCAAGGTACGAGAAGGTACTCTCAACTATGAAATATTGATCTTTTAGAACTTTTAACAGCCCCGAAAGGGGCTGTTTTATTTTGTTGACAATTATGGCTTAAATATGGTACCATATTTATAGAAAATAATTTTCTGTAAGAGGTGGTATTTTTGAAAGATGCGATCATCGATGATGTCAGTAAGCAATTGCATGAAAAAGGGATGAGGCTTACAAACCCGAGAAGAGAAGTTGTAGAGCTCTTCATCTCATCCAAAAAACTCCAAACTCCACAGGAAATATTTGAGCTTGCCCGTGAGAAGAAGATAGATGTAGGTCTGACGACAGTTTACAGGATGATAAATGCTTTGATGGAGGTTGGACTGGCGAGAGCTTATTCGATTAAGGGTGAGTTGAGATACATCTTCTGTTCTCCGGATCATCATTATCATCTTATATGTACAGAATGTCTTAAAGTTCAGGATGTTTTTAACTGTCCAATCGGGGATATCAAAATAAAAGGATTCAAAGTTCAGAGCCACCAACTCGATTTTTTTGGAGTTTGTGAAGATTGTCAGAATAAATGAAAGGGTGAATTGAATGATAGATCTTTGGTCTCCAGGTGCCGGGATGTCTGTCGGCATGGTTATTTTAACATCTTATTTGTTAGGATTGGTTCACGGTATAACGCCTGACGAACATACATGGCCGATAACCTTCAGTTACGCTGTCGGGAGTTATTCGGCAAGAAAAGGTCTCATAGTCGGCTTGATTTTTTCTCTAAGTTTTACAGCGCAGCGTGCTTTGATGAGCGAGATTTCTTATTTTGCGCTTTCAAAGGTCTTTTCATTACCATATTTTAACTACATCATTTACATGATAGTTGGAACGGCCATGGCACTTGGTGGACTGTACGTTTTTAAGTTCAAAAACGCGTTCCACATACATTTCGGAAAGATCGATAAATCTCACCATGCCGCCGCCTTGAAGGGTGAATATCCTGACGTTCAGGCTCCAACTCCAAAGATGGCAATAATTCATGGATTCATAGCAGGATTCGGATTCGGCGCATTTGCACTTATAATTTACACTGTGCTTGCACCTTCAATGCCAAACGCTTATCTTGGATGGGTGCCAGGATTTTTCTTCGGTATAGGTACGGCAACTGTCCAGGCCTTCGCAGGATTATTTTTCGGTGCACTTACGAAACATTTGAAAATTTCACCACAAATGGCATCAAAATTATCAAGTCTAACGGCCGGCAGAACATTGTTGTGGGGAGGCCTTACCTTTGTGGCGGCCGGTATCTTTGGATTGCTTTTTCCATCAATTGCTGGCTTCCAGATACTCACACCGCTTCACATCCATAATCTTCACAGCCTTGGAATAGAATTTGTACTCGTCATAGTTGTCGTTCTTGTCATAGGGGTTGGTTCGCTTGTTTACGAGGTTAGAAAAGCCGTTAAAAATCAAAATGATCCTGCTTTGAAAAATTACAATTGAATAAAGGCACCTTCCGGTGCCTTTAAAATTTACGATCTGATTCCGTAAAGCGAAGCCTTAATCAATGTTTCAGTTCTTACCTTTTCAGCTATCTTTTTGCTTTCTTCCCTATATAAAATCTTTTCGATATTTGTCTTTTTCATCTTACTCCCTCCTTTCAATCATAAAAAGTATATTCCTTTTATTTTTAAAGAGAATTTTAAGATTGATCAGATCGTGATCTTTTAATTTTCTCTTTTAATTAAGTCTTAACAAATTTTCAAATATCAAGAAATATGCTTTACGAAATGATAGGCAATTATTTCTTTTTTCATTTTGTTGATTTCTTAAAGATTTATGGTAAAATAATTAAAGGCGCACGATCCAGGTAATAAGATAGCGTGAGCTACACCTTTGGATGGGCGTATTTTTTGATAAAGGAGGTGCAGGATGTACGCCATAGTTGAAATAGGCGGAAAACAGTACAAGATTTCGGAGGGGGAAGCTTTCGAGACAGAGCTTGTAAAAGGTTTTAAAGAGGGCGATAACGTAGTTATGGATAAAGTCATTGCGATCAAAACGGACAGTGATTTCAAGATCGGCACTCCTTACGTTCAGGGAGCAAAGGTTATGGCCACTCTTGTCGAAAATGGAAGATATAAAAAAGTCATAACTATCAAGTTCAGAAGAAGAAAAGGATACAGGCGGGTGAAAAACCATAGGCAATGGTATTCTTTACTCAAGGTTGACAAGATCGAAGCATGACGCGATGCGATTTCTTCCTCGAAAGCGGGGAATATATCGGTTTTAAAATCTCGGGTCATGTCGGGTTGGGAGTGAAAGGAAAAGATTTAGTTTGTGCTTCTGTAAGTGCGCTTTCGCAATCTACCCTGATAGGTTTGAATGAAGTTTTAAAGATGGATATTGATTACAAGATAGAAGATGGAATGATAGAATGTCATCTTAAAGAGTCGAATGAATGCGCTCAAAAGATAGTTTCGACATTACATAGAACGCTCGATCAACTTTCAAAACAATATCCAAAAAATGTATCTGTTTTTGGAACGGAGGTAAAAAGATGAGAATAGATCTTCAAATCTTCGCCACTAAAAGTACAAGTGTGGGAAATGGAAGAGATAGTAATCCAAAATATCTTGGAACAAAAGTTGGAGATGGCCAAACGGTAACGTGTGGAAGTATTCTTGTCAGACAGCGCGGTACAAAGATATGGCCGGGTAATAATGTCGGACTTGGAAAAGACTTCACGCTTTTTGCCATGAAAGAAGGAAAAGTACATTTCAAGGTTCGCAACGGAAGGAAGTATGTTAACATATTGAGAGGCGATAATGAGTAAAGCCAAACAGATCTCCGTGATAGGAATCTTTGCAGCTCTTGCAACTGTTTTAATGCTTCTTGAGATCCCGATACCACAGCTTGCCGGTTTCAAATATGACGGCAGTGAAATACCAACCTTGATGGTTGGTCTGATGTTTGGGCCTATCGCAGGCATTCTTACGGAGATAATAAAGGATCTTCTTTACTTTGCGATACGCGGAACGGATATAGTCGGACTTTTGATGAATATGGCGGCAGGGATAATTTTTGTGGGTACAGCCTCTTCTATTTACTTCTGGCACAAGACGAAGATGATGGCCATACTTTCGATGACCGTTGCAAGTCTTGCAACAACGGGAGGAATGGCAATTCTCAACCTCATCGTTTATCCACCGTACTTGCACGTTTCTTACGCGTTCATGATACAGAATTATCTCTGGATAATAGTGCTCTTCAACGTTTTCAAAGTTGGCATTGATAGTTCAGTTGTTTTTCTGGTTTACAAAAGAGTTTCTAAATTTTTCAAGACTGAAAGTTGGGAAAATAAAAAGATTATGGAGGAAAAGTATGATTCAAAAAACTTACCTCGCTAAGGTTGGTGAGATAGAAAAGAAATGGTACGTCATCGACGCAACGGGAAAACCAGTTGGCCGATTGGCAGTCGATGTCGCAAAAATTCTCATGGGCAAAAATAAACCTACCTATACTCCAAATGTTGATACCGGAGATTACGTAATAGTTTTGAACGCAGAAAAGATAGCGCTGACTGGCAATAAGTTTGAGGATAAACTGTACCGCCGTCATTCGGGATACATGGGAAATCTGAAAGAGATAAAAGGAAAAGATATGGTTGCAAATCATCCTGAAAGATTGGTGGAGTTAACGGTAAAAGGTATGATGCCCAAAAACATTCTTGGTAGGCATATGCTTAAAAAGCTTAAGGTTTACCGTGGCTCTGAACATCCTCATATCGCCCAAAAACCACAGCAAATCGAAATCTGAAGAAGGAGGCTTTTGAATGATAGATAGCACAGATTTCTATGGTACCGGAAGAAGAAAGACGGCCATTGCTCGTGTTCATCTAAGATCTGGCAAGGGAAATATAATCATAAATGATAAAGAGTATTCTTCTTTTGAAGAATATTTTAAAAGTGAATCTTTAGCAATTGAAATCAATAAACCTTTCAATGTCACAAATACGATCAAACAATTCGATCTTTTTTGCAGGATAGAAGGTGGTGGTCTTGCAGGACAGGCCGGTGCATTGCAGCTCGGAATATCAAGGGCACTGTTGATTTTGAACGGTGAGCTGAGAACTACTTTGCGAGACAATGATTTACTGACAAGAGATCCAAGAATGGTTGAAAGGAAAAAATACGGAAAGCGAAAGGCAAGGAAGAGTTCCCAGTATTCTAAACGCTGATCTATATACGTGAAAAAAGAATTCGAAGATTTTAAATCACAGTGCGACATAGTCAGCGTGGTGTCGCACTATGTTGTTCTTGAAAAAGCAGGATCGAGTTACAGGGGCTTATGTCCATTCCACGATGAAAAGACTCCTTCTTTTTATGTTAATCCTCAGAAAGGATTTTTTCATTGTTTTGGTTGTGGAGCAAGCGGTGATGTGATAGAATTCGTTAAAAAGATCGAGAATCTTTCATTTCAGGAAGCTGTCCAAAAAGTTGCCGAACTTTCAGGAATAGAATCACCTTTATTCTCTTTGAACGATGAATCTTCAAAGTATTTCACCTTGATGGAGAATGTCGCTAAATCTTACCAGAAGATCCTTTTTTCAAAAAAAGAAGCGCTTTCTTACCTAATACAAAAAAGAGGATTCAGCGAAGAGGAAATAAAAAGATTTGAGATCGGTTATGCACCGATAAACTCAACAGTTATATCTTCCAGCGCATTGAAAATGAAAATTGAAAATGAATATTTGATGAAATACGGACTTGTCGGCAGAAACGCAAATGGTAGAATATATGAATTTTTCAACGACAGAATAATGTTCCCCATAAGAAATCAATCGGGTAAGATAGTTGCTTTTGGTGGAAGGATAATCGGTGATGGAGAACCAAAATACCTTAACTCTTCAGAAAATAATTATTTTTCGAAATCAAAAGTTCTGTACCTTTTCGATCGTGCCAAAAAGAAGATAAAGGAAGCAAATTTTGCGATTATCTGCGAAGGGTATATGGATGCAATAGCCTTTCATAAGAACGGTTTTGAGAATGCCTGTGCAATACTTGGAGTAAATCTTACACACGATCATCTTAAAATGATCAAAGGACTTACGAAGAATATGCTTCTCATTCTTGACAGTGATAGGGCAGGGATCACGGCGATGGAAAGATTTGGTAGCACTCTTGCAGGTGAAGACATGAACGTTAAGGTTCTAACCTTTGAAGATGTAAAGGATCCCGATGAATTTTTTAGAGTTCATAAAAGCGGTGAATTCAATGGCTTTGCCAAAAATGCCAATGAGTACTGGGATTTTTATGTTCGAACGGCGCTTGGAGACACTTCGGATAAATTCAAAGCTATAAGAAGGTTTTCAGAATCTATAAAGTGGATGAACTCTCCGGCTCTCAAAACCAGTATAATTCAAAAGGCAGCAAAACTTCTCATGATGAATGAGAAAGACATCATGTACGAATTAAGGTATCCGGATGATCTTTCGAACAATAGGACGATTCACAACGTCAAAATAGAGCAAATGGATTTCGAAGATCATTTGATTTATATAATGTTTTTGAATGAAAATTTGAAAATAAAAGTGCTCGAAAAGATTGAGCCTTTATACCTCTCGGGTTTTGCAAAAAAGATTTTCGATCTTGTATCGAAAGGAGAAAGTTCCCCGCAAGAGATTTTAAAAGTCTTACCAAAGGAAGAAGGAGAAAGATTTTTTAGGATCATAACGAGTGATCTTAAGATCGATGATTTTGATGAAACATTGAGAGTCGCTGCCGATAAGATCAAAGAGAGGGAGATAAGATCCGATCTTTCAAAGCTCGAAAAGGAGTTGATCTTGACGGAAGATCCCCAAAAAAGGATGGTTATGAAGAAGAAAATGATCTCACTTTACGCCATTTTGAAAGGAAAGAGAGGCGGTTCAAATGGCCGAGAATGATCTCACCCTTATAAAAAAGAAGATCAATGCTTTGATAGTCAAAGGTAAAAGTCAGGGCTACGTTACTTACGGTGATATAGACAATGCTATTCCCAATGATTACGAAGAATTTGACTCCACACTTCTTGAAGGCATCTATGAAACATTGGAAAAAGAAAATATAGAAATTCACGATGAAGGTGAAGAAAATTCAGAAGAGGTTGAAGTTTACGATACCGAAAGTTCGGAGATAAAAAAATACCTTTCTTATCTTGAAGGACAGCAAACATCCGTTTACGATAATGCGAATTTAAAAGATCCTGTCAAACTTTATTTGAAAGAAATAGGACGAATTTCCTTACTTTCACCGAGTGAAGAAAGAAAACTTGCGCGCAAAGCTGCAAACGGTGATGAAAAAGCAAAACAAAAATTATCTGTGGCTAATTTAAGGCTTGTTGTAAGTATAGCCAAGAAGTACATGGGAAGAGGACTCTCATTTCTTGATTTAATTCAGGAAGGGAATATAGGCCTTCTCAAAGCCGTTGATAAATTTGACTGGAAAAAAGGGTACAAATTTTCAACGTATGCAACTTGGTGGATAAGGCAGGCTATAACACGCGCAATAGCAGATCAGGCAAGAACCATAAGGGTACCTGTTCACATGGTCGAGACGATAAATAAACTCAACAAAGTCATAAGGACTCACATGCAGGATCACGGGACATATCCTACCATAGAAGATCTTGCAAAAGATATGGGAAAATCAAAGGAAAAGATAAATGAGATATTGAAGGCAGCAAGAGAAACTATCTCGCTCGAAGCAACTGTTGGTAACGATGATGAATCAACTGTTGGAGATTTCGTGGAAGATCCAAATGTGCTTTCTCCTGAAGATGCCGCTGCGCAGATGATACTTCACGAGCAGATAGACAAAGTTCTAAATACGCTGAGTCAGAGAGAGGCAATGGTTTTAAAGATGAGGTACGGCCTCATAGATGGCAAAGCAAAAACGCTTGAAGAAGTCGGCCAATATTTCAACGTTACACGCGAAAGAATACGGCAAATAGAGGTCAAAGCTTTGAGAAAGTTAAGGCATCCAAGCAGAAGCAAACATCTAAAAGTTTTCATTGGAATGGAAGAAGATCAAAATCAAGAGTTAACGCAGAATGTTCAAGAAAAATGAAAAGTGGAGAGTTTAATCTCCACTTTTTTTAACCCAATTTTATCGAACTGTAATCTCCTATAACAAGGTTATGAACTTTGGGCTTTCTATCTATATTGGCCACCAGAGCATTTTTACCTATTATACTTGAATCTATTCTTACATCCACATTTCTTACGATCGAATTTTCTAAGAGGATCGAATTTTCGATCTCGGCATTTTCTACCGTAACCTTTGCTCCGATGGATGTATATGGGCCAATATATGAATTCACTATCATCGAACCTTTATCTACCGTTACAGGACCTCTTATGATTGAATTCACTATCTCTGTGCCCTCTTCGATGATCACATGTCCTTCGATCTTTGAACCACCATTTATGGAGCCATTCTTTATCGAATGACGCACATTCTCAAGTATCCTTCGATTTGCTTCAAGAAGATCTTCTGGCTTTCCCGTATCCTTCCACCAACCGTAGATGATATGACCCTGAACTTTGTATCCCTTTTCTATAAGGTACTGAATCGCATCTGTTATCTCAAGCTCACCTCTCCATGATGGCTTTATGTGTTCTATTCCATCAAAGATAGAAGAATCAAAAAGGTAAACTCCAATTATTGCAAGATTGGACGGAGGATTTTGGGGTTTTTCAACGACTTTGAATATCGAATTTCCATTCATAATAGCAACACCAAATCTTGATGGATCATCAACCGGTGTTAAAAGGATAGATGCATTCAGCTTCTTTTCTGCGAAATCTTTCGTGAAATTCATTAGATCTTCCTGAATCAGATTATCTCCGAGATACATAAGAAATGAATCACCATCCAGAAAATCTTTTGCTGTCTGCACGGCATGTGCAAGTCCCTTCGGATCAGCCTGAATTATGTAAGAGATCTTGATACCAAAATCAGATCCATCACCAAGCGCCTCACGAAAAGCGGAGACATTTTCTGTGTTGACTATCATTCCTATCTCTGTTATTCCTGTATCTTTTATCTTCTCTATGCTGTAAAGAATAACGGGCTTATTCGCAACAGGAATAAGTTGTTTGGCACTCGTGAAGGTTAACGGTCTTAATCTTGTTCCTTTTCCGGCGCAAAGTACGATAGCTTTCATATCACTCGGCGCAGTTCAATTTTGCATAAGCATCAAGTGCTGCACTGATGATAGGATAAACGACTGGAGAAGCCGTAACAAGTGGATGTGTCCCGATCTGTAAAGCCACGAGATCGACTATTGACATGCCGCTTTGAATGGCCGTTCCAACCACATTTATCATCTCTCCAACGGACTTTCCACCCATCATCTGGCATCCTATCAAAACTCCGCTGCTTTTTGAGAAGAGCAATTTTGTTTTAACCTTACTCGTATCTGGAATTGTTGCCGGATGCCTGTCAACAGAATTTGAACTTCCTATCTCAACGTCAAAGCCAGCGGCCTTTGCATCGACTTCATCTATACCAGCAGCTGCAAAGATCGTTCCTCCAACAGAGGTCGAGAAGAGACTTAAATCTCCCTTGACCTGCCTTATCAACCTTATATCGAAAAGATTCGCACCAGCAACTCTCGCATCAAAAGCTGCAACGGATGCAAGCATCAATCTGTTCGCACGTCTTGTGAAGAAATCTTTGTGTTCCGCGCAATCTCCTATGGCCGATACATCACTGACACTTGTTCTCATGTATTCATCCGTCCATATTCCACCCGTTATGCCTATTGAAAGTCCAGCTTCTTTAGCGAGCGTCGTTTCTGCCCTGTATCCTATCGAGAGGATGACGAGATCGGCATCTATTTTTTCTCCGGATTCAAGTAACACGCCCTGAACTTTATCTTTGCCAAAGATTTCCTTAACTTTACTTGAAGTTTTAACCTTTATTCCTTCTTTATCCATTATCTTCCTTGCTTCCTCTGAAAATTCAGGATCGAAGGCGACAGGCAATACTCTATCAAGAGCTTCAACGATTGTAACATCTTTTCCTGCCTTACGAATTTCATCGCTGACTTCCATTCCTATGAAACCTGCACCAACTATGACAACTTTTTTGACGTTTGTGAGAGAATCCTTCAATCTTTTGATCTCATTCACATCTTTCGGGACTGTAAGCACATTTTTAAGTTCCACTCCCGGTAATCTCGGTACAATCGGCATCGATCCCGTTGCGATCACAAGTTTATCGTATTCGATCTCCTTTCCAGATTCGGTGAAAACTTTCTTAGATTTCGTGTCGATCTTGCTAACTTTATCGATGAGTATTTGCGCACCGGCAGCTTCTACTGACTTCGTTGACATGATGTCACTTTCTACGGAACTCAGAGTACTTATCGTGTAAGGAATTCCGCATGGAACAAGTGTTTCAGATTCTTTTTTGATCATCAATATCTTCTTTTTAGGATAAGTCGCAAGCGCCGTTGCAACCAATCCGAGTCCTGCCGCTCCACCACCAACTACAACTACATCGTACTTCATTCAAAACATCTCCTTCTAAAGATTTATTAGAAAATCAAAAATAAAAGCCCTACCAGGATCAATATTCCTCCGATTATTATTATCTGTTTAAGATAGGTGTAATGACTAAGGTCTAAAACAACATTAGTTTGAGTTGACATGGTTTGGCCGTAGCTTTGAACTGTCGCAACGACCCTGTAAATACCAGCCGGCATTGGACTGCCATTCAAAGAATTACCGTCCCACGTTACTTGTGATCTTCCGTAAGGTGCATCGTAATTTCTGTACCATACAACATCATCGTTGGAAGCATAAACACTTATTTGAACGTACCCTGCCCTGCTCAATGTGACATAAAAGTTAGTTGTATCTTCAAACCAGTCTCCATTTGGACTGAAAGGATTCGGCGAAGCCTTCAAAGAAAGTTCTAAAGGTTTTAACTCGAGTGAAATTGGAAGCTCCGTTACCCTTTGAAAGGTAAAGTTAAGATTGGTTCTGAACGGTAAATATTGTGGATTTGAAAGTTCAACATCATGCGATCCGACCGGCACAAAAAGTCCTTTGTCTGCATTTTCGATCTGACCGTAATCCTGCCCGTCTACTTTAACTCTAAGAGGATAAACATTTGAATCAACTTTAAGCATCCCAGCCTGAGAAAGGTTCACCGAAAGATAGTTATCGCCGGGATTCAAATTGTAATTCATCCTCTGGGATATGTACCACTCTTTTGAAAAGGTGAACGTATGATATCCAGCAGGAATACCCGTTATGTAAGTATATCCAAGATAGCCTGTTCCTCCAGCATAAACTCCGTCTATGTAAATTTGAACGTAAGGCTGGGAGTACACGTAAAGATTGCCATTTAAAGGCACAAGGTTAACGATCAATTGTGATGTTTGATTTGGTGTGACGAGCACAGAATTGTTGTAATAGTTTTGATAGCCATCGAGCATGACCGATACAGAGTGATATCCCGCACTTAAGGTGAGATTTTGATCTCCACTTCCAACGTTCTGACCATCAACGTATACAAAAGCATTGGATGGTGAAACATCTATTGAAAGTACCCCTGTGAGATTTTGCTGAAGTGGAATAAGTGTGACATTCATGGATTTTTTCTCACCCAGTCCAACAAAAACCTCTCCACTCCATGGTTGATATCCACCCATAGAAAGTGTTATCTTATGATACCCGGCCGGTAACTGAAAGAGGGCCGGAGTTATTCCGTTGTAGAGCCCGTCAACATCAACGTTAGAACCTGCTGGTACACTCTGAACGTTGAGTGTCGATGTAACTCCAGCATTGAAATAAAAGTAAGTCCACGCCGTCCATTTTTCAGGAACAATCATTATAGATTTGATCATACTTTCTTTGAAAGTTTTGAACTGTTCCTCTCCATTTTCGCCGATAGATGCGAAAGGATCCTGGTTGGATGTTTTAACACTTTGAAAGAAATCTATTGGCTTTGATGAAAGTATGAATTGAACGAATTCTATTCCAGATTTTGTGCCTGAAACTGTGAACCTGTATTCAGATCCAGATGGAATTTTGTAAGTACCGGGAGTGAAAAAATTCTTCGTTTGGTAATAATTCGGAAAAAGTTGAGTTATCTTCCCGTACTGTGGCATATCTATCACGTAAAGATATCCAGATTTTTTTATTCTAACCGTGAAAGAGATACCTTCGCCTTTTCTGTACTCACTTCCATCTGCTCTGTTCATCGATGCAGTTAAAACATCGGTAGATTGAATAGTTATCAATTTAATCGCAGCCAAAGATTGAACTTCTGGAGGTATCATTGAACTTTGAGAAGCTATGGCAATCCCCACAATTGACATGAAGATCAACGATACCAGAAAGAGTTTTTTCATTTTATCCCCTCCTCAATTCAGAAGATCAGGCTCCATACTTTTCAAGTCTCATGGAATTGGCCATAAGTAATGTCATTATATTTTTGGCCTCCATCGTGCCAAGGCTCCCTATCGCACATGCTTTTTCATTGAATTGATTTGAAAGTCCGTATCTGGAATATTTTGAATGAATCAAAAGTGGTACCGGATGCCAACTATGTCCGCCAATGAGTGAAGGTGTTGAATGATCTCCCGTAATGGCTATGACATCTGGCTTTAGTGACATGATCTGCGGAAGTGCTTTATCAACTATCTCTATGACATCTACCTTTGCAAAAAAATTAGCGTCTTCGCCGTAAGAGTCAGTATGCTTCACATGAAAGTAGAAAAAATCGTATTTACTGTAATTATCCTTAAGAACCTTTATTTCAGATTGCAGGCTGCCAGCTTCATCGTCTACGTGAGGAACATCCAGCACATCCATTCCGACAAGGCGTGCAAGTCCTTTGTACATTGGATATGTTGCTATTGCTGCACTTCTCAATTTGTAAATATCAGGAAATTTTGGTAAGGCGGGATGTTTGGAAAAACCTCTTAACAGGCATCCGGAGATCTTTCCATTCGCTTTCAAAACGCTGGAAACCTCCTTTATGAATTTGTTAACTGCATTGGCAGTTTTTTGAGAAGTACCGTTAAGTGCGGTAGTGTAAAGCATTTTCTCGCCGTCTTTTTGTGGATCGGCATCGGTTAAAGCATCATCAAGATCATCACCAGTAAGTTTTAAAACGAATCTGTGTTCAACACCAGGAAAGACCTGAACTTTAATCCCATCTATCTCTTTTATCTTTGAATTTATAAGCTGACATGCCTTGACATTTTCCTCCGTTAAAGGTCTTCCGGCTCTCCTATCAGTAACTATCTCACCGTTGAAAGTTGCAAAATTTCCTCTTGCCACAACATCGTTGTGTGAAACTTCAAGGCCTATTCCGAGGGCCTCTAAGATCCCTCGCCCAATTTGATATTTAACAGGATCGTATCCGAAAATTCCAAGATGACCTGGCCCACTCCCTGGCGTTATTCCTGGAAGGACTGGAACGCTTAATCCGAGATCTGAAGCTTTCGCAAGTAAATCTAAATTTGGTGTATGCGCGGCTTCAAGCTCCGTCATTCCACCAAGATGTGGAGCTCCACCAAGACCATCCATAACGAGTAATATGATTTTTGTGTCATTCTTCACAACCAGTTTACCAACAAAGTCCTGCGTATCCATTTCATTCAAGCCTCCCGAAAAAGTATCAATGCGTCTTCAATTATATCACTAAAAATAGGTATTTTAATCAAAAACTCTCCCAGTGTAGTACTTCATCGAGGCCTCTCTTTTGTGGCATCTTCGGCTCATCGTTTGTGTATCCGATCGGTACTATCGAAATCATCCTTAAATCGTTAGGAACTTTGAAATATTTTTTTATCTCTTCCTCATAACTTCTGTCATACCCGGCAACCCAGCACGTTCCGAGACCGTAATCCGTTGCGGCAAGAATGATATTTTCCGTCGCTGCGGCACCATCTTCAAGGTTGTGTCTGTTGCTTTTTTCACAAAAAGTTATAACACAGGCACCAGCTTCTTTTATGAATTTGCCGTAGGTTGCACTCTTTGAGACGAATTCAAGATCTGATTTTTTCGTTACAACAAGAAAGTGCCATGGTTGAGAATTATTTCCACTCGGTGCAAGTCTTCCACAGTTAACTATGTCTTCGATAATCTCTTTTGAAATAGGCCTGTCGATGTATTTTCTAACACTACGCCTTTTTTTGATCGCTTCAATAGTTTCCATAGTACCACCTCCAATAAAAATGCCCTCTCAAGAGGGCTTGCTGGAGCGGCCAACGGGACTTGAACCCGCGACCCTCAGCTTGGGAAGCTGATGCTCTACCAACTGAGCTATGGCCGCACAAGAAAATTTTACCATAACATCGTTAAAAGATCAAAACGCAGGGGAGCTTTATGCCCCCCTGCCGCTTTTCACTGTACTTCTGTCCATCGAGGATTGCGGCTATACCAGAAACGCTCTGAGCAAGAGAAACACTGCCTCCGTAAGGGTTGTCTGGAGGATCAAGCTTTTCAATCTCTTTAACAATATTAGATATCTCGTTACGCAGCGTCGGCCATCACTCAGCATCAAGTCCTACACCAAATTCAAAATTTGCACTTCATTTTAAAGGGAATAAAGATGTATAATTATAAACTTTGAAGGAGGTAGGAATATTTTGAAATTTTTACATTGTTCCGATCTTCATCTCGGTAGAAAGCCTGCGGGTTCTGCTTTTTCAAGATTTTCAAAGGAGAGGTACGAAGATTATTTCCGTACTTTCGATGATATAGTATCTTATGCCATATCGTCGAAGATAGATCTTTTCATCATCGCTGGAGATCTTTTCGATAAAAGAGAACTTTCTCCTGATGTACTTGAAAGATCAGAAAAGATGATACAAAAGCTTAAAGATAAAGGAATAAATGTCATAGCCATCGAAGGAAATCATGATAGGCTCTTTGACTTTGAGGATCTATCATGGCTCGATCATCTCAAAAGAGAAAACCTACTTATCCTCCTTAGACCCAGCGTGAGAGATGGAAAGATATTTTTCGATGAATGGGATGGGGAACGTGGTGGAATGATCAAAATGGGTAACCTTAGATTTTACGGAATTGGTTATCAAGGTGTCAACAACTCCGAATACGTTGAAAGGCTTGGTGAACTCCTCGATCCATCATTTGAAAATGTTGTCATCGTCCATTCGGCAATTGGTGGATCTTCAATGGGATTGATGCCTGGATTTTCAAAAATTGAAGAATTCATTCCATTAAGCAAAAAATGCGAATACGTAGCCGCTGGTCACGCACATGAAAAGAAGATCTATGAAATTGAGGGTACTAAAATTTTCATTCCCGGAGCTCCAGAGTACTGGGATCTTTCTGAAAATGGAGAAAAAGGATTTTTCATATACGACACCGAAGATAAAACTTACACCTTCATAGAATCAAAAAAGAGAAAAAAGATAGAAAGGAAGATAATGCTGCAAAACGGAAGCGAGGGCGAATTCAGTGCAGCTTTTTCGATGGCAGTCGATGAAAATCCAGTTGAGAAAGATTCCATATACAGCATAACAATTGAAGTACCTTACGGTGTTTTTTGCAACGTTAACCTCGCCGGTGTGGAACAAAAACTTGAAGAATTGGGTGCATTGAAGGGCAGAGTTGTGACCAAATGGATCGGTCAAGATTCTAATCTTCCCGATTCATCTGACGATCTCGATATTGAAAGGCAGATAATTTCGGCAGATCCGTCGCTCGGCAAGTATGCTCCGGAAATCTCCAAAGCTATCGACAAACTTAAAGATCTCCACCGATCTGGTGATACCGATCAATCTTCCATGGTAATAGATGATCTTCTCGATCAGATCATTGGAGAAGATGGAATATGAGGATCGAATCCGTAACCTTAGAGAATTTCAAAAGCCATTTGAATTCAAAAATTTCTTTTGGCCCTGGTCTCAATTTGATCCTTGGCCCGAATGGATCTGGAAAATCAAGCATCCTTCAGGCGATAGGCTTCGCATTTTTTGGGATCAAAGCTGATGTGCAAAGACTTTCCCAACTTATAACGGATGATGGTGAAAAAAATTTTTCAAGAATAATAGTTGAGTTCATTTCAAATGATGGTATACGTTACAAAGTAACAAAAGAAATTTCAGCCGACAGAAACTCGAAGACCTACCTTGAGGATCAGAACGGACTTAAAATAGATAACCTTTCAAAAGTTTCCGATAAGATAAGTGAATTGCTCGAAATAAGATCGGATGAGCCCGACAGGGTTTACAGGTACATAATAACTGCGTATCAAAACCAGATAATTGACATTTTTTCTCAGGATGCTTCGAGGAGGAAACCTTTTTTTAACTCTCTTTTTGACACGGAAATATATAAATCAATTTCTGAAGTCGAATTAAGAAATTATGCTTTCTCTTTAAATGATAAGGCTATCAAAATTCAGAGTGAAAAAGATATCCTTGAAAACGAATTGAAAAAAGGGATTTTTCTTGATGATGAAATAAAAAAAATAGAAGATGAATTGAAAACGGCATCGATGGAAATGGAAAAGATGATGGCCGAAAAGATCACAAAAGATGAATTCATAAAAAATCAGGACGCACTTACCGGAGAGATAAAAGATTTGCAATCGAATCAAAAACTCGTGGAGAGTACATCATCACAGATCATGAAAAATATAGAAAAGATTTCTGCCGAACAGATTGAAGCCGAAAATGCAAAAAGAGTAGTTGAAACTTTTGAAAATGATCATACACTTTACATTCACCTTGAAGATGAGATCAAAAAAATAGAGTTAAAAATAAAAGATATTAGAAAGACGATAGATGAGCTTGATGTGTATAAAACACAAATAAGAGATAAAAGTTCGAAGATGGAAAAGATGAAATGGGCTGTCGATTCCGAAAAAGAAACACTTGACTTGGAAACAAAAAGAGTCGAATCGGGCAGGACAGAGATCCTCTCTCAAAAAGAAAAGATCAAAAAGATTGAAAGAGAGGTCGATGAAAAAGAGTCGAAGTACAAGACTGGAAGACTTTTAAGAGATCGGATCAAGAGCATCATGAATGGTGGTGAGCTTGAAAAAGTCTTTGAGATCGTTGAAAGTCCAGATCATAAAAAGGATTTTGACGAGACAAATAACAGGATGAAGCTTCAAAGATCTCTCGAAACATCTTTAAAGGAGATCGAAGCAAGGATCATAGAAACCACTTCAAAGCTCAAAGAACTTGAGGAAGCAAAGCTCACACTTTCAAATGGCTCTTGCCCCTATTTGAAAGAAAGATGTCAAAATATAAAAGGTGACCCTGCCGGATATTTCGATCCAAAGATAAAGATCATGAATGACGCGATCATAAGGTTCGAAGATGAAAAAACGAAAGTGGAAAATGAGATCTCAACGAATAAAAAGCTTGAAGAACGAAAAAGGGAGATCATTGAAAAGATCTTCGAAGAACTTTCTGGAGAGGTTGATAAAAGTTTTGAGGAAAGTTCCGAAGCCAAAGTAGAACTTAAATCAGAAAGCGCTAAATTGATCGACATGGAAAAAGAGATCGACGCTCTTGTCCTTTCGATCGATGACCATCGAAGTGCCATTTCGAAAAATTCTGAATTTCTTTCCAGAATGGAAAAAGAAATCGAAGTACTCTCGTCTAAAATTTCCCGGGATGAGGAGTTAAGAAATGAGCTCAACGATCTTGAACTTTCAAGATCGGCTCTTCAAAAAAAGATCGAAAACGTGAAAACAGGGTACGATCTTTACAATCAAAACAAAAAAATTGCCGATAAAACAGATCGAATAATCGCGGAACTCGAAGAGCAAAGAGCAGAAAGAGAAAAAGTTGAAAAAAAACTCCTTGAGCTGAATGCAAAAGTGGAAAGTCTCTCAAAACATTTCGATGGGCAAAAAGTTAACTCTTTCAGGCTTGAAATAGAAAGTCTCAATAAAAATATAAAGGTTAAAGATCAACACATTGGAGAATTAAAAGCAACTATCCGTCAAAAGTATGAGATGAAAGAGGATCTTTTAGAAAAGCAGAAAATCCTTGAAGGTATAAATGAAACGCTTAAAAAAATAGAAAAAAAGAGATCATTATCATCAACTCTTCAAAAACTTTTAAACGATATGGGATCCAAAATCTCTGAAACCTACCGTAGATACGTTTCGTCCAAAGCCACGGAAAATCATACCATGCTCACGAATAAATCAGATGAGATAAGGTGGGGCGAAGAGTACGATATCAATTTGATCCCGCAAAGTAATACCAAAGCATCGCGTCCATTCTATTTGCTTTCAGGTGGAGAACAGATAACCGTTTCACTTTCCATGAGAATGGGGCTCGCAGAATATTTTTCGAGATCAAAATTTGCCATTTTTGATGAACCGACAGTGAATCTTGACGAGGAAAGAAGAAATGCACTTTCGGAATCATTGCCTGCATTGATCAAAGAAATGGATCAGGTTATAGTCGTTACACATGACAGCACATTCAAGGAAATGGCCGAAAAGGTCATAATTTTGAAGAATGAGAACGGTACAACAATCGTTCAAGAATGATAATTGGTGGAGGTGGAAAAATGAAGAAGTTATCTATTGTGATGATCCTTGCGGTTGCGTTTTTAAGTATCTTCGCATTCGCGCAACCAATCGTGAAGTCGGCAACGTCAGTAACAAGTATCTTTTTCGAACCCAGCACTGGTGAAGCACCTTTCCTGAACGCTATAAGCAGTGCAAAAACGTCCTTGAAAATTGAGATGTACGTTATAACATCAAATGATATTTTCAATACAATTGATAGCGCGATCAAGCGTGGTGTGAACGTTAAAGTTATACTTGATGAACATCCCTACAACATGGCGGCACAGGCACAGTACGCTTATAAAACTCTAACTTCAATGGGTGCGAGCGTTCAGTGGGCACCATCCCGCTTCACCTTCGATCATTCAAAGGTCATGATAGTGGACGATAATTTTGCAATATTTGGCACTTCAAACTTCACTTACAGTGGCATATCACAGAACTTCGAAGCCGATGTAATGACCAAAGATCCACAGATAGTGAAAGCACTTGAAATGGTCTTCAGTGCAGACTGGAATAACACAGAAGCTGGTTCAGCTCCAAGAGAATACCTCGTTTTAAGTCCAAACAGTGAAAGCGATCTCGTATGGTTGATAAACAGCGCGAAAACCTCCCTTTCAATTGCCGAAGAAGAAGTCCCCGAAGGTAAGGTCTTCACTGCACTCGAAAAGGCTGCCGAAAGAGGCGTTGACGTGAGGCTTATGGAGCCATCTTCAAGTGCCAAAGATATGTCGAGCAGGTACGCGCTCGCAACACTCGCGAGCAAAGGCGTTAAAGTTGGAATTCTGGATAGTCCTTACGTCCATGCAAAGATGATAGTTTCGGACAACAATTATCTCTTCATAGGATCTGAAAACGTTTCTTACACATCGATGTTTCAAAACAGAGAAGTTGGAATAATTCTCTCTGATCAATCTTTAATTTCATCTGCACTTTCAACCTTCAACTCTCTGTGGAGTAACGTTTCCATTATGCCTTCTGAGCTTCCAACCTCCGAAGTTGGTCTTTTAACCCAGATAGTTTCAACTCCATTCAATTACATGAATAAACTGGTAAAAACTATCGGAACCGTTGAAGCTGTCTTCGGACCAACCGTTTTCATCTCCTCATCTTACAACGGAAAGATAGCAGGAATAGAATTATGGCTTGGTTCCGTTGCCAATCCAGAATTAGTCATAAAACCTGGACAGACTGTCCGCGTCGTTGGTTCCATCGACACTTACAGGGGCCAGCTTGAATTGTCCTCCGTTTCGGTACCTGAGGTCATATCTGAGAACCTGCTTCCCATGCCTTTCACATCATCGGTTGATACCCTTTCAAATTATGATGGGCTGAACGTGATCCTTGAAGGTACTTTCATGAATGACGGTAAATACATAATAGTTAAAGGCGGTCAGCAGGTAAAATTACTTTCAATTGGAAAAACACCTAATGTCAGTGATGGTACTGATATATACGTTGAGGGAATAGTCGTCAACGATAATGGAAATTATGGATTAGCTGCAACGAATTTTTACAGTGCAAATACTTACACTCCTCTTCTTGAAAGCACAAAGTTGAATCTGTCACCAACACTGAGCGAACTGGTCTCCAATGCAAGCATCTATTTCAACCAGACGGTTAAATCAACTGGAGTCATTTCTGCCGTTGTAAGTGATTCAAATGCTTACGCGTTTTCGAATGGATACGGAATTAGAATTTACGGCCAGCATGGAAGTATCAAACCAGGAAGTATCGTAGAATTTTCAGGGAATATGACATCTTATACAGGATCTTTTGAAGTAGATATAACTTCGATGAAAATAGTGGGTCAAACATCCGCACCCACACCTGTATCGATAAAAACAGCGGATTTTACAAAATATTCGGAAGTTCTTGTTAAAGTCACAGGGATCGTATCCAACGCCAAAGGTAGCATGTTTGAGATAAACGATGGATCCGGCCCCGCAATCGCGTATCTTCCAAAGGGCACTCTTCCACAAAATGGAAGCATCGTAACTGTGACTGGAATCTCTCTTAAATACAACAATTCTTACGAAATATACGTAACATCTATAAATTAACTTTTAAAAGTGCAGGTTCGCAAAGCTGAATCTGCACGCTGTTCGGCACAGACTACATAAAGTTATGGAGTAATCTAAAGGGCCCTATCTGGGGCCCTTTCCTATGGGATTGAACATATAAGGGCATGAATACGTCTAAAAATTGAAAAAAGACAAATTCAGGAGGTGCATTAAAATTGAACAGGTTTAAAACTTTAACAGTAGCTGCTGCAATGTTTTCCATTTTGAGCATTTTTGTTTTAGCGGCCGGCACTTCGTCCGTTTCAACCGCAGCAACAGCCCCTTATGGATATTTGAATCCAGATGTTGTAAGTCCGGTTACGATCGTGGCCAAAGCAGTTTCTCCTGCCGTGGTTAGAGTAGTCGCAACGCAAACGGTGGCGACTTCTAATCCACTCTTAGATCCATTCTTCAAACAATTCTTTGGATTTACACCGCAGCAACAGCCCCAGCAACAGATAGAGGATCTCGGATCCGGAATAATATTCAATTCTCAAGGGTATGTCGTAACAAATTATCACGTCGTGGGCACAGCAAAAACCGTTCAGATAACGTTACTAAGCGGTAAGATTTATAACGGTACGGTTGTAGGCGGAGATCCAACCAACGATCTTGCAGTTATAAAAATAGATGCTCCGGCCAATACCGTATTTCCAACGGCCGTTCTTGGTGACTCTAACGATCTTGAAGTTGGAGAGGATGTAGTTGCAATAGGCAATCCTTTCGGTCTTGACTACAGCGTGACATCCGGAATAATCAGCGCCGTGAACAGAACTGTTCCAAAGCCAAATCCAAGCGGTACAGGGTACAACGGATACTATTACAATATGATTCAAACCGATGCTGCTATAAATCCCGGCAATAGTGGAGGCCCTCTCGTAGATATTCACGGAAGAGTAATAGGCATAAACACTGCGATAATTGCTCCTTCACAGGGGCAGGGAGTAGGCTTCGCAATTCCTATAAACACGGTAAAGACTCTCATAACTCGCCTCATACAGGGAAAGGGAGCAGGATATCTTGGAGTTGAGGTAAGAGACCTTACACCTTCTCTTGCACAAAGTCTGGGAATAAATATAAGTTCTGGTGCACTTGTTGTTAGCGTATATCCCAACTCCGGTGCCGCAAAAGCCGGAATAACTATCAAAGATGTCATAGTTGAAGTTAACGGAATAAAGATAACTGGAGCCGATAAATTGGTAAGCGTGATCCATGAATACGCACCTGGCGATGTTATAAATATGAAAATATACAGAGATGGAAAATATTCGAATGTTGACGTTACACTTTCATCTGCGACCGTTTTCCAAAGCACGACGACGTACAATGCAGTTGGATTCACGGTTTCTAACGTAACTAATGCTTATTCAATGCAGTACTCCATACCTTCTAACGTTACCGGTGTCATAGTAACATCGGTAGATCCGAGCAGTCAGGCGGCTATGGCAGGTCTTCAAGTTGGCGATGTTATAACGTCCTTGAACAATCAGAAAATAACATCTGTTCAGGATTTTCAGAGTGTTTACGATAGCATACCATCTGGTGGAACGTTAAGCATGATAGTCTACTCGCAGGGAGTAGAGATGTTAGCCATCTTTGGTAAATAAAAGTTCCCTTCCCTCCAAAAATAATCCCGCTTTTAAGCGGGATTATTTGTTTCAATCTATTGGTTCAAAAGCATCTTTCGGAGCTCCACAATCTGGACAAACCCAGTCATCAGGAAGTTTCTCAAAAGAAGTTCCAGGTTTAACACCGTTATCAGGATCTCCCTTCGATGGATCATAGACGTACCCGCAGACTGTACAAACGTACTTTTTAATCTCTTCAGCCATACTGTATCATCTCCTCATTTTATTTTCAGTACATCTTCATCGTAAGGGTAGTGAGATTTTGAAAACCGGCTCTGTAAAGTGACAAAACATCAATTATCATGTTTTCATCATCTATTCTGATGACCGGATCGAAATCAAGCCCTCCTACTATGTAAAGATGCGTATTTGGAATATCTATTTTCAAAAATTCAGAGTTTGAAACCATATTCCTTGCAACTTCGTACTTGTAAAGTCCAAGTTCTCCAATAGACTGAAAAACTTTGTCCAAAAATCTTCTTTCGAATGAAAGTATCCTTTGAGCGATCTTTTCATCTGTCAATCCAAGATATTTATGGTAACCCGAAAAAATATATGGTGCATTTTTAACATACTCAAAATAAAAAGCAGGCCATTCTTTTTTCTCTTTTTCTAAAATCTTAAAAAAATCTTTACTTTTGTCTATCAACAGTTCTCTCATGATTTTACAGGCGTGTACTTTTTTTCCATCTCGATGAGATCCTGGAAGGTGTACTTCGAAAGTGCTTTTGTCATCGCACGGTAAGCATCGTCCCATACATATTTTATCATGCAATAATCGAAGATGTCACATTCAAGAGATTTGCCTTTCACCAAACAATTAAGCCTTTTGGTTGGATTTTCCATGAGTGTGACGATATCGGATACCCTTATATCGGATGGATCTTTTGCAAGAGCATATCCACCATTTTTCCCACGAATAGTTTTAACGATGCCTGCCCTTTTAAGCTGAAAAAGCAATTTTTCCATGTAATCAGTTGGCACATCCTGTTTTGCAACTATCTCTTTTAGCGTTAATTTATCTATTCCTTTATTCCACGCACGTGAAAGCTCGTAAATCGCACGCGTTGCGTAAGAACTTTTTGTCGAAAGATCTATCATTAAAGAATCACCTCAATGAAATTATAACATATTAAGTCTACTTTTATCTTGAATCTAAAATGATGGTCACAGGTCCATCATTTACGAGATGAACCTCCATCATGGCCTGAAAGACGCCGCGTTCAACCTTCAATGAGGGATACATATTTGAAAGATCATCACAAAATTTTTCGTACATCGTCTTCGCATCTTGTGGAAGGGCTGCATCAGAAAAAGACGGTCTCCTTCCATGTCTGGCATCACCGAAAAGTGTGAACTGAGAAACAACGAGTAATTCACCGGAAACATCCATCAAAGATCTGTTCATCTTTTCATTTTCATCTTCGAAAATTCTAAGATTCGGAACTTTGTCCTCCATCCATTTCAAATCTTCGATTGAATCTGCTTTGCCTATCCCAAGAAAGAGTAAAATACCACCTTTTATCTTTCCAACAGTTTTACCTTCAACATTGACATAAGCTTCCTTAACCCTTTGTACTATTGCTCTCAGAAGAATTCCCTCTTTCTCTGTGAACTTTAGTTATACCTTTTTCCTTCTTTATATGGGCGATGAGATCGTTGAGCTGATCCAGATTGGAAATGTTGACTCTAACAGATATGTGCGCAATGCCAAGATCGTCAACGCTGGAAATAACGCTTGCTATTTGGACATGCTTTTCACGTATCCTACTCATTATATCGCTTAAAAGTCCATCTCTATCGTACCCTTCAATGCCTATATTCGCACCGAACAATTCATTTGAACTCATTCCCCATGAAACTTTAACGAGTTTATTAGGATCTACGCCCTTTAAATTCTGGCATCCAACCGTATGGATGCTAACGCCATTTTTCGTAACAACTCCAGCTATTCGGTCTCCCGGAACTGGATTACAGCACTTTGCAAATCTTACCTCTATACCTTTGAGATCTTCAACAAAGATCTCAGTTCCCTCAGGTTTGGCAAGTTCATGCTGGATCTCTGGTTTCGATATCTTGCCAAAAAATTTTTCAATCTGGTAACCCTTAAGCGATCCCGAGCCAAGTCTTAATTCAAGCTCATCCTCTTTTTCTATATTTCTATCTTTGAGATAATTTTTTACCTCCTGATGATTCAATATTTCTTCGATCGATAGATGGTACTTCTTTGAGATCTCCCTTAAAATTTCTTTGCCTTTTTCTATGTAATCTTCCGAGAACTTATCCCTCAAAAATTTTTTTATCTTCGCTCTCGTATGAACGCTATGGGCGTATTTGAGCCAGTTCGCATTTGGACCTGGACTGTTCTTATCAACATTTATCTGTATTCTATCTCCATCTTTCAGCTGATACCCCATCGGAACAAGTCTTCCATTCACAACTGCTCCTGCGTAATGATTCCCTATATCTGTATGAACCGAATATGCAAAATCTATCGGCGTTGATCCTTTCGTTAAATGCCTTATCTCTCCTTTTGGAGTGAAAATAAAAACCTCGTCAAGGCTCAGCTCCGTTGCCATCTCCGTCCATCCTGCGAGCCCTTTTGAATAATCTTTTTGCCATTCGACAAGCTGATCTATCCATTCACTTTTCTCGATCTTACCTTCTTTATACTTCCAGTGCGCGGCCATTCCATACTCGGCTTCATGATTCATCTGCTCATCTCTTATTTGAACTTCGAGAAACTCTCCTCTATCCGTTATGACAGTTGTATGCAAAGCTTTGTAACCGTTAGACTTTGGTGCTGCTATGTAATCTTTGAACCTTCCCGGTATCGGTTTCCAGAAACTGTGAATCACACCGAGTGCTTCGTAACATTGGCGATGATTCTTTACTATCACTCTAAGCGCAAAAAGATCATAAATTTCATCAAAACTTTTGTTCTTTTCTTTCATTTTTTCCCAGATACTGTAAAAGTGCTTTGCCCTTCCAGCAATTTCTATGAATTCAACGTTATTTTGTTTTAAAAGATCTTCCAATTCAGAACTGTAATATTCTATTTCCTGACTTCTTTCCTGGATCTTTCTGTCTATAAGCTTTTTTATTTCGATGTACTCCTGTGGATAAAGCTGTTTGAATGAAAGGTCTTCAAGTTCCCTTTTAATGGTGTATATCCCAAGTCTGTTAGCGATCGGTGCATAAATTTCCAAAGTTTGCTTGGCTTTTTCCTTTCTCTTATCTTCGTCGGCAAACCCTTCAACAGTGCGCATGTTATGCAATCTATCGGCCAATTTTATGAGAACAACCCTTATATCCTGGGCCATCGCGAAGATCATCTTTCGAATAGTTTCTATCTCGGAAAATTTTATATCCTCACTCTCAAGACTTTTTATCTTCGTTAACCCATTGACCATTCCGGCTATCTCATTTCCAAATTCTTTTTCTATTTCTGCTATCGTAACTTTCGTATCCTCTGCAACGTCATGGAGCAATGCTGTGCATATGGAAGGTGGATCCATTCCCATGTCCATAACTATCTTGGCAACCTCAACGGGATGGGAAATGTAAAGTTCACCGGAAGCTCTCTTCTGATCTCCATGAGCCGATTTTGCGAATTCATAGGCATGATTGACGAGGTCGGCGGTAGATTTGGAGTAATCTTTCTCAATCTTTTTTAAAATTTCTTCCATAACTTTTTCATAATTTTCACTTTCCATAATTATCACCCCGGATAAAACCATGTTTGACAAGTCCTCTTGCAAGGCATACTTGATCAACTTTAAATATTAAATATCGTTTGGCTCCGGCATTCGCCTTTCGTTGTCTGTCCTCGCTGCGCTGCGAAGGCCACCTCGAGGCATCATGCCCTGCGCCGAACGCAAATGTTCATTTCACTTTTAAAAGAGATTTAGTATAGATGGAGATCAAAAAGCCAATCACACCAAGAATGATGAAAATCAAGATATTGATCGATGAACAATTCACATACTCGAATGGCCACAAAGTTGAAATTGAAGCCATCATCAGTCCAATTATGAATGCAAATGTCCTGGAATGGTATTTTCTGAGCAAAGAACTTATCATTCGTGTGAAAATGAAAAATCCTATCAGGAACCCGGTCACAAAAAAAGATAATGTTATGAGATCCAGCACTTTTACTGCAAGCAAAAGGTGCCGATAATTCCCAAGCAAGAGTAACATTATAGTGTCTCCAACTGCCGGAAGTGCTGTTGATACCGCAAAGCCCGAGATCAGGTCAAGGAACTCCATACCACCACGCGTTGAAAAAAATCTTGCATCACTCACTCTTATTCCAAAAATGAATGGAAGAATAACAATTATGAAGCCGATCGCAAACCAGATGAACTCGGAAAGTCCTTTCTTTTTCACCTCGTAATACAGCAAGTATGCCGATCCGACTATCAATCCGATAAAAAAAGCATTAAGTTCAAATTTAAAAGAGTTCATAAGACTTAAGACGAAAGCAGAGGTCAAAAAAATTGATGGAACGATGCCGATCATCAAATATAAGAGCAAATTCCATTCATCTAAATTCATATCTTTTGGCTTAGATGTTAATTTACCAAGTGCAAGCATCAAAGGTTCATAAACACCTATGATTATCGCTATCGTTGGCCAGCTCATACCGGGTAAAATCATGGCTATTCCCATGAAAAAACCCGTTATCATTATTTTGAACGCTTGATAGCGAACTTTCAACATCAACCTCCCAATGTATGCCCTTCAATTCATATTCTTTCAACTTTAAATGTGAAGTTTTGACTCATAACGGTCAAATATGGACGCTTCACACATTCAATTTCCCATTCTAAATTTTCTATTTGCCAACAATTTAACTTTTAAAAGAGATTTAGTATACAATTATGATATCATATATTTGAAATCAAAGAGTTCAAAAAGGGGAACTTTCCATTATGAAAATTCTTATAGTAACTCAGCATTATCCACCAGATCTTGGTGCTTCTGCTTTCAGATTGAAGGCTCTTTCGGACGAGTTAACCGGCAGGGGACATTCTGTCACGGTGCTGACTGCGGTTCCGAATAGATATTCATCGTTAAAAACCTCCGATGAGATAGAAGGAAAAGAAAAGATCTACAGGATTGAAGTTAAGACGGGAAATGATTCCGCGCTTGCCCAGATATGGCGGCAGGGAGATTTTTATCTCAAAATGAAGAAATACTCAAAAAGACTTTGCAAAGAAGAAAAGTTTGACATTGCGATAGTTTCAAGTCCACCTTTTCTTATAGGCGTTTCTGGAATAGCTCTTAAAAAAAAGGTGAAAAAGCTCATTCTGGAAGTCAGGGATCTCTGGCCGGATACGGTAGTCGAACTTGGAAAAGCGAAAGAATCAAATCCTGTTATAAAGATCATGCGCCATTACGAGATGAAGATGTACAGGAGTGCCGATAAAATAGTAACAGTTTTACCTTTCATGAACAAGAAAATTTCGTCGCGCGGAATTCCGGCAGAAAAACTAATAACATTTTCAAATGGTCTTGATGGATACATAATGGAAGATATAAATCAATGGAGTAATAAAAAAGCTGAAGCGAGATCATCCCTTTCCATTTCCGAAAACGAATTCGTAGTTTCTTACGTTGGCAATATAGGACTTGGACAGAACCTTAGCGTTTTAATAGATGCAGCAAAAAGATTGAAAGAGGTTCATTTCATAATAGTTGGAGATGGATCAGATAAAGAGAGACTTATGAATCTTTCAAAGGGAGTTGAAAATATTCATTTCGTTCCTCCAGTTGTAAGACAGAGAGTTCCAGTCTATTATTCCGCGAGTGATGTACTTTTTATACATCTTGCAAAGGGTGATCTGTTTTCGGATTCACTTCCTTCAAAAACTTTTGAATATGCCGTTTCGGACCGTCCGGTCGTTTACGGACTTGAAGGACTTTCGGCAGAAATCCTTGATAAGGCCCATTCAGGAATAAAGGTTCACAGAGAAAATGTTGATGAAATCGTCGAGGCGATAACAAAGATAAGGGACAATTATGCTTCTTACCAGAAAGCAGCCTTCGATGGTAAAAATTATGTTATTAATAATTACTTAAGAGAAGAAATAGTGAGAAAATACGTTGATTTCCTGGAAAATTTGTGAAATGGAAAGCATCAAGTCATAGGATACAATTGAAAAATTGGTGAACGATGAAAAAGGTGATCCCGAGGATAAGCACTTATATTTTGTTCTCTTCAGGCTTTTTTTGAGGAATGAAAACTGTAAACGTGGATCCCATGGTGTACCTTGAATTCACTTCTATTCGTGCATTTATGATATCGCAAAGATGCTTGACAAGCGCAAGTCCGAGACCCATTCCTTTCGCTCCGGTTTCCGAAGCGTTTGTTGCACGGTAAAATCTTTCGAATATTCTTAACAACTCATCGGCTTTTATTCCGATCCCATTGTCCTGAACCGAAAGAATTACGGATCCTCCGTCTTCCGATGCGATGATTTTTACCTTATCATTTTCGTGAGAATATTTTATCGCGTTGGAAAGGAGATTTGTAGTTATCCTGTAAAGAGCCATCCCGTCGGTATAAGCAAAGAGAGTTTCGGGAATTTCAAGGATCACTTCGATATTTTTTGACTTACACCGGTAATTCATCTCTTCTCTCGCTTCAATTGCCATCTGGTGAAGATTGACGAGTGAAAAATGCGGTACGTAAGAGCCCATCTCGAGTTCACTCAAAGAAAGCAATTGATCTACAAGTTTTTCAAGTCTCTTCAGCTGTATCATGCTTCTTTCCGTGTAATCGGACTTCGTTTCATCGCTTATTTCTGGATCCTTTATCATGGTCAGAAAACCCTCAATTATTCCGAGCGGTGTCATGAATTCATGAGACACGGCTGATACAAAGTCCGCCTTTGCACTTTCAAGCATTTTCATCGAACTCACATCTTCAAAGATCCATTCAATAATTTCATCATCTTTGAAAACGGTTGTTTTACATTCCATTCTGTTCGTTCCAAAATAAACCGGAAGTTTCTCGGTAAAGATAGATCCTTTCATTGCACTTTCAAAAGCGACGTTCATCTTTGCAAAAGATATGAGATCCGTGATCTTAACACTTTTTTGAAAGGAAAGCTTAAACTTTTTCATGAGTGTTTCATTGTGATCGATGATGTTAAGGTGTTCATCCGTTGAAATTATTCCCTCATTCACGAAATCAATTATTCTCATCGTCTATTTCTCCAAGCTTATACCCTACACCTCTGACGGTTTTTATTATCGATTCGCCAAGTTTTTCTCTTATTTTGCTGACGTGGACATCTATCGTTCTGAATTCTCCAAAGAAGTCCATTCCCCAAACCTTATCGAGAATCTCTTCCCTCGTGAAAACTTTTGTAGGATATGAGATGAGTAATTTCAAAAGTTCGAATTCTTTGTTCGTGAATTCTATCTTTTCACCATTTTGATCAATGGCTGAGTAAGATTCAAGATTGATTATCTTTCCGCCATATTTCAAAATTTTTTCATTTTTCCCGCCCGATTTAGTTCTTCTCAAAACAGCTTTAACACGTGCAACGAGTTCATACTGGTTGAAAGGCTTTGTTATGTAATCGTCAGCTCCAAGCTCAAGACCGAGAACTTTGTCGATGTCGGCCCTCCTTGCAGTCAGCATTATGATGGCCAAATTTAACTTCTTGTCTTTTATCGTTCTCAGCGCGTCCATTCCCGATCCATCGGGAAGGCCTATATCAAGAAGAACAAGATCAAAGTGCGAGGAAGAAAGTTTTTCCCATAAAGTTGAGATATCCGGTGCGACATCACAGGTGAGTCCGCCACTTTTTAAAGCGTAAGCGATTATCTCCGACATGTCTTCTTCATCTTCAACGATCAAAATTTGATCCATGAATTCACCTCACAAAAGAGTGTAAAGTTCTTTACCAAGGATCATGTAAGTTGTTTCTTCACATATATTCGTCGAATGATCCGCAACACGTTCTACTGCGCGCGAAACGATTATGAGTCTTTCGGACTGGGCTATAACATCTTTTGAACATCTCTTGAGTATCACATCCTCAAGATCGTCTGCTACCTTGCGATCCAGATAATCGACCTGATCGTCCATAAGCCATATTTTTTTGGCAAGTTCAACATCTTCTTCAAAATAAGACTTCATCGAGCCAGAAAGCATTTCTTCAGCTATCTGAACCATTTTAGGTATGTCAACAAGCGGCTTTATCAAAGTTTTTCCTTCCATAAACTGTGCTACCTGCGCTATGTTTACAGCCTGATCGGCAACGCGTTCAAGTTCACTTGATATTTTCATTGCCATTATCACACGTCTGAGTTCCGATGCAAGTGGATGAAATCTGAGGAGTATTTCATAAACTATTTCTTCTATTTGCCTTTTAAGTTCGTCGATTTCGTCGTCACCTTTGATCACGCGATCCGCACCTTTAGAGTCGAATTCTTCAAGGGACTTTGAGGAAAGATTGAAAGCTTCAAGAGACAGACTGAACATCTCGCTCAATCTCATTTTCAAAAGGTCCATATCGTGCTCGTAATGCAAAAGCATCAATTTATTCGTTTCCATCTTTCTTCACCATCCATCTCATGAAAAAATTTCACAGGACATCTTTTCTCAGATAAAATTATACTCCATGTGGCACGGAAATTTGTTTGTCAGGATCAATAGCTACGTGCCTGTAAAGTTCATCCAGGAATATGCTTTTCAGGAATTATTGGTAATTCATATTGTTCTTCTATTATCTTCTGCAAATCTTCCGTCTTGTACCCGGCTCTTATCGCGAACACGTATATCACTCCATAAACTGCGGCCATGATTAACGTATCCCATGGAAATGAAATGAGCGTATTCATTCCAAAAGATCCAAAATATGAGACGAAATCCGTTGAAAAAATGAGTGCAAAGAGCCAGTAAGAACTCGTGAAGATGAGTTTCTTATCGTTGTCCAAACGCCTTCCCGTCAATACCGTTCCTGAAATGAAAACCACAAAAGTTATAAAAAGCATTGAAAGAAAGACGGATGTTTTAACAGTCATACTTTCAGTTGTCGGTGCGTACAAAACGTAAAGATAATTCAAAATTATCCCGACTATGGATACGATAAGTTCTATCGAGCCGAGCGTGTAAGCGAATCTTTTTGAAAGGCCAAGTTTTTCGGTGACGTAGACGAAATAAAATATTGGTATCCCGACAAGAGTTGCATAGGTGATCATCGTCAAAGTTGTTATTCCTGACCAGTAAATTATAAGTGCTCCACCCACGAAAGCTATTGGTGCAATAACGGACGCATAAGGAAGTTCAAAAGTTTTTTTGAGTTGCGGCGCATTTTTCCTGAAAATCTTTAACGCGACCGGGCTTATTATGTAAGTTAGGACCGTTGCACTCGTCGAGAAACCAACAAAAAGGTACCATGACGGGAAAGGTAGGAAAAAGAAGACTCCTATAACGAGAGAAGCGATGAGAGCAACGTAAGGTACCTTTGTCTTACTGTGAATTTTAAGAAGTGCTGACGGAAGATATCCATCGGCTCCCATACCGTATAGAACCCTTGAACTTGTACCAAGATATATCCATCCAGTTCCACTTGGAGAGATCCACGCGTCGATCAGAAGAAGATTTGCGAAAGCCGCAAACAATGCTATACCACTGTACTTTAACTCTGTGAAAAATGGAGAGGTGCCCAATGCGCTCGATGTTAAATTTGACCAATTTACCCCCGCAGGCCATTTAATGGCTCCGACGAATGCGAATTGAAGGAGCGAATAAAGTGTTATTGCAGCTATTATCGAAAGGATCGTCGCTCTCGGAATATCTCTTTGAGGATTTTTTGCTTCACCACCGAATTCAACTGCCTGACGGAACCCTAAATATGAAAAAATTATTCCTGCAGCTGGAATAGCGTAGAAGATACTTCCAAGCCCAAGCGGTGCAAATCCACCGTAAGAAACAAAGTTAGATTTGTTGAACATGAAAAGTAAAAATATGAAAGTTGTAACTGGAAGGATGAATTTCCACCATGTTGCTACACTGTTGAACTTGCCAAGAAATCTTATTCCAAACCAGTTCAGGAAGAAGAAGGCTAAAAGCAATCCTATTCCGAAGAGGATTCCAACAGGTGTCAGTACCGATACACCGGAAACCGTTCTGAAAAGATCTGGAACGTAAGTTGCAACGTAAGTCAACACGGCCTCGGCCTCAATGGTAGGCGTTGTAACGGCACCAAGCAGGTAAGCCCATCCAAGGATGAATCCAGTATAACTCCCGTAAGTTAAATGCGGGTACCTCACAAGTGCTCCGCTTTTAGGTACGGATCCCGCGACTTCTGCAAGTGTAAGCGCTATGAGGAGTACTATAACTCCGCCTATTATCCATGAAAGTATTGAAGCAGGTCCAGCGGCGCCGGCTCCGGCCGCAACTCCAAGTAACCATCCTGACCCTATTATTCCACCCATAGAGAGGAAGAAAAGATCCTGAAAGGTCAGTACCTTTTTCAGCTTTTTGTCCGATTCGACCGCAATAGATTCGGCAGAAACATTTCTTTTTTCTTCTTTCGAACTTCCCATTAGTACACCTCCAAAATTTTCAATAAATCAAATGAAAAAGGCCACATCAATTAGATGTGGCCCGGTGGAATACACTACAATCAAAACACGATCAAGTGTCTGCTCCTCCACCGGGCAGATATCTGACATGCTTTATACTTAATTTTTCAAAAGTGCAACTTCCTTTTATCATTTCAATCTCCATAAAATCATTTTTTGTATGGTACCATCACAATAACATGTTTGTCAATTAAGAAAAAATGAATATTCTTTTAACAACATAGAATTTTAATTTGAGCATGTATACTAAATCTCTTTTAAAAGTGAAATGAATGAACAGCACGTAGCACGTGGCTCATGGCAGGTGGGGCGTAGAACAAACAGTGAATAGTGAGAAGTAAGCGATAAATGGCAAATACTTATTTGCTGTCACGAAAGGCGAATACCTGAGCCAACGATATTTCATATTTGAAGTTGATCAAGTATATATCAACGATTCAGGACGTTTGAAATTGGAAGCACATAAAAAAGAATTGCAAAAAAATGAAATGCACTTCCTCCAAGAACAAAAAGGTGCCATATTGCATGATGATACTTCATCTTTCTTCTAACGTAAAAAATTGTTCCGATCGTGTAAAGGAGACCGCCAAGAACTAAAAACAATATTGCGTTCTCCGGAAGGGCAAGAATCAATGGTTTTATCGCAAATATGATCATCCATCCCATCACTATGTAAACAAGCGTTGATAATATGACAAATTTTCTGACAAAAAAGACCTTAAAAACTATTCCTGCGATCGCCATTCCCCAAGTGATGCCAAAAAATGTCCATCCAGTAGGCCCTTTCAAAGTTAAAAGCTCGAATGGAGTATATGTGCCTGCTATCAAAAGGTATATGGAAGAATGATCGAGTATTTCAAAAACATTTTTAGCTGTTCCTACCGGTAAACTGTGATATATCGTAGACATCGTGTAAAGCATAACGAGTGAAGACCCATATACGGTAAGACTAACTATGTACCATGAATTTCCGTAAATGCCTGAAAACACGATAAGCAGCACAAGACCGGCTATTGCGAGCAAAGCACCAATTCCATGCGTTACAGCATTGGCAATTTCTTCTTTTAAAGTGTAAAGTTCTACATTTTTCAAATGAAACTCCTTATAAAATTTTACAGGCCATTTTCATTATATACTTGATCAACTTCAAATATGAAATCAGGTCGAGGGTGACGGGAATGACGAACGGATAAGTTCTAAATCAATTCGCATGTTTGACAAATTGAATAAATTTGTGATATCATTTTCGTGATATAGGTAAAGGAATGATTATGATGAAAAAATTAAGTCAAACGAACAAAATAAATTACAATAATCCGATCGACACTGGGCGATTGGATTAGTTTTTTTATAAAAATCCAAACGGCCGGTGAGATGAAATCACCGGCTTTATCTTTTTTAGGAGGCATAAAAGAATGAAAAAAGAGGATGTGCTTAAAGTCATCAAAGAAAAAGATGTGAAGATAATAAGATTACAATTCACGGATATCGATGGAACTTTGAAACAGGTGAGTGTTCCATCTGCCGATATTGACCGCGTCCTTTCTAACAAGGTCATGTTCGATGGTTCTTCGATAGAAGGATTTGCAAGAATCGAAGAGTCAGACATGTATCTTAAGCCAGATCTATCAACTTTCACACTCATTCCATGGGAAGACTTAAAGGCTGCGAGGATGATCTGTGATATCATGGAACCTGACGGAAATGATTCTGAGGAATCGCCAAGACATATACTGAAAAAAGTTGTCGCCGACGCAAAAAGAATGGGATTTGAAGCACAAGCCGGACCGGAACCTGAATTTTTCATCTTTGAAGGAGATGGACTCAATTTAAAGAATTCTTTCGTCGATTCGGGAAGCTATTTCGACATGCTCCCTTTGAGCAGAAGCGAACTCGCAAGGCGTGAAATGGTTCAAACTCTTGAAGAAATGGGTTTTCAGGTCGAGGCAGACCATCACGAAGTTTCTCCTTCACAGCACGAAATAGACTTCAGATATGCCGATATTTTGACAACGGCAGACAGAGTTCAAACTTTCAAATTGGCCGTTAAAACTATAGCGATAAAGAATGGACTGCGCGCCACCTTCATGCCAAAGCCAATAGAAGGAATCAACGGCTCCGGAATGCATGTTCATATTAGTCTTTTCAAAGACGGTCAAAATGCCTTTTACGATCCCAAGGCCGAATACGAGCTGAGCGATTTATTCATGCACTTCGTTGCTGGACTTTTAGAACACGCAAAATCCATAACCGCGATAACGAATCCAACTGTCAATTCTTACAAAAGGCTTGTACCTGGATATGAAGCACCAGTTAACATTGCATGGGCCGTAAGCAATAGAACGGCTCTTATCAGAATTCCACAGGCAAGGGAAGAAAGGACGAGACTCGAGTATAGAAGTCCTGACTCTTCCTGTAATTCTTACTTAGCCTTTGCACTTATTCTCGCATCGGGTATCGACGGTATAAAACGTAACCTTATACCTCCAAAGCCAATAAACAAAAATATCTTCAAGATGACAGATTCAGAAAAGAGAACGGACAGGATAAAATCTCTTCCTTCAAGTTTGATTGAAGCTTTGGATCTTGCAAAGAAAGATAAGCTTATCGTTGAAACACTCGGTGAAAAAGCTTTTGAAACTTTCATAAGAATGAAAGAAACCGAATGGAAAAAATTCTCTATTGCTGTGACGGACTGGGAAGTGAAAGAGTACTTTGAAAATATATGAAGGTATGATGAGCTCCCACTGAAAATTAAAGCCGGTAGATAACTGCCGGCTCATTTTTTAAGAAAGATTCAGTATATTGGGCCTTCTGTAAATTCTACCGTTGATCTTCACTTCAGCGTAAGGCCACTTTCCATTACTATCAACGCTCAAAAGTTTCATGCCATCCCTTGTTTTAACGTAAGTGTCTTCCATCTTTGTTCCTGTAACGGTTGGATTCCATGCAAAAGAAACACCTTCAGGTATTTCGAATGACATGTGTGGAATGGCAACGACCTCACGGGTCTTATATCCTGCTATACCTCCCTGATGGTGCAACCGCCACTCATCAGGATATCCGTGAGACGCATAAGCCTTTTCGATGTCAAAAAAGACCTGGCCGATTGAGTTAGACCTGTAAGTTGAATCTAAAATTTCTGATTCGATCTCCATATTTTTAATGTACTGTGCTTCAAACTTTTCGTCTCTTCCAAATTCTACCGTCCTTGTGGATGAGATTATCAATCCGTACTTCTTTGAACATATAGAGGCAAAACACTTCTTTCCTATTTTGACATTTCTTGGAAGATTATGCCTGTAAAGTGATCTGCTCTCGTCACCGAAGACCAAAACGAGTAAAGAATCGAGTCCCTCATTTGCAAGTTCTTGCTCGACAAGTCCCTTAGCATTGAGCTCTGTTATATCCGGTGTTATCTTTCTAACCGCACGTTCGAGCGCCCTTGCACTTCTTTCACCAACCTGCGCAAACCTTTCTATTTCAAACTCACCGAGCTTAATTCGTGAATTCAAAAGAAATGCTGAAAATTGAGGTTCGTCTTCGAAGAGGAGATTCTGACCATCGGCAACTTTTTTAACGGCCTCTTGAACATCCGAAAACCATTCGAATTCGATGATCCTGAAATTTTCCGGCAATTCTTCTTTTTTCAGTCTTAAAGCTTCGATATTTTTTGTTATGACGTAAGCGTCTTTTCGTGTTATGAGCACGGATGCTGATCCTATCGAATCGGATAAAGCTACGTAAGAGCGTGCCCCCGAAGTCAGCCACGCAAAATTTTCAACGTTAGAGATCAAAGCACCGTCCTTTTTTTGACTGATTATATAATTCCTTACGATTTCGATCTTCCTTGATACATCTTCTTCCCTTGTCATTTCAATCCCTGCCTTTTATGATCCGTCAATTTTAAAAATATTTTGTCAAGAGTTTCCGTTGTAGTGTTAATCGACTTAACCGGCATCTTTGATACCGAGACCAGATCGATGATCTTTTCGAGTTCGATGTCATTCGAATAGAACAATTCAAGAGTATTTTTAAGCGTTTCCATCTCTATACCCTTATTTTCAAAAATTCTTCCGTACTTCTCGACCTCATCTTCTTCAAATTCAATTTTCAAACTTTTTCGATCATTTTTAACTTTTGCCGCTATCTCTTCCAAAGTCCCTGCCGCTATAAGCTTTCCAAAATTCATTATCGCAATCCTATCTGCCATCTCTTCGGCTTCATCCATGAGATGCGTTGTTAAAACGATGGTTGTTCCGGCGTTATTAGCTTCTCTCAAAATGTATCTTATAGTTTCGGCACTTTGAAGATCGAGAGAGGCAGTTGGTTCATCCAAAAAAAGAATTTCTGGGTCGCTCATCAATGATCTTACTATATTGATCCTTTGCTTCATACCTGTTGAAAATTTGTTCACAGGTTTATCCCGCCATTCCCACATTTCAACCGATTTTAACAATTTTTCAGATTTTTCGATTGCCTTCCATCTCGGTGTGTGGTAAAGTCCTGAAAAGAATAAAAGATTTTCAAGTGCCGTTAATTTATCGTACAAAATTGTACTCTCTGCGACTATTCCTATATTACCCCTTATTTTGTTAACATCCTTTTTGACATCATATCCTAAAATTCTAACTTCTCCAGAATAATTTTTTGAGAGTGTCATCATAACTTTCATAAGAGTTGATTTACCAGCCCCATTTGGGCCAAGAATGGCAAAAAAATCTCCATGTTTTATATCGAAAGAAACATCGTCTACGGCCATAAATGATCTGAATTTCTTTTTCAAATTTCTAATTTCAACATCATTCAACAGAATCACAACCTTTTACGAAATCATCGGTAATTATATACTAAATCTCTTTTAAAAGTGAAATGAATGAAGCACGTAGCACGTGGCTCATGGCAGGTGGGGCGTAGAACAAACAGTGAATAGTGAGAAGTAAGCGATAAATGGCAAATACTTATTTGCTGCCACGAAAGGCGAATGCCGAAGCCAACGATATTTCATATTTAAAGTTGATCAAGTATACAACAAATTTTTTACACTTATTCGAAATCATCTTATAATCTCGTGCATGTACTGAAGAATTTTTTGGAAGACACGGTTTATCTCGTTTCTAAGCATAGAATAAAACATCTCAAAGAACAAAATTACAAGTATAGAACCGAAATTCAAAAGTGTTAGAAGTGAAAATTTGTAAACCAAAGTTATGCCACCAAGATCGATGAGCAGAATTAAGAATTTTGGGAGATCTATTTTTTCTCCAAAATCATCTTTAAATTTTTCAAGGATGTTGAAGATAACTTTCGAAAATATTTCAACCACAAAAAGGCAGAAGATGAAAGCAAGTACGATCCAGAAATCTCCTAAAAACTGTGGAATTTTAAAGCCTACGATCCATGAAAATTCAGTCAAAATCAAAATAAGCGACAGTAAAATCGGGCTTACGGCGATCGAAAGGTACTCTCCGTTCAATCTAAGAATCAGGGAAAAAGATACAGGAACCATGAAAAGGATAAAAAATAATGCCCCTCCTATATCATTGAAAGTGAAGATGAAGATACTTGAAACTACCACAACCTTCGTCCATTCCGAAATTGATTTCTTTCCCGAATAAACGAGAGGTATCAAACTAAGATAACTTATCGCCGTACCTATACCAAAGATCAATTGCATCGTGTATACAAGTGCAGTCAAACCACCAAGGATAGCTCCCTCAGATATTTCGGATATTCTTTTCGTCTCATGCTGATAACTCAACGTATCGCCTCCATCTGTGGTGCGATCTTTTCAATTATATACTAAATCTCTTTTAAAAGTGAAGTACATTGTAAACGCGTGGCCTGCGGTAAAGAGAGAATTGACGATTGAAGATCAAGCATAAAGTTCATGACACGTAGGCTATGGCAAAGATAGATGAAAACAAACTCAGACATCTCGTCCCGCAAGCTGCATGCGAGGTTGACTGCCTGAGTCAAAAACTTTGAAAGAGAATTATACTTGATCAACGCTAAATATGAAATATCGTTGGCTTCGGCATTCGCCTTTCGTGACAGCGAATAAGTATTTGCCATTTATCGCTTACTTCTCACTATCCACTGTTTGTTCTACGCCCCACCTGCCATGAGCCACGTGCTACGTGCTGTTCATTCATTTCACTTTTAAAAGAGATTTAGTATACCACACTTTATTCGTATCTTACAGCTTCAACAGGACTTTTCTTTGATGCCATGTATGCTGGATAAAGTCCAAAGAAAACACCTATGATGACGGAGACTCCGAATGAAAGTAATATACTTGGCCATGTTATTATAACCGTAAGTCCCAGCCCACTGGCAAGATAAGTTACCAAAAATGCTATGAGATAGCTGAAACCAACTCCAATCGCTCCCGCAACTATCGTTATGAACATACTTTCAACAAGGAATTCCAACATTATTCTTCTTCCTGTTGCACCCATTGCCATCTTGATACCTATTTCTTTTGTTCTCTCAGATACTGACACTAACATTATGTTCATAATACCTATACCACCGACGATCATCGAGATGGCCGCTACTGACGCAAGCAATATAGTTAAGACAGCCGTTATTCCACTTACGGTAGATAGAATGGCATTCTGGCTTATCACACGGTATTGATTTGAATATTGGCCCTGATAAACATCCGAATTTTGGATTCGCATGTAAAGAATATTATTTATCTCGGTAACTGCATCCGCCGCTGTGTTTGCGGATTTAGCCGATGCAAGAATCTCAGAGACTCCTCCGTTAAGCTGGATTAATCTTGCCGATGCCGTTGTGTACGGAACCATCAGCATGGTATCTGGATCAAAAGCCAGCTTATTTCCAGTTGCCTGAAGTTCTCCAACTATCGTGAAAGATACCCGAACATTTCCGGCCGTTACGTAAACTGTCTGTCCAACTGGATTTTCATTCCCGAAAAGTGTTGTGGCTAAAGTGTTACCTATGATGGCAACATTGGCGTAACTCTCCTCATCTTTTTGATTTATGAGTCTCCCGTATTGAAGTGGAAGGGATAAAATTGAAAAAGCATCAGGATAGGTACCGAAAACCGTTGCAACTGTATTGGTGGCCTGATACATAACGTTGAAGCTTTTTTGAAGAACAGGTGTTACATCTGAAACATCTGGAGCCATATTCTTGATATTCTGAACATCCGTTTCCTGGAGTACGCTGCCGGTAACCTGCGAGGCGGCTCTTCCACCAAACCCTCCAGAAAAGCCCGGCGTCACAATTATCACGTTCGAGCCAAGAGAGGAAACTCTGGCCGTAACATTTGCAGTCGTTCCGGCACCTATGGCTATTGCAACGATAACGGCTATGACACCTATGACTATTCCAAGCATCGAAAGGAAGGTCCTTACTTTATTTTTTCCAAGAGATCTGAAAGCCTCCATCAAAATTTCCATGAAATCACCCTACCTTTTTGCCATCGGTCATTTTGTCATCTTTTTCGGCTATAATTCTGTCATCTATCATTCTTCCGTCTTCAAGTGTTATTATTCTTGTTGCTTCATTGCCGACAAGAGGATCATGGGTAACGACTATGATGGTCTTCCCTGACTCATTTAATTTTTTAAATATATCTAAAATTCTTCTCCACTGATTGGTGGCGAGATTCCCAGTCGGTTCATCCGCAAGGATCACGGCCGGATCATTTGCAAGAGAGCGTGCAACTGCAACCCTTTGCTGCTGACCACCGGAAAGCTGGCTTGGCCTATGATAGCCCCTTTCTTCAGGCTCTTCAAGACCGACAGCTCTCAATAGCTCCATTGCCCTTCTTCTTCTTTCCGCCCTTGGCACTCCCGCATATATCATCGGTAATTCGATATTCTCAAGTGCACTCAGATTACCTATCAAATTAAAGCTCTGGAAGACAAAACCTATTGTTTTGTTCCTGAAATGTGCGAGTTGAAAATCATTCATTTTTTTAACGGCCGTGCCATTTATTATTATTTCTCCGTCCGTTGCCCTATCAAGACACCCCATTATCTGCAAAAGTGTCGATTTTCCACTTCCAGAATGGCCCATTATAGAGGTGTACGATCCTTCTTCTATCGAAAAAGATATACCCTTAAGCGCTTCAACCTGTATTTCTTTTCCCATATTATACGTTTTTTTAACATTTTTCAACTCCAAAAGAGCCATACCTTATCATCTACCTCAAAGTCCAACGTGATGGGCATTGTTGCCACCAAATGGACTACCACTTTGCTGGAATTGCGAAGGAATTTTCATTATGAGCACATCACCATTTTTAACCCCACTTGTAACCTGAACCATCATTCCACTCTGAGTTCCAAGCGTGACAGGCGCCCTTTGATATCCGGAGGCCGTTTGCAAAAGTACGTATTTTTGACCACTTTGATCGGTGAAAACAGCCTGATAAGGGATCAAGAACCCCTTTGAAACACTTAAAAGAAGACTTATGTTGCAATCAAGACCGTAGACGACTCCGTACTTCAAAGGATCCTTATCGAATTTTATATTTATAGGTATAACTGTTAAGCCACTTTGAAAAGTTGCGAATGGCTGAACAAAAGAAACTTTTCCCTGAAGTGTCAAATTGTTAAGCTGTGTAAAGGTTATCAGCGCAGTTTGACCGATCTTGATGTCTGCGAGATCAACTTCGTTAACATCTGCAGTTACCCACATGCCGGTATTCTGTATGATTGTTACCAAATTAGCATTTTGAGTCTGTGCGTTAACGAAATCTCCCGTTGCGACATTTAAAGTTTCAATAAAACCGGTCGCAGGAGAGGTTATAGTCGTGTATCCAAGATTCTGCTGGGCAAGCTGTAACGCAAGTTTATACTGGAGGATAACAGATGAAGCATCCTGTGAAAGTAAAGCGTTGTAATAATTGTTAAGAGCTTCCTGATAATTCAGCTGGTACTGCAATGGATTTAAAGAAGCCAAAGGTTGATTCAAACCAACGAGCTGACCCTGCTGAACATAAACATTCGTGATCTGTCCTGAAATGTAAGGCCCTATGTTGTAAGCATTTGCCGTAACAGAACCTACCAAGGGCAAATAATTACCTATACTTGTCGCACTTACAGTGTACAAAAGATGTGCCCCATTGATTACGGCAAGATCTGGATTGGTGGTACTCGAGGAAGACGCCGTATCAGCCTTTCTAAATCCAAAATACCATACACCTGCCCCAACAACGACAACCGCTATTATGACTATGATAACGATCCATTTTTTCAAATCCCTTCACCTCCAAAAGGCAATCCTTCCGTTTGCATTATTTGAATTTCATTCACTAAAATCTGTTGCTGAACATTCTCTTCACCTATCAAAGCCTGTTGATAGCTTAGATTTGCAAGCGTGTAATCGTCAAAGCTTTCAAGACCTTTCTGATAAAGTGCTTGAGCCGTTTGAAAATTCTGAAGTGCAGTTTGCACGTTATTTTGAGCAGTCGTAAGGCTTATTTGAAGTGCTTTTTGCTTTAAAAACAATCCCTTCAACGCTGATATATCTGTTGTTGTTGCATTTTGAAGGGTTTCCTGACCTACCTGAACATTTGTCAATATCTGCTGAGATTGAATTACATTCACTCCGCCGTTAAGAAGCTGGAAGTTCAATCCTATACTTATTTGCCATCCCGAAAGATTGTTCAACGGCACTGTGAATGTTATCGTTGGATTCGGGATAAAAGGCGAAAACCAAAGATTTGCCGCATCTTTATAAGATTCGTACTGGTATTCGAGCGCCTTGACATCGGCTCTTTTTGACACTACATCATTGATGTTAACATTAGTCGATAAATTTGAGGTCATCGATGATACATATGAAAGTGCTTCATTGTACACCTCCGTTGAATAAGGCGTGTAATTCGGAAGTGGTGGTATGGTCTCTAACGAATTTTTGTAATTTGCAAGCGATGACTGTGCGGCAAGCAACTGCTGGTAGGCGGTATTTTGCTGTGTTTGATTCAGAGGGCTTATCGAATTGTAAATATTTTGAAGGGTGTTAACCTCCTGTGAGTAAGTGCTGACCATCTCATTGTAGTAATGCCAGTTGAAGATGTTTTGAGCGAGAGTTATCATGTATGACCATTGAGCATTTTGAACAGACCATAACGCATTTGAATAAGCGTACTTAGCCTGCATAATATTCACCTGATCCTCAACTATAAGATTTCTTGAAATGCTCAATTCCGGAGCATTGAAGTTTAAACTTTTTAGATTTAGAGGTAAGGCAAAGCCAATCTGCGTTGAATAGAGATTCAACATTCCCAAATTGACGTCCAACGAAGGATTTTCAGCAACAAATCCACTTGCACCGAGGGTCACGCCTGCCGCTTGCGTCGTTAAACTAAGAGTTGGAACAAAGATAGATGTGAGCGAATACAGAGCATTCTGTGCCTGTACGAGTTGAATGGTTGCACTTTGGTACGCTGGCATTTGCTGGTTCAATCCCGAATTGTAAAGCGCTAAAAAAGCAGAATTAGAAGACGCGAAGATCATCACTGGAAAAATAAGTAAAGGGATTAAAACATATTTTTTCACCGTAAGGCCACCTCCGGTTTTAATCCCATCGAAATCATGTAAGAAACGAGATCACTCCAGTAAGTGTTGAGTGCTGTGTAATAAGAAAGCTTAGTGTTGAGATATGGGAGTTCGTACTGGCTGAGATAGTTTACCGTTGAGATGAGTCCCGCGTTGTACTCATTGGTGTAAAAAGCAAGATTGCTCTGCGAAATTTCAAGATTTGCTTTTGCGTTCAGGACGTTGTTGTAATCATATTCAAGTTTTTGTATTGAGGAAGAATAATTGTTCTGCGAAGATAACAGTGCATTACTCCTGTTAAGTTGTGCTTGTTGAACATTCATCTTCGCTGTTTCCATCGTGTACCGAGAAGAATTGGAAGGGGTCGTCTGGAGGTTGTACTGGGCATTCTCAAGGTTTAAGTTTGAAAGTGCGAAATTGAGATCGTTGTTCACCCATGTCGTTTGACTTGATGGCAGAGTTGAAAGAACAGGAACCGTAAACGTTATGCCCTGCCAGTTTAATCCTGTAACCGTTTGAAAATTTGAAAGGTCAAAATTGTAATTCCAGTTTGCGTTTCTAAGATTATTTTGATCTGTTGCAACCGTCACAGTTGCCTGCTGGAGAGATACAGTTGATGCCATTGATTTTTGAAAGAGTGCCAAAGTACTTGCGTAATTCATCGTTGCAACGGTTAAATTCATCTTTGCAATTTCAACGTTTATGCTCGCCATTTCAACTCCAAAGGCTGCACTTACAACATTTGAGTAATAACTTTTGAGATCACTTTGATAAGTTTCCATGCCCGACGTGTACACGATTTGTGCAGACAGCTGGGAACTCTGATTGACGATCGGTGTCGAGGCCTGAATCATGTTCATTTGATAGGTCATACTTGCCTGTTTAAGGTTAAGATTTGCGATGGCAAAGGTTGTATTGCTCGCTTGAGCGCTCTGAAAGAGCTGGGGCAGTGTCATCGAAAAGGCATACACGGGTATGACGAATAAGAGTAATATCAGAATCCTTTTCATATATCCTCCTTAAAAATGTGTAAGACACTCTAATGAGCCTCTCACACATTTTGAATTTTTAGATTAACCTTACTGTGCTTTTAATTCTAACGTGCTTATCGCAAGATTATACAGCGGGAAATTCACAAATGTATAAATGAGATCCGGTGACCTTAACATTTCAGCCTTAACATTTTTAGATATCTTGCCAAAGAGCAACATCATGTTGTACATCTGCTGTGGGTCTACCGTAAATGTGAATGTTGTTTTTCCGGGAAGTGCATTGGAGATCTCATTTTGAACATTCGAACCTTGCATTCTGTGCTGATTCCATGATGAAGGGCCTTCCAACAATTTTTGCTGGTTCATCATCATCGATCTCTTGAAGTAATTCTGGAGTAAGGTAACCTGTTCAAGCGTTATAGTTGATTTGATCTCAGTCACAAAATTCGTTGTCAACTTTGCATATCTGTTATCCAGTTCCGCAAGCTTACGGTTTGCCTGAGCTATACCCGTCGCATCGTTTGTAACGAGCGCATCTCTAAGACTCTTCAATTCACTTATCCTTTGATCTTGAAGCGCGTTAACATTAGATTGAAAGTCCTTCATGTAATTCGCTATCGATGACGCCTGTGTGGATGTAAGTTTCATGGCATTGAAAACCTCAAGCATCTTCACCTGAACTTCAAGTTGCATACCCTGAGACCCCTGTATGAAGGCATTTGCCCCTGATAACAATCCCTGTAAGTTAAGAGGTGAAGCTGTGCTACTCGATGCGGCAAAAACTCCTGCCACAAGTAAAGGGATGAAAAGTAAAACTAAAAATTTCTTCATTAAAACCACTCTCCTTTTTCTCGTTAAATTTCTTCCTACCATTAGGACTCAAACAAAGATCAAAAGGTTTAAAATTTTCACATTTCTTTCACAACTGTACTTTTTTCAATAAATATGGTATCTTATAGGAAATTATGGGAGGTGATCTAATGAGTTTCATCGAAAATTGGAAATCACGGTGTCCTGTGATAAAATTCATAGAAAAACGCAGGATGAAAAAGACAAAACCAATTTTAAACAAAAAGATGATCGAAAAAAAGTGATCGGAGGGAAAAAATGGAAAGAGAAAATTTGCAGGATAGTTTTTTAACCTTTCTTCAGAAGAGCAAAACAGAGGTGAAGATATATCTGACCAACGGTGTACAGATGAAAGGGACAATCATGTCATTCGACCCTTTTGTTGTGCTTGTAGAATCTGAAGATCAGAAGCAAAGCAGCATGATATACAAAGCAGCGATAAGCACTATAATTCCAAACGAAAAATACATGCCAGAAAAAACAGATAGAAATAAACAAAGATGAAGGCAGGTTTCGTTTGCCTGTCTGGTGCTCCGAGCGTTGGAAAGTCAACTTTGGTTAACGCTTTCATGAAAGAAAAGGTTTCCATAGTATCAGAGAAACCCCAGACTACAAGAAATAGAATAAACGCGATTTTAACATCAGATGAAGTACAGATCATCTTCGCTGATACTCCCGGAGTTCATAAACCTTTTCACAAACTTGGAAGGTATCTTCTTAAAATTGCACTATCTGCACTTGAGGGAAATGATCTTATCCTTTTCGTCATCGCGGCCAACAGAGTTGGAGAGGCCGATAAGCTCGTTGCGGAAAAATTAAAAGAGATACGAACGCCCGTTATTGGAGTATTGAACAAGATGGATGTTGCTGATACCGTAGCGGTTGAAAAGGCCAGAACTCTTTTTGAGGAGGTAAAAGCCATAAAGATTTTTGAAATATCCGCAATGAAAGATAAAGGTGTTGAAGAGCTTTTGAAGAGAATCGTTGAGATGCTTCCGGAAAGCCAGCCTTACTATCCGAACGATCTGTTGACCGATAAACCTGCAACTTTCATGATCTCGGAAATAGTTAGAGAAAAGATATTCTTACTAACACATGAGGAACTTCCCTATTCGAGTAGAGTTGAAGTCGAAGAGATAGAAAAATCAGACAACCTGACAAAAATTTATGCAACTATCTTCATCGAAAGAGCTTCTCAAAAGGCAATAATTCTCGGCAAAGGCGGAAGTATGATAAAACAGATAGGAATTCTTGCGAGAAAAGATATAGAGTATCTTCTTGATACACACGTTTTTCTTTCCCTGCACGTTAAAGTTAAATCTAAATGGACGGATGATGAAAGGGAATTAACTGAGATGTTCAGAGGGGAGATCGAATGATCTCCGTAGATCTCAACAGTGATATTGGAGAAGGATTTGGAAGGTACGAATTTGGAACAGATGAATCGATAGTTCACGAAGTAACTTCCGTAAACATCGCATGCGGCTTTCATGCTGGAGATCCCGTCATAATGAGTAAAACGGTGAAACTTGCGATGAAATATTCTCGCTCCATAGGAGCGCATCCATCCTTTCCGGATCTCATGGGCTTCGGAAGAAGAGAGATGGTTTTATCGGACGAGGAAATAAGAGATTACATGATCTACCAGCTCGGTTCACTTCATGCCTTTTTAAGGTGTAACGGTGGCAAAATGACCCATGTCAAACCCCATGGTGCACTTTACAATATGGCTACCTACGATTCAAAAATTGCAAATTCGATAGTTCAGGCAATTCACGATTTCGATAGAACTTTGATCGTTGTGGGCCTTTTTGGTTCTGAACTTATCGAAGCATCGAAAAAAAAAGGACTTAGATTTGCAAATGAAGTTTTTGCCGATCGAGCTTACAACGATGATGGAACACTTGTCTCAAGAAAGATTGATGGTGCGGTATTGGAAGATATCGATGAGATCGTTAAAAGAGCCGTATCGATGGTTAAAGACGGAATTGTGAAAAGTGTGAATGGTAAAGAAATAAAGGTAAAAGCTGACACGATATGCATCCATTCGGACACGCCAAATGCTCCTGAAATGGCCAAAAATTTGAGAGAGGCACTTCTGAAGGCTGGATTGGAGGTCAAAAGACTCATTTGAAGATCGATGCCCTCGGTGATAGGGCTTTAATAGTGAAATTTTCAGATGTGATGTCTTCCGAAGCAAATATCCTTGTAAGAAAGATGGATATATTCCTGTCGAATTCAAAAATAGAAGGAATAACAGAATGGATTCCTTCTTATTCATCGGTAACCATCATCTTCGATCTTCTTACGGCTGATTTGAAGTTCGTAACGGAAAAAATAAGAGAGTTCGATGAATCAAAATATGATCTAACACTCCTTCCATCTAAAAAGATAGAGTTACCTGTTGCGTATGGAGGAATTTTTGGTCCTGATATAGAATTTGTAGGTAAAATAAATGGGCTCTCGGTTGATGAAATTATAAAAATTCATTCGTCCATGACTTATACCGTTCAGATGATTGGATTCACCCCAGGCTTTCCGTACCTTTACGGAATGTCTGAAAAGATAAGGGCTCCAAGACTTGAAAAGCCAAGAAAAGCTGTGCCTGAAGGAAGTGTCGGCATCGCAGGAACTCAAACTGGCATTTATCCTGTCAACAGTCCTGGTGGCTGGAGAATAATTGGAAGAACACCATTAAAACTCTTCGACCCTCAAAAAAATCCTCCACTTTTGTTCAAAATAGGAGATGAAATAAAGTTCATTCCCATCGATCGAAAAAGGTATGATTTGTTATGTCAAAAATAATCGTGATCGATCCAGGTCCGCTGTCCACAGTTCAAGACCTTGGCAGATTTTGTTTCCAAAGGTATGGTATCCCACAGGCCGGTGCAATGGATGAGTTCGCACTTGAGATCGCGAACTTACTCGTTGGCAATGAAAGAAATGAAGGTGCAATAGAGATAACTTCGTCAGGATTCAAAGCAACTTTCGAAGGGAATGCCAATATTGCTATAACTGGTGGTGATCTCGGCGCTACTCTCAACGATGAAGAGATCGAATCATGGCAATCTTTTCTCGTCAGTTCCGGTAACACTATAAAATTCAATAGAATTAAAAAGGGATTCAGAGCATATCTTTCAATTTCCGGAGGAATATCTGTTGAAAAAGTTCTTAAGAGTAAATCAACCTGCCTTGCCGGGAAATTCGGAGGATTTGGAGGAAGAAAACTTCGATCTAACGATGTGCTTTCGTGTGGTGGGGTCTTCAATAAAGTTAAACCGACAAAAATTGATGTGGCACACTTTCAGGATTACCATAGAAAGCGGATTAGAGTGATCCTTGGTCCGCAAAAAGAATATTTCTCTGACGGAGAAATAGATGAATTTTTCAAAGCATCTTACATCTTAACCATTAACAGTGATAGAATGGGATACAGACTTGCCGGACCGGAACTGTTCAAAGAAAGTTCTACAGAACTTCTTTCTGAAGGAGTTGCAACAGGATCTATTCAAATATCTGGGGATGGATTGCCGATAGTTATGATGGTAGATCATCAAACGACCGGAGGGTATCCCAAAATTGCAAATGTCATATCTATCGATCTCCCAACACTTGCACAGTTCAAGGCGGGCGATGAACTTTCATTCGAACCTGTGAGCCTTGATCTTGCAAAAAAGTTGTACATAGAACGTGAGACAAAAATAAAGGATCTCGAATACGATCTTTTAGATTCAAAGAGTAAAATATACAGAGTGTTAGTGGATGGCAAAAATTTTGATGTTGAAATAAAAGAAAAAGAATGAGGCGAAAAAAATGAACGAATTTTTGGATTTATCCTCCGAAGTTAAAAGTGCCATGAAGAATGGAGATCCAGTAGTTGCGCTTGAATCGACGATAATTTCGCACGGAATGCCATATCCAACCAATTTAGAGACTGCAAAATCACTTGAAAAAATAGTACTTGAAAACGGTGCGGTACCGGCAACAATAGCTGTCTTAAGTGGAAGGATAAAGATAGGGCTCAACGATTCAGAACTCGAATATATGGCAACGGCCAAAGGAATTTTGAAGTTAAGCAGGATGGATCTTCCTTATGCGGTAACGAAAAAATTCGATGGAGCTACGACAGTTGCGGCAACGATGCTTTGCGCTAAGATGGCTGGAATAAATGTGTTTGCAACGGGTGGCGTTGGAGGAGTCCACCGCGGTGTCATCGATACATTCGATATTTCGGCAGATCTCATCGAACTTTCCAAAACTTCAGTTGTAGTTGTATCCGCAGGTGTCAAATCCATCTTGGATATTCCAAAAACGTTGGAAGTTCTTGAAACATTGGGAGTAACGGTAGTGGGATATAAGACCGATGATTTTCCGTCATTTTATTCTCAAAAAAGCGGTTCAAAACTTTACATGAAAGCTGAAAATCCGACAGAAATAGCAAAAATTTTCAAAAATAAACTTTCCCTTGGACTTGATGGTGGAATTCTCGTTCCAAATCCAATAGAAAAAAGTAAAGAGATTCCAAACAAAGTTGTGGATTCTGCAATAGATAAGGCACTCAATGAAGCTGCTTTGCATGGAATTCGTGGGAAAGATGTGACCCCATTTTTACTTTCAAAGATCGTTGAATACGTTCCAGAGGCTTTGAACGCAAATGTTGAACTCGTAAAATCCAATGCGGTTCTCGGATCAAAAATAGCGATTGAACTTTTGAAGTAAAAATTTTTTGAACAAAATAAAAATTCATCCGTCTAATTTTATGAAATACCCCCCTATCCCCCTTAATTATAGACGAAGGGCCCTTTATTAGGGCCCTTATTTTTATCAAAAAATTCTTTTATGTGGTGCCCACCTTAGTGAAAAATACAAATTTAAAGGTGAACAGGCGTACATCATTTTATGTAAGAATTTAGATCGAGTAACCCGTGTCCGCTGAAATTGAATGCTATGACCTTTTTCTCTCCTGTTTTGATACATTCTCTGGCGTAACGTAAAACTCCGGCAATGACATGACTCGTTTCGGGAGCAGGAATTATTCCCTCACTCATGGCAAAAAGTTGGGCAGAATCGAATGCTTCTTGCTGTGAAATGGCTATGGCCTTCATGTATCCCTCTTTCACAAGGCGACTTATCAATGGAGAAGCACCGTGATACCTCAATCCTCCAGCGTATATTGGAGGAGGAACGAATTCAGATCCAAGTGTATACATCTTCATCATAGGAGTGAGATGAGCCGTATCTCCGTAATCATATTTATATTCTCCCTTTGTTATCGATGGACATTCAGACGGTTCGCACGCGATTATCTCAAGAGAAGTTTTTTTCATCTTCAAAGGCACAAAAGGAAGTACAAAACCTCCAAAGTTCGATCCTCCACCAAAACATCCCATCAACACATCCGGCTCTTCTCCCGCGATTTCCATCTGCTTTTTTGCTTCCTGACCTATCACCGTTTGGTGGAGAAGCACATGATCAAGGACACTTCCAAGTGAATAATGTGTTTTCTCTTTTGAAAGTGCAAATTCGATGGCTTCACTTATCGCCATTCCTAACGAGCCGTTGGAATCCGGTTTGGCTTCGATCACTTTTTTACCATAATCTGTGAAGTTGCTTGGGCTTGGATGGATCTTCCCGTTGAAAAAATTGACCATATATTTTCTTGATGGCTTCTGCTCGAAACTTATCTTCACCATGAAAACATTCACATCGAGCCCAAAATAGGCACCGGCAAATGCGAGTGCACTTCCCCACTGACCGGCTCCCGTTTCTGTTGATATTTTGCTCGTTCCCTCTGCAAGATTGAAGTAAGCTTGGGCAAGTGCTGTATTGAGTTTATGACTTCCCGTCGGACTCACACTTTCGTTTTTATAATATATGTGTGCCGGTGTTTTCAAGGCTTTTTCAAGACCGAGAGCCCTTACGAGTGGCGTTGGACGGTAGAGCATGTAAGCTTCTCTAACTTTCGCAGGTATTTCAATATTTCTTTCTTTCGTTGCTTCCTGCATCACAAGTGTTTTTGGAAATAAAACCTCGAGTTTTTGAGGATCGATTGGTTTCATGGTCTGCGGATCCAGTGGAGGATCCAGGTCAAATGGAAGATCTGCTTTCACATTGTACCAATATCTCGGAATATCCTCCATTTTAAGATTTATGAATCTTTCCATTTAAATCGCCTCCCTTTCTGAAATAAAAAAATAGGGGATCTTTTCAAAAGATCCCCGACGTTAAATATCTTATGATAAAGGAAGTACTACACCTTCAACGTCGGGTGTGGTACCACCACCAATTGTTATTTTCTAAACTTATGACCAAGCTACACTCTTTCATTTTATCACCTTTGCTAAGATTGTACTACAATTAAACTGTTTTGTCAATCATTCATCATCAAACGTTTTCAATATTCAAAATGTATTGAACTTATACTTGGTCAACTTTAAATATGAAATATCGTTGGCTCCGGCATTCGCCTTTCGTGACAGCAAATAAGTATTTGCCATTTATCGCTTACTTCTCACTATTCACTGTTTGTTCTACGCCCCACCTGCCATGAGCCACGTGCTACGTGCTGTTCATTCATTTCACTTTTAAAAGAGGTTTAGTATACATCATCTTTTGTCGTTACCTTTATATTTTTTTTATCTCCATCAACAAGATGAACATCAAGATTCGCCATTTCGAAAGCCATCGCATCATCTAAAAGATCTATCTCAAAAAATCTCCTGTAAAGATCCAACAGCTCACCTGCAATACAGCCCTGAGGCGTTTGCATTCTAAAAATTTTATTCCTATCAACGAATCTGTATTTCCCACCGTCTTCAATTCTTATGGCATCTTCACTTTTTATGGCGGGAACAACACATCTTTTGCTTGAAATATCATTTAGAACTCTTTTTATGAGATCAACTGTCAGAAATGGTCTTGCACCATCATGAATGAGAACAGCACTTTCCGGTGGAATAACCTCGAGTGCATTCATAACGGAATCCTGTCTCCTCTTTCCACCGTTGACTATTCTAATCTCTTCATCTTGAATGTACTTCTCGAACTTCTTCTTTTCATCGGGTTTTACAACTAAAACAACGAGATCGAACCCTACTTTTGTTAAAGTTTCAAGGGAGTAAACGAAAATAGGTTTTCCATTCAAAAGGTAAAGAGTCTTATTTTCACTTCCCGCCGAAAATCTCAAAGAGTTACCGGCACAGAGTATTACAGCAGATCTCACGATTTAGGATTTATCCTTGCAAAAAGCAATTTCCCGGCATTCGTTCTCAGAATGTTGGTTATAACAACTTCTTGCTGTTCTCCAACATTCTTGCCACCGTCTTCAACAACTATCATCGTGCCATCTTCCGTGAACCCTATGCCCTGTTCTTTGTTCTTTCCATGCCTTATTATTTGCAACTTTAACCTTTGACCCGGAAGCAGTGTTGGTTTTAATATTTCGGCTAAATGGTTCAAATTGAGCACCTGCACACCCTGCAATTGTGCCACTCTCGTTAAATTGTAATCTAATGTTACGAGCCTTCCATTATACTTCCGCGCAAGACTCACGAGGTCTTCATCAACTTTACCACTCCTGTAAGCTATGGTATCGTCTATCGTTATCTTCAAATCTTCCATATTCTGTATCTTCTCAATTATTTCAAAACCTTTTCTGCCTTTTTCTTTCTTTTCATCATCCGAACTGTCTGCAAGCTTTTGCATTTCGATGAGAACGAATTGTGGAACTATGATCTTACCGTTGAAAAGTCCGACATCGAAAAGATCGAGGATCTTATCTTCTAAAAGCACAGATGTATCAAATATAAAGCTTCCATAATTTCCGGATATTTCACCAACTTTGAAGTACGAAAGCACAGCTCGCTGCGAGATCAACCAGGCACCGAGAAAAGAAAGAATTGTTATGATAGATTTCCCTATCGATACCGATAAGAAATTTGGACTTATGAAATCAACGATGAGATAATTCCCCATCAACACAAATGTTATGAACGATCCCAATCCAATCAAAAAATTGATCGAATTTATCTTGCTGTCTTTGATTTTTTTTGCAAGAAAGTAAAGTACGATTCCAACTAAAAGGCCTGCTATTCCTCCAATCAAAATCGCAAAATAAGGGTACCACCATCTCACATCAAAGATATAGGTCGGGTACCATGAATAGCCAAAATAAAGCCCCAAAAATAACGGAAGTATCAGTAATAACCACTCGATCATGATTTGTTCCCCCTTATAAGAATTATACTAAATCTCTTTTAAAAGTGAAATGAATGAACAGCACGTAGCACGTGGCTCATGGCAGGTGGGGCGTAGAACAAACAGTGAATAGTGAGAAGTAAGCGATAAATGGCAAATACTTATTTGCTGTCACGAAACGCGAATGCCGGAGCCAACGATATTTCATATTTAAGTTGATCAAGTATAGTTTTGATCATTCGATATAATTCAGTCTATTTTTCAAAGATGATATGCCACTCATTATTATGGTAGCGCGCTTTTCAGCTATTCCATCAACACTCATTAAATCTTCAAACGAAGCATCCAATAAACCATAAAGATCTGAAAATTTTTTTATAACGTCATGTGCAACACTGATAGGTATTCTTGGAATATTCCTTAAAATTCTATATCCTCTGGGTTGCAGTGTCATTTCAAACATCTGATATTCTTCTATATCATATCCTATTTCATTTGCAAAAGAAAGAGGATCCAGATTTTCATCCCATTTCTGTGATAAGATAGATTCAAAAAGTGCTTCTACATCATGATCTTTTCCTATGACCTTTTCATCCGCATAATCCATCAAAAAAAGTTTGAGATTATCTTCTACACCGTTGAGTAATTCATCGAGATGCAACTTGATGAACGTTCCTGTATTGCCAAGTTCAGAAAGGTAGAAAGACAGATCTCTTGAAAGTCGAAGCATCTTAACACCACGATCGACTATTTCAAACACGTCAAAGAGTGTAACTCTCTTTTCCATCTCTTTCAAATCTATCGAAGAAATTGCGTTATCAAAATTGGTACGGTACCTTTCCATCAACCTTAAACTCTGATTTATCTGAAGAACAACGACAGAAACATCGTTGACCATATACTTCCAGTTTCCACGATAAAGAGTTATAACCTTTCTTCTCTGTGAAACTGATATGATAAGTTTACCGGTTTGCATCGCGATTCTCTCGGCCGTTCTGTGTCTTGTTCCAGTTTCATTTGTTGGTATCGAACTGTCAACCGCAAGCTGAACGTTGGCATACCATATAGTCTTCAAATCTTCGGATATAACGATAGCTCCATCCATTTTGGCAAGCTCGTAGAGCCTATTCTGATTGAATGGACATTTTAATTCGAAACCACCCTGTATCACGCCACTTTCAATGTATTCCTGTGGATCCTGAACAAAAAAAATAAGTGCACCTTTATCTGCCCTGATTATATTATCCAGTGCTTCTCTTAAAGATGTTCCTGGGGCAACCATTTCCAAAAAATTTTTAACATTTTCATCGTTAAACATCTTTAATCCTTCCCTCCGAAGGCTTTTAAAATTGCTTCTTTCAAAGTTCTAACTCCTTCAATTTCAATAGAATTGGAAGATTTTGCAGAAATTATTCTTTCGATACCCATACGTTTTGCTTCCAATATCCTTGTTTGAATTTGCGGAACCGATCTTATCTTACCATCAAGTCCAACCTCACCTATGAATGCTATCTTAGAAGAGAAACGTGTTTTTTTTATGGCCGAAAAAATAGAGATAGAAACTGCCAAATCTATCCCTGGATCTGTTGTCCTTAATCCGCCAAGTATGCTCAAATATATATCTTTATTTTCAAGTGAAACACCAAGATGGCTTGAAACTATCGCAGTTAAAACGAGAAGTTTACTGTTTTCAAATCCTCTGGATATTCTTACAACTCCTGACCTATAGCTTTGAGTTGCAAGTGCCTGAACATTAACCATAAATGGTCTTGAACCTTCCATTATAACAGAAAGTGCATTTCCGGGATCCTCTGAATCAACATCGGAAAAAATTTTGGATGGATCCGAGATTTCAATCATTCCATTGTTTTCCATCTCATAAACGGCTATCTCGTCAGTGGGGCCGAACCGGTTCTTCATAGATCTGAGGATCCTTCTCCCAGATCTCGGCTCACCCTCCAGATACAGCACCGTATCAACCATGTGTTCAAGCACCATTGGGCCTGCAACATTTCCTTCTTTTGTTATATGACCTATTATGAAAGTGGAAACATCATTGGATTTTGCGTAATCTATCAATTTCATAGTACATTCTCTCATCTGTGGAACACTGCCGGCCAGTGCACTCATGCCTGACGTATGAAGCGTTTGAATTGAATCGAACACTAAGGCAATTGGCCGTTTTTTCAAAGAATGCAAAACTCCCTCAACATCAACAGAGGCTGACAGGAAGAGCCGATCTTTTGCTATGCCAACTCGCTTGACTCTCGAAAGCATTTGTGGAATCGATTCTTCTCCGCTTATATAATAAACATCTCCGAACTCTGACATGACGCTCGCATACTCAAGCAATAATGTAGATTTACCTATGCCAGGGCCTCCGGCCACAAGGGTTACGCTTCCAGGAATTACCCCTCCCCCAAGAACTCTATCCATCTCTTTCATGGAAGTTCGAATCCTTCCAGGGATTGAAATATCGGCAGTCGATGGTTCGAAGTCTATCATAGAAGGGGCACCATTTCGTACCCCTTCTTCTATTCGAACCGCACTGTCCCACGAACCACACTTAGGACATTTACCAAACCATTTTGTGGATTTGTAGCCACATTCAGAACAAACGTATACCTCTTTATCATTTTTGACTTGATTCACTCAAGGCAACCTTTCTTTCTCTCTTCCTTCTGAATGATATTTTGCCGTTGTTGACGCCAACTATTATCGTATCACCATCTTCGAATTTATCCGCAAGTAACTCTTCAGAAAGTGGATCTTCTATTGCTCTTTGAATTTCTCTCCTAAGAGGCCTTGCACCGTATATCGGATCGAAGCCATTCGAAATTATGAGTTCCTTAGCCTGATCGCTTACAAGGAGTTTCACATTGCGTTCGCTTAGCCTCTTCCTTAAATCTCCGAGTAAGATATCTATTATCTTTTCGATGTGAATCTTACTGAGTGGATGGAAGACGATGACTTCATCAAGCCTGTTCAAAAATTCCGGTCTGAATGTCCTTCTAACTTCATCCATAACTATTGATTTCATCGATTCATAATCACTTTCTACACTTTCCTCGATGAACCCAAGACTTCTTTTGGTTTTATTTATGTATTCCCCACCAAGGTTAGAAGTCATTATCAAAATGGTATTTTTGAAATCTATTATGTGCCCCTGTGAATCTGTCAGTCTCCCATCATCGAGTATCTGAAGGAGCAAGTTGAAAACATCCGGATGAGCTTTTTCGATCTCATCCAACAGTACAACCGAGAATGGTTTCCTTCTTATCTTTTCGGTCAACGTACCTCCTTCTTCGTACCCTACATAACCGGGAGGGGCACCGACAAGTCTTGATACGGAGAATCTTTCCATGTATTCTGACATGTCGATCCTAACAAGAGCATTTTCATCTCCAAAGAGATACTCTGCAAGAGCTTTGGCAAGTTCTGTCTTTCCAACACCGGTCGGTCCAAGGAACATGAAAGAGCCCATTGGCCTTCTCGGATCTTTAAGACCTGCCCTTGCGCGCCTTATAGATTTAGAAATGGCTTTTATAGCTTCTTCCTGGGCAACGACACGTCTATGAAGTTCTCCTTCAAGTTTTAAAAGCTTATCACTTTCACTCTTTTCAAGTTTTGTTAGAGGGATTCCAGTCCAGATAGAGATAGTTTTAGCTATATTTTCTGAATCAACGGTTATTATTTCAGTCTCACGCCGTTTTTTCCAGTCACTGTACCTATCGTTCAAAACTTGCTGAAGATCTCTCTCTTTGAACCTTATCTCCGCAGCCTTATCATAATTTTGCTGTGCTATTGATAATTCTTTTTCCTCCTGAACATTCTTTATCTTTTTTTCTATTTCTTTTATTTCATCTGGCACGGTCATATTTCCAAGCCTCGCACTTGCACCGGCTTCATCTATAACGTCTATCGCTTTGTCGGGTAGATAATGATCGGTTATGTATCTTTGCGAAAGTTTAACGGCTAAGTCAAGTGCATCATTTGTATAATGCACCTTATGATGAATTTCGTACTTAGACTTCAACCCTTTCAATATTTCAAGCGTTTGCTCTGACGTTGGCTCACCGACGTATATCTTCTGGAACCTTCTCTCAAGTGCCGCATCCTTTTCTATGAACTGTCTGTATTCGTCCGGTGTTGTTGAACCTACCATCTGTATTTCTCCCCGCGAAAGTGCTGGCTTAAGTATATTCGCCGCATCCACAGCACCCTCGGCCGCTCCGGCTCCGACTATCGTATGAATTTCATCCACGAAAAGTATTATAGACCGGTCATCCTTTACGGTACTTATAACTTTCTTAAGTCTTTTTTCGAACTCACCTCGATATTTTGTACCTGCGATGAGGGCAGCTATATCCAAGGAGAAGATGACCTTCCCCCTTAAAAGTTCGGGTACATCTCCCGAAGATATCTTCTGTGCGAGCCCTTCAACTATGGCCGTTTTACCTACTCCGGGATCGCCTATGAGCACAGGATTATTTTTCTTTCTCCTTGTAAGAATCTGCATGATCCTTTCTATTTCACGTTCACGTCCTATGACCGGATCAAGTTTACCATTTTTGGCTTCTTCTGTCAGATCCACTCCAAGTCCCTCAAGATTTTTAACAGATCTAACGATCTCCTGCGATGAGGTGGTTGAATGCGTGAAATCGTCATCATCGGAGTCTTCATTCTGTGAAGCACCACCCATTTCATCTATCAATTCACGTCTCAAATCGGCAAGATCTATCCCAAACTTTCTAAGAATATGAGCGGCCACTCCCTCACCCTCTCTTAAAATGGCCAAAAGAATATGTTCCGTTGATATGTAATTTTGACCCAAAAGCTGGGCCTCTTCATAAGCCAGTTCTATTATTTTTCTTGCCCTTGGAGTCATCTGCGGGGAGGAAACATTCTCTCTTGGAATTCCGGCGCCAACAACAGCTATGACCTCCTGCTTTAGCGACGAATAATCAAGGCCGTGTTCGCGAAGCACGTTGTAAGCTTCACCATTTGCAGTCTTCATGACACCGAGTAAAAGATGTTCAGTTCCGACGTAAGAATGGCCAAGAGCTTTTGCCTCATCTTGTGCCGCAACAAAGACCTGCGCTGCACGTTTTGAAAATTTATTGAACATAAAATTCACCCTCTTTCAGACCCGTAGCAGATATGCTATGGAAATGTAAAGTAAGTTCACCATAACATGTACCGTTGAAGACACTGTCAGGGTCCTTCTCTTATAGTATAGCAAATTTAACAGTATTCCAAAAACAAACATTTTCATCCATTCATCGGCAGGATGCACGATTGCAAAAGCAATTGAAGTTATAACAATCGCAAATTCCGAGGAAAAAAACTTTTCGATATAACCAAATATGACACCTCTGAATAAAACCTCTTCGGCTACCGGAAAGAAAAGTCCCATAGATATGACAGCAATTAAAGGGTGCGGGTTCAAAAGCATCTTTGAAAATACAGGTGTTTCGATCCAAATGTAAGAAGTCAAGATGCTCATGAAAACATAAACTCCAAAAATGGCAGGGAAAATTATGACACTCCAAACAAGATCAGGACCAAATGAAGATAATTTGAACCACAATCCTAACCCTTTCCCCTTTGACTTAAGGATAAGATGGAAAGTCCATACCATCAATACGGAGATCAAAATCAAAAAAAAAGCTGAAAGTTCGTCGGACATGAGATCAAAATGTTTTAAAATAGATAAGATCAAAAAAATTGGAAAGAGAACGAGCAAAACTTCCATCAAATCAAAAAAATCAACGTAAACTATCTCTGCTTTTTCCTTCACGTAATAATTATATCACAAAAACTCAGCTTGTTAAGAATCCGACAAGTATTGCTCCTGCTCCGGCATTTATAGAAATGACAGGATTCGTTGGAGCTATAATACAATCAAGATTAACCTTTGATCTGACATATTCGACTGCTTCTTCGGCATGAGTATGCGCGATATAAATTCTCCCGTCCTCGACTTCAAAGGAATTGATGTAATCAACTATTCCTCTCAAAACTCTTGGAAATCCAAGCACTATTTTATGAAATTTTATCTCGCCATCTTCGCCTTTAAGAATTGGTTTAACATTCAAAAGTGTTACAAGTTTCCCAGCGATGGTGTAGGCCCTTCCACCCTTTATAAGATTATCAACAGTTTGAATCCCAAAGATGGTTTTAACATTTTGTGCAAAAATTTTCATCTTTTTAGCGCTATCCTCAAGATCCCCGCTGTTTGACAATTCAACTGCCTTTGCAACCATAGCACCGAGCGCTGAAGTTGTGGTTAAAGAATCGATCACTTCAACTTTTCCTTTGAAATGCTGCGCGGCCAGCATTGCACTGCTGTAAGTTCCGCTGAGTTTTGAAGATAAATGCACGGAGAGGATTGAATCATATGTTTTCAAAATAGTTGAATAAGCTTTTTCAAATTCGTCAGGAGTTATCTGAGATGTTGTAACTTTTTTACCTTTCTTCATCTCTTCTAAAACTTCATCGGACGTAATTTCACGGCTCTTGCCATCAACAAGAATTTCTAATTTCATAACTTCAACATCGTTCAATTTAAACCATTCTTCAGGCAAATCGCAGGTACTATCGGTAATAATCTTTATCTTGCCCATATAATTATCCCATAACTTTTAAACTATCTCGTTATCTATGAGCCGTGTTTTTCCAAGATAGATTGCCGCTGCAACTATGACCTTCGAAGATATTTCGGAAACAGGTTGAAGTGTTTTTTCATCAACTATTTCTAAATATTGAACCTTTATATCAGGGTATACCCTTAATTTCTCGATGGCTTCAAGTCTTATCTTGTAAGCATCCTTTCTCCCTGATCTTATCTTATCCGCTGCATATTTTATCGCCTGATGGAGTACGGGCGCTTCCTGTCTCTCGCTGGAAGACAGATACATATTTCTTGAACTCAAAGCGAGCCCGTCCGTTTCACGAACTATTGGCATTTCGATCATTTCAACATAGATGTTGAGATCTTCAACCATCTTTTTGAGCACTCTGAATTGCTGGGCATCTTTCTGACCGAAATAAGCACGCGATGGTCTAACGATGTTAAAAAGTTTGTTAACAACAAGCACAACACCATCGAAATGACCGTGACGGTAATAACCGCAAAGATGATCAGTTAACGTTGAAACATGTATAGATGTGGAAAAATCATCCGGGTACATATCTTCTACTTCTGGTACAAAGATATAATCCACCTTTTCTCTTTCAAGAAGTGCCTGATCCTTTTCAAGTATTCTCGGATATGCTTTGAAATCTTCTCTTGGCCCAAACTGGGCAGGGTTAACAAAAATGCTAACAACCGTTATTTCATTATCCTTTCTCGCTCTTCTGACAAGTGATAGGTGACCTGCATGTAAAGCTCCCATCGTTGGAACAAAGCCAACGCTTTTCGTCTCGTACGAAGACGCTATTTCTTTCATTTCTTCAACACTTTTTATAGTTTTCAATTCATTTCTCTCCTTTCAACCGTTCATCGATAAGCTCTCTAAGCTTTACAGATATTTCATCTCTCTTAACGGTCGCACTCATTTTTCCATCTACATATATGACTCCACCGGTCTTAGTACCAAAAACTGCAATATCGGCCCCCTGAGCTTCACCGAGACCATTAACAATACAGCCCATAACCGCGATTTTTATTTTCCCTTTAAGATTGTAAACGGCATCCTTCACTTCATTTGCAAGTGCTTCAACATCTATTTCAGTTCTTGCACATGTCGGACAAGCAATTATTTCAGGCCCATCAAAAGCTTTAACACTTTGAAGTATTGAATATCCAGCCCTTACCTCTCTGACCGGATCTCCGGCTATTGAAATTCTCATCGTGTCTCCAATTCCCTCGTATATCAAATGGCCGAGCGCAAATGCCGATTTGACAATGGCATCTTCGTATACTCCCGCTTCTGTAACGCCTATATGCAATGGATGATCTGTCATTCCGGACAGTTTTTCATTCGCGACTATTGTTTCTACTGCATCTGAAGATTTAACGGCAACGACTATATCAAAGAATCCTACCGATTCCAAAAGCTCTACCTCATCCATCGCACTCGATACCAAAGCATCCGTACGCTCTTTAAAATTTTTGAGATATTTATCCTCAATTGAACCCATATTTGCACCGACTCTTATAGGGACCTTATGATCTCTGGCTACTCTTGCGACCTCCTCAACTTTCCACTTGGCACCTATATTACCGGGATTTATTCTAACTTTATCTATTCCAGCCAGAATAGATCCTATCGCAAGTTTATAATCAAAATGTATATCGGCAATGAGAGGAATTTGAATCATAGATTTTATCTTTGGAATAGCTTCGACACATTCTTCATCGTAAACGCTTATTCTAACGATCTGACAGCCGGCCGCCTTCAACTTTTCGATCTGCCTGACAGTCGATTCAGCATCCTTCGTATCCGTATTCGTCATGGATTGAATTGCTATTGGTTTACCGTTGCCGATCGATAAATTCCCTATCTTCACTTCTTTTGTCACAAAATCATCTCCACGAATATGATATCACGAAGAAATAAAAATTAACAATTGATACTTGAAGTCAGCCCATACATGTTGTCAAATGAGCACATTTGCACTTCATTTTAAAAAAGATTCAGTATATGATAAAATTCAATTGGAGGCAAGATCATGCAAAAAATATTTCTTAACGCAAAAATTCACAGGGCAACTGTGACATCCAAGAACGTTGAATACGAAGGATCTATAACGATCGATTCATCGCTCATCGAAGCGGTTGGAATCGAAGAAGGAGAACTTGTTCAAGTCGTTAATGTCAACAACGGTGCACGCTTTGAGACCTACGTGATAAGAGGAGAGGAAAATTCTGGAATAATCTCTCTTAACGGTGCTGCTGCAAGGCTTGGAGAAATCGGTGATAAAGTCATAATAATGGCTTATGCTCTTTTCGATCTTAACGAAAGGCACAATCCTAAAGTCATAGTTTTGGATTCTCAAAACAAGATCAACCGGGTTCTTTGATCTCTTCTTTTCTTCCCTCTCTTTCTCCGAAGATAACTCCAATCATAGTTATTCCCCCTCCTATGTAAAGCCAGATGGAGGGTATATTTTTAAGTATCAATGAATCGGATATAACAGAGACCACTGGAATAAGGTAAATGAAATTACTCGATGTCCTGGAGCCAAGAACTCTAACGGAATAATTCCATATAAAATATCCGAAGCCGGAACAAAGTATCCCCAGAAATAAAAGCCAAAGTACAACGTCAGGTTTAATGAATTTCAAGGGATCTGGTCTTTCCATGATCATTTCAACAGCGGCAAATGGGATAAGAAAGATAAGGCCCCATTTTGTCATTTCAACGGTGGTCAGAAGATTGTCGTACTCTGAAAGTTTATCAACGTAAAGTGTGTACATTCCCCACGTTACAGCCGCTCCAAGGATTAAAAGATCACCAAGAGTGTCTCCTCTCAGATCAAAACCATTCGAAAATATTATTATCGAGACACCTACGAGTGAGAGGAAAGACATGAGATAAAGCCTTACGGAACTGCTTTTTCGTCTCACTATATCGGCAATTATTATCGTAAAAATAGGAACGGTTGAGATGAGAAGCGATGCTTGAGAAGGAGTTGTAAAGTTAACACCGAAATTTTCAAAAATGAAGTAAAAAGTTATTCCCCACAATCCCGCAAGGATAGATAATCTTTTGGCTTTTGAAGGTAATTTACGCTCTTTAATAGTTATTCTCGCAAAGAGCCAAAGTATAAGCCATGAAATGGTGAACCTTAATGTGGCCATAGTTATAGGTGGAATGACATCAACGACTATCTTTATCGCAACAAAAGAAATACCCCAGAAAAAAATTACAAGAAGTGCTAAAAATATGCCAGCCCTATTCTTCACGACCACCTACCAGCTTTGTTATAGCTTCAACTATTTCATAAGGCTGGATAAGTTCTCCATCCTCCCTTAAAACTGTTTCCATGGGAATAGAATTTTTATTTATCCTGCTAACTTCATGTGCGAATTGCCCCATGTTCATCTCTGCAACAACAATTCCTGAAACGTGTGACATCAATTTTTTCAACGGATTTGCAGGAAATGGCCATATAGTTATGGGTTTGAACATGCCTACCTTTATTCCATTTGCCCTTGCCAATTTGAGTGCATGATAAGCGCTTCTCGCCGTTGAACCGTAAGAAATTATAAGGTATTCTGCATCGTCCATCATGTAAGTATCGTATATGAGAAGATCATCAAGATGTAGATTCAATTTGTTCGAGAAATGTTTCATCAGTTTTGAAGCGTCACCGGTCGTACCCGTTGGAAAACCACTTTCATCGTGAAATAATCCTGAAATATGGAACCTTGTACTGCCCATTGAAACAAGAGGTTGGATTTCATCACTTAACTCAGAATTCTCCAAAAAAGGCTGATAAATGGCATTCTCATTCACATCATTCATTTTTATTCTTTCAACAACGGTGAATTCGTCAGCGCTCGGAAGATAAAAACTCTCCCTTAGATGGCCAACAGTTTCATCCATCAAAAATATGACCGGTGTCCTATAAATTTCAGAAAAATTAAAAGCCGTAACTATGTACCGGTACACTTCTTCAACATCGGAAGGATAAAGGACTATTATCGCATGATCCCCGTGCGTACCCCATCTTGATTGCATTATATCCCCTTGCGCGGTTTTCGTTGGAAAACCAGTGCTTGGTCCAGTTCTCTGCACATCGACAAAAACAGTTGGTGTCTCCGTCATCGATGCGTATCCTATCGCTTCTTGCATCAAGCTGAATCCTGGGCCACTCGTTGCAGTCATAGATTTCACTCCGGCCAACGATGCGCCTATTATTGCCGATGCACTTGAAATTTCATCCTCCATCTGTATGAAGGTACCTCCAACTTTTGGCAACTTTGCGGCCATCATCTCGGCTATATCAGTTGCAGGTGTTATAGGGTATCCTGCGAAAAAACGGCACCCTGCCAAAATTGCGCCCATCGCGCAGGCTTCATCGCCCTGCATCACAACAAAATTTTCACCCATAATTTCACGAAGCAAAATAAATAGGCTTCGCTTCCTCCTCTCAATCTCTGTTTATTCTTAATTTTATCATATATTCGTTCGATTTTAAACGTGTATATACTAAATCTCTTTTAAAAGTGAAATGAATGAACAGCACGTAGCACGTGGCTCATGGCAGGTGGGGCGTAGAACAAACAGTGAATAGTGAGAAGTAAGCGGTAAATGGCAAATACTTAT
>Ga0078972_1002113_pt1 | contig 68204 bp, 66 predicted proteins | sample YelNatPaOPGAMG01_FD_67568 | JGI IMG/M metagenome (GOLD analysis project Ga0078972, IMG submission 67568) | Hot spring thermophilic microbial communities from Obsidian Pool, Yellowstone National Park, USA - OP-RAMG-01 (SPADES assembly) (version 2) | ecosystem: Environmental > Aquatic > Thermal...
AAGGGTCTAATACTTCGTCTAAATTAAAAACAAATTCGCTAGATTTACTATAAAATAAGAGTATGTCGTGTTTTCTTGCCCAAGTGCTTTTTGTTGTTTGCATAGTTCTATAGCACCACACAATCTCATTCCTAAAATTCTCATAGCCAAAAATCTCATCCATCATTACCTTAACATAGTGTCCAACATGCCAGTCAAGATGAACATAAATAGAGCCGTTTTCAGCCAGAAGTTCTCTCATTAAAACCAATCGCTCATACATATATTTAAGATAAGAAGCAATCCCACCGCTCCAGGTGTCTTTATAAGCCCGTTCTTCTATGATTGATGGCTCTTTTACAACATCTTCATCGCCAACTTTTGTTTTAACTGTGAAATCCGCACCTGTGAAAAATGGCGGGTCAATATAAATTAAATTAATTTTTCCAGCAAAATCCTTCAGCAAAGAACTCATTACAAGTTTATTGTCTCCCCAAATGAGTTTATTCTTCCAATCTTTAGGATAGTTTTCTGGCCAGGCATCTTCGGGAAACAAAGATTTTTGCGCTCCGCCTTTAACTCTTGGCTGGTTTATTGTTTCTACAACTTGAAAAGCAAGATTTGGTCTTTCGATATTTATTGTGGCTTTCTTTCTCAATTCAAAGAATTCCTTAAACCAAAATTCAGAATATTTGCCGTTCCATAACAATTCAGTATATTTTTTGTTATTTTCCATACTAGCCTGTTATATCTGCTTTAATATATAAATATTGCTTTGTACTGCAGTGTTGCATTAAGCGAGTTGATAAAGCCCGATCACAATTTTTATAAGAGTAGTTCTTTTGCTTATAAAAGAGTTGAAGAAATGGAAAAAATGCTATGCCTGTCTTCTATAAAAAAGCAGGCAAAAGATTTAATCTATGGAATTTGTAAAAAAGATATCATATTAATAATCATTTTTCCTATAATCCTATTTCTTATCATGTTACTTCCTTCATGGATAAGAGAATCATTACAACTAGATATAAAAAATCCATCATGGTGGCAATATCTAACCCAATCCTTTGTCCACCATGGATGGAAACATTTTTGGGGTAACATATTATTATATTTTTTATTTTCTTTTACAGGATTATTATTATCTAATTTATGCGGGGAAAAGAGAATTTTTTTTAGATCATTCTTGTTTGTAGTTTTACCTCTTCCAATATTAAGCTCAATCATCCAAGTTTTAGCATATCCAAGTTGGTTTCCAAATCTACAGCATTCTCAAGGTAGTTCTGGAATAATTTCTGCATTGGCTGGGTTTGTTCCTATTTTTTGGGCAATTTATTTTAATAAGAAAAATGAAAAAATTAATTTTGATATTAAGACGCTTTTTATTTTGATTATTTATGTTGGCTTAATCTTTACTTGTACCTATAGTTCAAAAGTACCTTATTCTCTTCTATTTTTAATAATTCTTTTTCTTTTTTTAATTCTCTTAGTTTTATCATGGCCAAACTTTAAGAATATCTTATTTGAGATAGTAAAAGAATTCAAGGAAAACTTGTTAAAAGCATCCTTACTAATAATTTCATTTTTATTATTTGTAGTAACACCGATGATAACCTTTCCTTCACTAACTAGAATACTTGGCGATGGGACATTCACAGATTTTTTCATGCATTATATTGGAGTGTGCTATGGGATTATAATTAGTGGGATTTCTTTTATATTACAAAAATGGAAAAATAGAAGAAATATCGGAGTTTTTTGAAAGCTTGTATGAAACTTTTATCTAGTTCGATTAAATACCTCTTTATTTTTGATTTTCTCCTATAACAAAGGCGAAACGGTTACTTCCAAAATTGCTGCCAAAAATAAAAGTCCTAAAGAGAGCAATATAAGTGAGAAAGAATCGAGCAATATTTGATGGAATTTTTGATCTGTCGGCTTATGTCTGGCCAGCGCTATCGAAATCATAGCTGCACCCAACCCACCTACAAAATAAGCTGCAATTTCTGGTATTCCATGAATGAAGTATTTTACATAACTAAAAGAAACTGAATGCCTTAACAAACTTCCAACTAAAACTCCGAATACAGAAGCATTCCACTCTAAAATAAAAATTGCTCCTGCTCCGTAAACAAAGGCTAGCAAAAGTCCAACTGCAAGGACTTTTATGTTATTAGTGAAAATTGTTAAGAATGTGCTACTTTGAGCAGTAAATGCGCCAAAAACATTTCGCTCACTTAAAATTTCTAACTGAGAAGAGAAGAGATTGTTGAGATAATCTAAGGGTAAAACCAAAGCCAAAACAATATAGGCTGCGACCATTCCAAGAAACGCAAATACAAAAAACTTAATTGCAGGCCAATGCTCTCCAAAGAAAGGTCTCTTAACTTCGTCTTTAAGTTCCTCTAGCCTAACAAGCCTTAAGAAAATGGGCATAAATGCTGCCACTGTTAAAACTAACATAGTGGCATTTGCCTCTTTTGGGAAAATCAAAATTGCTAGAAAAGCAGCTAGTAAGCTATACAAAAAGCCGAAAAGGAGCATTTTGTATGGTTGCTTTTCGATTTTGTGTACATTAACTAGCCAATCAAGCACCATTTAAATAATATGCCCTCCAATCTAAAAATTGTATCGAAATGTTTTTAATACTATCGTTTGAGCTCATTTCATGAGATATGAAAATTTGAACTTGGAAGAGATATTAAAATACAATTTGCCAAAACCACCGAGCAAAAGCAGAGAAATTCATTTTGTTTATCTAAACAAATCTCCAGTGACTATTGAAAATCGGAAAAATCTTATTTGCGAACTTTATAATTCTGGCTCTGGTAAAACATGGATTAAAGTGCCAGAAGACGTTAAGGGTTTGCCAAACAAAGGTATCCTTCTCCAAAATGCGTTGTACATCATTAATAGCGACAAATTAGAAAATTTGTTCATCCATTTTTGTAATGGCGGAATTTATTCAACGCGTCTTTCTGCAAAGGCTAAACCAGGCATTTGGCTCGCAATCAAGCACTATGACGAAGAGCTTCAAATCGAAGACTATAGCAAACCTCATTGTATCATTAAGAAATATTAAGAAATTTAAATAAATTCTAGTGAGCTGTAAATAAACTAATAAAAAATAATTGCAAGAGCGCAGCAAAGTACAAGGAGCAGAGACTGAATAGCTGTTGGTCGCTTTTTCGAAGGAAAAGTTGAGGCGAGGCGAGAAGGATGGGAAGTAAATAAATATTTATAGCGATAATAAAATTTGTTTTCGACGAGAATAAATTAGGGGCGTGCAACGAGTCGAAAGCAAAAAATAAGTCTGCCATAATTTTTTAATTTTCGTCGTTTTGAAGACAGTAAATTTTTTGCTTCTTTTTTGAAAAAAAGAAGATTTTATATTCTATCCCAAACTAAAGCATTATCGGAAACTTCAACCTTTAATTTTCCTTTTCCATGTAGAGAGCTAAGGTAAGCCATAACTACAGTATTCATTAAATAATATTGCTGTGTTCCCTTCATAGTTATTTGGTAATAATCGCATATATCTTTTAAAATTTGTTCAGTTGTTCTTCTTCCACGAACCCTATCTAAAAGGCGTTCTTCTACTCCATCAATAACTTCAAGATTCGCATCGACTAACTCAATTAAAGATTCTCTTGGTTCTGCATGAGACGGTATATAAAATTTATGTCGAGAATCTCTTAAGAATCTTAACGTTTCTCTTGCTCTGTCTATATCTACGTAAAAGGGAATTTTGTGTCTTTTAAGCACATCCTCAGAAAAAAGCGAATCTGCACAAAATAATACATTGTCTGCCTCTATACCGATTTGATTAAGAGTATGACCGGACAAAGGAACTATCTCTAGCTCAATTTCATCGAACTTTAATTTTCTCTCATCTTTTTTATTACATGATCGACACTGGAAGATTGGGCCATTAGAAATTTATTTCGTAAATCTCTCAATGGGCTAGCACCCGAAAATAAATATAAAGGTTCTAGTAAAGGATATTGAATTATTGCTGATTCGATTTCTGATGCGTAAATCGTTGCTCCTGTTCTTTCCTTTATATACCTATTGCCTCCGCAATGGTCTGCATGAGAGTGAGTATTTACTATCGCTTTAGGGAACAAGCCATTTTCTTCCAATAATCTTAATACTTTTTTCCCCGTATCGTCGTCTAAACCCGTATCTATTAAAATAACCGATTTTTCTCCATCTTTTACAACCCCGATATTTGCGGGATTGGGAATGTAATAAACTAGCTCAGTTATTTTTTTCAATTCCATCCTCCTCTACACCTCATAAACCTTTTTGACTTTTGCGTTCCCGGCTGTAACATTCTGAGTTGGCGAAGATATGTAAAACTCTATCGAAACTATAAATTAAGATACTCAAAAAGTAGCAATCTTTAAAAATCTTTTAGATAAATAAACTGCATGGCAATAGGATTTGATGTACAAAATGTCGTCTTAGGAAGCGGTCTTTTTGCACTTTTTATTGCTGTTGTGCTGGCTGTTTTGGTATTAAGAAAGCCGACTGGTACCAAAAAAATGCAAGATATTTCTGCAGCGATAAAAGAAGGTGCGTCTGCTTACCTAAAAAGACAGTATAAAACAATAACTGCAGTATCTATTCCGATAATACTGGCGCTTTATTATTTCGTTGGTCTACCAGCTGCGATTTCTTTCATAATTGGTGCTGTGAGCTCTGCACTTGCTGGCTTTATTGGCATGGCTTTAGCTGTTAGGTCAAATGTTCGGGCTGCAGCTTCTGCGCAAAAAGGACTAATGAGTGCACTCAGAACAGCTTTTGAAGGCGGAGCAGTTACAGGAATGGCTGTAGTCGGCCTTGGTCTGCTAAGTCTAACATTGCTTTACAGCTATTACCAGAGCATAAGTTTAATTGTTGGGTATGGTTTCGGTGCATCTTTAATTAGCTTATTTGCGAGAGTTGGTGGTGGAATTTATACGAAAGCTGCTGATGTTGGCGCAGACTTAGTTGGAAAGGTAGAAAAAGGCATACCTGAAGATGATCCAAGAAATCCAGCAGTCATTGCAGATAATGTTGGTGACAATGTTGGTGACTGTGCTGGAATGGCTGCAGATGTATTTGAAAGTTATGTAGTCACTGCAATTGCAGCAATGCTTTTAGGAACTCAAGTGCTAAATGGCATTTGGCTTCCACTAATTTTCTACGGCGTAGGAATATTGGGCTCAACAATTGCCATTCCATTTGTTAGGTCTAATACAAAACCAATGGCTGGGTTGGCAAAAGGATTAGTTGTCGGCGGGCTAGCAACAGCTCTTTTAGCGTTTTTTGCAACGCTTTATTTCACAAATAACTTAGGAGTTTATTTTGCATTCCTAATAGGTTTAATTGTGACTTTGTTGATAAATCTAATAACTTACTATTACACAGACTACACTAAAAAGCCAGTACAATATATTGCAAGCTCTTCAACGACTGGCGCTGGTACGAATGTAATCGCCGGCCTAGCAGTCGGTCTAAAAGCTGCATTCTTACCTGCATTAGTTGTTTGTGCCGCAATTGTTACGTCTTATTTCTTCGCTGGCGTCTATGGAATTGCAATGTCTGCTGTTGGCTTGTTAAGCATAACTGGACTCATACTAGCAATAGATAGTTACGGTCCAATTTCAGATAACGCCGGCGGTATAGCAGAAATGGCAAATATGCCTGCTAAGCTTAGAGAAGTTACAGACAAGTTAGATGCTGCTGGAAATACAACAAAAGCTACTACAAAAGGAGTGGCTATAGCTTCTGCTGCACTAGCAGCGCTTGCTCTTTTTGTTGCTTTTGCCAAAGAAGTGCACTTAGAGAGCATAGACATTTTATCTCCAGCTGTAGTAGTCGGTCTTTTAATAGGTGGAGCAATACCTTTCTTATTTAGCAGTTCTTTAGTAGCTGCTGTTGGCAAGACGGCTTCTTCCATTGTAGAAGAAGTGCGCAGGCAGTGGAGAGAGATAAAGGGAATTTCAACAGGAAAAGCAAAACCTGAATACGGCAGATGTGTTGATCTTTGCACGAAATCTGCGTTGAAGGAAATGATTGCTCCTGGTTTGCTAGCGGTAATAGCGCCTTTAGCTATTGGATACTTGTTGGGTCCTGCAGCACTCGGCGGCTTACTAGCTGGTTCAATAATAACAGGATTCTTGTTGGCACTACACATGGCAACTGCTGGTGCTGCATGGGACAATGCTAAGAAGTGGATAGAAACTGGACAATTAGGAGGAAAAGGAAGCGACACGCACAAAGCAGCGGTTGTTGGAGACACAGTAGGAGACGTTTACAAAGACACATCTGGACCTGCTCTGAACGCGCTAATCAAAGTAATGAACACAATAAGCATTGTTTTTGCAACGGCTATTTTAGCCTACGGCTTAAAGATTTTTTAATTTTTTAGTTTTTATTTTATTTTCGGTTTATTTTTCAATAAAGTATTAGTTAAACTTTAAATAGGAGCTTTTCCATTCTTTAAATTAAAATGGCTGCCATAGATTGGACTACAATCGAGCAAAAATGGCAAGCAGAATGGGAAAAGGCGAAGCTAGGTGCTGCTAAAATTGTTAAAAATAAGCCAAAATTCTTTTGCATCTTCGCATACCCGGGAGTATCTGGTTATTTGCATGTTGGACACATGCGCGGTTATACTTACACAGACATAGTGGCCAGATATAAAAGAGCTAAAGGTTTCTCAGTTCTTTTTCCTGTTGGCATCCACGCATCTGGCAACATAGCCCTTGCTTTTGCACTTAAAGTGCAAAGAGGCGATAAAAATTGGATTGATTATTTAAAGAGAAATGGCGCTACCGATGAGGATATTAAACACATGATCGAGCCAAAGGAAGTTATTTCCTATTTCACAAAAGTATACATTGATTATTGGAAGAAATTCGGATTTATTTGTGATTGGGATAGAGTAATTTGCACGATTTGGCCGGATTATAAAAAATTCATTGCTTGGCAATTCAAGAAACTTAAAGATGTTGGCTTGCTAGTACAAGGTCCTTATTACGCAACTTTTTGTCCCATTCACGGACCAGTAGCCGTCGATCCTTCTGAAACAGATATTTCAAAAGGTGGCAACGCTGAAAAATTGGAGTACACTTTAATCAAATTTAAATTTGGAGATTATTATTTAGTTGCCGCAACACTCCGACCAGAAACAATTTTCGGCCTAACAAACATTTGGATTAACCCAGAAATTAACTACGAAAAAATAAAAGTCGGAAGAGAAATTTGGATAGTTAGCCACGAATGTGGCGAAAAGCTAGCACAACAAAAAGAAGATGTTGGTTTTGTTGGAAAGGTAAAAATAAGTGAGCTTCTTGGAAAAAATGTTTACGCGCCAACAATAAACAAAGAAGTACCTATACTTCCATCAAAATTCGTCAAAGCAGATGTAGGCACTGGCATCGTAATGTCTGTTCCTTCTGATGCACCATACGATTGGATTGCACTAAAAGAGTTTTTAGAAAGTGACGAAGCTAAAAAATATAAAGTTGGTAAAATTTCACCTATACCCATAATAACAACTCCAGGATATAGCGACTTCCCTGCCAAAGATGTTTGTGAAAAGCTAAAAATAACAAGTTCTGAAGATCCTGCTCTCGAAGATGCTACAAAGGAAGTTTACTCTATCGGCTTTCATAAAGGCGTAATGAAACCAATCGCTGGAGAATATGCAAATATGCCTGTAGCTTTAGCTAAAGAAAAAATAAAATCTGATTTGGTTTCGAAAAGATTGGGTGAGCTATTTTATGATTTGTCTGAAGAAGTCCTTTGTAGGTGCGGAGCCAAAGTTTTTGTTAAAAAAATAACAGACCAATGGTTCATAAAATATTCAGATAAGAAATTAAAAGACACTGCCAAAGAGCACATCAAAAGCATGCACATTTTGCCAAAAGAGTACCAAAATAATTTACCAAAAATCATTGATTGGTATCAAGACAGACCTTGCGCAAGAATTGGTAATTGGATAGGGTCTGAACTAGTATTTGATCCACATTGGATAATAGAACCGATTTCTGATTCTACGCTATATCCGGCAATGTATGTTATTGCGAAATGGACTAATTCTGGCAAGCTTAAGCCAGAAGAGCTAACGGAAGAATTCTTCGATTATGTATTTTTGGGAAAAGGAGAGGCTAAAAAAGAGGTTTGGAGAAAAGTAAAAGAAGAATTTGATTATTGGTATCCTCTAGATATGAATTTTGGAGGAAAAGAACATCAAACTGTTCATTTTCCAGTTTTCATATTTAATCACATAGCAATTTTGAGACAGCAGCATTGGCCAAAAGGAATATTTAGTTATTGGTGGATTACTGGCAAAGGTGGAAAAATTTCAAAGTCGAAAGGTGGAGCGCAACCAGTCCCTCACTTAATTGAGAGGCATGGCGCAGATAGTATAAGGCTATACTACTCTCATTCAGCTTCTGCATTCGAAGATACCGAATGGGACGAAAACAAAGTAATAAGTTATAGCAGACACTTAAAAGAGCTATTTGGCCTTGTTGAAAGTTTACAAAAACTAAAAAGTAAAAAGACATCTTTAGATAAATGGCTTCTTTCGAGGTGGAATGCTACACTAAAAAAAGCCAGCGAGAAACTCGAATCTTATGATTTCAGAGAAGCTGCAAATGCGCTTTTATTCGAATTCGTAAAAGATTTACGTTGGTATGTCAAAAGAGGCGGGGACAACAAACTCACGGTAAATAAAATTTTAGCTGACTGGACGATCACAATTTCTCCTTTTGTCCCACACATTGCTGAAGAAATTTGGCATGAAATAGGAAAGAAAAGCTTGGTTTCGGCGCAACCTTGGCCAAAAGTAAATGAGCGAGCAATTTCGTCTGAAATTGAAGAGCAAGAAACTGCGATTGAAAAACTATTGGCAGACATAGCACAGATTATAAAATTGGTAGAAAAACCTGTTAAAAAAATCTACCTCTATGTAATACCAAAAGAGCTAAATGAGTATTCAGAATCGACTCCATTTTTGGCAAAAGAGTTCAACGCAGAAGTTTTTGTTTTCGCAAATAATGACCCGAAACGCTACGATCCTCAAAGCAAGGCTTCCAAAGCAAAACCAGGAAAGCCAGGAATTTATGTAGAATAATGCCTCGGGTGTGGATTGAACACACGACCTTTCCCTTACCAAGGGAACGCTCTACCACTGAGCTACCGAGGCGTGCAACGAATAATTAACAAAAAGGTTTTAAAAATCTATTTTCGAAAAAAGAGTAATGAAAAAAGCTAATTCTAAAAAGCAAAAACGAGCAAAATCCGTGGAAGAGTATAAACTCGAACTCAAAAATCGTCTAAATGCAAGGCAGCAATACCTAAAAGAGAGCTATGATGAGATTCGGAAAAAATACTCTCTTCCAGAATTTGAAAAGCTAGACGAGGAGTTTGATATTAGAATAATTTGGGAAGATGTTTCGATTCGAAATATTAGAAGATGTATTTTAGACAAACTCGAATCAAGTTTAGGGATCATTTCTCCGCCGATAACAGGCCATGGTACTTTGCACGCCTACATAGAATCGAAAATTCTATCTAAAGCCGAGCTAGAATCTTTGTTTGAACTTTACAAAAAGCTAGAGGTTTTAATTCACGAAGGTCTGCTTGTGCGATTTCGTTCTGAAAAAGACGAGGCAGAATTCATAAAAAAAGTTTGGGCACAATGGCCAAAACTTAAATCAGAACTTCAGGAATTTTTAAAGAAATTTGCTGAGGCCTGGGAAAAAACAAAAGAAGAAGACGTTCAAGAAAAATATTTCCAATAAATGGTAATTGTTTTAGGAATAGTGGGGCGAATAGGTTCTGGAAAAGATGTTGCTACCAAATATTTAATAGAAAACTATGGATTTAAAGAAGTCCACATGGGCAATTTGGTTAGAGAAGAACTTAGATCTGCGGGCCTTGAAGAAAGCAGAGAAAATTTACAAAAATTTGCAAAAGAGAAAACAGATAAATTCGGGATGGACTACTGGGCTAAAAAAGTTGTAAGCAAAATTAAAGAGTGCTTGGCAACAAACTCCAGATTCGTCATAAACGGTATTCGAAGGTCTTTTGAAGTTGAAGTACCAAAAAAAGAATTTGGAAGATCCTTTAAGCTGCTATTCATAGAAGCTGATCCGAAAATAAGATTCGAGCGGTTAAAGGCGAGGGGTAGACCCGGAGATCCAAAAAACTTCAAAGCATTTTTAGAACAAGAACGCAACGAGCTAAAACTTTATGATTTTGAGAAAATAGAAAAAGAAGCAGATTTTATAATTAAAAACGAAGCAGATCTTGAAGCTTTTTATCAAAGCTTAGATAAATTAATAAACACTTTGATTACATAATAAATTATAGTAGGTTTAGGTATCGGGGCCGTAGTCTAGCTTGGTAGGACTCACCCTTGGGGTGGGTGAAACCCAGGTTCAAAAGGCTATGAAAATCCTGGCGGCCCCATTCAAAAGTATTTTAAAACTTTTGAATCTTATTTTAGAATGGAACTGATAGAAATTAAAAACGGAAATTCTGTGGCTAGAATTTCAAACGGCTTGTGCTATTTGACCATCAACGATATTTCAATAATAACGCCTACATTGGAAGAACGATTAAAAATAAACGGCGCCGATGTTACGAATTTTAGATCTATTGGGAATTTTCCAGATAGGGCAATATTCGCAAAATCGCATGACAATTTAATCATTGGGAAAAGTTATTGGCTCCAGCCAAATGGCTTGGATATTATTACTACTCTAAGAAATGTTGGAAAAGAAATAGCGAATCTAGATGTGGAATTAGCAATACCGCTTAAATATGCACCCGGATTCGATTCTAAAATCATTGCCGAAAATTACTTCACCATTAAAATAGACGATCTAAAAGAACCATATAATTTAGAAAATATTCCCAAAATAACTTATGAAAAAGAAAACAAAATAAAAGTACATTTAGATTCCTCCATGAGATTTTGGACAATTAATCCAGAGCCGTTTTATGTGGCTGCCAAAGCAAAATGCGAAATTAGGTCTGGTACGACTAAATCTTACACTACGACGATAGAGGCTAAAAAATTCTAAGACAATAAAATAACAATAAAATAAGGCAATAGTAAACTATTTAAATAAGTTACAATGTCTTTTAAATATGGCACGATGGCTTTTATACGCATTGGTTTTAGCTCTTGGGCTATGTCTCTCTGCCGTATCGGTGGCTGCTGCAACAGTTGATTTTGTCGTTACACCAGTTAAAGATACTATTAACTGGGATGACACTGCAATTTATCAATTAAAAATAATTAATTATGGCCCAGCAAGTACATTAGAGCTCAAACCATCAAATTTGAATTGGGGTTTGGTCCAAGTTCAACCTTCTGCAATTTTCGTGCCAACAAATGGTTTTGCTGAAGCTGAATTGAAAATAAGCCCGCCAACAGACATCAAAGCAGGACCATACGTCGTTGAAGTTATTGCATATTCAAGTTCTGCTAAAAAAGTTGTTGGCTCTACACTAGTTAAAATGAACGTAATTTCGGAACCACCACATCTAACACCTCAATGGGGAATTTCAAAACAAATTACCCCTGGCGTAGGAACTGATGTTAATTTAATAATTAAAAATGATGGTAATCTCCCAGTGCCAGAAACAAAAGCAGTTTTAAGCTCTCCACTCCTTTCAGGACCTGTTAACTTGAACATTCCTGCCCTAAAATCAGGCGAAGCTAAACTCGTTTGGAATTCAAAACTTGAAATTCCGACGAACACCCCTGTAGGAGATTACCAATTTGATTTAAAAATATATAAAGATGGCAACTTACTTTCAAAAAACACTTATACGGTTCAAGTCGCGCCAAAACCAGCAGTTAAAGCTAGCGTAACAAAAACAAAAGGTTTCTTAGGTACTGGCTATACAGTAGTTCTAGAAAACATAGGAAATACAGAAGCGAATGACTATTACAAAATACAAATACCTTCCTGGCAAGCAATTTTCTTGCAAAGCAAGATAAAGCCACAAATCCAAAAATTAGAAAGCCTTGCACAAGTTGCATGGCCTTTCCAAATCGGCGTTGGAGAAAGTAAAGTAATAAAATACCAAATTAGTTATGTTCCACTATTTGCGCTTCTTTTAGCAATACTAATGCTTGGTTACGTATTCGGATACTACTTCAGACAGGAGCTATTAATAACTAAAGAAGTAATAGGTTCTGAGAAAGCCTTGAAAGTCAGACTTTCTGTTAAAAATAACTCAGGCAAACCTTTGCAAAAAGTAGTAATAGAAGATCATGTGCCTACTCCTCTAAAAATGGTTGGTGCAGATCACAAACCACTAGTTACGAAAAGCTCCGATGGTGTTGCCAAACTATTCTGGAAATATGATGTACTTTGGCCTGGCGAAGAGAAAACCATAACTTATGATATAAAATCCTCTTTGAATGTGGTTGGCTCAGTTATCTTGCCGCCTGCCAAAGGATGGCAAAATACTGGAGGCGAAAAGAAAATCTTTGCTTCAAACTCTGTCCTAATAAGAAGCAAACCATCGCTAGTAATTGAAGAGGAAGAATAAAATTTTAAAAAGCCTTTCTTTTTTATTTTGTTAACCCGCCTTAGCTCAGCCTGGTAGAGCGTCCGGCTGTAGACAGCCCTGCACATGAGTGCAGTTTTGCTGAGCTGGACCCGGGAGGTCGCTGGTTCAAATCCGGCAGGCGGGACTTTCTATTGATAAGAAAACTTTTTATTATACCAAGCTTTTCTAATGTGGGATGCCTACGAGTAAAAAAATATACATTACGACAGCTATCGATTACGTAAATGCCGAGCCACACATTGGACACGCATATCAAAAAATTGCTGCTGATGTGCATGCAAGATGGCTTAAATCGAATGGCCAGGAAGTATTTTTTCAAACGGGAACAGACGAACATGGTTTGAAAGTTCTTCGTTCTGCACAAGCCGCTGGTAAAGAGCCGCAAGCATTTGTTGATGAAATTGCTAAAAAATTCGAAAGTGCTTGGCGTACTTTAAACATTGAGTTCGATCAATTTTACAGAACAACAAATCCGAAACATAAAGCTGCTGTTCAAAAGTTCATACAAAACATCTCGAAGGATATTTACAAAGGCAAATACAAAGGGTATTATTGTGTTGGTTGTGAAGCGTATCTTTCAGAAGATGATATTGTAGAGGGAAAATGTAAAATACACCAAAGACCGGTAGAGTATTCTGAAGAGGAAACTTATTTCTTCAGGCTTTCGAAGTATGCTGGTCAATTACTTGAATTTTACAAACAAAATCCGGATTTCATTTTTCCAAAGAGCAAAATCGAAGAAGTTAGACAAAGAATTTTGCGAGAGGGCTTAAAGGACTTGGCAATTACTAGATCGAAGTTCCAGTGGGGAATACCCTTCCCGTTTGAAAAAGAGTTAGTTTGTTATGTTTGGTTTGATGCTCTTCTAAACTATTTGACAGGAGTTGGTTGGCCAGCTAAGAGTTTTGCAAAATATTGGCCACCAGATTACCAATACTTTGGAGGAGATAATTTATGGTTCCATGCCGTTATTTGGCCGGCGATGTTAATGGCTGCTGGCTTGCCATTGCCAAAACATCTCGTTGTTAATGGCTGGATAATGGTGGAAAGCCAAAAGATATCCAAAAGCCTTGGTAATGTTATAAGCCCTGACTTTTTAGTCGAAAAATTTGGGTCTGACTCTGTTAGATATTACTTTATGCGCTCTGCACCATTTGGAGAAGATTTAAATTTCAAATTTGCAGACATTGTTACAAGACACAATGCAGAACTTGTAGATGGTCTAGGAAATTTGGTGGCGCGAACATTAACTCTAATTGAGAAATTTTCTGGTGGTTTAGTACCAAAACCGAAGAAATATAAAATAGAAGAAGTTGAAGTTGCGAGGGAAGGTGAAAGCACATTGAGAAAAGTAACAGAACATATCGAAGGTTTAGAATTTCACAAAGCTCTCGAAAAAATTTGGGCATACATCCACTTTTTGAACAAATACATAGATTCAGAAAAACCATGGGAGCTAGCAAAACAAAATAGCTCGCATTTACAAACAGTCCTCTATAATTTAGCAGAAGGTCTTAGATTTGTGACTGCTCTAATATGGCCTTTTATGCCAGAAACTGCTACCAGATTGGCTATACAACTTGGGCAAAAAGAAGTACCAAAATTAAAAAAGCTTAAGTGGGGACAAACAAAGCCTGGAACAAAAGTACTTGCTGGAGAGCATTTGTTCAAAAAAGTTGAATTGTCTTCTCTATCTGACCCATTCTCTGCAGCAGATTTGAAAATTGCTGAAATAAAATCAGTTGAAGATGTGCCTGGAACAGAAAAGCTCTATAAATTAAAAATTAGCTTGGGAAAGTACGGCGAAAGAGAAATTATTGCAGGTATTAAGAGAGCATATAGACCAGAGGATTTGAGAGGGAAAAAGATAGTTATTGTAGCGAACTTAAAGCCTGCAAAAATAAAAGGAATCTTATCTTCTGGTATGCTCCTAGCATGCGAAGATAAAAAGAGTAATAATTTGGGTTTGTTAACTGTTGAGCAAACTGAAGCTGGTGCGGATGTTTTCGTAGAAGGTATAGAAAAGAAGCCAGTTCCTGAGTTAGATATGGGGGATTTTATCAAAATAACTTTGCAAACAAAAGCAGGAAGTGTTTATTACAAAGACAAACCACTGCAAACATATAAAGAAAAAATCAAAATCGAAAAAGTAAATGAAGGAGAGATACATTAGATTAAGAAGCAGGCGCAGGCTGGCCACTGACAGAAACCGCTTTTCCTAACCGGGCCATCAGGCCTGAGTTTTAAGGAGGTAAACCCACGCCTGCCTACTGCCCAAACCGGAGGCCGGACAGCAATAAAATTACAATAATTAAGTATTTAAATTTTTCGCAAGTAACTACTTTTTGGTTGAAAAATGTATTATTTTTAAAAAAAATTGTGAAAATTGGCGGTAGAGGTCTGTTTTTCTAAAGATTTTTTAGAAAAAATCTAGTAAAATTTCAAAAAAATTTGTGAAAATTTACAAAAAATTATCAAATTTTTGCTTTTTTTGTGGTACCTCATTCTACAAGTTCTACTCCTGGCTGGACGAATGTCGGCTTTCTTCTCGCTTCTTTCTTCTTTAAAATATCTTCATAGCTTTTTGATATTGCTGCCTTGGAAAGTGGTGCGCTTAAGCCTAAGACTCTTCCAAAGGCTGCCAAATTCTCAGGTAACTTAACTTGCCAAGGCTCTCTCGCAAAAGTTGCCAACAAAATTGGTATTTTGCGATGACATAGCTGAACATTTTGTGCTTCACGCCCTAATAGTTTCGCTCTAGGATAGCCGTCGCTTTCGAGAATTTGGCTTAAGTCGATTCCGTAACAAATTTTGTTTTTCTGGGCAATATTTGTTAAAATAGCATTCCAATTACTATTTCTGTACTCTAGGAAATCCCTCCCTAAAATAGTTGGCACTCTAAAAACTGCATCTATTTTCGGATTGTTGACTGCTGCTCTGACATACTTCCCCGGGCTTAAAACTATTAAAAAATCGGAAAGCAGCCAAAGTTTTGCTAACCTTCTAATACTTTGTAAATTATTGGGGATTATATAAGTTCCAATGTAGCAGTTTAGCTCTTTCAGCTCTTCTTTTTTGTTTAAAATTTCTTTTTTAGAGCCGAAAGGGTATAAAAAAATGGGTTTTATGCGCAATCGAGCTGCTTCTTTTGCAATTTCGGGCTCGTTGCCTTGTGGCAAAAATAAGTCGAAGTAAGGCATTATTTAGTTCCTTTAGATCTTTTGCTAGGTCTGAATTTGCTTGCTTTTGGCCCTTTCACCCTTAAGCCACGGGATTTTTTACCTGCAGAGGTTAGCCCTCTATAAACTCGCCCTCTGTTTGCAGGGCTTGCTAACCAAGAATATTTTGGATTGCTTGCTGCCTGTGCTCTATCTGCTAAAATAACTTCGTACCAAACATACTTTCCATCTTCGCCTACCCAATAACTATTTAGCACTTCGGCATTTGGGTATTTTCTTGCCACACGGGCTTCGGCTACAACTTGATTTGACTCCCTTATTTCTATAAACCTGCCATATCTTTTCGGTCGCCTGCCGTGCCCAGGTTTTGGTCTCTTCCTACCACCTTTAGGAACTCTGCATCTAACTATAAATATCCCTTTAATTGCTTTATAACCTAATGAACGTGCACGATCTAGCCTCGTTGGTTTTTCTAATCTAGTGATTGCTGGCTCTCGTCTTAGCTTCATTAGCCAAGCACGCCATTTCTCTGTGCCAAAGTTTTCTTTTGGCTTTGTCCAGAGTTCTGCCAAATATTTAGCGTAACCCATATTTCGCAATTAAAATAAATGCTTTAAAAGCTTTTCAGACCTGCATTGGGTTTTCTTACCAATAAATTTGAATGTTTTTAATAACATCTCCTTCGACCAAGATTAAAGTATCATTTATTGTAAAATCTTCTTTTATTTGCTCTAAATTGCTTTGCCATCTCTTGAGCTCGCCATAGTCATAAGTTTTAATTCCGCTATTATAATTTTCAACTTCGCGATTGTATTCTTTTACACAATCGTTATACATCGAAGTGCAGTTCTCTACATTTGAAAGAAATTCTTTACTAAATAAATCGTACTTTTTCTTGTCTAAAGAAATTTTTGGCAAATCGCGGCACTTGAAATTACATACTGTAAATTCGTCTTTGTTCGGGATTATAATTGCTTTATACTTTTTACCTTTTTCTGCGAAGGCTATTTTGTCGTATCCGCTCCCATTTTCATTGCCGGTTGAATCTATGAAAACAACCCCTTTGTCTGATGTTTGAAACACATTCAATAAGTGACCTCTTGCTTCAGTCTCGAATTCTAGCTCGGCTAGGCCAACTTTCATACCAATTGAAGACGCTCTTTTGTAAATCTCGAATGCGAATCCGGTGCAATCAAAACTTACGTTATCATATTTTATCTTATCTGTGTCGTCGAATTTTAGAAAAGTCAGAAGCTCATTTGAACTTACAATTTTTTCACCTGTCTTGTTTTTAAAATTGTTAAAAAATTCTTTGTACTCTTCTAATTGTGCAGTATAGCTCTGTTCTAATTTTTGCATCTCGCTTTCTTTTTGAGCCAGCTCTGATTTTACTTTTTCTGCACTAAAATAGAAGTAAAATGTAGTTATTGCCAAACAAAAACAGATTAAAATTGCAATTGCTGGACCAATTTTTTTCTTCGGCATACCTTAGATTGTAAGCAGCATTTTAAAAATTTAGTGTTACAATCTTCGATTCACTCTTTTGGCTCTCTCCTCACTATGCCATTATGCGGGGAGCAGGATTCGAACCAAACTTTTAGAAAAAGTTTGATCAAAAAGACAAGTAATTAGCCGGCTTTACATTCGCTCTTTTGGCTCTCTCCTTACTATGCCATTATGCGGGGAGCAGGATTCGAACCTGCGCAGCCACTAAGGCACCAGATTCTGAGTCTGGCGCATTTGACCACTCTGCCATCCCCGCGTTTTCCAATTACTTATCAATTAAACATTTCTTAATTAAAAATTGCCAATTTAAATTTAAGCCCTTCTAAAATTAAAAAAGTTTGATCAAAAGACAAGTAATAAGCCATTATGCGGGGGAGAGGATTCGAACCTCTGAAGGCACTAAGCCATTGGATCTTAAGTCCAACCCCTTAGACCGCTCGGGCACCCCCGCGCAATGCCCCCAGCGAGATTTGAACTCGCGCCTACAGCTCGAGAGGCTGTCATCCTTGACCGGGCTAGACGATGGGGGCAAATATAAATTTTTCTTATCTTTTTAAAAGTTTATGACGGGCCCGCGAGGATTTGAACCCCGATCAATCGGTCCGAAGCCGACCGCACTATCCTGGTTATGCTACGGGCCCACTGCCTATTTGCGTCATACTTTTTTAAGCTTTTAAACTTTAGGAAAATTTAAGAAAAGTGCACTTCATTTTATAACATGGCCATTTACGTAGGTCCTGGAGGCGTTCCTATTTCTTCTCCAGATAGGAGCACAATTGGCGGAATAAAACATTGCGCAAAACTAGGTCTAAATGCAATGGAAGTCGAATTTGTCAGAGGCGTAAACATGTCTCCTGAAATGGCAATAGAGGTTGGAAAAGTTGCCAAAGAACTTGGCGTTCGGCTAAGCGTGCATGCGCCATACTACATAAATCTTCTTTCAGATAAAAAAACAATAGTTAAGGCCTCTATTGTCAGAATTTTGGATTCCATGCACAGAGGCATGTTAATGGGCGCTGATGCAGTTGCGGTGCATGCTGCGTATTACGGCAAGCTAAATCAATCAGAAGCTCTAAAAAAAATGAAAGAGCTTACAAAAATCATACTCGAAGAAGCTGAAAAAAGAGCAATCAAAAATATTGCTTTGGGCTATGAAACGATGGGGAAAGCATCACAGTGGGGTTCGCTTGATGAAATTATAGAACTTTATGACATATTTAAACCAAAGTTAATTCCTTATTTAGATTGGGGACACTTATTTGTCAGAGCTCAGGGTACAATAAATTATTCCGAAATCCTAGACAAATTAAAGAAATTGGGCATTAAACACATAAATTCACATTTTAATTGCGTAAAATATTCAAAAACTTCTAAGGAGTGGGTTGATGTGCATGATTTGGTAAGAACAAAAAATCCGGATTTCGAACCTCTCGCAAAGCTGCTAATAGATAGAAAGGTAGATATAACTTTAATTTCTGAAACTCCTGCTCTAGAACAAGACGCACTCGAAATGAAAGCAATTCTGGAAAAACTTGGGTACAAGTTCAAATAATCAAAAATTAAGGTGTCAGCCTATCGGCTGTTCTTGGGAAAGGTATTGTTTCGAAAATGTGGTTTGCGTTAGTTAGCCACATAACTAACCTCTCTATGCCAAGTCCAAAACCTGAGTGCGGAACACTACCATATCTTCTCAAATCCAAATACCACTCGTAATCTTTGTGCGGCAAATTGAAAAGAGAAATTGATTCCTTTAGCTCTTCGACTGTATCAATGCGTTGACTCCCACCGGTTGTCTCGCCAACACCTGGAAGCAACAGATCTGCGGCTAGCACAACTCGTTTATCTTTTGGGTCTACTTTCATGTAAAATGCCTTCATTTCTCTCGGGAAGTGAGTTATAAAAATTGGTTTTCCAAACTTTGCAACTAAAAAGCGCTCATCTTCGTCTGTTAAATCATAGCCCCATTCTTTGCCTAAAATTTTTATTGCTTCTTCGTATTTTATTTTTTGAAATGGCGTTTGAAGATTTTCGAGTTCTTTTATATCTCTACCTAACTCAAGTAGCTGAGATTTGCACTTCTTCAAAACATATTTGACAACAAATTTGATGAGCTCTTCTTCAAATTTCAAAAGCTGTTTAAAATCCATCCAAGCAGCTTCCATTTCGTGATGCCAATACTCTGCCAAATGTCGCCTTGTTCTAGATTTTTCTGCTCTATAAGAAGGCGCAATACAATAAATTCGCTCTAGGGCAAAAATCATTGCTTCGGCATAAAGTTGCCAACTCTGAGTTAAGTATGCTTTTTTATCAAAATATTTGACTTCGAAAAGAGTCGAGCCGCCTTCGCATCCGCAAATAGTGAAAGAAGGAGACTGTATTTCGTAAAATTTTTTCTTCTTATAAAATTCGTGTATTGCTTCGAAGACTGCAGATCGCACTTCGAAAATAAGAGTTTGTCTCCTGCTCCTAATCCATAAGTGTCTTACTTCGCGCAGAAATTCTTCAGATAGGTCTTTTGCGATAGGGAATCTCTCTGCTAACCCAACAATTTTTAGTTCTTGAACTTGCAACTCGTATTTTGTTGGCGCTCTGGGTTCTTTTTTAACTTTTCCAAAAATCTCACAAGAACTTTCAATTGTTATTTTTTCTGCCTCTGGCCAAGCTTTTGAGTTTTTTGGTATCACTGCTTGAATAATGCCTGAAGAATCTCGTATAACCAAAAAAATTAGCTCTTTTTGATCTCGCTTTCTATAAACCCATCCTCTTATTGCTACTTCTTTTCCCTCAAATTTTTCGTTTAAAACATCTGCTATCGGCAGGAACGCCATTTTGTGCCTCCAAACGCCCAGGGCAGGATTCGAACCTGCGGCCTACCGCTTTCTGCCAACCTAACAGGCGGTCGCTCTACCGCTGAGCTACCCGGGCAATAATTTATTTAAATCGAGAGCTTTTTAAATTTTGCACTGTTAAAATTTCAATCTCAAGTGCAAAATGGAAAAAATCGCTGAAGGAGCAGAAGCAGTTCTTTACAAAGTTGACGGTAAGATAATTAAAAAAAGAATACAAAAGAGTTATAGAATAGCTGATTTGGACACTAAATTGAGAAAATATAGAACTAGATTCGAAGCAAAAATTCTAAGGAAACTTGCTAGAGCTGGCGTAGCAGTTCCTAATGTGTTGAGCGTGGACGAAAAAGGAGCAATTTTAGAACTTGAATTTATAGATGGGCAAAAGCTGAGGGATTACTTGCTAGCTACAAAAAACTGGGCGCTATTCGCCGATGTTGGAAAATTAGTGCGCGCAATGCATGCTGAAAATATATGTCACGGTGACTTGACAACTTCAAATATGATCTTGAAAGATGGTAAAATTTACTTAATAGATTTCGGTTTAGCACAATATTCAGCACGCATAGAAGATAAGGCAGTTGACTTGCATTTGTTAAAAGAATGTCTAAAATCAAAACATTTCGATATTTGGGAAGCTGCTTGGAAGACATTTGTAGAAAACTACTCTGATGCAAACGTACTAAAAAGATTAGCTATTGTGGAAAAAAGGGGAAGGTACAAAGAAAAGGTACCTATTTGAAGAAACCTATTTTTTCTGCGGCTTTGGAAACTTTCGGAATAAGTTTATCTGGATTTTTTTCAAAAATTTGATTCAAAATTGTATATCTATGTTGACGATAATCGAATTCACCCATATCTTTAGGCGTCCTATAAAAAGTTGCGCTCTTTACAGCTTCTAAAAATTCGTTTTTAGAAAGCCCTAAATCTGACAAACAACAAGGCATTTTATGTTTGGCAAGAGCTTTCGCACATTTTTTTGCAGTGGCGCGATCCCACAAAGCAGTTATTGGTAAGCTAAGCGCAGAAACTGCAAGCCCGTGCTGAACTTTTAGATCTAAAATCTTTTCTAAAGTATGCTCTGCGCCTGAACAGCAAATCGAAGAGCCCGTAGAATTCATACATGCTCCACTTCCGACAATCGAGAGAAATAGCGTATCAATGAAATCACTTATTTTTTCTTTTTCAAGAGAGCTTTCTAAGCAAATTAGTGAAATTGATTTTAAAATATAATAAATTGTTTCGGAAAAATTTGTTTTCTCTTTGCCGATATTTTTGTTTGCTATGTACCAATCGTGGCTCGCATTATAATTCGACAGCACATCTCCAAGACCAGATTTATTTAGCTCTTCGGCTTCTTTTAAAATGGTATAATCAGCGATTATAAGACTGGCTTGCACAACTTCTATAGTAGCTCTTTTTTCTTTACTTACTGCAAAATTAGACGCTATACCATCGTTCGAAAGTGAAGTTGGAATTAAAATATAAGGTATTTTTAATTCTGTGGCTAAAATTTTTGTTAAATCTAGCTTTGTGCCGCCTCCGAGTCCTATTAATAAAGATGGCTTTTCTCTAGAGAGCTCTGTTTTAAGCCTCGAATAAATTGAGTAATGATCTTCATCTTTGTTAAGCTTAAAAACTTCTTGGTTTTTCAAGTCAGGCAAATATTTCGATGTCGTTGGCCCGGTAATTGTTGTTACACTACTTAAATCAAGGTATCTTTTTTCACAAAAGTATTTAATTTTGTTGAGCGTTCCTGGCCCATAAACAATTGTTGGGATGGTAACAAAGCGCTCTTTTGGCTCGCCTTCCTGCTTTGAAATTTGCTTAGCAAGAAATTTGCCCAGCATTTCATTGAGCCAAGACATGAAAAACAAGAACAAAGAAAACCTTTTAAATACTACTTAAAAACCAAAGATATGGCGCGTATCCATGCGAGGAGAAAAGGAAAGGCAGGTTCTAAAAAGCCGTTGCTCGAGCCTTTGCCAAATTGGATGAGCTATAAGCCTGATGAAGTAGTCGCGCTTATTTTGAAACTTGCAAAACAAGGCCACACTCAAGCAAAAATCGGGTTAATTTTGCGAGACAGTTACGGCATACCTGATGTACAAAAAATAACTGGTAAAAAGATTGGCCAAATCTTAGAAGAAAACAAGCTAACAAAAGCTGTGCCTGAGGACATCGAAGCACTATTGGCTCGTGCTGCCAAAGCAAAAAAACATTTAGAAAAAAACAGAAAAGACTTAGTTACTAAGCGAGGCATACAATTAATAGAATCAAAAATTAAGAGATTGGAAAAATATTATAAAGCTCAAGGCAAGCTGCCGGAAAATTGGACTTATAAGCTAACAACTTAAAATGGTTAGAGAAAAAGGTAAAAAAAGGTGGTTCACTGTTTTAACACCGGAGCTATTCGGCTCAAAGGAACTTTCTGAAATAGCTGGTTATTCTACAGAAGAGCTCATTGGAAGGGGTGTAGAAGTTACAGGACAAATGCTAACAACTTTGCCAAAAGATGCTAATAGAAAATACATACTTCTTATTACAGGAGCCAAAGGCGATAAAATGCTGACTTTGCCTGTAAAATATTATTTAACATCTAGCTTTATTTTTAGAACTGTTAGGAAATACAAAGAGCGAGAGGCTTTTGTACTTTATCCAAAAACCAAAGATGGTTTTGAACTTCGAGTGAAACTACAATTCCTAAACCCGAGCAGACTCCATAGATCAGAACGTGGAGCACTCCTCAAAAAATTAAAAGAGCTACTTCCTGCTAAAACTGCTGAGTATGCCAGCGACAAAATATTCGAACCTGATACAATTGAAAAGTTAGCAAACGATTTGAAAAAAGATTTGGCTGAAGTAAAACCAATTTCAAAAATTCTAATACATGCGATTTCGATTAGAAATCCAAAAGCAATTCTTCAAACAAAGGCGAAATAGACTAATTATCTTAACCTAATTGCTTCTAAATTTTTGGGCGCAGCTGTTTCTACTTTGAAATTTTTGTGTATCGAACTTGCAACATTTAGTGTTTTTGCTTGTTCGCCATGCACAACTATAACTTTTTTTGGTTTCGGCTTTACTTTTTTAACGTATTCTAAGATTTCATTGTAATCAGCGTGGCCTGAAAATCCAGTAATGTTATAACGTTCTAATGCTACTTTGACTACTTCGTCATTTAATTTTATTTCCGTATCTCCTCTGAGCACAGCTCTACCAGGGCTTCCCTCTGCTTGATAGTTTACGAATAAAATAGTATTTTTTGGATCTGGAGCAAGTTGCTTAAAGTATTCGACAGAAGGCCCACCATTCAGCATTCCAGATGTAGCTAAGATGACACAAGGCGGACCGTCTAAGACTGCTTGTCTCTCCTTTGCAGATCCGACTCTCTTAAATAGCGGATTTAACAAAGGATTCTGTTCTTCGTAGAAAACTTTTTCTCGTACTTCAGGGCCTAAAAACAACGGATATGCTGCATGTACAGCAGTTACATCCCAAATCATACCATCTACATAAACAGGCGCATCAAAGCTTCCTTCTTTTGCTGCTTTATCCAAAACTAGAAGAATTTCTTGTGATCTGCCGACGCCTAAAGTAGGAATTAGCACTTTTCCTCCTCTAGCTAGTGTTTTTTTAATAATTTCCATTTGTTTTTCTTCACACTCTGTTCTTGTCGGCATAATATCTTCTGTTGAGCCATATGTACTTTCAATAATAAGCGTCTCCATTCTTGGGAAAGTCGCCTTTGCGCCGCTCAAAAGCAAAGAATTTTCTACTTTAAGATCTCCTGTGTATAATAAGTTGTGCCAACCTTCTCCGATGTGCAAATGAATTAGTGACGAGCCCAAAATATGGCCTGCATTGTATAAAGTAAGACGCACATCTGGTGTAATATCTGTTACTTCTTCATAATCTAAAGTTATTGTATGCTTTACTGCTTCTCGCACATCTGCGGCAGAATAAAGTGGTTTTGTCATGTGCGAAAGTTCGATATAATCTAAAGCCAGGAGCGCCATTATGTCTCTTGTAGGCTCGGTACAATAAACAGGTCCTCTGTAACCTAATTTGAATAAATATGGCAGAAAGCCGCAGTGATCCAAATGCGCATGTGATATAATAACAGCATCCAAATCTTCAATGTGGAATTCTGGAGCGTTTAGATAAGGATAAGCATATCGCCCAGTGGCTGCAACATTTAGCCCACAATCTATCAAAATATTAGATTCTGGTGTTTGGAGCAAAAACGCGCTTCGCCCAACTTCCCTGCCAGCGCCTAAAACAGAAATTCGGGCCCACATATCTTCGCCCGAAGATTTTCTAATTTCATAAATGCGCCTTCCAACTTCATGTAAAAATTTTCTCCTATAAGCAGACTCTACAAACAATACGCTTCTGATATTTGAGGTTATTTTTGAAGGAATCATACCTTCTCGCCTTACATAAGGCGTCCAGTATGTTTCTTCTTTTATTTTCTTTAGAAACTCAGCATCTTTTCCTATGACAATCCCTGGTTTTTTTGCCTCGATTGTTACACGAGAGCGTGCTGTTTCGAATAAAATCTGAGTTATTTCTGCTTCTTTTGGTATCAGATTTAAAATAAAGGCTTGAGTTTCTTCTTGCGACTTCCTTATGCTTTCGTCAGCCCGCAAATCAATTCTTTTTTTGACTTCTGCAACAATTTGTTTTATAACATCTCCGCCGGTCTTGAAGAATTCTTTGTTTTTTGTGTAAAGTACTATGTTTGCACCTTCGTAGTTCGAATTAACTATGCCTGCATTTTTCGGTAATTTGCCCAAGATTTCACTTAAAACGGACATTTTCAACTTACTTACTAATTTTTAAGTGTAAAAAATGAATTCTCTTGTTTATGTTAGATTTAATTAAATTTTATTGATTTATTCCTTTTTAAATTTAACTGAAGTTTCGACAGGTATTTTTTCCAACCTCTTAAATCCTTCTTGGCTTATAACCACAACGTCAATTCCTTCACCGGTCGCCATGTCTCGTTTGAGTGCTGCACTTAGTGCGCGCACAACTAAAGCAATACCTTTTTCTTCTGTTAAATTTTCTTCGTAAGAATCTTCGAAAACACCAAAAGCCATTGGGCTTCCAGACCCCGTGGCGAAATACTTTGTTTCTTTTATGCAACTACCTAGAGGATCTAATGTGTAAAGTGCAAAATCTCCTTTTTCATCAACTCCACCCAAAATTAGTTGCACTAAGTATGGAATGAAGCTCTTGCCTTGCGAAAATAAAATATTTTGCATCAAAGAGGCTGCGACATTTAATGTTGGTTCGATTCCAGTATTTAGCCTGTAAAGGTCTATCTCGGCTTTTAGCAGCTTTGCCAACATTTGGCCGTCTGCTGCCGTGCCTGCGATTGTTAGTGCAATTTTGTCAGATATTTTGAAAACTTTTTCAAACTCTTTATTCGAAATTAAATAACCCATGCTAACTCTTCTATCTGCTGCTATAACAACACAATCTTTGCACACAACGCCAACAGTCGTCGTTCCTTTTTTTACTTCGTTTGTCATGGTAGAATGATTTTTATAAAATGTATGGCTTTTTAAAGTTTGCTAATCTTTGAGGTGTCGCTGTTGTATGGGTGCGATGGGCTCTGCCTAACTATTTCAGTTGCTTTTTTATCACATATAGTCCCACAACTGTTCCACTAAGGCCTAAGGAACTCGATACATACTTTAAATCACTTTCAGATTATTTTGAAATTATTGCAAGGAGCTCGAAGGCGGTTGCGTTGAACTTATGGTATTTTACGAAGTTTCTCGAAGGGAATTTTCGGTCGAGAACTTGCAAGATTTCGTAGTCTTTTAATCGCTTTATGCTCTCTGAACGGGGTGAGAGCCCGAGGCGCGCTGCAAAAAGAATAATTAAAATTTATCTCAACTTTCTTTCTATTAAATTTTCCAACTTCCTAATCATTTCTTTAAATAAAGGCTCATTTCTTTCAAGATAAGAAGGCTCAATAAAGAAACCTTCATAAGCAATTCTATTTCTCAAAACTCTTAAGTCATCCAGAACAGAGAGCTCACGAATACTAAACTCTTTGTATTTTTCTTTAAGATAGTCAATTAAATCTTTATGACTTAAGGTTTTATAACCATCAATCAAAAGAATTGCTGTAATAAGTTCTTTTATTATTTCGTAATAGTCTGCTATTATCAAAGCAGCCATTTTGTCTCTTTCTTGTTTTTTGATTCTTTCCTTTATTAAGGAAACCATCTTTAGTATACTCCTTGCCTTTTCTTTATCTGGCGTGATTTTTATTAATTCCATTTTAAAATACCTTGATGTAGCCTTTCAAGACAATACCATTCAGGATGTTGTTCTTTAGTTCTTTACTTAGTCTCGAAAAATTTTCCTCAAAAAATAAAGATATTTTTCTATTCAATAATTTTTCATATTTTTCTAAATTTAGCTTTTTTTCTCTAGCTTGGACAAACAGATCAATATCGCTTTCTTCCACATCTTCTCCTTTCGAAGCTGAGCCAAACAAGATAATGCAGTCAGGCAAACAGCAATCATAGATATAATTAAGTAAACCGGTTTGGTTAATTCTCAATATCAGATCAAACTTTTTATAAATTTTAAACATCTCATTATCTCTATTAGCTTTAAACGAAGGATAAATTCCATCTTTCTTCTTTATTATTAATTTCTCTTTCAACAATGCTTTTAAGTGGGCTATTACTGAAGTTTGCGCGAGCTTTGTTCTTCTAGAAAGCTCGCGTATATAAAAATCCTTTTTAGGAAAATCAAAAAATTCCTGTAAAATTCTATATCTGCTATATTTTTGTATCATCTGCTATAATAATGTAGCAGACTTTATAAATGTTTCGGGTTCTATGCACTTGACAGAGGGGTTTAGTTTTCTATACGAAATAGTCGCCAACTTTACAGCTCACTAATCTTTACGGCTTTATTAATTTTATTACTTCTAAATCATATGTCGACACGCATGGTGGTTCGCAAACTTTGCCGATAACTTTACCAAGAGCTTCCGTTTCTACGCATTTTTCAAAAGATTCGTTATAATAGCTGTTCAATTTCTGTCGAATCTCTGAGGAGGTTTGTAAAGTTATACAAGAATGGCTATTTTTTGCTGGGCAAAGAGCAATTTTGCAATCTTCTGGATATTTGGCGCCTATTATTGTTGGGCAAGTAAAGCTTAGGCATCCTTTGACATAAATTTCTTTTCCTAAATAGTTAGAAATTTGCGAGAAATTTTCAACATTAGGAATTTCGGTTTTTTTCGTAACATTCGAAGCTGAAAAACTCAAATAAACGCCTACCGCAACTAAAAGCACAAGAATAGCTCCAAGCAAAATAGCATATTTTTTTTCAATTTTAGGCATAAAAAAGGTATTAAAAAGCCAAATATAAATCTTTTGCACAAAGTTTAAATGAATTTATCTACTATATATTGAATGCCAGTAGAAGAAAAATTAGGGGAAAAGGATAAAATTGGTGAAGAGGAAGAAAAATACATTGAAAATTTTATCAAAAAAATTATTCTCAATCCAGAGATACAAAACAAAATTTCCGAGTTACATTTAAATCCTGAAGATACGATTCAAAAGGCAATTCTAAACCCTGAGTTTAAAGTTTGGGGAGAGGAATTTCTAAGTAAACAACATGAAAAAGAATACAAACAATTTTTAGATGTATACAAATTCTTACCAAACACTGAAAAACAAATTCCTAACTACTATCAAAAAATTTACATTTTTGTCATAGATTTTTACACGAAATATAAAAGTCAAATAGAAAATGTCAAAAAATTAGAAAAAGTTATTTTGCGTGCGCTATATGTTTATCTTAAACAAGAGGAGCTTAAAGAAATGCTTATGAGTAAAGGGCTTGAAAAGAAAGGAAAAGAAAGCAAATATTAAATTATCAAATGCTAAACTCCTCTACAAGCTCAATGTTGTCTGTTTTTCCATCGCCGTCTTTATCGAGCCCTCTAATAATTGCATAATAATCTTTTTGCGGCTTAAAATTCTGCAAAATTTTATTATAATAACTTGTCAAAGCTAAAATACATGCTTTTGTTCCTTCGAATTTTAGGCCGGCCAGCAAAATAACACTTTTCAGATTACTCCAAGGACTTTTTATTTTGGCAATTAACCCTAAATCTTCTCCAGCCAATACTTTTTTGGTACGATTGGTGTAAAATTGCCAAGCTTTTTGCCATTTAAACTTAACTTCCAAACGCTCATTAAGTTCTTGCGCAATGATGTTTGTTACGGGTCCACCAATAATTATTAGATTTCGATCAATGGCATTTTCTGCTTTAGTCTCTGTGTCTAGCTTAACAACAAATTTATTTGGCAATTTACAAAAATTTCCCAAAAGCATAGCTAATTGAACTGCATAATGGCTATCTCGCGAAGAAGTTAGATAAGGGCCATGTTGCTCTGGCGCGCCAACAACAATAGTACCATCGAAAACACCATCTTTAATAAATTCATAAAAGAAATCTCTAAGTTTTTGGTCGTCCTCTAAATCTAATTTAGTGCTTTTTCCTCCAGGTATTTCGAAACCAAAAGATGGTGCGGCTAAGCCGAAGTATTGGCAAACTGCACCGTGCCTTTTTTCTTCTTTAATCGGCACAATGAGCCCTGCGCGCTGGAGCTGCCTAATGTAATAGTACACTTTTTGCTCGTGCACCCCTAATTTCTTTGCTATGAGATTTGGATAACTCGACTCTTTCAACAACAATTTCAAAATATCGAGCGCAAGTTTATTTGAAAGGCATTTAATGTTGCTCGGCTCGATAAGCTTTATTATTTTGGAAGTTTTGCTTTTTTGATCAAACAATATTTTTTTCATTTTCAAAATTAAGAAAACCACTATAAAAATTTTTTTATCGGAATTATTTCTATTTTAAAAGTATTTTTAAATGTCATTTTGCATGAAATCAGAATGGAAAACTATGTAAAAAGAGAACCATGTGAATATCTAAGAGAGATTTTTAATGAATACGACGACAAAAAACCTGCTTGCTATGCTTGTGCTCGTCCAGTTAACGGCGATTCAAATTTGCATGTAATTTTAGGTGGCCTAGAAGCTACCCTAAAGCGATGCGCAAATTGCCCGGATTATAAACCTGAAGAAACTTAGTAAACCAAAACTAGCTAGGCTTTCCCCACTCTGCTGCTACGCCTTTAATACCTTTTAACCAATTGTAAGCAGATAAAGCTGCTTTGCAGCCCTCTCCGGCAGCAACAACTGCTTGCTTAAAAGGAGTATTTGTAACATCTCCTGCGGCGAAAATACCTTCGCAGGAAGTTGCGCAAGAATTATCAATAATTATTTGCCCAGATTCGTCTAATTTCACTAGATCTTTCAAAAAATCGGTTTTTGTATCGAAGCCGATTTCTACAAAAACCCCGTCTACAGCTAACTCCGTAAGCTTTTTAGTGTTAACATCTTCTACTAAAATCGATTTCACAAATCTATCGCCTTTAATTTCCTTGACTATAGAATTGAGAACTAATTCTATGTTTTTAGTGCTTTTAGCTTTTTGAACTGTCGTGCTATCTGCCCTAAATTCTGCTCTTCTATGAATTAAATATACTTTTTTTGCTATTGATGCACCATACAAAGCTGCCTCGAGTGCGGAATTTCCGCCGCCCACAACAGCTACAATTTTGTTTTTAAACAGTGGCATATCACAAGTCGCACAATAACTTACTCCTTTGCCAAGAAATTCTTTTTCACCTTTTGCATCCAAAGTTCTTGGGGTTTTGCCAAAAGCTAAGATTACTGCCTTAGAAAAATATTTTGCTTTATTTGTTTTGATTGCAAAAAGTTTGTTTTGTTTTGAAATAGAGTTTACTTCTTCAAAAGCAAGCTCTGCACCGTATTTTTTAGCTTGTGCAAGTATTTTTTCTATGAGCTCTACTCCAGAAATTTCTTCAAACCCTGGAAAATTTTCAATCGTTGGAGATTTCGCTATTTGACCGCCTAAATCTACACTTAAAATAAGACTCTTCAGACCTTTTCGCCCAGCGTAGAGCGCCGCAGTAAGGCCTGCTGGACCAGCACCAACAATCACTAAATCATAGATTTGTTCCATTTACTCAAATTCATTTCAAACCAAGCAATTTTCTAATTTTTGGCTCGTTGAAGCCAATTATTACTTCGTTGTCTATTACGATTACTGGTACTCCCATTTGACCGGAAATTGTTACCATTTCATTTAAGGCTTCTTCATCTTCGCCAACATTTATTTCTTCAAATGGAATTTTGTTTTTTACAAAGAAATCCTTTGCCGCTCTACAGTAAACACAGTAATCAGTCGTATAAATTTTAACTTTTTTTGTAGCCATGGAGCTAAAACAAACAACGAATATAAAAAACTTTTGCAATTAATTTTTCGGAGCTAAAAGAAAAATGTAATCTTTTGTTTCCTCTACAACTTTTCGAACATAGAAATAATTCGATAGCTCGCGCATAACTTCGTCTAAATTTTTGTTTCGCTTAAGCAGAGTGATCAGCGCGGCGTCTTTGCAACATCGCGCAACTTCGCTAAGTGTGCGCCTTCGCTCTTCTAGAGGCATGTCTTGCAACATCGTAAAAGAAACAACTTTATCGAATTCTTTATCTTTGAATGGCAAAGCAGTAGCGTCTCCTAACAAATACTTTGGTCCAGGTCTTTGCTTTTCGGCAATTTCTAACATTTGTTTTGAGCTATCAATTCCCCAAACATTTTTTGTTTTTTTATAAATTTCATAAGTTATTATGCCTGTGCCACATCCGACATCAAGAATTTTATCAGTATCTTTAATAGTTAAGAGCTCTTTCGCACGTTCCCATTTCTGAATTTGCTCTTCGTAATAAAGTTCGTCGTAGCCTTTCGCTATTGAGTCATAGTAGTTCATAGGGTCGCGCTTCATGCCTTTCTCTAAGTAAAAAAGATTTAAATAATTTAAACTTAAGTTTTTTTAAGGCCACATGGAACATATTATCTCGGAAAATCCGTCTACCTGTGAAAAGCTCAAAATTTACGCTGCAGATTCTCAGAAACAAATAGAGGAGAAAATAAAACTATCTAAAAATGCTTTTGAGGTTTGGAAAGGCTACCCTATTAAAAAAAGGGTTGCTTACGTTGCAAAATTACGTATGCATTTGAAGGCTCACAAAAACGAGCTTGCGCATTTGATAACAACAGAAATCGGTAAACCAATAAAACAAAGTTTTGCTGAGATTGAAAAATGTATTTGGTTGTGTGAGCATGCCATTGCTAATGCCAGAGCTTGGCTTTCTGATGAAAAAGTTGAAACCGATGCCAAAGAATCTTATATAAAATTTGAGCCGCTAGGGCTCATTGCTGCTATAATGCCTTGGAATTTTCCATTTTGGCAAGTTTTTAGAGCTGCGATTCCTGCACTTGTTGCTGGAAATACTATAATTTTGAAACACAGTTCTAATTGCCCTACATGTGCCTGCGAGCTAAACAATATTTTTTCCAAGGCATTTCCAGAAAATGTTTTCACAATAGTGCTAGGCAGGGCTTCAGCCGGCGAAGCTTTAATCAAAAATCCAAATGTTGCTGGAGTTTCTTTTACAGGCTCTGTGGAAACGGGAAGGCATGTTTATACATTAGCTGCACAGTATTTAAAGAAATGCGTGCTAGAGCTGGGCGGATCAGATCCTTTTATTGTATTAAAGGATGCTGACTTAGAGGCGGCGATTAAAGCAGGGGTATGCTCTCGTTTTAAAAATGCTGGCCAAAGCTGCACTGCTGCAAAGCGATTTATAGTAGAGGAAAGCATTTCTAAAAAATTTATCGAGGGCTTTGTTGATAAAGTTAAAGAGCTAAAAGTTGGCGATCCTTTAGATCCTTCTACAGAAATGGGTCCAATGGTAAATTCTGAGCAATTAAGTAAAATTCAAAGACAAGTAGAGCTGTCTGTGAAAGCTGGAGCAAAAATTTTGGTTGGTGGAAAAAGACTTCCAATGCAAGGTTATTACTTTATGCCAACTGTTTTAGTAAATGTTAAACCAATAATGCCGGTTTGGACTGAAGAAACATTCGGTCCAGTAGCACCAATAGTTATTGTCAAAAACGAAATTGAGGCAATAAACATTGCAAACAATACCAAATTTGGCTTAGGAGCAGCTATTTGGAGCCGCAACATTTCAAAAGCAAAGTTTTTGGCTGAAAAAGTTCAAACTGGAAATGTAGCAATAAACGGCGTAGTGCACTCTGATCCGAGAATGCCTTTCGGCGGGGTCAAAGAATCTGGCTTAGGCAGAGAGCTAAGTAGATACGGAATTTTAGAATTCGTTAACATAAAATCCATAAAAATTTATAAATAAACAAATTATGCTCGAAGCACAATATTTATATCCTTTTATTTCCAAATAATAAAATGGTACTCGTAAGATTCGATATTCCCGAAAGCCTAAAACACGATTTAAATTATTCCATCTTTAAAGAACTTTACCAGAAATACGGCTATAGAGGAGGTAAAAAAATAAAACCGAGATGGGTCGAAGAACTTATGTCTGAGCTTGACCCATATAAATATTTACTCGAATGGGACGTTTCGGAAGTTTCGCTTTCTTTAGCAGGAGATTTGTTAAAAATCTTAAAGGCGAATCCTAAACTCCAAGAATTGAAGGTTATTCTGCCAGGAGACAAAATAATTATTAAAAGAGACGAGAAAATTGTGGAAGTTTACGAAAGAATAAAAGAGGCGTTATGAATAAAATCTTCTTAATCGGTTTAACGGTTTTTATTATAGGTTTGGTACTTGCAACAATTTCTTATTTATCTCTACCTACTTCGAGCACGGGCGCATTTACAAATTTGCCTTAAACAAAATTCTAAAATTTTCTTAAAATTTTTCACATCTTTAAAACATATTTTCAAATAATTTTTAAATTAAAAAACAAAAATTCAAATAAATAAAAAATAATTAATCAAATCTGTTTACTTACTTTTGCTAGCACACTTTTTGGCGTGAGCAAATAGTTTTTTTACCATCTCTGATGGCGATCCTTTTCCAAAAACTTCTTTCATTGTGTGCGAGCACTTCGTGAAGTCATAAGTCAATCCGCCGAATGGTTTTTTCTTTGCAGCCATTTTTTAACCTCCGTAGGTTATTATGAAGCCACTAGTATTTAAATCTTACGCCAATTTTAGGTATTTTCCACAATTTTTGAAGCCTTCTTTCCAATCTTTTAGAAGTTGTGTCCTTAAAATTTTAGGATTGAGCTCTAGAGATGGCAGCAAATCTATATTAATCCAATCGAGTTTTAAATCTGCAAAATTTTGATTTACTATTTGAACATCTTTTGGTTTTGCAAAAAATAGAACGTCTAATCTATGCTTATTTCCATTTTCTTTGATGTTGTCATAAATATAAAGAAGCTTTTGCAAATCAACATCTAAGCCTGTTTGCTCCTTTACTACTCGCTTAGCAGCATCTTCAAGAGTTTCGCCCAGCCTCACAACACCGCTTGGTAAAAACAGTGATGGTGGGGCTTGTTTCGTATTTCTTAAAAGAAGTATTTTGTTTTGAGCAATCATTACTACGCCAACCCTTGCTCTAAACGAATCAAACATGCTCTGAAATTCAGAAAATTAATATAAAAAATTTTATTTATAACACTAAACAAGATTTTTAAATAAAATTCTGATAAATTATTGTATGCATAGGCTGGCCAACTTAAAGTTAATCTTATTTATTTCCCTATCAGCACTACTTTGCATTTCGATGCTTTCCGCAGCGAGCGCAAATGGAAATGATGGTATTAGAGTTATAATACTCTTTAAGAATTCCACTGCTTTAAAAGAAATCCAATCAGCTCAATTTAAAGAGGCTAAAGAATCTGGCATAAAAATAGCTGATGTAAACATACAACCTGATTATGTTTTTAACTACGCACCTGCTATTTTAGCTACAGTTCCTGCAGATCAGCTCGAGGAGCTTAGCAAAAATCCAAATATAATAGTAGAAAAAGATGGGCCGAAATTTCACATCGCGCTTTCACAAGCGGCCCCTTTCGTCGGCGGGACTCAAATTTGGCCAATTCAAATAAATGGGGAGAATATCACAGGTACAAATTATACGATTTGTGTTATTGACACTGGAATAAATGCGAGCCATCCTGCACTACAAGGTCAAGTAATTGCACAATATGATTTTTGTGCAGACAATTCAAATTGCGAAACCAATGATACTGAGGCAGAAGACGTAAATGGGCATGGTACACATGTAGCCGGAATTATTGCCTCTACAGACTCCTATTCTAGAGGCATTGCTCCAGGGGTAAAGTTGGCTATTGCAAAAGCTTTTAATGCGGATGGTTCTGCTACAGATTCTTCTATTGCAGAGGCTATTGAGTGGTGCATTAATAATTCTGAAACATATAATATTTCAGTAATAAGCATGTCTTGGGGTGACGGTGGCCCTTTTAATAGTTCCAATACAAATGATTGTCGTCTAAATGTTTCTTCGACTATAACTGCGCTACTAAGCAACGCCTCCGCAAAAAATATCACTTTAGTAGCTGCTGCTGGAAATAATGGTTGGACAAATGGGATAATGTACCCTGCATGTTTGTCAAATGTAATTTCTGTTGGTGCTGTTGGCAGGGCTTCGGATTCGCCAGCAAGTTTCTCGAATTCCGGAGATCTCTTAGATATTTGGGCTCCTGGAGTAGATATTAATTCTACTAATTTGACTGGTGGTTGGACACAAATGTCAGGTACTTCGATGGCTACACCTTTTGTTTCTGGCGCGATTGCGTTGCTTTTCCAATACAATAAACTCAAATACGATTTAATTTTGAATCAAACTGAGCTTATTAAAAAACTAAACAACTCTAGATTTATTGTTACAAAAGGAAATTGGAGTGCTCCTAGGCTTTATTTAATAGATTCTATTGCGCCAATTTCAATAATTTTGCCACAAAATACTACATACGGGCCAAAAATAAACTTTACAATTTCAACAGATCCAAATGTTATTTCTGCAAGCGTTGAGATAAATGGATCGAATTATTCTTTGACAAATTGTAGTTCAACAATTTGGTACAATGATACGATAGTACTTGGCAACGGCTCTTATAATGCTACTTTCTTTATTAATTCAGATGTTAATAATTCTAAAACAGTATTTTTTACTGTTGATGCGCAAGGGCCCAACATCATTTTAAATTTCCCACAAAATGGTTCTACAATAGAACCAAAGACCACAATAAATCTAAGTGTGAGTGATGAAAGTAATATTTCTGCGGTTTGGTTTTCTCTAAATAATAGCCAAAATCAAACAATAATCCCATCTAATTCATATTATTTGATTAACACAGAAAATTGGACAAAAGGAAATTGGTCGCTAAATGTTTGGGCAAACGATACTTTAGGAAATTTAAACGACACAACTTTTTTGTTTGAAGTAAATAATAGTTTGCCTGTTTGGAACATGTCAAGCACGTCTTTTTCTGTAGATGAAGATTCTCGAATTGAAATACAAGCTAATGCGAGCGACCCTGATGGCGAGCCAATAAACTACTCTATCTTAAATAAGCCAACAAATGCGATAATAAATTCTAGCACTGGCTTATTTTCTTGGACGCCAGTTGATGCGGATGTTGGAACGCACATCTTAACTTTTAGAGCTACAGATAGTGTCGGTGGCTTTAGAGATCTAAACATTTCAATAACTGTTCGCAACACAAACGATCCGCCTGAGCTATTGCCAATTGCGAATCAAACTGCATATGTAGACGATGAGTTTGTGCTTTATGTTTATGCAACTGATGACGACTTAGACTCTGGCGATAGCTTAACATTTTCAGATAATAGTTCTTTGTTTGACATAGAAAAAATTTCTCAAAATTCTACACATGCAAAGGCAAAAATAGATTTTACTCCAAGCGAGGATGATGTTGGAAATTATTGGGTAAAAATAAAAGTAACAGACTCCTATGGTGAAAGTGATAGCAAGAATTTCTACTTAAGTGTACAAAATGGAAGCACATCTAGCGAGAATGAAAGTGGCGGAGGAGGGTCTGGAGCGGGCGGTGCCACTAATCTAGAGCGATATTGGCCGAATTTGATGGAAGGCCAAAGTGTGACTTGGAGTATTTCGTCTTCTCAAGTGCCCGTCTTTGAAATTATGTTTACGCAAGCAGAGACAGGAAAGAATGCGAGAATAAGCATTTCGAATACTACCAAACCTACCTCTGCTCCTGCACAAAATTTCACATATGCCTACTTCGAAATAAGCACACAAAACATAACCCCTTCCTTTGCGATTCTAAAATTTAAAGTCGAGAAAGACTGGATGAATAAAAACAACATAAAAGAAATAATTCTAGAAAAATGGACTGGGTATGAATGGTACTCATTACCAACGGAAAAAATTTCCGAGGATTCTTCTTTTGTTAAGTATTCTGCAAATATGTATAGTTTTTCTACTTTTGCAATAGTTGGAATTCCGGGTGTTCAAGAAAATGTAATTGAGCAACAACAAAATCAAACACTTCTAATATCTACTTCGAATGCCTCGAACGTCTCAAAAGGAAGAGCGAATATTACTTCAAACGAAAGTGTTAAGGGAAAAGTAGAATTTAAAACACCACCTAAAGATATTTCAGCAATAATTGCTTTTGCAGTAATAGTACTTTTCATTATAATTTACATTTTCTACACAAAAAATTTCCCAAAGAAGAAAAAAGCAAAACCCGTGGTTTTAAAGAAAGATGAGGAAATAGATTTTGGGTTTTAACTAATCGGACCAGCCAAGGAAAATAAGCAAAAGCCCTATTAAAATTACGATCACGCCAAGAATACCTTTTAGCAAAGCAACAAATTCTGGCAAAAACAACCAAATCAAAAATAGCCCTCCCAAAACAAATATTATTCCGAAAAATATTTTGGCAAATTTCGAAGCTTTTTCTTTTAAACTTTTAGAGCTTTCACTTTTTTCTGTTTCCATTATGACGTCTGTTTCTTCTTGCTCTTTTTTTCGTCTAGCCATGGCTAAAAAAATAAAGAAAAATATTTAAAAATCTTGCTTTGTTAAATTTCGTTAGGAGGTACAAAATGAAAACGATAAGCATATTAGGTCTTTTGGGATTGATGTTGTTGCTAGCTTTGCCATTTGCAGTAGCTCAAGAAAGCGCTAGCGAAAATGTAAGCAATGTTTCTACAAATGTTAGTGAAAGTGATGTAGAAAAAGAACTTTCCACAGATCCAGGCATTACGCCAGATAGCCCGCTATGGGGAATCGATGTTGCTTTAGATAAATTAGCATTTAGACTTGCAAGCGGTCCGAAAAAAGCAGAAATCGGTCTAAACATTGCTAGGGAACGCCTTGCCGAAATCAAAAGATTGGATGAAAGAAACAAAACCCAATTTATTGAAAAGGCTATGGCAGAGCATGAGGGCATATTAGCAGAACTAAAAGATACTACTGATAAAATGAATGCTACGGAAAACATGAGTGGAATTGAAAGAGGAATGGCAAATCACATTGCCGCACTAACAAAAGTTGAACAAAAAATTGCAGAAAATCCAAATATTCCGCCAGAAGTCAAGGCAAAATTAGAGACTAAAATCAACGCTCTAAAAGAAAAGGCAATTTTGGTGGAAACAAAAGTTATTGAAAAGAGAAAAGAGAAAATAGAAAATAAAACCTTAGGCTTTGAGAAAAGAGAACAAGAAAAGGAGCAAAATAAAACTGAAAATCAATCCCAAGAGCAAGAAAGAGAGCAAAATAGATCGATGGAGCAAGACAGAAATAGAACTGGTGAACACGGTCCAAATAAATCGAAACCATAGAGCCTTCTTTCTTTTTTCTTTTGATTTTAATTTTTTTTAGAAAATAGCTAAATTTTTAAACCAAGTGAATTTCTTAAAAACATGGCGCTTAGAAAACCAACTTCGCAAGATAAGTTGTCTTTTTTTACAAGAAGAGCAATAAGAGAAGGAAAAATAATGATTTGGCAATTTGAAGGTGAAAATATCTTTAACATAGAGTATACTTGCCCTAATTGCAAGAAAAGCGGCGAAAAACAAATGGAATTGGAAAGGCAAAAAGTTTCGATAAAAGATGAAAAAGGTAAAAGAAAAAGAGTAAACGCATTTATAATTAAATGTGATTTTTGCGGTTATGATATTATTGTTGAGCAGTGGGCAAAACGTTTTCCAGGTGCTGGGAAAGGAAAAGCTTAAATAGAAAATTTAAATGCAAAAATTAAGCTTAAGGCATTTGAGCGTATCGCTGCGCGATACACTGTAAAAAGATGCCCCTGTAGCTCAGACTGGCATAGCATCTTGCCAGCTGAAAACAGACTGGCATTTGAGCGTATCGCTGCGCGATACACTGTAAAAAGATGCCCCTGTAGCTCAGACTGGCATAGCATCTTGCCAGCTGAAAACAGACTGGCATTTGAGCGTATCGCTGCGCGATACACTGTAAAAAGATGCCCCTGTAGCTCAGACTGGCAGAGCGTCTGCCTTGTATCGCGAGGTTCCTTTGCGGAACCCATGCGTTGGTAAGCGGAAGGTCGCAGGTTCAAATCCTGCCGGGGGCACTTTTCTTTAACAAAAGCTTTTTAAGCAAAATAGAATTTAACAAAAATATGCTAAAAATCTACAAAATACCTTCAGAGAAGCTGAAAGCTGTAAAAGCTGTGTTGGAGGCGCCTGACCGAAAAGATCCTAAAACAGGAAAATGGATTGTCAACGAATGGGTGCTTAGAGGCTATAAATTAGTAGATGCTAAAGGTCTTGGCTTAGAAAGTTCTGATAGCTATGTTTACATAAAAGCTGATGAAGATTTCTTTAAAAGAAATGAGCAAAAAATTCTAGATGCTGGTGCGATCTCGTTGAGTGGTGAGGAGTTTGAAAAAGTTAAAGAGAAATTCGAATCTGCGGAAAGTGGAGCCGAAAGTAGCTTCGGCGCAATTTTCGGATAGGGCCGGTGGTCTAGTAGCTATGACGTCGCCCTTACAAAGCAATTAAGAAAGGCGGAGGTCCCAGGTGCAAATCCTGGCCGGCCCACTTAAATTTAAATACTTAAATTTTAAATTTTATTTCCAGTTTTTCTTTTTTGAAATAATTTTCCCAAACAAAATAAATTGTTAACAAAAGCGCGAATATCAAACAAATCAGCCAAAATAGATTTACTTTTTGGAATTGCAAAGTATAAATTTGACAATCAGCAGGACAATTCATGCTATTTTCTCCAGCTTCGCAAATTCCATTTCCGCAAACTGCTTTTTCTTTTTCCATTTCAACAATATTTATTCCGAGTGGCTCTTCAGCTATTAAAGTAGAATCAACAAAAATTTGCAGAAGCAGCTTTGTCTGACCTAATTGTGCACTCTCATCAACAACACAAGTCAATGTTACTTCTTCTTTTGTGTTTGCGGAGTAATTATAAAGATACTTTTCCTCACAAGCTATTCCAGAGCCTGCTGCTTTAAAGAGCAATTTCGCAATGTTTTGACTGCTATTAAAAGAAAGGACTATTTCGAAGCTACTACCTCGAAATACTTTGTCAGGTATTTTAGAAAAGACGAAATAGCTTGGCTTTTTTGTCGCGACATGGTATTCGCATGGCGGACATGGCGGGCAAACTCCAGCCACGGCTTTTGCTACAAAGAAGCTGCTTTGGGAAAAGGCTGAGCAATTATTTTGCGCAAAGGTATTATCGCAAGTTCGCACGCGCCAATAAACCAGCCTTAAATTGCTTAAATTACTAATATTAATTGATTGGCTTGCGCCATCTGTAGTTGGAATGTGTAATGAATACAGCGTACTTGAAAAAGAAGGATCGTAAGAAACTTGAATTTCATCTATTAAGGAATCTTTTGGTAAGGTATCTGTGTCTATTCCAGATTTCCAACTTAAAGTTGCGCTGGTATCATTAGAATAGCTAATTTCATTTAAAATTGGCTGCGACGGAGGATTATTATACACCGAAAAGGTATTTGTAGATTGTGCAGAACAAACTTTGGAATTACATGTTCTTACGGCCCATGTATAAGTACCGAAAGGCAAATTTAGGATTTGGGGAGATGTTTTTCTTTCAAAAGAATTTGGGAGTAGTGCAAATTCATCATATGTGGAATCTGTGCTTGGCTCTATGCCTGATTGCCAAGCAAACACTATGTTTGTACCATTATGCCTATCTGAAATATTGGCCAGTCTTGGACTAGAAGGTCTTATTGTTATGTTTAAGCGTAGAGTACTTGAAGGTGAATAAGAGACATTAACGCCGTCGTAAAGGCCCTCTTTTCCAGGAATTGTGACGTATATTTTTGCCAAACCATTAACTTGTTTATTTAGTATGTTCAGTCCAGGTATGGCGTAATAACCACTTGGCTCAGATATGGTACTCCATAAATTGCAATCCGAAGCTGATGTTGAAATTGTTACATTTGCGCCAGCTACGGGAGTACCATTAGCAAACAAAATATAGCCATCTACAACCGTAGGGTTCATACATCCCGGTGGACCTGTGCTTGCTAAAGCAAATGGTAAAGTAGCTATAATTGAGATGCAAAGCATCAGCAAAAAAGGCAATTTTTGCATTTTAACCTCTCAAATATGTTCTATTATAATATAGTGTTGCATTTGTTGCGTTTATATAAATAAATTGGCCTTCTGCCGGGTAAATTTGGCTGAATGGATTTAAGGATGAGTAAATTGAATATAACAAATAAGATTGTGTTTGCGGGTTCCATTTTAACATGTAATTAAAGCCGTCAATTGTTAATAAATATTTGGTTACATTTGTCGAAAATTCATACGGGTATGTTGGTGCGTTCCATAATTTCACTAAACTTAAATTTAAGTCTCCTCTTGCTTGTCCAGTTACGGATAGATTTTTTGCCGAGATAAAATGAATGAAATAGCTTTCATTAATATTAAAATCGTCATATGGATTGCTTGAAGAGTATTTTGAATAAAGCTCATAAGCTTGTGCCGAAGAGTTCCAGCGTAAGATATAATCAATTGAATCATAAATTGGTGCAGTTACATTTAAAATCGATGTATTTTGCGGCTCTAGGCAAAAAGAGAAAAAGTTCCACCCGGGCCAGCCAGCCCATTGGCATGGCGAGATTAGAACAAATCTTATTTGGCCTTGTTGTGCATGGGCAGGCAATGGTAATAGTACAAACAGGGCAAATAATGTGAACGCCTTAAATAATATTTTAAAGCGCATAATAAGCATATACTTTAATCTTTGATGTATAATTACCTGGAGTTGTGCGCTCTGGGACAGTTAGGGTTATTTGTATGCTGGCGTTTTCACCATCACGCAAAACAAATGCGCTTTTGTCTGCAGATATCCAATCCTTTATTGGCCCTTCAACACTTACAATAAATCTTTTCTTTGAGCCTGAGTTTGAAATTGTAATGTTGCGAGTAGCAGAGCCTCCGGCTGGTAAAGAGCCGAAATAAAGCTTATCTGTTTCTAAATTGAACCCAACTTTTTTCTCTGCGACAACTTCTACATGTATTTCTTTTTCTTGCACGCTAACTGGCTTGAAATAGAAATTTATAAACAAAATTGAAATCGCAACTAGAGCTATCGCTAAAACAAAAAAGATTTTTTTATTCATTTTCCCTCCTTTGCTTTTTCCTTAAAATTAAAATTATTATAAGTATAATTGCTAGAAGTAAAAGGGTGGGTAAAGCACCTTCAAAAGTTAAGTTCACGCCAGCAGCTCTTTGCGGGAGTACTTCAAATATAACTTTCTTTTCTTTTGTTTTATTTTCAAAATAAACTGAAACTATGCCTGAATAATTTCCGGGCTGCACACCTTTAAGGTCTAAATATGCTTGAATTTCTTTAGTTTCCCAAGCATTTAGCTTTTCTGGCTTGCTACCACCACTTGCTATAAGTTTGTTTTTATCATATAGATTTATTTCTGAATAAATGTTAAGAGGAGAGTTCCAATTACTCTTAACCACAATTCCAATTGTTGAAATCTCATTCGAAAATAGCGTGGTTGGCTTTACATCCAAAATATCTAAGTCTATATCTCCAACTCTAAAAGTTTTATTTGTTGATTCTGCTGTTTTTTCATCGTAATAAACTGTGGCTTTTGCTGTGTAAGTCCCTACTTTTTGCGGTTTCCAATCTGCAAAAAGTTCTATATTAGAGCTTGGTTGAAGATCTTTCTCAGAAGTTGTTTGTATGTCCGTACAATCTTTTGAATCGCAAACAGTAACTTTTCCAGTTATAGAATTTATTAATTTTGATCCTTTGTTTTTAACAATAACTTTAAAGTGCTCTGTGTCGCCTATTGCAATATCTTTCGTTTCTAGTTCTACTTCGGCATATTTTTCTGGATAAGGAACTTGAACTGATATTTTAGCTAAAACAGAAACAACGGCAGAAATTCCTTCTTGTGAGTTTTCTGCAACTTGTAAAGGTCCTACATATGCAAAGTGTTCTCCTGGAGATAGGCCTGATGGTATTGTTATTCTTACAGGCAGACTATAAGATTCTCCATTTCGCAGTCTTATTGTGTTATTCGGAAAAGACAAATAGTTCGCTAGCTCTCCCTTTGCCACAAAAGTAATGGCCATATCTTTGCCGTCATTGTTTATTATTAGAAAATTCACATCGTGAATGCTGCCTGGCTGATACGGCAGCTCCACTTTTGCTGGAGTAATACCTAAAGCTAAGACTGATGTTGAAAGATTAAGAAAAATTAAGCATGAAAGTAAGAGCAAAAGTACGAATTTGATTTTTCTAAAAATTTTAGAAAACATAAAAAGAAAAAAGAAAAATCTTTAGACTTGGTAGGCTGTAAAGGTTATTGTGTTGCTTTTTGCCGCTGGCGATGCATCAGATGGCACTTGCAGTTTAAACATTACATTCAAAGTATCTGCAGAGTCTGCATAGCCTAAGCTGGAACAAAGATTTGTTTCGCTAGTTGTTAAATCCGCGTAATCACTTTGCAAATCACCAGTACATGAGCCGGCTTCATTGTCCATTGCTGCATACCATTGCGCTGGGTTTGTTCCTCCAACGAATTCGCTTGCTGTTTTATTAGCTTTTATGGTTACGTTTGCATTTACATTACCATTATTTTCTAAAACGATGTAATCAGTGTTGCTAGGCCAGCCGTCTACACCATTTGCAGTACTGGTCCAGCCTGTTGGCGAAGTAGAGTTCGAATCTAAAATTGCGTATGTATCTCCGAGCGTGACATAACCTGTTCCAAAGTCGACGATCGAGTTTGGCAATGTTATTGAAAGTGCTCCGGATATTGTAAAATTAACCAAACCTTCTGCTGCACCAGATGTCTTTGGAACAAAAGACGTTAGAAGTCCAATTGCTGCAATCACCACTATCGCCAGCAAAGCAATTAATGTGTTCCAATTTGTTTTGCTTTTAGCCATTCTTCACCTCCCGAGGAATTATATTTACTTTTATTAGCCCTTTTGTAGTTTGTTTCTGCGCCTCTGTATTTACAATGTTCACTGAAATTTTGCCTGCTTTGTAACTAGTTGGCTTTTCTGGAACTGGAGCTGGAAGACTCATTGTAGCCACTAAAAACAGCGCAATTAGAAACAATGCTAAAATTGCTGCCAATTGTATTTCGTTTAATTTTTCCTTGGCCATTTCACCTCCTTTTCTTTTTATATTAATGAGTATTTATAAATTTTTTGAATATTTATCCGCTTAATGGGTAAGCTATAAATGTTATTATGTTGCTCCTAACATCTGGCGTTGCATCTGAAGGAATTTTCAATTTGAACATTATTCGTAAAGAATCTGCATCATTTGCATAACTTAAGTTACCACAAATTGTGTTTTCTGAAGTTTGAAGTTCTGTATAATCGCTTTGCAAATTGTTTTGGCAAGATCCACTTTCGTTATCCATCGCTGCGAAATATTGTTCTGGATTTGTTCCTCCAATAAATTCACTTGCCGTTTTATTGGCTTTTATAGTAACATTTGCATAAATGTTACCATTATTTTCTAAAATTATATAATCTGTGTTCGAAGGCCAACCATTTGAGCCATTTTCTACTACAGTCCAATTTTGTAGTTCTGTGGAGTTCGAATCCAAAATTGCATAAGTATAACCAGACGCAACATAGCCTGTTCCGAAATCAACAAGCGCGTCTGGCAGTGTTATACTCAAGACAGATTCGATAGTAATTCTTATTTCTCCGGTATTATTTCCTGCTCCTGCTCCGCCCGTTTCGCCAAGGGGAGCAAATATGCTTCCAAAATCAGTTATGTTTGCATAAACATAGTTATTGACTGTATCAACTCCACAGCTATTTGCAAAGTTTGAGCAATTAGTTTCCCAAGTTCCGCTATTATCGCCATACTTAGCTATTCTCAAAGTGCTTTCGTCTATACCATTTAGATCTGAATCGTTATAGCTAATGTTTAGGAAGAGCCAAGAATCTCCTGCGTTGTTGGTTGCATTCACATATTTGCTTATATTTTTATAGTTTGGTGGATCTTCTGGTGGGGCGGAAACGCTTTTTAAGGCAATATCTTTTGATTCGAAATTAATGCCGGGAATACCTGTTTTAAGATTTGTGACCGAATTATTTAACGAATCGAATTCGGAATAAAAGTCCCACTCGAGATTTGCTTCTAAATTATTGCCAGTTAAAATGTTGTTTGAAGAAAAACGTAAATAAATTCCGTTACTATTATTGTCTGCTGTATTGTTTTGCAAAATATTATTTTCTGAGAAAATTAGATAGAGTCCAGAATCCTCGTTATTACTTGCAAAGTTATTTGTAAGATTATTATAATAAGAAGAGTGTAAATAAATGCCTGCCCAACTATTTGTGAATTTATTATCGCTTATATTTGCGTAATAAACATTTCCCAAATACATTCCCGTGTCACTGTTATTACTTAAAGTATTGTTAATCAAAGTATTATAATTAGAATTTGTGTCCAACCAAACTCCATCATTAAATGCACTAATTATGCAATTTCTAATTATATTTCCTGTTTTCCCAAAAAGATAAATTCCTGAATCTGGCCATCCATCATATATGCCATTTCCATTTATTTCATGCCATTGACAATCAAAAGTTTTGTTGCTGAAGTTTTCTGGATTGTCAATGCAAGTTCCGCCATAATTTGTAATGTTTGCAGTTAAATATACAACGCTGCAAGAAGAATCATTTAAAGCAGCTGTGCAACTTTCACAGCTATCACATTCGCAGAGGCTCGGCGCTCCTCCGCATGAATAAGTACATCCGGTTGTGCCAGTATCGTTGTAATTATAAGTTGTATCGCAAGTGTTGTCATCTCCAGTATTGCTATCCGCGTCATAGATATCATACTGGCTGTTTGAACAGAATCTGTTTGAGTACAAAACATTATTTGTTGAATCGGAAGTTGCGTAAAATCCGTACCAACCATTATTATTCGCGGTGTTGTTAGTCAAATTATTGTTAGACGATGATTGCGGAGTATAAAATCCGTGCCAACCATTATTGTTTGCGAAATTGGTGCTTAAATTGTTACCGGACGAGCTTGCAAGCCAAACCCCATACCAACCATTATTACTTGCGTTGTTACCGAGCAGATTATTACCATTAGAGAATAGCAAATAAATTCCGGAAGCCTCATAATAGCCACTATTATAACTTGCGTTGTTTTCAATTAGATTATTGGCCAATGATGCGTACAAATAAATTCCTCCATAACCGTTATTGTTTGCCGTATTATGAATAAGATCATTATTGTTTGAATTCGAAAAAATAATAAAACCCTGATAATTATTTTCTGCTATGTTATTTTCTAAACTATTGTTAGATGAGGAGTATAAATAAAAACCATAGTAACTATTATTTTCGGCACTGTCGTTAATTATATTATTATAGTTTGAAGACGCTTCTAAAAATACTCCGCTAAGGCGATTGCTGTTTGCTGAATCGTTTACTAAATCGTTATTAGAAGAAGAATGTAAGTAAATTCCATAATCAAATGCACTAATTATACAATTTCTAATCGTATTTCCTGTTTTCCCAGAAAGATAAATTCCTGAATCTGGCCACACATCCTGCACACCATTTCCATTTATTTCATGCCCTTGACAATCGAAGACTTTGTTTGTGAAATTTTCAGGGTTATTGATACATGTGCCTCCATAATTTATAATATCTGTAGTCAAATAAACTTCTGTACAAGATTCGTTATTTAAAGCAGCTGTGCAACTTTCGCAAGAATCGCAATAGCAAACACCTTGCTGAATCTGAAATTCTTGTGTTTGTGGCTGCTGGCTTACTAATAGTTGGCTTGGATGTGTTGAAGATGTTCGTTCTAGACTAGCAGAAACCTGGCCGCTGAAATTTTTTCCAAAACTTAAATCCAAAAACAAAAGAATTGCAATTAAAGCCAAAATTAAGACAGGTAAATAATTGACGTTTTTTCTTGGTTTTGCTTTATGAATTTTCGTAGATTTGTGGCCAGCCATCTTTTTTAAAAAAAAGATTAGCTATTTATAAATTTATCTAAGTGCATCTATCGGCAAAGAGCCGTGTTCTGACCAAAGGAGCGCATCGAGCTCTGCTAAGGAAAGCTTTAGCTTTGCTGCAAAGGCTGTGAGCTTTTGTTCAATCTCTAAGTATTTAGATTTTGACAAACTTTTTGGCATTTTTGAAATAATTTTTAGCTTGAGCAGCTCGGACAATATGTGCCTATCTAAAATTGCAAGATCTTTGCCATAACCAATATTTCTCAAAAAATGGCTTGCTTCTTTATAACCTAAGCCTAAAACATTGCTCGCAAGCCATGCTCGAAGTCCTTTTGGGTCGTCTGTGTTAAGCATCGATTTTATTTTAATTTTATTTCCTCTCGAAAATAATTCTCGAGCTTTTATGATATATTTTGCTTTTCTGTTATGAAACCTAATACCATTTTTAGCCAAAACTTCGGCTATTTCTTTCTCACTACCTTTAAACAGCGGGCCATTTTGAAGTTCGCTCAAGGCCTTATTTGCTTGGGAAGCTCGTGTTTGGGGAGTTAAAATACAAAAAACAAGTTCTGCGAAAATCTCTTCATCTGGCGCATATTTTTTAAGCTCAAATTCTTGAAGCCTCTTGGCAATATCTTCCTTTTTTGAAGCGTACATAAGAAGCAAGGATTCTACTTCAGCCATATTTATTAATCAAAAAGCAGGATTAAAAAGTTTTATTAATTAACACTGCTAAATAAAGGCATGGCCACATGGGCTTATACTAGAGCTGGCGATGGTGGGCAAAGTACGCTCTTTGGAAAAAAACTTCCAAAGACTGCTATAGAATTCGAAGCTTTTGGTGCATTAGACGAGCTAAATGCGTTTTTAGGTTTTTGCAAAATAGCTTGCTCAGCTAAAGTAAAAACAATTCTAGAAAAAATACAGAGAGAGCTTTTTATTTTAGGTTCCGACTTGGCCACGCCACTCAATCGCAAAACAGAAAGAATTTCTGAAAAACACATCAAAGAAATGGAGCGCACAATAGACGAGCTTGTGCAAGAGCTTCCTCCGATAAAACATTTTGTAATTCCTGGAGGATCGGAAGGCTCTGCTAGGCTACAAATTACGCGGGCAGTGGCTAGACGTGCTGAGCGAAGAGTGCTAATGCTGCGCGCAAAAAGAAAAATTAACCCACAAATAGTACCTTATCTAAATAGGCTATCTTCACTACTTTTTGTTTTAGCAAGATACGAAAACATAAACTCAAAAACTAAAGAAGAGTTCTGGCCTTAAGGCGATGGGCATAGAGGAGAGGCACACCACCCAGCAGTTTCTAAAGGCGCTACCACAAATGGCTCTGCTTCAGGTTTAGTCTTTTTCTCAAACTCTCCGATGTAAAGAACTTGCTCAGGCTTACTTCCATACCTATAAATTGTTAGACCTTTACATTTAAGTTTATAGGCCAGCTCGAATGCTTTTCGCACATCTTCCACGTTTGCTTCGGCAGGGAAATTAATTGTCTTCGAAACTGCATTATCGGTATATTTTTGGAAGGCTGCCTGCATTCGAACATGCCACTCTGGAGAAATATCTAAGGCTGTAACAAAGACTTTTCGAACATCTGCCGGAATTTCTTTAATGCCTTTAATGCTTCCGGATTTTGCAATTCTTGACATTAGCTGGGGTGTGTAAAAACCTCGCTCTTTTGCTACTTTTTCAAATATTGGGTTTACTTCCAAAAGTCTTGTGCCCTCTAAAACATTTCGCACAAAAGATAGTGCAAACACTGGCTCTATGCCTGAACTGCAGCCAGCAATTATTGAAATTGTGCCAGTTGGCGCAATTGTAGTGCACGCTGCATTTCGCATATAGCTATATCCTAATTTGTCCCAAAGAGAGCCTTTGAAATTTGGAAAATTTCCTTTTATTCTGCCTAGCTCTGAAGAAGCTTGATGTGCTGTGTTTGAAATAAAGGACATTAGTTTTTCAGCTAAATTAAGGGCTTTGTTTGAATTGTAAGGTATACCTAGCATGTAAAGAAGATCTGCCCAGCCCATAATTCCAAGACCAATTCGCCTATTTGCTTTTGTTATTGCTTCTGTTTCTGGAACGACATAGCTTTGTGCATCAATTACATTATCTAAGAAGCGTACTGCTAAATAAATTGTCTTTTTTAGCTTTTCCCAATCCAACTCTTTTTTAGAGTTTTTTCCTTCTTTGACAAATTTTGTTAGATTTAAAGAGCCTAAATTACAAGATTCATAAGGATGTAACGGCTGCTCGCCGCATGGATTTGTGGCCTCTATTTGACCAATGTGTGCTGTTGGGTTTTTTCTGTTTATTTCATCTAGAAATAGTACGCCAGGATCGCCTGTTTTCCAAGCATAGCTCACTATTAAAGACCAAAGATCTTTCGCATTAACTGTTTTTACTATTTTGCCATCTCTTGGATTGCTCAAAGGAAATTCTTTATTTTGTGCTACTGCGCGCATAAATTCATCAGTAATTCCTATTGAAATGTTAAAGTTACGCAAAACATTAGGATCTGATTTTGCAGTTATAAAATCAATAACATCTGGATGATCAACTCGAATTACGCCCATATTTGCGCCACGTCTTTTTCCTCCGGCTTTTATAACATCTGTAACTTTGTCAAAAAGCGTAGCAAAAGATAGTGGGCCTGAGGCAACACCTTTTGTGCTTTTTACAATATCTCCCTTAGGTCTTAGCCTGGAAAAAGAAAAGCCTGTTCCTCCACCGCCTTTTTGTATTAGTGCCGCTGCCTTAAGTGCATCCATAATTCCGCTCAAATCGTCTGGTACTGGGATTACGAAACATGCAGATAGAATCCCAACAGGCGTTCCAGCATTCATTAATGTTGGCGAATTTGGCAAAAATTCTAAATTAGTCATCATCGAATAAAATTCCTCTTCCAACTTTTTTACTTCTTGCTCTGAGAAACCATAATTTTTATCTACTTTGGCGATTGCTGCTGCAACTCTTCTAAAAAGCTGTGAAGGGCTTTCAATTATTTCGCCTTGCTCATTTCGCAACAAATATCTTTTTCTTAGAACAGTTAGCGCATTTAGGCTTAAATTAAGCTCATCTTTTACTTCCAAAACTGCTTTTGCAGCTCTTAACTCCGCTCTTTTTTGCCTATACAAAATATATGCTTTTGCAACATTCGAATAATTTTTTTCGATTAAAACTTGCTCAACAATATCTTGAATGTTTTCCACGGAAGGTATTTTATTAGCAAAATCTTTTTGCAATCGTGCTATAACAATTTTGGCCAGCCTTTTTGCAACCCCTCCATTTTTTGTTTGAGTAGCAATAAAAGCTTTCTCAATTGCTCTTGCTATTTTTTCCGGCATAAACTTCTCTAGAGAACCGTCTCGCTTTCTAACATAAGTAATCTTGTATCTGGCCATGATTTTCAATCACGCAAGTACTTTATAATATTTTTTTAAACTTTTAAGTTATAATTTCTGCAAATTCCCATAATAATCGCAGTATTGGCTTATAGGGCATTCGCTGCAACGTGGTTTTCTAGGCAAACATACATTTTGGCCAAAAAGAACAAATAGCTCATTTAGTTCGAGCCAATAACTTTTTGGAATAACTGCCATAAGTGCGCGCTCTGTTTCTTCTGGACTTTTAGTATTGACTAGACCTATGCGATTGCTTACTCTATGAACATGCGTATCAACAGGTATTACCGGTTTGTGGAAGCCAAATGCCAAAACTATTGCAGAAACCTTAGGACCAACTCCTGGCAGCTCAAGTAGCTTTTTCCTATCTCCAGGGACTTCGCCGCCGTACTTTTGGACTAAAATTCTACTCAACTCTTTAATATACTTTGCTTTTGTTTTGTAAAAACCAACTGGCTTTATGGCCTTTTGAATTTTGGAAATTGGTGCTTTTGCCAAGTCTTCTGGGCTTTTGTAAAGCCTAAAAAGCGCTTTTACAGCTTTCTCTGTATTTGCATCTTTTGTTCGCGCAGAAAGAACTGTACCTACCAAAAGTTGAAATTTGTTTAAGCCCTTGTGCCAATTTATTTCTAGATTAGAAACTCTTTGCCTAATTTGTTTTAAAATTGCTGTGATATCTTTTTTAGTGCGCATGTAAAAATTGCCCTAGGAGGAAAATCAAAGCTATTCCGAAAATTAAAACTGCTAAGTGTATGAGCACTTCTTTAATGCTTCGAGTTTCGTGCTTTAACTCTGGCAAAAGATCCGAAACGGCAATATAAATAAAACCTCCTGCTGCGAAGGCTAGGAGTGGAGACAAATTCTCAATAATTTCCGTAGATGCTAAGAAAAAGACTGCTAAACCGCCTACAAAAGAGGCTAGTGCAGAGTAAAAGTTATAGAGGAATACTTTTGCTCTTGGAAACTTAGCATAAATCAAGACAGAGAAATCGCCTATTTCTTGTGGTATTTCGTGGAAAAATACTGCTATTGCCGTTAATATTCCGAGTTTAATCGAGATTATAGCGGCTGCAGCAATAATCATACCGTCGACAAAGTTATGTATAGTGTCCCCAAGCATCAAAAGCAAGCCAAAAGCTTTTTTTGGACTATCGGAATAAGTTCTAACGTGCTCTTTAATGTGATTTTCGTGATGCACGTGTGAATGCCAAATAAGTGCACGCTCCGAGACAAAAAAGAAAATTATTCCAACTAGGCAAGATAACCAAGCCCAGCTTGTCATTTCAATAGACTCTGGCATTAGGTCCAAAAAGGCTGCAGAAAGGAGCACTCCTGCTGCAAAGCTTACAAGAACATGAGCTATTTTTCTAACAAGTTTTTCATTCCAAAGCAAAATAACTCCTCCAATTAGCCCACAAATAGAACCAATTGTAATGAGTGCTAAAACTAACAGCAGCTCTTCGGTGTAAGGAAGTACAAAGGCCATACCAATTTAAAATTTCAAGAATTTAAAAAGCTAACTACATCAACTACATTTAGAATAACCGCAATGTGGGCAAACAACACACCCTTCACCGATTTCTAAAATGTTATGGCACTCGGGGCATTCCGGCAAAATACCTGAGTCTGCAAAATCTTTTGATTTGTTGAGTTTTTGCTGACCATTTTTCTCTTCAAATTCTGTTATTTGTGTTTGACCTTTTTGCGTGTGTATTGTTAAAATCTTTGAAATCGCATCAGGTATTGAGTGGATGATTCCCAATTTACTTACTGCTGGCATGGGACCTCTTATTCCTTTTAGTTGTTCAATAATTTCTTCGACCGAAACATTTGACCGGAGGGCTAGAGAAACCATTCTACAGATAGCTTCGCATTTCGCCGCCAAAACACCACCTGACTTTCCAATTGTAGCGAATATTTCGAATGGCTTGCCTTTTTCATCATCGTTTATTGTAACATAGAGGTTGCCATACCCTGTTTTTACTTTGTAAGTTTTTCCAGAAATTACTTCTGGTCTTGTTCGCGGTGCTGTTGTAACTTTGGGCTCTTCTTTTTTAACATTTATAACTTGTATTTGCCTACTGCCATCTCTGTAAATTGTTAACCCTTTACAGCCAAGTTGCCAAGCTAACAAATATGCGCTATAAACATCTTCTACGGTTGCAGAATTCGGGAAATTTATTGTTTTTGAAATAGAATTATCTGTATATTTTTGGAAAGCTGCTTGCATTCTTATGTGCTCTTCTGGCTTTAAGTCGTGCGCCACAACAAACAATCTTTTAACATCTTCTGGTATTAAGTCTAACTTTTGTATGGAAAATGTTTTTAGCAAACTTTTTGCAAGCTCCTCAGACCAAAAGCCACGCTCTTTTGCTATGCGTTCAAAATAAGGATTTGTTTCGATCAAGTCAAAAGTTGGAGTTTTTCTTTGATAAGCTAGTGCAAAATACGGCTCTATACCTTGGCTTGCGTTTGCAATTATAGCTATAGTTCCGGTTGGTGCAATCGTCGTACAAGTTGCATTTCTAATTCCGTAGTGTGCGATTTGTTCTTTCAAAGAATCCCAATCTAACTTAGAACCTTCTCTCAAATACATTTTTCTTAAAATCTCTGGATCTGTAAATACAGAGTCTTTAAAGTTTGGAAATGGGCCGCGCTCTTTTGCCAGTTCTACAGAAGCCAAATGCGCATAATAGTTAATGAATTCCATAACTCGCTCGGCAAGTGCATATGCTGCATCTGAGTTGTAAGGTATGCCGAGCAAAACTAACATATCCGCCCAGCCCATGACGCCTAAGCCAATTTTTCTATTTCCACGAGTCATGGCTTTTATGAATTTAATAGGATATTCATTCATATCAATAACATTGTCTAAAAATCGGACTGCTAGGAAAATAGTTTCTTTGAGTTTGTCCCAAGCAATTTCTCCATCTTCAACAAATTTTCCTAAGTTTATGGAGCCCAAATTGCAAGATTCGTATGGTAGCAGTGGTTGCTCGCCGCATGGATTAGTTGATTCTATTTGGCCTAGTTTTGGTGTTGGATTTGTTTCTGGAGTATTCATTCGATCTATGAAAATTATTCCTGGCTCACCATTTTTCCATGCTTGCTCAGCTATTACTTTAAGTAGTGCTCTAGCCCGTTTCTTGCCTACAACTTTTTTTGTATGCGGCTCCACCAATTCATAATCGGAATCTGTTGCCACAGCCTCCATAAATTTGCTTGTTGCTGCAACAGAGATATTAAAATTAGAAATTTCTCCTTCTTTGTCCTTACATTTTATAAATTCTTCAATGTCGGGATGATCTACTCTCAAAATGCCCATATTTGCGCCTCTTCGTGCGCCTCCTTGCTTTATGCTATCTGTACTTGCATTGAGAACTTTCATCCACGATATTGGACCTGAAGCTTCTCGCCCAGTAGTTCGTACAATTGAACCTTTTGGCCTGCATCTCGAAAATGAAAAACCCGTACCTCCACCAGTTTTATGAATAATTGCAGTCCACTTAACTGCATCAAAAATTGCTGAGTGTGAGTTTTCATCCCCTATAGAATCTTCAATTGGCAGAACAAAACATGCAGAAAGCTGTTGTAATGGCCTTCCGGCGTTCATTAAAGTTGGCGAATTTGGCAAGAATTCAAAAGAGCTCATTAGCTTGTAAAACTTATCTGCTACCTCTTTAACTACTTTATTTTTTTCAGGATCTTCGGCGATTTCTGCATAAAGCTGGCTTTTGGGCGTATCAAGAGAAATGTTAAATTTGTAAAAAACTTCTGCACAGGCAATGTTCCAAGCCACGCGCCAAAACAGCTCTTCTGGGCTTTCGATTACTTCGCCGTGTTCGTTTTTTGCAAGATATCTATTGTAAAGAACGGTCAAAGCTGCTTGCGAAAGACCTAAGAGATTTTCATATTTTTCAATTGTAAATGCCAAGCTAGCACCCCCGTGCAAAATTTTTAGAAATTATTTATAAATGTTTATAGTTTTAAGTAAATAATTAGAAAATTAGTTGGAATTTTATAGAAATTTCAAAGGAAGATTAAGAGTTAAAAAGTCGAAAGTGATACATCATAGTGTATAAGATTTGATTTATAAATAAATTTAAATTAAATTAAATCTCAATCAACAATTTTAATTTCGATGTTGACGTCTTGAGGAATCGGCACTCTCATTATTAAGTGTAGTGCGCGCTCATCTGCAGAAATATCCAATAACCTCTTATGAATTCGCATCTCCCAACGATCGTATGTTTCAGTACCTTCGCCATCGGGTGATTTCCTCGTAGCAACTACTAGTTTTTTTGTTGGCAAAGTAACTGGGCCTGAGTATGAAGTGCCAACTTTTTTGGCTATATCTATCATTTGAGATAGAACTGAGTTTAGCTTTGAAATATCTGTGCTGTAGAGTTTTATCCTCGCTTTTGACATTTCAAAAAAAGAAAAAGAGGTTTTAAAAAAGTTATGTCTGCGCTTACTTCTTTACTATGTCAATAATCATTCCAGCAGCCACTGTTCTACCCATGTCTCGAATTGCAAACTTTGCTAGCTTTGGGAACTCGCTGAACTTCTCTACACATAGTGGTGCCAATGGCTCTACCACTATTTCTGCCATGTCACCATTCTTAATAAAGTCTGGCTTTTCTTTCAAAGTTTGACCAGTTCTTGGGTCTATTGTTCGTTTAATTTCTTTTATTTTACAAGAAACTTGCGCTGTGTGGCAGTGGAATACTGGTGCATAACCTGCCGTAATAACAGTTGGGTGGTTTAGAACTGCAATTTTTGCAGTAAACTCTTTTGCAACAGTTGGTGGATTATCTGGGTGACCAAGTACATCTCCTCTCTTAATATCTTCTTTACCTATGCCTCTAATGTTTACTCCGATGTTATCTCCAGGCTCTGCTTGTGGCAAGCTCTCGTGGTGCATTTCAATAGATTTTACATCACCAACTTTTCCAGAAGGCATTACTATTACTTTGTCTCCAACTTTTAGCACTCCAGTTTCAACACGTCCAACAGGTACTGTTCCTATACCAGTTATTGAGTAGACATCCTGAATTGGCATTCTCAAAGGCAAATTTATTGGTTTTTCTGGAGGTGCCAATAAATCAAAAGCAGCGAGTAATGTTGGTCCCTTATACCACGGCATTTTAGTTGTTGGCTTATCTATGTTTTCTCCCTCTATCGCAGATATTGGAATTATTTGGATTTTTGTCAAATCGTAACCAATTGTTTTTAGAAGCTTCTCAACATCCCCCTTAACTTCTTTGAATCTTGCTTCGGAGTAGTTCGCCATGTCCATTTTATTAACTGCTACAATGATTTGACCAACACCCAATGTCTTTGCTAAGAAAGCGTGTTCTTTTGTTTGCTCCATTACACCTTCACCAGGGTTAGCAGAAACTACTAGAACTGCTGCGTCTGCCTGAGAAGTACCGGTAATCATATTTTTGATAAAGTCTTTATGTCCAGGGGCATCAATGATCGAGAAATAGTATTTTGGAGTTTCGAATTCCTGGTAACTTAAGTCAATAGTTACACCACGTTCTCGCTCTTCTTTAACTTTATCCATTACAAAAGCGAACTCAAAACCGGGCTTTCCAAGTTCTGCAGCTAGCTTTTTGAGGTCTGCAAGCTCCTTTTCCGACAGCTTTCCAGAGTTATATAGTATTCGCCCTACTGTTGTCGATTTTCCATGGTCTACATGACCTATGACAACTAAGTTCATATGAGGTTTTCCGCGTGCCATTTCGTTAAAAAGCTAAAACTTAATTTTTTAAGCTTTTCTATTGTCTCGTATCTCGATCTTTAAGGCGATTCAGCTCTATCTCGGCGATCAAAAATTAATCAAATATTGGTTTTGGCAACTCCTTTGGCAAGCCTTTCTTTTCACGCAGTTTTAGAATTGTAGGCGATTGCAAATCAGATGGCAACTTTTCAAATATCTGATCTACTAAGAACCAAGCACCACGGCCAGAAGTAGCTGAACGAAGTGCTGCAGTAAACCCAAACATTTCTGCTACAGGCACTTTTGCCTTAACAACTGCTGTTAGTTCTTCCTGTACAATATCTAAAAGCTCGCCTCTTCGCCCAGAAACTAGCTTTGTTGTTTCATTTAGGTATTCTGATGGAATATCTATTCTAATTATTTGTTTCGGCTCAAATAGCACAACGCCGCCAAGCAGCATCGCATTGGTTATTGCCTGTCGCATACAAGGAATCATTTGCGCAGGAGTTCTGTGGATCGCATCTTCATGTAACTTTGCATCGTCCAAAATTACTTTTAGACCAAAACAAGGTTCTTTGCACATTGGGCCTGCACTACAAATTTCTTCGAAGGCAGTAATTACCATTTCCATGATTTCGCCAATGTGCACAATACCACGCGTATTATCTATCAAAATGTTTCCTTTGTAAATATCAACTACTTTTCTAGCCTCGTCCTTATCTAAGCCAGCTTCTACTAAAGCATCTTCTATTTCCTTTTTCCTCTTTTTAATTTTCATTTCAGGTATTTTTCCTTCTTTAATTGCGGTAGCTACGCCTTCTTCTAGCGGCTTAACTGTGACATACAACTTATTGTGCCTGTTCGGCGATTTACCTTCTGCAGGTCCGGCGCCTTGCTTTACCGTTTCTCTATAAACTACGATAGGAGGCGAGACAACTATGTCTAAATTGTGATCGTGGATTATTCTGTATTCCCAAATTTCGAGGTGTAGCTCACCTAAACCAGAAATTAGATTTTCCCCTGTTTCTTCATTAATGGTAACTGCAATCGTAGGGTCTTGTTTAGCAATATCTTTCAAAACTTCTATTAGCTTTGGAAGGTCTTTCGGGTTCTTAGGCTCAATTGCTTTCGTAACAACCGGCTCAAATAAGTGCTTGATTGCTTCGAAAGGCGTCATTTCAATTGAAGAGCAAGTTTCTCCAGAGCTTGCGGATTTCAACCCTACGACACCAATAATATTTCCACAAATAGCAGTTTCTATGGGTATCCTAGAAGCTCCTTTGTAAATAAATACTTGTTGAACTTTTTCTCTTGTTTTGGCTGTATTTAAAATGAGCTCTGTGCCCTTTGCAATTTGCCCAGAAAATAGCCTGCCAGTGAAAATTTCTCCTGCTTGTGGATCGACAATAACTTTTGTAACTACAAAAATTGCTGGCCCATTCGGGTCACAGCTTAAAAGGGCTTTTCCGGCTTCTGATTCTTCCTCTCCGTGCCAAATTATAGGTATTCTATATTTTTGGGCCTCTATTGGATTTGGTGCATGCGCAACGATCATATCGAGAACTGCCTCATGCAATGGTATTTGTCTGCCAAGTCTCATCCACTCATCTGTTTGATAAGCCTCAACAACTTGCTTTAAAGTGAAATTTTTCTTTTTCATGTAAGGCAAAGAAAGTGCCCATCTGTGTTTTGCAGAACCAAAGCAAACAGTTCCGCCCTGCGCAGAAACTTGCCAAGCCTCTTTAAATTGTGGAGGCGCTAGGGCTTTAATTAATTTGTTAACTTGCAAAATTATTGATGTAAATCGCTCTAATATTTTTTCTGGAGGAAGCTTTAGTTCTTTAATTAGTCTGTCAACTTTATTTATGAAAAGAACGGGTTTTACGCCTTCGCGAAGTGCTTGCCTGAGTACTGTTTCTGTTTGTGGCATAATAGATTCTACAGCATCTACTAGCACAATCGCGCAGTCTATAACTCGCATAGCTCTTGTAACTTCCCCTCCAAAATCGACGTGCCCAGGAGTATCTATCAAATTGATGAGGTATTCATTTCCTTTATCATCTACGTGAATCATGGAAACATTAGCGGCGTTAATAGTGATACCTCTTGCTTTTTCTTGAGGATCATAGTCTAAAGCCTGTATTTGACCTGCTAGCTCCTCAGAAATAAGTCCTGCTCCGGCTAGCAAGTTATCGGAAAGTGTTGTTTTGCCGTGGTCGATGTGTGCGCATGTTCCTATATTTCGAATTTGCGTTGGTTTATGCATCAACTCTTGTACTTTGGCAGCTAAGTCTTTTATTGCAACCATGAATTTCGCTTTGTTTAAATATTTTTAAGGTTTTCTAAAGGTCTGTTATTTTTGAGACTACATATCAAGCAAAGCGTCCAACGCTGCTTTAAGACAGATTTTTAGAGATTTTTCTGTTTTCTTTGAATGAAAGCTTGGTTGCCATTCAAGCTCCGCGAGAGAATCACTTATTGCAAAAACTACCCCAACATCAACATTTCTGTATTTGGCAACAGCAAAAAGTGCTGCCGCCTCCATTTCAACTGTTGCAACACCTTCTCTTTGGTATTGTTTTGCTTCGGAAACCGTTTCTCTATAGCATGCGTCAATTGTCCAACTTGTACCGACAAAATAGCTTTGCTTGAATTTCTCAAGCGAACGCTTTATTTTTTCTGTCATCTCTTTTGAAGCATAAGCATACTTAGAATGTTTAATATAATGATGGGATGTTCCCTCGTCCCTTATTGCTTTATCACAAACCACAATATCTCCAGCTTTTATATGCTTCTGTAAACTTCCTGCCATTCCTACAGCAATAAACTTCTTGGCACCAAAAGCGATTAGTTCTTCTAGTACTGCGGCAGCGACTGGTGCCCCGATTCCAAATTTTCCGATAATTGCAACTTTTCCACCCGTCTCTTTAAGAAAATACATATTTTCATAAAGACCTTCAATTTTTTTAGTTTTATAATTCTCCAAAACATAATCTAACAAATCCGCAGAATAGCAAATAATCACTCCCGTAGGCGGCTTAACTTTTGGAAACTTTCCAATTCTTTTTAAATATGCTAAAAAATCCTCTGGCCCGAACATCGAATCTTCTGCATGCTTGCCTTTAAAGTTCGGAAATCCCATGCTAAAAGGCATCTTAAGAAATTATTAAATGTTTCTAGAACGCAAGAACGCCAAAGAAATTAAATTTTGGAAAAATCCGTCCCGGAATAAAGGCAATAAAGCACATTTTGCAAATCATCAATTTTGATCCTTTTTTGAGTCATTGTATCGCGATCTCTTATTGTAACTGTGCGATCTTCTTTTGTTTGGTAATCTATAGTTATAACATAAGGAATTCCGATTTCGTCTGCCCTTCTGTACCTTTTACCAATAGATCCGCCCTCGTCATAAGTGCTGCTTAAGCAACTTATACGAGATTGTACTTCTTTGGCTAGCTCAGGCAAGCCATCTTTAGCTACCAATGGGCAAACTTGGACAAAAATTGGTGCCAAATTTGGCTTTAAAGCTAAGTATGCTCGTTCTTTATCTTCTCTGTAAGCCTGTTCTAATAAAATATAGAGAGTTCGGTCTATGCCCATCGAGAGCTCAAAAATGTGCGGCAAAACTTTTTGGTCTAAATCCATAACTTCTAAGTTTTGCTTACTGCCCTTTGCATGGCTGTTGAGATCGTGATCTCCGCGATAATTACAAGCAACAAGCTCTATCCAACCGAGTTCGCTTTCTACTTCAAAATCCCATGCAGCAAGAGCATAGAATGCCTTTTCTTTTTCGTCTAGTTGCCTAAACCTAAAGTTCTTTATACCCAAACTTTCATAAAATTGTTGTAGTTTAGCTAAATAAACTGCTATAAGTTGGCTCGGGAGCAATTTTTTTGCTAATGCACTTTTTAAATCTATGAGCGAAATTTTTTTCGAACCTAGTGGTTGTAAGGCTAATTTGTAGTTAGATAGTTTTTCAAATTCCTCTGTTTCTGTTCTATTGGGATTGAAAAATACTTCCAGTTCTGCTTGTGTAAACTCTCTTTGTCTTAGCAAGGCTTGTCTAGGAGATATCTCATTTCTAAATGACCTTCCGATTTGGCCAATTGCAATTGGCAAATTTTGCCTAGAAGTTTTGTAGATCCTTGGAAAGTCTATAAATATATTCTGGCAAGTTTCTGGTCTTAAACAAGCACGTTCTTCTCCCTTTGGCCCAACGGAAAAGCCAAACATCATATTGAACTTGCGAACTTCTCCCAACTTACCTTTGCAAGCCGGGCAAGAGATTTTGTTTTTGACTATTAGCTCATCGAACTCTTTTGTGGAAAGGTTTTCTGGAATTGTTTTCTGAGTTTTTTCCTCTATTAGCTTATCTGCCCTAAAAATTGCTTTACATTTAGAGCATTCGACAATTGGGTCTACAAAATTTTCTAGGTGCCCTGATGCTTCAAATACTGCTTCTGGCAAAGTGTTTGCACCATCGATCTCTAGGGCATTTCCTTTACGTACAAACCAATCGCGCCAAGCTGAAATTATGTTTTGCTTTAAAGCGGCGCCTATTGGACCGAAATCGTAATAGCCTGAAAAACCGCCGTATAGCTCAGCAGATGGGAAAAATATATTTCTGCGCAGCGCAAGATCTATTATCTTTTCGTATATCGGCATTTTGATATGAGCAAAACGTCACTTTTAAGGTTTTTTCCAATGCACTTCGTAATAAGTAACATCGCCTTCTGCGTCTACAATTGCGATTAAAAGAGCTTTTCTAGTACTATGTGCCACCCTTGCCATTGCCGCAAATTGTCTCCATGTAAACTGTTCTCCTTCTGCTGTGCAAAACAAAACCCATTTGGCATGCGTTTCCCCTGGCTTAAAACCTCTGGGATAAACTCTATAATCTGCGCCAAATTTCAATGCTGTTTTAATTATGTAACCTCTTGTTCTTATGTCTCTGTAAACTTGATAGCGCTTCAGAAATCCTTTTTCTAACTTTTCCGCTTTTTTGACAAAAGCTTCGAAAGAAAGTTCTCTTTTTCCGTCAAAAAGCTTTAGTTTTTCTTTTTCTAATAAATATGCTGCTTCATCTAGTGCTAACTCCAACCTTTTTTGTTTAATTCCATGAAACTCCCCAAATCCGCGCTCATATAGCTGGGCCGCACTTTGCAAGTCTACAACTAGCACTTTTGCTCCAACAAGTTTTCCAGAAACTTGTGAACCTCCTGAATCCTTTGGCATGTTAAAAAGATTTTTAATCTCAGATATATATATGTTTTTATGCAAATTAAAGTCGTAATGTTAGGCACTTCTTCTGCCTTTCCTACAAAAGAGCGCGCACATACCAGTATTTATTTAGATATCGGGACGGAAGCGATGTTGTTCGATGTCGGCGAAAGTGCTCAGAGGCAAATACTTTTTGCAAGCCTTAGCCCAATGAAAATAACTAAAATATTTATTTCGCATTGGCATGGCGACCATGTGCTTGGACTAGGTGGGCTGCTCCAAAGTTATGGTATTAACAAGCGCAGCGAAAAGCTAGAAATTTATGGCCCAAAGGGGACTAAAAAACGTTTTGAAAGCATGAGAAGTGCTTTTGATTTGAGGTTTACATACCCGGTAGAAATTTATGATATCAAAAACGGGAAAATTCTAGAAACTGAAAATTATACTATTTTAGCTGAAGAATGTGCGCACGGCAGAATGCCTTGCTTGGCTTATTCTTTCGTTGAAAAGCCTAAGAGGAAAATTAATACGGAATACTTGCGGCAATTCGGGCTAACTCGCCACCCAATACTAAAAAAATTGCAAGAAGGAAAAGATATTGTTTGGGAAGGAAAGAAAATAAGCGCCAAAAAAGCCACCTACCTCGTACCTGGAAAGAAAATTGTGTTTATTTTAGATTCCGCATTTACAGAAAAACTTGTCAAATTTGCAAAAGGTGCTGATTTGGTGATTTGCGAATCCACATTCAGCGACGAGCTTAAATCAGAGGCTCAAAAATTCGGACACATGTGTGCAAGCGATACTGCAATTTTGGCTAAAAAAGCAAATGTAAAGAAACTTGTTCTAACACATTTTAGTCAAAGGTACAAAGATGTTGCGCCTTTGCTAAACCAAGCAAAGCAGATTTTTCCAAACACAATAGCTGCAAAAGATTTAGATGTTTACAAAGTTTAAATACAAAATTAAAAAAGAAATAACAAAAGTGTATTAAAACTCTTCGCTTCCTTCTTCTGGCTCTTTAGGCTCTTCAGATTTCGATCTTCTTTTGTTTTTTGAATTTCTTTTCTTTGGTTTTTCTTCAGTACCCACGCTATCTAAAAGTTCTTGTGCTGAAGGCCCTGAGCTTTCTTCTTTTTCTTCCTCGCCCGTTTCACCTTTTTGCTCTGTTTCTTCTAAGAAATTATTAAATTTGTCTAGCAAATCTTTGCGTCTGAGTAAATAGCCGATCACGCCAAATAGCAAAATCACACAGACGATCCAAATCCAATTTGGAGCATAATAAGTAGTCGATGTTAAGAAAGTTTTGACAGGCAACAGCGCGCTCAATGTTTTTTCTCTTAAATCACTTAATTTAGCTGCATATGCTCCAGTAGTACTTTCATTTTGTTCTTCACTTTTATTACTTTTATTAATCTCTTCTGTGGATAGATTTTTTAGTTTTGCCAAGGCTTCTGGAGAAAGATATTTTTCTATTTCCGAAATATTCTCGATTGGTATGTTTTCTGTAGATGCTGTTTTTGTTTCATTAGTTGCATTTGTTTTGTTTTGTTCAGATTCAACACCTTCTGTTGAACTCTGATTTGCCTGCGGAGAAACTGGTTTTAAGTTCGTCAATTTGCTCTTTAATCCTTGTATGGACTCGCTAATGCGGCTGAGCAGTTGTTGGAAGTATTGTCTTAGTGCGGCTGTTTGGGCTTCCATTGATATTTGCGGTACTTGTGCAGGTTTCTCAGCGTGTCCTAAAACTATTTTGAAATTTGTTGTTGATACAACGGTTGGGCTTCCCTTCATTCTTGCAGAAATGCCAACAGTGTAAGCTTCTTTTCCCGTACCTTCTGGCACTGCAATGTATGCATAAACGGTTTTAGCAGTTTTGCCTGGCAAAGTTAGAGCGGCAGGATTTAGCTGTACAAATTGAGCACCGTCTCCACTTAATTCTAGCTCATAGCTTGCATTTTGTAAGCCCTTGTTGTTTATAACAATTGGTACTAGCGCTGGCTCTCCTGGCAAAACTTCTACTTGCGTTAGTGCTGAAGTTGTTTCAACACCATAACATTCTGAAGCAGGAGCCACTTCAAGTTTTAGGCTATCTGAAACCGTTGTTTTAGAAGGATCTTGAGCTGTTGCGCTCACTTTTATGTCCTTAGTCCCTGCCTCTACATTCAACAAATTCACATGTAAATTAATTTCCTCGGATTGGCTTTCGTTTAGTTCTACAAATGGCTTTTCAATGGTAGCAAAATTTGCCCCACTTACCGAAATAGCATACTTTGCTGGGAATTTGCCAGTATTCTTCAATGAAACTGTAAATATATTCTCTGTGTTTGGGCAAAGTTTTACTTCTTTTGTAGAGAGTTTTAGATCTGCAGAATAACAAGAAGTTGAAATTGCGTTAAATTCTAGCTCCTGTGGCGAGCCAATCTTTGGAACTATCTTTAATTTAACAGTGAAACCACCAATTACACCATAACTTGGGTAAAGAATTAAATTAGTGCTTTTAGATTGGCCAGGTTCGATTTCCAATTTTGTATTTTCAACTTTTGCCCAAGCCGGGCCACTTAGCTCTATGTCGTATGTGTTTGCCACAGAACCTTTATTTTCAATTGTTAAAGGCACTTTTACTTCGGATGCCTCACAGAAACTCAAATAGTTAGTTTCTAAAGCAGCTGAAAATTCATAACAAGGTATTGAGATTAAAGATAACTCTGTGCTTGAAAGTGCACGGGAGTTTTGCGAAGCGGCAGTCACTGTCAGTTTAAAATCTCCGGTTTGGTCAGCAGGCGGCGTAACGTGTAGGCTAAATTGGGAAGTTTGATTTGGGGCTAAAGATATGAGACTTTGAGACTGCTCTGCCCATGCTCTTGCTTGTCCAGAAACAGAAATTTGGAAATTTTCTGTGTATTTTCCAGTATTTTTTAACACTAAGTCATATTTTGCCGTAGTCGCCGAACAAATACTTTGGGAGTTTTGTTGTGCCGTTAGCTCTGCGGAATGACAATCTAGAACATTTATGTTAAAACTCCCAGTTTCTGTTTTTGAAAAACTAGCCACTGTTACTTTCACTTCATAACTTCCTGGCAGCGCGCTAATACTTGGCGTAACATAAACATACAGCTGTTCTGATTGGCCTGGTTTCAAAGTTAAGCCTGTCGGCGCAGCAACTGCCCACTTCGCACCTTCTCCACTCAAACTTACTGTGTAACTGTTCTGGAAACTTTCTTGGTTTGTTATGGTTGTCACAAATACGGCTGTATCCGTTGCGCATAAAGAAATTGAGTTCGAACTAAACTCAAGTGCTGAAACATATGGTAGTATTGCGGGCAGAACGATTAAAGTCGCGGACAAAATTGCGAGCAAAGTTTTGCTTTTCATTCATGCACCTCCATTGTTATCACTTTCTAAAAGTAACTAAATAAAAGCATTTCGTAACTCAAATATATAAAATTTCTATGAAAAATTTGGCATAGATTTGGTTGAGGTGATTAGCCGAGCTCGGAATTTAATAAATTTAAATAAAAAAGAAAAAGAAATTTACTTTTGTTTACTTCTTCTTAAAAATTGCAACTCCGATAATTCCGCCGACTAGCCCTAGCACAATGCCTAAGACAATGCTCACTATTATCGCTGCGCCTAAAATAGAACCTATTGCAAGCCCTGCAATTGGCAAGTTTACTGACAGCTTTGCTAGCATGGCTTTTGCCGCTAATCCACTTATTATTGCTGTTATTAAAGAGGCTATAAATCCAGTTATTGCGCCATAAGTCATTCCTTCTTTGTTGTCTTTTGTCTTCGCAAAGTAAACTACTGCTATTCCACCGGCTATGGGTCCCAAAAAGCCAATCAAAGGTATTAGCCCGACAACAATGGCAATCACTGCACCTATTCCTATTGCTTTCCAGTTTAGTTTAGATAAATCCATCCAAACACCTCCGAAATTAAGATCTAATAGCTATTTAAAAAATTTTCTAAGAATTTTAAAATAGAAGATTTATTAAATTCTTTAGTTTCGTATTTCCACTCTACTACTCCATTTCCCGAATAATGTGCTTGGATAGTAATTGAACAATAGCTTTGTCCGTTTCTATCGCCGTTGTTTTCTGCATCTAGTGAATCTAACATATCCATTACATATTTTTTTGCTTTTTCTAGATAGTCTTTTGTCCTATCTGCCGGTACCATTTTGCAAGAAGATACAAAAACATAATTTCTAACTTTGACTTCCAGGGAAAGGTTTTCTAAAGTCAAAAACGGATCTTTTGAGCCGCTAAGAAGTTTTGTTAGCGCGTCTTCGCCTGAGTCGAGTATTTTGCGGATAAGAGCTGAGACATTGCCTTCGCAATACTTTTCAGCTAGCTCATTTATTGTTTTTTGGTCTTCTCGTGATAGCCTAATAGTTATTCTCTCGTTATTTACCATTTTTCTTCAATCGTAGTGCGTTCTTAATTCTAAAGCTTCCTTCTCCATTTTCTAAAAATCCATTCTTAATTAGCCATTCTAAACTTTTGTTAATTTTTCCTTCTTGTAAATGCTTAAATTTGCGAATATCACTTTTGGTAAAAACTTGTAAGTTTTTTAGTTTTATTTCATAAAGAAGGTATAACGCATTCCAGCCGTCAAGTTCTAACTCTTTAAAAAAATTTATGTAATAATCTTTATCGATTTCTTTAAAGTTTTCTGGCAAAACTATTTTTTTTATTGGGAGGTCTGTACTTCTCTCGTCAACTTCTAATTTGTCAATTAGTCCTGCAGCATAAAAATAACGTAAAGTGTTTTCTGCACTATGAAAAGTGCTGTGTGAAGAGCTTAAGTTGTACTTGTACACAAGATCTTTGAGTTCGTCCCTGTTCAAATCAAGTTTTTTAGACTCTCCCAAATGCGCTTCTAAGGCATCATATAATTTTGGTGCTAAATTGTAAATTTTCCCATATCGTGGAGCTCTTATCCGAACTATTCCCCAATATCCCATGGAAAAAATAACTTAAAATTAAGAAATTATAAATTAAAAAAGAAATTAATAATAAGCTGTTGTCTTTAGTTTTGGCTTTTCGCCATTGTATTCTCTGTAAAGCACTGCTGCAACTACAATCAACACTAAAATTATAAATGCAATAGCTATTGGAGTTAAATCTTCAGTAACGTTTGCTGAAATCTCTATCACAGATACTAATTTGTCATTTTCTATGATTGAAATTTGTCCGCTTTGCTTTCCTCCAGCATTTGCTGTAATTACTGCGCTAAGTACTTTGCTTTGTCCAGGTAATAGCACAAAGCTGTTTGGCTCTATTTTAGCTGAAAGACCACTTGATTCAAATGTAATTGTGTAGTTCTTAGAATCGGAACCTTGGTTAGAAACTTTAAAGTCGAGCATTGTTTCTTTGCCTTTCTTTAGCTCTTTTTCTATTGCAATTTTTGAATACTTGCTAGTATCTATTTGCGTACCTTTGACAACAAAGTAGCTGCTTTCGCTTGATTTGACTAAGCCATTTGTTGCTGTGACTTTAACTGTGTATATGCCATTCTCTGCATCTTTTGGAATTGCAAATGTGAAATATACCTTTTCTGCTTTGCCAGAGTACAATGGAGTTAACAAGTCCAAGGATTTTTGAATATTTAGCTCTGGGACGTAAACATTTATGGTTACGCCCTCTAAATCTTCAATGCCATTGTTATAAACAGTTATTGCTAAGTCTACAGAATCTCCAGGAGCATAGCTTTCTTTTGAAAGCTCTATTTTGGAAACATCAATAGAGTTATCTTGAGCTTCAATGTCTAGCTCTTTAACACTTTCTGCCTCAACTTTTTGAGTGGTTTTTTCTAGTTTTCCAGAGGCGTAGACATGTAAGTAATATTTGCCTTGTTCAGTGGTTGCAGGAATAAAGACTTTTAGAGTTAGCTCTTTTTGGCCTTGTTCTTGCAATGAAAGCCCTGATATTGTTGCTTTGTCAGAGATCCTATCGCCAAAAGAGTCTTCAATCCATACCTTAATTTCTAAATTATCTATGTCTCTTTGGCTGTTTAAATTGCTAAGCTCTACAGTTACTGGCAAATTTGTGCCAGGGCTTACTGAGTCTTCGAAATTTACATCAGATATCACTAAATCAGAGGCGTGGACACTAGCAAACAAAAATATTGGAATTACTATTGCAGCCAATAGGCTTAATAACGCTTTCATCTTACCATCCTCCTTTTAGCAACTACAGGAGTTGGTTTTGGGCTTAAGCCCAACCATGTCGCAACTCCTGCTAAAAGCGCAATAACTACTAATAGTGCAATTGTTAAGACTGGTGGTTCTTGCTTTGGTTGCTCTTGTGGAACTACGCTTACTACACTCTCGTCAATTGGCTTTGGATTTGTTATTGTTAAGACCACTTTCTTTGTTACGCTATTTGTGCCATAGACTACATTCACAGTTAGGAAGTAGTTTCCAGGCTTTACATTTTCTGGTATGGCAAAGCGTAAGTATTGAACTGTGCTTTCGCCACTCTTTAACTTAAATAGTGCGCCAATTTCATTAGCACCAAAGTCAGTTGTTAGCCTTACTTGCACATTTTCATCTGATGCGCCACTATTCTCAATTGATATAGCAGCTTCGCCATATCCTCCCGGAGTTAGCCCTCCTGCTAAAGTTACATCATCGATTAGTATTTGGTGTTTCGGTCTTTCTACTGAAAGCTTACTTGGGGCCGTCCACCAATCACTTTCTTGATAATTACCATTCATGTCTGTCCAAGATAGCTTTACTTTTACTGTGTATTCCTTGGCTTGTGCATCGCTTGGTATTGTGAAGTAAACTGTATCTGACTTGTATTTCCCAGGAGAGATTCGTCCAAAGTCAATTGTATCTACAAGATCTTCTCCATCAGTGTTAATTCCAACAATTCTAATTTCTGCACTTACGTCATTTACTTCGCTGCTAAAGCCATTTTCTACTTTTAGCTCAAATTCGACCTCTTCGCCAGGTTTAACAGAATCGTCAAAGTCTAGCTTTTTCACATACAGCGTTCCAACTGGAACAGGCGGATTTGTGCTGCTAACAGTTACTTGCTTTATTATGGAGTTTGAGGCTCCATGCGAATCTACGACTGTTAGCGTTATATTATAAGTACCATTTGTGGCGTAAGTGTGGCTTGTTATCGCACTACCTTGTTCTGCTAAAGCAGAATCGCCCCAATTCCAATAATAAGTCAAAGTATCGCCATCAGGGTCATAAGAGGAACTTGCATCAACGCTTACAGTTAAGCCAGATGTGCTGAAAGTGAAGTTGGCTACTGGC
>Ga0078972_1002114_pt1 | contig 68203 bp, 56 predicted proteins | sample YelNatPaOPGAMG01_FD_67568 | JGI IMG/M metagenome (GOLD analysis project Ga0078972, IMG submission 67568) | Hot spring thermophilic microbial communities from Obsidian Pool, Yellowstone National Park, USA - OP-RAMG-01 (SPADES assembly) (version 2) | ecosystem: Environmental > Aquatic > Thermal...
ATTGTAGCCGTGCGGACAGAAAGTGATGATATTTTTTACCCGGTATTTAGCCAGAGCTTTCATGTTTTCCTGAGCTAAGGTCTGGAAAAGATACTCGTTGCCCAGACGCCGGGCCGAATCGCCGCAGCATTTTTCTTCCTGGCCCAGAATGGCAAAATCCACCCCAGCCGCTTGAAGCACCTTGACCATGGCCCGGGCAATTTTTCTTCCCTGCTCATCAAAGGAACCAAAGCAGCCCACCCAGAGCAGGTATTCTGCCTGAGGCGCCTCACCCATCGTTTTGACCTTTAAGTCTTTTGCCCAATCTAACCTTCCGGAAGCAGCCAGCCCCCAGGGGTTGGCCTGAGTTTCCAGGTTATGGAAAAATCCACGCAATTCGGCTGGAATTTTCCCCTGAGCCAGGACTAAATTCTGCCGTAACTCAATCAACTTGGTAGGATGCTCAATATCAAAAGGACAGACATGGAGACAGGCGCCGCAGGTAGTGCAGGCCCAGATTTCTTCCTCTTTAAAAACTTCGGGAACCAGCGGTGTTAATTTCTCAGCTTTCTTTTTCCAAATAGACGGGAAGGAAGACAGTAAGTGCCTTTCCAGATTGTAAATCACCATCTTTGGTGAGAGAGCCTTACCACTCAAAAAAGCCGGGCAGACATCCTGGCAGCGTCCACATTCCACACAGGCAAAAGAATCGAGGGCGTCTTTCCAGGTAAAATTGGTGGCTTTTTCGGCTCCAAAAGTTTCAGAGGTCTCCAGGTTTATCGGCTGGATAAAACCGGAGGGTTGAAGCTTTCTGAAGAAAAGATTAACCGGCCCGGCAAAAAGATGAAAATATTTAGAATGAGGAACATAAGCGATGAAAGAGAACACAGCCAGAGTATGCAGCCAGTAGGAGATTTTAAGGTGAAGAGCGAGAGCAGAAGCTGAAAGAGACATCAGGCCCAGCCTGACTGCCAAAAACTGCCCCAGCCAGGCCCAGCGGGCTTCTCCTGGATTAGTAGCTACGGCTGAGGCCTCATAATAGAGGTAAGTGATGGTAGCTAAAAATATAAAGAAATAGATCAGAGCCGAATCCAGGGTAGAAGTTTGGTAAGCTTTTGGCCTGAGAACAAATCGCTTGAAAGCAAAGAAAAGAATCCCTGCCAGAACCGTAATGGCGAATAGATCTACTGCCGCCGAGAAAATAAGGCCAAAAGTAGAAGAGCCAAAAAGATAGAAACCGTTTACATAACCTTCGATAACGTGATTGACGGTCATGGTGTCAAAAGCCAGAGCACCATAAAAAATCAGCACGTGAGCTAAACCAGTCCATGGTCTTTCATTTCTCAAGGTGCAAAGCTGAAGAATTACCCGGAAAAGCGCATAAAAAAACCTCCGAAATAAAGAATCAAAGCGATTCTCGTACTGGCAGGAGACTATAATCCACAGGCGCTTCAAAATCGGGATAAAAAAAACAACACCCGTGCTCAGAACTAAAATTAACAAAATTATTTTTTCAGCCAGAGAAAGCATCAGCCAACTCCATAAATTTTATCCAAATTAATCATTTGAACATAAATATATTCAAAAACTAAATCTCAGGCTATTTTAAACACAATTTTTTCTAAAGTCCACTTAGACATTAGGAGAGAAGAAAAAAAAGATAAAAGATAAGGCAAGTCCGCCTATATGAGCCAATAGCGGCTGCTTAATTTATTTTAATAACAATTCGCAATTTAAGCTCGCCCTTTCAGACGCTTAAAAATAATAACGAAAGCCGATAAATCCCAGCACGGTAAATTCCGTAGCCGGAATGACATCCATTACTGGTCCGACTTCCATAAAAATATCAAAAGGAGCCTTATCAAACATATAGCTTATCCCCACTGGAATTCTCAGTCCAAATCTGGTTCTATCCTCTAAGCTGAGTCTAACTCCCAGTCCATAATAAACAGGAAGTTTACCTTTTTCTACTTTGAACAAATTAAAACTGTGAAAAAGATAATCAGCATGAAGATGAAAAGAATTCTGATTGACAAAATTCCAGGAAGCAGCCACATCAAAAGCCGTGGTATTTGAACTCCAGTATTTCAAAATCAGTCCGGTAGGCTCACCCAGAATTATGCCCAGCCCAACCTTTTTTTGTTGGGCCTGAAGGCTGCCAATTACTAACCAAATCATCAAGCTAAAAACTACCAGGTACTTAATTTTGTTCATGTTCGGCTCCTTTTAACTTTTTATAATTTAAAATTGCTTTAATTCTAATTGAATGCATCCTTCAAGACAAGAGGACATTTTTATTTAACTTTATATTTTATCAAAAGCTTGAGCCAACTTCTTCTGGCTTTATTCAATCTCGGCTTACTTATAAATCGGCTCTATTCCCATAATATAAAACATAAAAGCATATTTATCAGTCAGCTCATCCAGGGCTTTGGTAATGTTGCTCGAGCCATGACCAGAACGGGTTTCAATTCTTATTAAGATCGGATTATCGCAGGCTTGTTTCTCCTGCAGGGTGGCAGCAAATTTAAAAGAATGAGCTGGCACCACACGATCATCATGGTCAGCAGTAGTGATCATTGTAGCTGGATAACAGACCCCGGCTCTAATATTATGAAGAGGAGAATATTTAATCAGGTATTTAAACTGCTCTTCGTTGTCGCTGGAACCATACTCCACAATCCAGCCCCAGCCTACTGTGAATTTATGATATCGGAGCATATCCATAACTCCAACTGCAGGAAAAGCTACGCCGAAAAGTTCCGGTCTTTGAGTCATAACTGCGCCGATTAACAAACCACCGTTAGAAGCACCGGAAATAGCTAAATACTTGGGTGAAGTATACTTTTCTTTAATCAGATACTCAGCCGCAGCAATAAAATCGTCAAAAACATTCTGTTTGTTCTGCAACCTGCCGGCCTGATGCCAGCTTTCTCCATATTCTCCGCCTCCCCGAATGTTGGGCTGAGCAAAAATTCCGCCATTTTCCAGAATAGGCACAATTGAAGGATTAAAAGTCGGGAGCAAACTGATATTAAAGCCACCATAGGCAGTGAGAAAAGCAAGATTTTTCCCATTTAGAACCAGGCCCTTTTTGTGAACGATGAACATTGGTACTCTGGTTCCATCTTTGCTGTTATAAAATACCTGCTTGACTTCAAAATCCTCAGGGTTGAATTTTACCGCCTGCTTGGCGAAAACTTCTGATTTCCCTGAAGCTAAATCATATTTATAAATGGTCGGAGGATAATTGAAAGAATTAAAAGTGTAGAAAATTACCTTATCATCTCGCCACCCACTAAAGCCTGAGGCAGTGCCAATGGTTGGCAATTCAATCTCCCGAATTAGCTGACCATCGGGTTTGAATTGATAAACTCGCGTATGGGCATCCTGAAGATAGGTAGCAAAAAGATAACCACCGGCTGTGGCTGCTGCTGTCAGCACCTCAGGTTTTTGGGGTAGAATTTCCTGCCATTTTTCCTTCTCCGGTTTTAGAGGATCAATCAGGACCAAGCGAAAGTTGGGGGCATCAATATTAGTTCTGACCAGGAATTTATTGCCAAGGTTATCAATCACTTCACTATCATTGGTGAATCCTGGGATGAGCAATTTAAAGGTAGAATTTTTGGCCTGCAGATCTTTCCAGTAAATCTCATTGCCTGAAGTCCCAGCTGAAATTTCCAGGATGGCATATTTCTGGTCTTCAGTTATCCCCAGATTAAAATAGCGAAGAGGATGCTCTTTGTCTTCATAGACCAGGAGATCTTTTTCCTGAGGTTCGCCCAGTTTATGGTAAAAAACTTTTTGGTATTCATTACGGGCTACTAACTCCTGCCCCGCTGCAGGTTTTTCATAACCACTGTAAAAAAATCCATCTTTATACCAAGAAGCTCCGGAAAATTTTACCCATTTAATCCGATCGGGCAGCTCTTTTTTGGTGGCAATTTCCATCACTCTTATTTCCGACCAATCAGAGCCTGCTTCGGATCTGATGATGGCTACATAACGGAAATCAGGCGAGAAGCCCGACAGACTAATTCTAACTGTGCCATCAGGAGAAACCTGATTGGGATCAATAAAAACTTCCGGCTGACCTTCCAATCCTTTTTGGACATAAATGACCGATTGATTCTGCAAACCGCTATTTTTATAGAAAAAATAATAATTTCCAGCTCTAACCGGCTGGCTCATTCGAGGATAATTATAAAGGTCTTTAAGCCTCTCCCCTATTTTTGGCCGGAAAGGAATTTTTTGGAGAAAGGCAAAAGTTATTTTATTTTCCTCTTCTACCCATTTTTTGGTTTCTTCAGAATTATCATCTTCTAACCAGCGGTAAGGGTCCGGGACTTTTGTTCCAAAATAATTGTCGACCACATCAACTTTTTTGGCTTTAGGATATATTATTTTCTCCTTTTTCTGGGCTTGGCAGGAAGAAAAAACAAAACTAAAAGAAATAATTAAAAGAAAAGCTAAATAAATCATCATTTTCTTTTTTCTCATTAAGACCTCCATTTAATGGCTAAGATTTTATTCATAGCACAACCTGCATTTTTATTCCAGAAAAAATTTATCCAAGGTTGCTCCAGCTATAAACTATATTTATGGTCCTTCCTACTTTTAAATGGGTAAACTCGGAGAATCATAACTCTCAATGAGCGAATAGAGCACTCAACGATGAAGGTTTTAAAAGATGGTCGGAGAGTAACGTTCTGTAATTTGTTGATATTTCATCAATTAGCTTCATTTTCGATGAGTTGGCCAAGATTCAACTTAGGTTTAAGGAACCAGGAATCTCTCATTTTTACCCACAATATAGCCGGATGAGCCTTATTTATAAACATTAATTAACAGCAAAAAGGGTGAAATAAATTTAATTCTGTCAGCTAATTGAAGAAAAGCTTGGTGCTAAATAGCCCGGCCGAAAAATTATTGAACATAATTTTTGTCTGTGTTATTTTATGGCTTCTCAGGGAGGTGCAAGATGTTCTCGGCCATCTTCGGATTATTTATAATGCCGGCTTTCATTCTCCTGCTGGCTGTTATTTTAGCTCTGAAGAAAGGAGCAGCCAGATGAACGTTCTCGCTATCCATACTAATTTCTGGTCTTTATTAGCTTTTTTACTTTATGTGTTGATGATGATGTCTGTAGGAATTATCACGGTGAGGTTTTCTTCCCGAGGACTGGGAGAATTCTTCCTTGGCGGCCGGCAGATGAAATCGTTCGTGGTAGCATTGTCTGCAGTTACTTCTGGACGTTCAGCCTGGCTGTTAATTGGGGTCTCGGGGCTGGCTTTCACCCGAGGTGTATCGGCTGTCTGGGCTGTGGTTGGCTATATTGTGGTCGAACTTTTTATGTTTGTCTTTCCCGGGAAAAGGCTGCGATATTTTACCGGTAAAATGGGCGATATCACCATCCCTGATTACATGGAGTCAAGGTTTGAAGACAGCAAACACCTGCTGCGACTTTTCTCCCTGATACCCATTCTCATTTTTATGACCGCTTATGTCTCGGCTCAATTCAATGCCGGGGGTAAATCCTTAGCTGCCAGTTTCAATATTACCTCTTTTCAGGGAATTCTGATAACCGCAGCCATCGTCATTTTTTATACTGTCCTGGGTGGATTTGTGGCTGTTTGCTGGACAGATATGCTTCAAGGACTATTTATGATTTTTGCCCTGATGATTCTGCCCATCATTGCCATTATTCATTTTGGCGGGATAGGTAAACTTCTTTCCACCCTTGGAAATGTTTCTCCTGGTTATATTGATACTTTTTCCATTTCTGTTGGGGCCTTAATCAGCTATTTAGGCATCGGCTTTGGTTCCCCGGGCAATCCCCATATTCTGAATAAGTATATGAGCATCGAAAACCCTGAAAAACTTAATAAAACCGGACTGATTGGAACTATCTGGAATGTGCTGATGGCCTGGGGAGCAGTCTTTATCGGTCTGGCGGGAAGAGCTATTTACCAGGATGTGGCCAACCTGCCTAATAAGGACCCGGAGAATGTTTATCCTCTTCTCGGTTCCCAACAGCTTCATCCTTTCGTTTTTGGATTAACCATTGCTGCTATTTTCGCAGCTATTATGTCCACAGCTTCTTCCCAGCTTCTGGTAGCTTCATCTGCTGTAGTCCGGGATTTTTACCAGAAAATTATGGCTAAAGGCAAAAATATCCCTGAAAAAAGATTGGTATTAATAAGCCGAGCAGTTACCTTTTTAGTGGCTTTAGTAGCTTTAATTTTCGCCGCATACGCCAATAAATTAGTATTCTATCTTGTTCTTTTTGCCTGGGGCGGCTTGGGTGCAGCTTTTGGACCATCATTGCTTCTTTCTCTTTACTGGAAGAAAACTTCCAGGGAAGCAGTAATTGCAGGAATTTTGGTCGGAAGCCTGACCGAAATAATCTGGTACCTCATTCCATCTCTCAAGTCCATTGTATCTGAATGGGTCCCAGCCTTTATCCTGTCTTTTCTGGCCGTTGTTATCGTTAGCTTCCTGACCCAGCCCCCTCAGCGGACTGAAGAGTTTATGGAATTTATGAAAGGGAAATAATTAAAAATTAAAGCTGAAGGTAAAAAGAGAAAGCAAGTTGAAAAATAAAAATTCTCCTGGGTAAAAGAAAATGTTTTTCTTTATCGGAGGGATAACCCCTAAAATAAAAAAACTTGAGGAAGAACCTAAAATATGTCCACGCTGTGGCCGGGCTTCCCTTTTCAAGGTAAGAATCGATCACTATCTTGTGCTCTTTTTTATTCCCGTCTGTCCCATTAAAAAAGGGCAACCTATTTTTCTCTGCGAAAACTGTGGATTAGAAATATCAAAGCGATCTCCAGGTAATTTTGGAATACATCAAGAGTTTTCATCTTCTACAGCCAATATCTGCCCAGCCTGCGGTCACCCGTTAGAAAAAGACTTCCATTTCTGCCCATATTGCGGCCGACCTTTAAACTGAGCATCTTTTCTGGTAATATGCAAGAGATTTAATTAGAGGTTACTTCCATGATAAAGAGATTTGGAGTTATTACCAGAGATTGTGCCGGGGTCAATGCCGCCCTGCGAGCCGTCGTCAGGACCGCAGTAGGTAATCACCTGGAGGTATATGGAATCATAAGAGGATATGATGGACTGATAGACGGGAACCTGCGCCTCCTGGACAGGCGAGCTGTATCTGGAATTATTAATCTTGGTGGAACCATTCTCAAATCGGCCCGCTCAGAAAGATTTCTGACCGAAGAAGGACAACTTCAGGCTCTAAGAACAATAGAGGAAAACAAACTTGATGGTCTGATTGTCATCGGCGGAAATGGTTCACTGGCTGGCGCTCATCTTCTGGCCAGCAAATATGGAATTAAAGTCATAGGAGTTCCTGCGACCATCGATAATGATGTGAACATGGTTGACCAGTGCCTGGGAGCAGACACTGCTGTTAATGTAGCTCTTGATGCCCTCGACAAGATTCGTGACACCGCTACCAGCTTGGAAAGAATTTTCGTCGTGGAAGTAATGGGTAGAGACTGTGGCTATATTGCCATGAAAGTAGCTCTGGCCGGCGGTTGTGAAGATGTTATTCTACCTGAACAGGATTTTGATTTAAACGAAATCTGCAGAGAAATCCAGGCCGGAAATGCTCAAGGGAAAGTCAGCTGGATTGTGATTGTAGCTGAAGGAAAGGCGAAAGCTCAAGATGTAGCTACAGCCATTACCCTGCTCACCGGTCTGGAAACCAGAATTGCTGTTCTCGGACATATTCAGCGTGGCGGCCGTCCTACGGCCCTGGACCGGATTCTGGCTGCTAAATTAGGAAATGCCGCCGTGGAAAGCCTCCTGGCTGGAGAATCGGACAAATGTGTTGCTCTTAAAAATGATAAAATAGAGCTAATACCTCTGGAAATTGCCATTCAACCCAAAAAATTAATTTTTGAGCCCGAATATCGTTTGTTAAAGATTCTGTCCTGAATTCCTGAATTTCTTCGGAGGGAATTTTGGAAAGGGTTTTTCTGGGCCTGGATTTAGGCGTCAATTCCATAAAAGCAGTTGTTGCCGATTGCTATCTAACTATTCTAAGAAGAGAAACTGAACCAGTAAGAGGAAACCTGTTCGAGGCGGTCAAAACTATCCTTCAAAAAAGTCTTTCTGAATGGGAAGAGAAAGAATTTGTTGTCTCGGTAACAGGAAATGGAAAAGACAGCCTGGAATTCCCAGAAAGAGTCCTTAAAGTTAATGAAATAACCGCCTTAGCCTGCGGAGTAAAAAAAGTCTTTCCTGAGGCCCTTTCCGCCTTTGATATTGGGGCAGAAAATGCCCGCTGGTTGCAACTGAAACCTTCAAAAGGAAAAGAAAATAATTCCTTTCCAGAAATAGTTGAATTTTCCATGAATGAAAGATGTGCCGCGGGAACAGGGCTTTTTTTAGAACAGCAGGCTTTTCGTTTGAAGCTTTCCATAGAAGAGTTCTCTTCCCTGGCGGCTAAAGCTAAAAAAGGAGCACGTCTTGCTGGCAGATGCAGCGTTTTCGCCAAGTCCGATATGATTCATCTTCAGCAGAAAGGCACGCCCATAGAAGAAATTGCCTATGGAGCTTGCCTGGCTCTGGTAAGATCAATTACCTCTTCCCTTCTAAGGGGAAAAGAAAGTCCATTCCCCATAGCTCTGGCCGGGGGAACAGTCAAAAATTATGGTCTTCTCAGGGCTTTTAGGCAAGTATTGAAATCGGGAGAAAAAGATTTATTTTACTCTGAAGATTCCCCCTTCCTCCCGGCCATTGGGGCAATTTGCTTAGCCCAAAGAAATCAACATCAGCTTTCTTCCATTCCTTTCAAATTTTTAGTTTCAGAGCTGAAAGCGGTGGAGCAAAAAAAACTTTCAAATCTGAAACCTCTCTGCCAGCCTACTTTTTCTGGGCCCACCGAACCACATTCGATTATCAACCGGCCGGTAAAAGGTTATCTGGGTATAGATATTGGTTCAGTCAGCACCAATCTGGTAATTATGGATGAAGATTTTCAAGTTTTGAGCGGCGTTTATCTGCCAACGCGTGGCCAACCTCTTGAAGCCTTAAAAGATGGTTTCCTGGAATTGTTAAAAAGATTTCCGGCGGGTCTGGAAATTCTGGGAACTGGGACAACAGGAAGTGGTCGCTACCTGGCGGGAAAGCTGGTTAATGCTGACTCCATAAAAAACGAAATAACCTGTCAAATGAAGAGTAGCTGTTTTTATTTCCCTGAAGTCGATACTATATTTGAAATAGGGGGTCAAGATTCCAAATATATCCAGGTTCAACAAGGTAAAGTGGTTGATTTTAATCTAAATAAAATTTGCGCCGCTGGCACCGGTTCCTTTTTAGAAGAACAGGCTGCCCAGCTGAAATTCAGCGTCGAAAATGATTTTGCCCGGCTGGCTTTCCTCTCCAGCAATCCCTACGATTTAGGTAGTCGGTGTACCGTATTTATGGAATCAGAATTAATCCGGGCAGCTTCCAGGAATCAGCCTCTTCCTGACCTGGTAGCAGGGTTAGCTTACTCCATCGCCCGGAATTACTTAGAAAAAGTGGTGGAAAGGAGGCCTGTCGGGAATAAAATTGTTTTTCAGGGCGGAGTAGCCTCCAACCAAGCAGTGGTGAAAGCTTTTTCTGAATTACTGGGGAAAGAGATTCTGGTTCATCCCTATAATAGAATTTCAGGAGCCATTGGAGCTGCCTTAGAAGCCAGAGAAAAAGTTAAAAAATCAGGGAAAAAATCTTTAAAGACATCAGAAATAAAAGAAAAGCTGGTTCGGCCTTATAACCTGAATACCTTTGAATGCCACCAGTGCTCAAATCGATGTGAGGTAGTGGCAATAAGTTCGGGAGGGGAATCAATCTATTTTGGTGACATCTGCGAACGTTATACTTCCCGCTCTGGAAAAGAACTGGTAGAAACTGGCTTTCATCATCCGCTGGCTTTTAGAAATAAGCTTCTGGAGGAAATAACAACCCAAAAAAATGAACAGGGATTGGTTATAGGTTTACCTCGAGCTTCTACTTTTGTAGAGTTTTTGCCATTATGGAAAACCTTTTTTAGCCGGCTCGGATACAGGGTTAAGATTTCGCCAGAAACCAATGCGGAAATAATGGAAGCCGGTATAAAGCTACAACTGGCGGAAACCTGTCTGCCTATAAAAATAGCTTTGGGTCATATCAAATTTCTCCAGGATGACCCGGAAGTGGATCTGATATTCTTTCCTTCTTTAATTGACAGTCATCACCAGGAATATGACTCCTTCTATTTCTGTCCCTATACAGAGCACCTGCCTTCTATGCTTCCAGAAATTTTTCGCCAGAAGTTACTGACTCTTCCCGTTTATCTTCAGCCAGCAGAAGAAAACATTAAAGAAAATTTCAAAAATTTATCCAGAATTCTTAAAGAACCTGAAGAAAAAATAAAAGAAGCCTGGGAAGCTGGCTGGAAAACTCAGACTTATTTTCGTCAAAAGCTATTAGAAAAAGGCAAAGAGATTTTGGCCAAAAGCAAAGAAGAAAGAAAACCGATTTTGATTGTTGGCAGCCGTCCTTACCTCCTTTATGACGCCTTCCTTAATCTCAATTTATGGTCTCATCTGGAAAAACTGGGTTTAATTGCCATTCCTTATGATTATCTGCCGCTTGAAGAAATTCAATTAGAGGAAAGCTTGATAGAATCTTCAGCTATTCCTCCCTGGAGATACCCACAGCATTTACTTAAAGCGGCCATCTATTCTTATAATCAAACAGAAGCTTATCCAGTTTTCCTTACCAATTATGGTTGTGGCGTTGACGGCTTTTCTTTTAAATTAATAAAGAATCTGGTTAGCCAGCTGCCCCATCTTTTTCTGGAATTTGATGAACATCGAGGAGAAGCTGGCCTGGTCACCCGATTGGAAGCTTTTGCCGATGAAATTAACCAGCGTCAGGCAGAAACCTCAAAAAGATTTTTGATCAAAAAAACGTCAGATCCAGAATTTATGCCGGTTGAAGAAATTAAAAAACTGCCATTTATTATCCCTTACTTTGCTGACCAGGCAATAGCTTTTGCCGGAGCCCTTAAGAAAAGCGGCTTGCAGGCTGAAGTCCTTCCCCCTCCCGATGAAAATAGTCTGAAGCTTGGTGAACGATATTCCTCAGGAAAAGAATGCCATGCTTTCTCTTACCTGCTGGGAGATTTATTGAAATATGTATTAGAGAAAAAGCCAGCTGAAAAGCAGGTTTTTTTCTTTCCTGGAGCCCAATATGCCTGCCTTCTTCAGCAATATGGGCCAGCAATGCGCAGTCTTCTGGAGGAGATGGGATTATCTGGAACGCTTGTGCTTACTCCCACTTTGGATTATTTCTGGAAGCTCATAGGACTGGATGGTTTAAAAAGCCTCTGGCAGGGGCTGGTAGCAGTGGATAATTTGATTAAGCTTTCCTGTCAGCTTCGGCCCTACGAAATTAACCAGGGCGAAACCGATCAGACTTTCATCAGAAGCCTGGAAAAAATAGAAAAAGGCCTGGCTGAAGGCCAGCTGGAAAAAGCCCTAAAGGAGATAAGAACTGAACTAAAAAAAATTAAAATAAGAAAAAAAAATAGGCCAGTAGTAGGAATTGCCGGCGACATCTATACCCGGCAGAACAGTTTTGCCAACAATAAACTTTTTTATCATTTAGAAGCTCTGGGAGCTGAAGTCTGGCCGTCACCTTTTTTAATAGATGAAATTGATTTCACCTTCAGCCGCGAATTTTACGAAAAACTGGCCACAGGAAATCTTAAAGAAACTTTAAGATATGCTGGATTAAACCTGCTCAAAGATATAAAAAAGCAACAGGTGGTCCGAAAAATGCCTTTCTCTGACCTGAAAATAAAAGAATCAGGATTTGAGGAAATAGTTAAATCCACGATAACCTACCTCAATTACAATAATAATCAGACTTTATTTTTAAATGTGGCCCGGATTATTGATTTTGCTCGAAAAGGCGCTGATGGAATAATCAATGTCATCTGCTTTAACTGTATGCTGGGAACAGCCTCAGCCGCTATTTCCGGCAGAATAAAAAAAGATTTTGGCAATATCCCTTTGCCCACCCTGATTTATGGTGAAACAGAATCAACCAATGAGGATACTAAGCTGGAAGCATTTATGGAACAGGTAAAGGCCCGTTATCGGAACCTAAAGAGAAGTTAAAATTACGGCCAGAATTCCGGTCAGAAAGACACCATCAAAGGTGCCTGCCCCTCCAATAGAAGCCACCGGCGCTCCCAGGCCGGCTATTTTTTTGAGATTCATCAAATCAGCTCCGATAAGAGTGCCCAACGTCCCGGAAACATAAGCTATCACCGGAACTGCAACAAATCCGGAAGGAATAACAAGGCCCAGAGTTAGAGAAACCAGAGCGGCAACAACAGGAGGAAATAAGGCCGGCGTGGCTATACCCAAACCCTTAATTGGACGAGCCACACGGTTGACCAATAAAGTTACCAGAAAAGTTGCCAGAAGAAAATAAAACAGAAATGTTCCCCAGCGCAAAATTAAGTAAAGGCTGACTGCTGCCGGAATAATAGCTCCGCCCAGATTAATCGCCAGAACAGTAGATTTAGTGGAACGAGCCGAAGGAATTTGAAATTTCCAGCCAAAGAAATCTACAATTTGTTCTTCCAGCAGGGATTCAGAATAAATTTTTTTAATCGGGATATTTATTCCACTACCCAGGAGACTGAATAAAAGAAGCAGGAAAACAGCATCAGGCGATAAGCCTAACCGATGGAAAGCCAGCGAAATCAACCCTACTTTTAATAAAAAGAAAAGTCCCCCCAAAACAATAAAATAAAAAACTATAAAAAGCAGAATAACCGGCAAATAAAACAATTTTCTTTCCTTTCTTTAAATAATACAAAAATATTTTTTCAAAATAAACATTTTTAAAAAAAGAAATCAACAAAGTTAAAAACGAGACCGCTCCTCCCCTCCATTTATTTAACCCTACCCCTTCTTTATTTATTTAAACTTAATAAAGCTTCCCACCAGCTGGGAATCAATTTTTTGATTTAAACCTTCAAATTCCGAGCTCTTGGCGTTTTTCTTGCCGAATTTACTCTCAAAGAAAGACCTCACCTTTTAGAGAGCATGGGAATCTTAATTTTATTTTTCCGAGCGCAGGCTATAGCTTCTTCATAACCGGCATCCGCGTGGCGAGCAACGCCAATACCCGGATCAACTGTTAACACTCGTTCCAATCTCCTGGCCATAGCAGCTGAGCCATCAGCTACAATAACCATACCAGCGTGGATAGATAACCCAATCCCGACACCGCCACCATGATGAACCGAAACCCAGGAAGCCCCGCAAACTGCATTAAGCAATGCATTTAATATTGGCCAGTCAGCTATGGCATCTGAACCGTCTTTCATTTTTTCAGTTTCCCGGTTAGGCGAGGCTACCGAACCGGTGTCAAGATGATCCCGGCCAATAACAATAGGGGCGCTGATTTTTCCTTTCTTTACCAGCGTGTTAATGACTTCTCCGAACAGGGCTCTTTCTCCATAGCCAAGCCAGCAGATTCTTGCTGGCAGGCCCTGAAATTTAACCTGGTTCTGAGCTTTTTTTATCCAGCGAGCTAAAGCCTCATCTTCAGGAAAGGTCTTAAGCACAGCCTCGTCAGTCACATAGATATCCTGGGGCTTTCCGGAAAGAGCCGCCCAACGGAAAGGTCCTTTACCCAGGCAAAAAAGAGGTCTGATATATTCCTGGACAAAACCAGGAATGTCAAAAGCGTTGGTCACCCCTGCTTTCTGGGCCTGGCCACGAATGTTATTACCATAGTCAAAAGTTCTGGCTCCCCTTTTCTGTAATTCGAGCATAGCTTCCACCTGGGCGGCCATAGATTCATAAGCCATTGCTATGTATTTCTGTGGATCATTCTTCCTGAGTTCAAGAGCTTCTTCATAAGGAAGACCCCGGGGTACATAACCATTCAACTCATCATGAGCCGAGGTCTGATCAGTCAGAACATCCGGAGTGATTCCTCTTTTTACCAGTTCCGGGAGAATATCAGCAGCATTGCCAAGTAGAGCAATTGACAGAGGCTGACCTTTTTTGCAGGCTTCATCGGCCATCTTTAAAGCCTCATCCAGACTGGAAGTCATAGTATCAACATACCTGGTATCAAGGCGACGCTGAATTCTAACCGGATCAACTTCAACTACTATGGCTACTCCGTCATTCATGGTGACTGCCAGAGGCTGAGCTCCACCCATTCCGCCCAGCCCGGCTGTTACTACCAGCTTTCCTTTCAGACTCCCTCCGAAATGCTTCTTAGCCACAGCCGCCAGAGTTTCATAAGTCCCCTGAAGGATTCCCTGCGTACCAATATAAATCCAGCTTCCGGCTGTCATCTGGCCATACATTGTCAAGCCGAGGGCTTCCAAGCGCCTGAATTCATCCCAGGTAGCCCACTTAGGGACAATCATTGCATTGGAAATTAAAACTCTGGGGGCATCGGGATGAGTTTTAAAAATACCAACCGGTTTTCCTGATTGAACCAGCAAGGTCTCGTCGTTTTCCAGTTTTTTCAAACTGCTAACAATGGCTTTAAAACAATCCCAGTTACGGGCGGCTTTGCCGGTTCCTCCATAAACGATAAGCTCCTGAGGTTTTTCCGCTACTTCCGGATCAAGATTATTCATCAGCATCCGCAGGGCACCCTCCTGCGACCAGCCTTTAGTGTGGAGCCGATTTCCTCTTGGAGCCCTAACCGGTTTATAATTGGAAGTTTCGTTTTTGGCCATTTTTCACCTCCCCATCTGTTTTATTTTAATTTCTTATTTTTAATATTTCCCGAGCTTTAAGAAGATTATCCATTCTGATTAAAGTCCGTTCTTTACCCATAAGCTCCAAAACCTCAAAAATCCCCGGACTGACTGCTTTGCCTACCAATAATACTCTAAGGCTATGGATTAAAATAGCAGCCTTAATTCCTTCTTTCTCCGCTCTTTCCCGCAGCACTCTTTCTAAGTCAGCAGCTTTAAACTCGGGCAAAGCCCTAAAATCTTCTTTGAGCTTGGGCAAAAGATATTCTAATCTCGAATCTGTCAGATATTTTTTTACCGCTTCAGCTTCATATTTAACCTCATCAGAAACAAAAGGCGCAATCATTTCTACTAAATCAACCAGGGTCCGGCTTCTCGACCGGAGCAGCTCTATCAATCTCTCAAACCAATTTTTCCTCTCCTGAATAAGGGCTGGAGACCAGAGTTGCCTTTTTTCCATCCAGGGACGGACCTGGTCGATAAGCTGGCTTAAAGGCATTTCGTTAATTAATTTGCTGTTAAGCCATTCTAACTTGGCCAGATCAAACACAGGACTGCCTTTGCTAATTCGATCAAGGGAAAATTCTCGAATCATTTCTTCTACAGAATAAACTCTTTCTTCCTGACCTGGAGACCAGCTCAACTGGGCCATAAAATTAAAAAAAGCCAGCGGCAGATATCCTTTATCTCGAAAATTAAGGACAGAAGTATCTCCATGCCTTTTGCTCAGCTTTTTCCTGTCGGGGCCAAGTATAAGGGGTAAATGTCCGAATTGCGGGACCGGGGAACCAAACGCCTGGTAAAGTAGAATTTGCTTGGGCGTATTGGATATATGATCATCACCCCGAATAACGTGAGTAATTTTAGTGTCAATATCATCAACCACTACTGAAAGATGATAGGTCGGATAGCCATCGTTTCGAAGTAAGACAAAATCTTCAAGATTTTGGTTATCGACTGAAATCATTCCGTGAACCAGATCTTCAAATTGGGTAAGACCATCAGGAACAAGAAAACGAACGGCTGCCGGCGTACCTGTTTTTAAAAGTTCTTTTTTCCGGGCTTCAGAAAGATTCAAACAACGGCGATCATATTTCCAGTGCTGACCCTGAGACTGGGCTATTTTCCTTCGCTCTTCAATTTCTTCCGGAGTACAAAAACAATAATAAGCCAGTCCTTTTTCCACTAATTGCCTGGCAGCCTGACGGTAAAGGTCCAGCCTTTGAGATTGATAGATTGGCCCCTCGTCCCAATCCAGGCCAACCCAGCGCAGAGCCTCTAAAATCAAACGACTCATTTCCTCCGATGATCTGGCCATATCGGTATCTTCAATCCTTAAAACAAAAGTTCCCTGGTGGTGCCGGGCAAAAAGCCAGTTAAAAAGGGCTGTTCTCAAGGCGCCGACATGAAGATGGCCGGTTGGACTGGGAGCAAACCTAACTCTTACCATCAATTAATCCATCCCATAATTTTCAGTTAAAAATATATCATACTCAAAGAGTAGATTCAAAAATTAGGGAAAAAAGCATTTTAATTTTTCAATTTATTTTTTAAAAAAATAAAAAAATATTAGAAAAGAAAAAAATTATTGACTGCTAAATTTTTATTTTGTAAATTATAGCTGGTAAGAAAGCCAAGGTTTTATAGGAGGGCAAAGGGAAAATTAATTTCCCGGGAAAGATGACTCAGATAAATATACTGGTTTTTGTAACCAGCGTGGAGCAAGCTCTGAAAATAGTCAGGGTTTCAGAGCGCGAATACCACCCTGTTGTGGCTAATTCGGCCGAAGAAATTCCTGGTCTGGTTAATAATTTTGACTTCTGGGCAATAATAATTGACTCCAGCTATGCCAGCTTTGAAGGGTGGAAAGAGCTTATCAAACCACATTGCTCGGTAATTATCATCGGCCGGGAGGAAGCTGAAATCTATCAAAAATTTCTTACCTGGCCGGTAGAATATCATCTGGATTTTATTCTGGAAAAAAGCGACCACCCCTTAGAACCTGTTCTCGACTTAATTTTAAAAAGAGCCATCCATCTCAGCCGAATAAAAAGAGAATGGTCTCAGCTCCAACAATCACTTTCCCTGAGTTCCATTAATACCCGTCAAGTTTTCAAAGAAATCCTGGAGATTAAAAGCCTGATTAATGAGAACTATTTGCGGGAGCTGGAAAAAAGGATTTCCATTGAAGCCCGCTATGTCTGGTTTCAAAAAGAAAGAGAAAAAATTGAAAATATAATAAGAAAAATATATTCGGCCAATGATGTCAGCAGTTTGCTGGGCATAGTTCCTGATATTAAAGACCTGCTCCAGGCTGAAGGAATGACCATTTATATCATTGAAGATAGTGAAACTTTGGGAAAACATTTGAAGCCCATCATCTGGGATGACGTCTTTATTACCCACCCCGAAACCTTTAAATACGTAGCCAGATTGGACTCATCAGACTTTGCCGCCGCAGTAGCCCGCTACGGACAGGAAATAAATATCTGTGACTTGAGTTATGATAAACGTTTCTCTCCAAGGTACCAGCAAAACCTTAAAGCTCCCCTTAAAAACATCCTGGCCGTACCCATCCTCTACGGAGAAGAAATTATTGGGGTAATTGAATTATATAACAAGTCATTCCAGGGTAATCCCTTACCCGATGGCTTTACCAAAGAAGATCAGCAAATCCTCCGCAGTCTTTCCGAACACATCGGGATTTCTATGACTAAGTTGAATCTCATCCAGTATGATCCTCTAACGGGACTGCTTCGCGGAGACCCCTTCTTTGAAAAGGTGTTGCAAAAAGTAAATTCTATGAGCAAAAGAAAAAAGGAAGAAGATTCTTTTGCCATGGTCATGGGAGATGTAGACTGGTTTAAAAATTATAATGACCGCAATGGCCATGAAGCCGGCAATCGCCTGCTGCAGGAATTAGCCTCGGTTCTCAAAGAATCAGTCCGTGATGAAGATTTAATCTGTCGCTATGGAGGAGAAGAATTTCTTTTCTTTTTGAGCGGCGTTTCTGGTTTAGATGAAGCCTGCCAGTTAACGGATAGAATCAGAAAAAATGTGGAAGATCATTACTTTATTTACGAAGAATTTCAGCCCCGCAATAACCTAACTATGTCTTTCGGAGTAACTGTCTTTCCCAGAAAGAAATTGATTAGCAATGAACCACTAACTAAAGAAGATCTAAAAAATCTTGTTCATGAATGTGACCTGGCTTTAGCTGAAGCCAAGGGTAAAGAAACCTGGAGACTTCCTTCTTCAGAAGGTAAAGAAAAACCGATTAATAAAAATAGAGTGGCAGCTTATTATCGAGATGCAGAGAGGGAAAGTCAACCGAGGATATCTCCCGGATATCAAGATAAACTCTATAGAGAAAAAAGGCACTTTCAGCGATATTATACTTCGGCCATTTTAATGTATAAGGAACAGGAACAGCTTAAAGTCAGTAAAACTATAAACCTCAGCCTGGGCGGGGCTAAAATTCTCTCCGAAAAGCCTCTATTGGTTTCCAGTCCAATAGAGGTGATACTGGTTTTAGGGAAAATGGCTCGACCACTCCAAGGCGAGGTAGTTTATTCGGAAAAAGTAGGGACGGATTCTCCTAACTATTATACCGGCCTGAAATTCAAAAATTTAACGCCGGAAGACTTTCAGGTTCTGGAGAGCTATTTTCAGGAAATTCAAAAAGGTCCCTTTAATTAAAGGGAAGCCATTTCTCTTAGGCCCTAATTAAACTTCCAGTTCTTTTTTTAGAGCAGCGTAATATATTGAAGGAGGGGTAGACAGGGATTTAAAATTGCTGATTAAAGTTAAAATTTTTTCCTCAAAAAAGATCAGGTCGTCAAGGGAATTCCAACTCTGTACTCCCAACAAATTGATTAGCTCTTCGATGGTGGTTCTATTTATTATTTCCTGGGTCAAAGCAGGAAAGCGAAAAGATTTCTTATCTATTAACGACAAAATTCTCTGCAGATAACGTTTCAGGCCCTCCTGAGTGCTGATTATTTCTTGTTTAAGATAAAATTGTTCCTTGGCCGAACTAATAAAGCTAAGCTTGTGAGTGAGTTTTCTCGCTTCCTCCACCGCCACTCTTATCCGACTTAGCAGCTCATCTACTTCGATAATATTTTTATGACCTTTCTGGTAATAACCAATTTCTCCTGAACCATTGGCTGTTTCCTGGCGATAGTACTCAGATAAATCTGAACGGCCAAAAACGTCCATTTTTTCAGTTTTCTTTTCTGCTTCTAAATTTTCCTGGTTCTCTTCTTTCTTTAACAAGAAGCTTTGTTTTTCAATCAAATTTTTTTTTATTTCTTCGGCCAGAGTTTTTTCCAGTTCCTGCTCCTCACTTTCTTTCTCCTCAACCAGATTGATGGCCTGATTTTCGGTTTTATTTTCCAGAGTTAAAAGCTCCTTTATCTTTTTAAGCTTTTCCAGTTCTGGAGTTAAATCCATGGTGGTTGAAGCTTCTCCGGTTTTTTCAATTAGTTCTGCTTTAAGCCCAAATTTCTCCTCCAGGTGCTTTTTTAAAAAAGCCGCTTTTTCCATTGATTGACTGCGAAGCTCTTCTAACCTCTCTTGAAGTTTATTCACAGCTTTTATGTCTTCAGAAGTCTCTTTAGCCAAAATTTCAATCTCTTCCTGGCGCTTGGTAATTTTCTGCAGATATTCCTGAATTTGATTCAGAACCTGGTTTCTTTCTGTCTCAAATTCTTCCCATAATTTGCCATATTCTTCCAGACTCTGCCATTCCTGTTTGACTTTTTCCTCGATTTGAATCAATTGCTGTCGGGCTAATTCTCTTTCTTTCTGTATCTTTTCTTCCAGGGCTTTTTCTATTTCTTCCCGCTGAAGACGGAGATAGTTTTCCAGTTGGCTTTCGATTTCTTTAATAATAGAAACAGGTTTCTTAATAAGCTGTTGGTCTTCGCTCACGACCGCTCCTTAAACCTTGACATCAGCATTTTAAAATCAAGCAATTTCCCTGTCAAGTAAATTTTTGATGACTGTTTGCAGTATTTTTTATCCCTTTAAAGAGGAGGAAAAATCGTCGGCAAAGGTGAAGACCTGATAAAATATTCACCCCCGTAATTAAACCTTTTACTCAAGACAAGGTAAAATTTATTTGGTCAAATTATCTCCAAAATCATTCTATTTTTTCTTAAAAAATTCCTTGCCTCCAAGCTTAAACTAATGTATACATAATAAGAAGTCAATGAGTATTCAAAATCATAATTTTCCAAATAATTTTAAAATTATAATAACAAATTTTGATCAAAAATATAGCCAGCGTTTAACCGCTCTTTTCCATTCGCTAAAAGCTGAGATATTGATTTCAGATAAACTCCCTGAAGCCGCCCGTTTAAATCAGCTAAAAAATGCTGTCATTATTCTTCCCCTCTCCCAGCTTCAAGAGAAAGAATTCAATTTTCTGCGCCATTTAAAAAAATTATTTCCCCGACTATCAATAATCGTCCTGAGCAAAATATCTGCGGCTGATGATCTTCTTCCCCTTTTAAAAAAAGGAGTTATAGATTTTGTCTGCCCCCAGAATAACTTTATGGCCATTTTTTCGGCAGTCAAATCTGCTTATTTTCTTTATCAGCTCAAGCAGGAAAATGAATATTATCTCAAGAACTTAACCAAATTAAAGCTGGAACATTCCCGTCATATCAGAAAAATGCTGGAACTGGAGGAAATCTACGATACAACAGTGGAAAATTTAATGACTGCTCTTGACCTCAGAGATGTGGAAACTTTCGGGCACTCCCGCACCGTTTCTAAATACAGCCAGGTTCTGGCTGAAATTCTGGGTATAAAAAATCAGGTTACTCTGGACAACATCAGAAAGGGGGCTCTACTTCACGATATTGGTAAAATTGCTATTCCAGATTCTATCCTAAAAAAGCCGGGCGAGCTAACGCCAGAAGAATGGGAGAAAATCAAGCTCCATCCCGCTCTCGGCTTCGGTTTGATAAAAGAAATGAAATTGCTGAAAGAAGTGGGAAATATTATTCTCTATCACCATGAAAAATATGATGGCTCAGGCTATCCCAAGGGTTTAAAAAAAGAAGAAATACCCTTAGAAGCCAGAATATTTGCTCTCGCTGATGCTCTGGATGCTATTACTTCTCACCGTCCCTACCGAGCAGAAAAAGATTTCATATCCGCCCGGAAGGAGATAGTGAATCATGCCTCCTCCCAGTTTGATCCGCTGGTAGTTGAGGCCTTTTGTACTTTAGATATTGAGCATTGGGAAAGAATTCGTTACGAAACTACTAAATTACTTCCCACCTTTGAGGAATATCAAAAGCTTTTTAAAGCCAGGAATTCTGCTCAGAATTTGAAAAATTCTCAATAACCAGCCTTCTCAACTACTTTAAAGAATATCAGATTGCCTGCTGTATTAGGAAGTGGTTATAAATGCAGTTATATCTAATATATCTAAAAGCATTTTTTTTGAGCAATGACCACCCGGGGTAAACCTGAATAATCTGGAAGAGTCTTTACCTCTTTCCAGCCTTGAGTAAAAAGCCTCACCACCTCAGCTTTTTGCTCAGCCCCAATCTCCATAATCAAGTAGCCCCCCGGTTTTAAACATTTTGAGGCTTGTTGAACAAGTTTTTCCATCACTTCCAGACCCGTGGACCCAGCCACCAGCGCTTTCTTGGGTTCAAAATCCCTGACTGCTTGTTCAAGTTTTTTCCATTCACTTTCAGAAACATAAGGAGGATTACTGACTATTACTTCGAATTTCTTCTTTTTCTTTATAAAATAATTCAGAAGATTACTTTGAACAAATTTGATATTTTTCACCTGGTTATTTCTGGCATTAAATTCAGCCAGCTTTAAGGCCCGGCCAGAAATATCCGAAGCCACGACTTTAGCCCCGGGAAGTTCTTTAGCCAGAGCCACAGCAATATTGCCGCAACCTGTGCCCACATCTAAAATAGCCGGCTTATTTGGCAGTGATAGAGAAAGAACAGTCTCTACTATAAGTTCAGTCTCAGGACGGGGAATTAATACCCAGCGGTTGACCTTAAATTCCAGGCTCCAAAACTCTTTTTTCCCCAGGAGATAGGCCACTGGCCAGCCTTCTTTTCTTTTTTTTACCAGTACTTTTAATTTTTTCTCAACGGCTCTGGAAACAGGCTGGTCCAGGTGATGAAAGAATTCATTTTCAGTCATTTTAGCACTATGCTGGATAAAAAGCCGGGCTTCAATAAATGGGCAGGAAGAAAAAAATAGCTCTCGCGCCGTCTGACGAAAAACAAAATCTAAACTCTTAGATTTCAACTTGCTGGCTTAAAGCTCCTGCTGATTTATCTTCTTCCAGTGCTTTAGTCTGGAAATGAATCACCAGTTTCTCAATCAGTTCATCCAGCTCCCCATCCATTATTTTTTCCAGGTTATAAAAATTCTCATCAAGGCGGTGATCGGTTAACCGCGATTGGGGGAAATTATAAGTTCTAATTTTTTCACTTCTTTCCCCTGTGCCCACCTGTTTTCTACGGTCCTGAGAAATCTTACTTTGTTGTTCCTGACGAGCCATATCCAGTAGCCTGGTTCTCAGAATTTTCAGCGCTTTTTCCTTGTTACGATGCTGCGATTTCTCATCCTGGCAGCTGACCACCAGCCCGGATGGCTTATGAGTAATCCTGATAGCTGTATAATTTCGATTAACATTCTGACCCCCTGGACCTGAAGCTCCAAAGGCTTCAATCTTTAAATCTTTGGGGTCTATTTTAAGATCAATTTCTTCAGCCTCGGGTAAGACTGCTACCGTTGCCGTTGAAGTATGAATCCGACCGGAAGCCTCAGTTTTAGGAACCCTCTGGACCCGGTGAACTCCACTTTCATATTTTAGAAAAGAATAAACTCTCTTCCCCTGGATATTGACCACCGCCTCTTTGATTCCTCCTATGGGAGAGTAGCTGGCATCCATCAGCTCCCATTTCCAGCCTCGGTGCTCAGAGAAGCGGGTATACATTCTCAATAGATCCTGGGCAAAGAGAGAAGCTTCATCTCCTCCTGCCCCGGCTCTTATTTCCAGAATAACATTTTTCTCATCGTTTGGGTCTTTGGGCAGAAGCATCATTTTCAATTCTCTTTCCAGCTCTTCTGCCTTTTTTTTAAGCCGCTCCATCTCACTTTCTGCCAGTGTTTTTAATTCCTGCTCCGCCCCGGGATCAGAAAGGAGGGCTTTAGAATCTTCAAGCTCTTTCTGGATTTTTTTGTATTCCTGGTATTTTTTAACCAAAGGTTCGAGTTCAGCCCTTTCTCGGGCTAATTCCTTAATTTTTTGGGGGTTAGTGGAAACGTTTGGATCGGAAAGGAGAGCTGTAAGCTCATTATATTTTTCTTCGACGGATTTTAGCTCCTGCAGCATCTGGTTTATTTTTTAGTCTTAGTCGCATATTTTTTCCTGAATTTTTCCACCCGGCCGGCAGTATCTACTATCTTTTGTTTCCCAGTAAAAAAAGGATGGCACTGAGAGCAAATTTCTACTCTTATTTCTTTCTTAGTAGATCTGGTTTTAAAAGTATTCCCGCAGGCACAAATGACCGTGCACTCCTGATATTCTGGGTGAATTCCTTTTTTCATTATCTTCTCTCCTCTTCAGGTGATTGATTATAGCAGTTTTCCAGCCATCAGTAAAGGAGGCCGTGCTCCTCACTTTTTTTCTTAAAGCGCTCCCAATCTAAATAATATTTCGAGCTTTTTTCCACATGACGGGCAATTTCTTTATACAACTTAGAATCAAGGTACTCTTTCAGTTGCTGACTTAAAGGGAAAACCTGTTCTTCTGCCCGCCATTCATAAACCTTTTCTTCTTCATCTTTAAGGCAACCTAAATAGGCTGCCCAAGCTAACTGCCTGAAAGAAAGATGGTTAAATTGCTTCCTGATAGCTTTAATTTCGCCTTCTTTAATCGGATCAACAAAATACAAATAACGAGAAAAAAGCAAAGCATTGTGAAAATAAGCTGGAAAAGCCACCAAGGCATCAAGCTGGATCAATCTGGAAAGATAAAGAAAAACATCCAGGATTTTCTTAGAAAGACTAAGACCCGGTTTTACCTGACCGGGCAGGGGCAGATGTTTTTCATCAAAGCTCAATCTTGGATTCTGCAGGGTTAACCATTCAAATAACAGGCAGTGCTGCGAGGAAAGCTTGTAGCCATACTTTCTGGGAGCTGCAAACTGAACATTGCTTTCCTTAATTTTTAGGTCAACAATGATTCGCTCGGGTAATTCTTTCTCCCAGTAAATTAACAGCCGTTGAACAGGATATTCTGTTGAATCCAGCCTATATTTAATTGGCCAGAGATTCCTTTTTTTAGCCTCCCGGAAAAAGCTCTTTTTGCCCAGGACGGCCATAACTTCTTTTAAACTATATCTACCAAGAAAAAGTAATGAGCCCCTGGCCAGACCTAATCCGGATAAAACCTCTTCTTCCTTAAGGCTCAAATCTTTGTCCCAGAAGGGCCTGACTTTGGAACTATTTTCATTCATAAAACCAAATCCCCTTAAATTGCTTTCTTATTTTAACTGAATCCGAAGATAGCTTCAACTTGATTTGAATTTTTTTATTGTTCCTGTGTCTTCTTTATGACTTCACCACTATAAAATGAAAAAACATCGTCTCGAAAATCAACCTGACGAATTAATTTAAAATCTTCTTTGGAAGGAGGAAAGTGCCGGTGATGACGAATAATAAGTAGACCTTCAGGTTTGAGAATCTTCCTTTTTCTTATTACTTTCAGAGGATTCCTTTCAGCCAGCAATTTATAAGGCGGGTCCAGAAAAATAATATCAAACTTGACTCCTTTTTTCCCCAGCTCAATTACTGCCCTGTTGAATTCCTGATTAATGACCAGCGCCTGTTCTTCGGCTCCACATTTGCTTATATTTGCCCTGATGACTCTGACAGCCAGGGGCAATTCTTCAATAAATACCACTTTACTCGCTCCCCGGCTTAAAGCCTCCAATCCAACTGAGCCAGTGCCGGCAAAACCATCAAGGAAAAAAGCATCCAGAACTCTATTCTGAAGAATATTGAATAAAGAACCTCTGAGTTTGGCTGGAAGTGGCCTAACCTCTGGGCTTTTCACCATTCTCAGCCTTCGGTTTTTAAACTTTCCGCCTATTATCCTGATCATAGTCCTATCTGACCTTCTCCCCTTTTTCTCAATAATAAATTCTAATTTTGCCCTGAACAGTAGAAATTTTCTCTACACCCTCTGGTAAATCATACCAGTCGCTCAGGTGATGCGGTTCCAGATTCTGAGTCTTAGCTATTGAGTCAATTAAAAAATCAAGAACCTGAGGCTCTATCTTTTGGGTTTCCAAATATAAATCTTTAAATAATAATTGAACTTTTCGTTCCCTGGAAACAATTGTGGCTCCAAAATAAATATTAATTTCTTCTTTAAAATACTGGGGAAGCTGAAAGTCCTTTAAATTAAGAACAAGATGGCCTTCTAACTTATTTTCGGGCAAGAGCTTAAGCTCAACTGATTTAACAGCGGGAATCTGCTCCACCAAAAAATTCTGAAAAAAAGCATTGAAATCATCCTGACTAAACTCGGCCACTTTGCCCTGGGGCTTTCCGGTTTTTTGGCTAATCCTGGACACTTCTTCCAGGAAATTACTTATTTTCAGCCCATTATTCTGGTCAAAAGTCAAGGCCTTAGCTTCTTGAATCATAAAAAATCCAAGAAACGTAATTAAGAAAATCAAATTAGCCTTACTTTTAAACAGCCAAACCAATGTAACTCGCCTTCTAACTAATTTTATGTTAGCAATTATCTATCCATTTGTAAATTTATAGCGAAAAAATCTGGTAAAAGCTTTCTTCTAAATAAGTTCAAAGCTTCGGCTTCTTGACACTAATAAAGTGGTAAACTATACTGATTTTTGAGCTATATATCGAAAAAAGAAAGTCAGGTTTATGACCTTAATTGAAAAAGCCAAAAAAGGGAATTTTATCTCGCTTTTCAAAAAAATTTCTGAAGAAGAAAGAATTTTGCCCGATGAGCTGCTGGCTTTAATCGCGGCTGGTAAAGTTGTAATTCCTTATAATCCTGCTCATTCCCCTTCTCGTCCGGTTGCTATCGGGCAGAAGATGAGGACCAAAGTTAACGTAAATCTGGGTACATCAAGAGATTATCCTGATTTAAAGAGCGAAATAGCCAAGCTCAGGATTAGCCTTAAATATCAGGCCGATGCAGTTATGGACCTGAGCACTGGCGGCAATATCCGGGCCATTAGAAAAAAGCTTTTAAGTTTATCTCCAGTCCCACTGGGCACAGTTCCGGTTTATGAAGCCGCTATCCAGGCGATTTCCAAACGAGGTTCAATTGTTAAAATGACAGAAGATGATCTGTTCAAGGTTATTGAAGCTCAGGCTCAGGAAGGTGTTGATTTTATGACCGTGCACTGTGGTCTAACTTTGAAAGCAGTGGAAAGATTGAAAAAACAAGGGCGTATAGCTGATATCGTTTCCCGTGGAGGAGCTTTTCATTTAGCCTGGATGCTGCATAACGAAAAAGAAAACCCCCTTTATGCTGATTTTGACCGGCTTTTAGAAATTGCCAGAAAAAATGATGTTACCTTAAGCCTGGGAGATGGTCTGCGACCAGGAGCAATCTGGGATGCCACTGATCGCCCACAAATTGAGGAGCTTCTGACCTTAGGCGAACTGGTAAAACAGGCTCGTCAGGCCGGAGTCCAGGTGATGGTAGAAGGACCTGGTCATGTTCCCCTCGACCAGATTGTCATGAATATTAAACTGGAAAAAAGATTGTGTCAGGACGCTCCATTTTATGTTCTCGGACCGCTGGTTACGGACATAGCCCCTGGTTATGACCATATCGTCTCAGCCATTGGGGGAGCCATAGCCGCTTCTGCTGGAGCTGATTTCCTCTGCTATGTTACTCCTGCTGAACATCTGGGTCTGCCCTCCTTAGAGGATGTAAAAGAAGGATTGATTGCCTCCAAAATAGCCGCTCATGCCGCCGATATCGTTAAAGGTTTCCCTGGAGCAATGGATTTGGATATCGAAATCTCGCGGGCAAGAAAGAACCTCGATTGGGAGAAACAGAAAAAATTATCGATAGATCCTGATAAGTTTTCTGAAATCCGCAAAAGAAGAAAATCAAGAACCACGGCCTGCTCCATGTGTGGTGAATTTTGCGCTATGAAAATTGTCAGTGAATTCTTCAAACGTGGAGAGGCTGATGACTCCTGCTCCTAAAAGCTTATACTTCGGTGTGGCTGGAATTCCCAACTCCTGCGCGGGGAATTCATCCCTCCAGGCCATCGATTGTGTTCATTCTGCTGGGCTGGAAGCTTTAGAACTGGAATTTGTTCACGGTTTGAACATGAGCCGGGAAACAGCCGAACAAATCAAAATAAAATCTAAAACTTATCAGCTTAGAATAAGTGCCCATGCCCCTTATTTTATCAACCTCAATGCCGATGATAGGGGGAAAAGAATTCAAAGCCAGGATTTATTATTAAATTCTCTGAGGTTAGCATCCGCAGCTGGAGCTTCCGATCTGGTTTTTCATGCTGGCTATTATGGTAAAAATTCCCCCGAAGAAACCTATAACAATATAAAGAACAGGCTAACAGAAATTGTTTCCCTTGCCCGTGCAGAGAAACTGCCTGCCTCTTTACGAATCGAAACCATGGGGAAAAAATCCCAGTTTGGCTCTCTGGATGAAATCATTAATATTTGCCGGGATATAGAGGGTCTTTCCCCTTGCCTTGATTTCGCCCATATTTTTGCTCGAGAAGGTAGAGTAAATTCTTATCACGATTTTTATCGAGTTCTCAGAAAAGTTGAAAAAAAACTCGGACAATCAGCCCTGAAAAGAGCCCATATCCATATTTCTGGGGTAAAATTCAATCAAAGCGGTGAGCTGAAACATTTAAACCTAACCGAATCTGATTTTCGCTTTGATGAGTGGCTGCAGGCACTAATTGATTTTGAAGTCCAGGGAACAGTTATTTGTGAAAGTCCCTCTCTTGAAGCAGAAGCAAGAATTTTAAAAAATCTTTACTTTAGCTTGAAAGAAAAAAAATCCAATTACCTGCCTTCAGACTGAACTGTCAAATCTTATTAACTTTAAGTGCTGCCAGCAAAAAAGAGATTTTCTTGTTTTTAAGATGCAAACATCTGGAAATTATGCTTGACACAATAAGTGGTTAAATCTAAAATGAGTTCTATTATTTATTCCAATGGATTCAAAAGATAACGGGGTTATAATAATCAGGCATCTACGCCCGGAGAGGCGGGAATTTCCAGTTCTCCTGCCTGTCACCTTAGAGCTTCTGAAGCAAGGGCGGCTTGTTGCAGCCAAGAACTTAGAAATTTTCCCTGATCTTTTTTTTGCCCTAACATTTTTCTTAAATTTATCGATTTTAAAAACCTGATAAGGAGAGGTAGATGATTGAGATTCGCTTTCATGGAAGAGGCGGCCAGGGAACAGTAGTAGCATCCAAAATACTGGCTGATGCTCTGGCCAAAGAAGGAAATTATGTTCAAGCCTATCCAGAATTCGGAGTCGAGCGACGGGGAGCCCCAGTTTTTGCTTTTATCCGAATTGATAACAAGCCCATTTACGACAAAAGTAAAATTTACCATCCTGATCATGTGGTAGTGGTTGATCCAACTCTGGTCGAAGCCATAGATATAACTGAAGGGCTCAAGGAAGGCGGCTATATAATTATCAACAGTCCTAAAAAACCAGAGGAGTTCAAGTTCCCAGAAAAATACAGAGTTCATACAATAAACGCTACAGAAATTGCCGTTAAGTACAAATTAGGAACTCTGGCGGCACCTATTGTCAATACAGCTATCGCTGGAGCAGTAGTCAAAATCTTAAATTTAACAAAACTGGAATCATTGGTCGAAGCTATCAAAGAAGGAGTCCCTCTTAAGCCCGAAGATAATATAAAAGCCGCCATTGAAGCTTATGAAAAAGCTTGAAAGGATGGGAAATAATGAACAAAAAGAAAGAAGTAAAAAAAATTTTTTTTAATTCAGAAGAGGAAATGCCGCTGGTGGCTATGTCAGTTGGCTCCATGCTTTATAACAAGACCGGAGCATGGAGAAACATCAAGCCGGTTATAGAGCTTTCGCAATGCATTAAATGTGGAATCTGCTGGAAGTTCTGTCCTGATGCGGCAATAGAAATTGTGGATGACTGGCCGCAGATTAATTATGATTACTGCAAGGGTTGTGGCATTTGCGCCGAAGAATGCCCACAAAAATGTATAGTTATGGTCGAGGAGGAAAAATGAAGAAAGTAATAATGGGAAATCATGCCCTGTCCTATGGGGCGATGTTATCAAGAGCCCAAGTCATTGCCGCTTATCCCATTACTCCCCAGACCCAGGTAGTTGAGCTTCTTTCTGAAATGTGTGCAGATGGCACTCTAAATGCTAAATTTATTAAGGTGGAATCCGAGCACTCGGCAATGGCTGCCTGCTTGGGTGCTTCCTTGGCCGGAGCCAGAACTTTTACAGCTACTTCGGCTCAAGGGTTGGCTTTAATGCATGAAATGCTGCACTGGGCTTCCGGAGGAAGAATGCCTGTTGTCATGGGAAATATTAACAGAGCTATGGCCCCCGGTTGGAGTATCTGGACCGACCAGAACGACAGTTTATCGGAAAGGGACACAGGCTGGATTCAATTTTATTGCTCTTCCAACCAAGAAGTCCTGGATACGGTCATCCAGGCTTTTAAGGTCTCAGAAAAATTGATGATTCCAAGTATGATTGTTCTGGATGCTTTTGCTCTTTCCCATACCTATGAGGTGGTAGAAATACCTGAACAGGAAAAGGTGGATGCCTATCTGCCTCCTTTCAAGCCTGCATTTAGACTGACCCCAGATGATCCTCATGCCTTTGGAGGCTTGACCTCTCCCGACCATTATATGGAGTTTCGCTATAAGCTCCAGAAAGATATGGAAAAGGTTCCGGCTCTGGTAGAGGAAACCGGAAAAGAATATGAAAAAATGTTTGGCCGCTATCTCGGCCAGGTAGATGATTATCTCTGCGATGATGCTGAACTTATCTTTGTAACTTCAGGTACAGCAGGTTACACAGCCCGGGTGGCAGTTGATGAGCTCAGACAAAAAGGAATTAAGGCTGGCAATCTGAGAATAAAACTTTTTCGACCTTTCCCCTTTGAAAAAGTCAGGTCAATTCTATCTAAGGTGCCAAAAGTGGCGGTTCTCGATCGAAACGTTTCTTACGGGCATCATGGAATTTTTTATCAAGAAGTTAAATCAGCTATGTACGGGCAATCAGCTGAACCTGCGATTTTCGGTTTTATTGCTGGCCTTGGTGGACGGGATATTACAAGGAATTCTTTCCAAGAAATAGCCGAATACGCTCTGAAAAAAGAAAGGCCCGAAGAGGAAATTGTCTGGATAGGAGTTAAAAAATGAGCAAGGAAAGAAAAATGACCTTAACCATTCCTCAAGAAGAATTAATGAGCCCCGGCCATTTAGCCTGTCAGGGCTGCGGAGCCACCCTGGCAATGAGATATGCTTTAAAAGCTCTGGGGCAGAAAACGGTTCTGTGCATTCCGGCTTGTTGCTGGTCAGTAATTGACGGACCATTTCCCTATTCCTCTCTTGATGTTCCTATCTACCACTGTGCTTTTGAGACAGCTGCCTCTTCGGCTTCAGGAGTAAAAGCTGGTCTGGAAATGGTGGGCGATACAGAAACCACAGTTATGGCCTGGGCCGGAGACGGTGGAACTTTCGACATCGGTTTACAAGCTTTATCAGGAGCAGCGGAGAGGAACGAAGACATCATCTACACGTGTTATGATAATGAAGCTTATATGAACACCGGCATTCAACGTAGTTCAGCTACACCTCTTGGAGCCTGGACAACAACTACTCCAGTGAAACATTACAAAAATCGTCCCAAAAAAGATTTGATCGGCATCATGGCTGCTCATCGTATTCCCTACATAGCAACTGCCAGTGTGGCTTACCCAGAAGATATGATCAAAAAATATAAAAAAGCCAAGGAAATCAAGGGAACGAGATTTATTCATGTTTATGCTCCTTGTCCCACCGGCTGGAAAAGCCGCCCGGAAGATACCATTAAGCTGGCTCGATTGGCAGTACAAACAGGTTACTTCCCATTGTACGAAATAGAAAATGGAGAAAAGTGGACTCTTAACCTTAAAATCAAAGAAAGAAAGCCAATAGCTGAATATCTTAAGCTGCAGGGACGTTTCCGCCACCTGAAGGAAAACGAAATTGACATGATCCAAAAAGAAGTCGATGCTAACTGGGAAAGAATAATCAAGAAGTGCGGATTTTAATTTATGACTGAATTTTATTAGCTTTAATCCACCTCAATAAGGATAGGAGAAAAATGCAAAAAAAAATCATAATCGTCGGTTTGCTGGCCTTAAGCTTGCTTTTTCTTAGCTATTGCAAACACAAAGCTATTAATAACAGTGCAGTGAGCGGTAAGGCAGAACCTGCCCCCGAATTTCAAATAACCACCCTTGATGGCCAGGAGATAAATCTGGAATCACTCCAGGGGAAAATCATTCTGATAAATTTTTGGGCCACCTGGTGCCCCCCTTGCCGGGCAGAAATCCCAGATCTTGATGAAGCCTATTCTCAATTAAAAGACAAAGGTCTGGTGATTCTGGGATTTTCAGTGGATGATTTATCTGAAGCTGAATTAAAAAAATTTGTAGAACAAGCTAAAATTAACTATCCGGTGGCCTTGGTGGGTAGAGACATAGTCAATGCCTTTAAGCCCGGGCAGTACATTCCGACATCAATCTTTATTGATAAAAAGGGATATATCAGAGCCAGGCACGTAGGAAAATTAGAAAAAGAGGATTTGATGAAAATTTTTGAAGAACTGAGCAAAGAATAAAAACCTTTACTGGCAAAAAACTAATCAAAATGCCAATCTTTTTGCTAACTTAACAAAATTAAAAAAGTGATGATAGAAAAGAATTGGTTTCTTTATATATAATTAAAAAAATTTACCAGCGATAGACAGCAGAAGCCCAGGTAAAACCAGCTCCAAAGGCTACCATCACCACAATTTGTCCTTTTTTAATTTTCCCTTCTTCGGCCAGCTCATGAAGAGCAACCGGAATGGTAGCCACCGACATATTTCCATATTTATCTATATTGGCCACCACTTTATCCTTTGGAAGATTAAGTCTTTCGCCAGTAGCATCAATAATTCTCAAATTAGCCTGATGGGGAACCAAATAATCAACCTGGCTCTTATCTAAACCCGCCCGCTTCAGGGCTTCCACCGCAGCTTCTCCCATCCTTTTTACCGCATGTTTAAACACATCATTTCCCTTCATTGAAATATAGTGCAGCTTTTCTTTGATTGTTTTTTCGCTGGCTGGATAAAGTGTTCCTCCACCTGGGAGTATCAAAAGTTCACCCAGAGAGCCATCCGCTCCCCAATAATGAGACAGCAAACCGGAATCATCATCACTCTCCTCAAGGATGAAAGCTCCCGCCCCATCACCAAAAAGGACACAGGTGGTACGATCTTCCCAATTAGTTATTTTAGAAAGTATATCGACTCCAATAAGCAGCACCCGACGACAGGTACCGCTTAAAATGAGTCCTTCTGAAACTATCAAACCATAGAGCAGCCCGGTGCAGCCGGCCTGAAGATCAAAGGCTGGCATTTCCTTAGTTCTCAGCTTTTTCTGAACCCAGCAGGCAGTTGAGGGGAAAATAGTATCAGGGGAATTAGTAGCCACCAGAATCAAATCAATATCTTCCGGTTTTAAATTGGCCCGGCCGAGAGCCATCTTAGCCGCCTCCACGGCCAGGTCCGAAGTTACCTGATTATCTGCCGCTATTCTCCTTTCCTTAATACCGGTTCTGGTGGTGATCCATTCATCCGAGGTTTCCACCATTTTTTCCAGCTCTGCATTGGTGAGAATTTTCTCTGGAAGATAAATTCCAGTGCTTTTAATTTTGATCCTTTTTTCCTTTCTTATCATGCGCACACCTCAAATTTCCATTTATAATAGCTATTTTTAGTTAAAAAATAAAGACCATCATGATAAAATTTGGGGTGGGGAAAGTAACGGGTAATGTTTTCAGAGAAAAAAGCTGTCCTGATTTTACTCCTGGTAATTTCTTTCAGCCTTAAAAGTGAGGCTCAACTCAGCCCGGGTCAATATCTGGAAGAAGCTCCACTGGGAACCTGGAATATTTTCGGAATAGAATCAGGTTCAGCCCTGGGCTGCGGTTTTTGCCAGCTGACAGAGGCTTATTCGGGGACCGTCGGGCTGACCAACCCGGCTCTTCTTTCTTATCTTCCTAAAGCTAATTTAACTTTTAACCTCGGCTTTAGTCAGACCCAACTTTTTAAGTACTGGCTGGTTAATACCGGAGTCCTGACTACCAGCGGCAACCTGTTTTTCCGCAGTCTTCAGATAAATTTCATCAATTTCAGCTATCGGTTTTGGGGATGGAATGTGGCTTTGATTTTTGCCCGCACTGAAAATTATTCTCGGCCACATCTTACCTATCAAGATTATTACAATGGAATTGTTACTCATCAATTAGATATCAGCCAGGCCGGCCAGCTGAAAAACTATGCCTTTTCTTTATCCAGACGCTTGAACTCAAAATTAAGCCTCGGGATTAGCTTTATCTGGCTTGATGGTCAGATTCAGAGAAATCTGGAAGAATCCTGGCCCTCTGATCAGGTAGTAATGATTGACCAGCGCTATCAGAAGATCAGTGGTTTTTACCCACTTATTGGCCTTACTTACAGAATTTCAAGCCGTCTCAAGACAGGCTTGAGCTTCATCCCGCCTTATCATAAAAAGGTACAGGGTCAAAGTTTATTGGCTTATCGCTCTCCTTCTGGCAATACCAATATCGAAATAAAGGGCGAAGCTTTTGATCAGATAAAAATGCCTGCAATTATTTCTCTCGGAATGAGTTATTCCCTTGAAAAAAATCTGGATATAATGCTGGAAACAACTTATTTTGGCTGGAACAGGTATCTTTATTCTTACTTCGGGGAACCACGGTCAGAAAAGTTCAGGCAAGTCATCAGATTGGGTTCCGGCCTTGAATACAGGACCACCTTTAGATTTTTTGGTAGAAACTGGGACTCTCCTTATTATTTCGGGGTAATGATCGACCCTCAACCAATGACTGATATCAAATCCACTTATTATTACCTTACCTTTGGCTTTGGACTGGGTAACAAATATTTAAATCTCTCTCTGTCCACGGCCATCGGAATGGAGAAAGGCTCGGGACGCAACCTTAAAAATCAGAAAATATCATTGACTCTGGATTTACATATGCCTCAAATTTTAAGGAGACAAAAATGAGGCCTTTATCAGAGAAAAAAAATTTTTATATTTTTCTCCTGTTGCTGGTGCTTCTTATATTTTTATCTTTCCCTTTGTTTTCAGGCGAGCAATCAACCCAAAATGAAGAAATTATTAGCTTTGCTCGAGAGATTGACTTAAAAAGCTTGCTGGAGCGTTTTCCTCTTGATCCCCTGATGTCCGATGGACAAAAGGTTTATTTTTTAATTAATAAAAAATTCTTATCATCTATAAAAGAAGCTGGTTATAATTTCGCTATTGAAACTGATAGATTTGATTTAGGAAAAGATCAGTCAATTTCCAAGAGCCTTCATCAACAAGGCGGATTAAATGGAGCCTATCATTCTTACTCCGAGCTTGGTTCAGCTCTTAAATCTTTGGCCGCAGCTTATCCAGCAATCTGCCGGCTCTATTCGCTGGGAAAGAGCGTGGAAAACAGGAATATCTATGCCCTGAAAATCAGCGATAATCCTGCTATCAGAGAAAACGAGCCCAAGATTGCCTTGCTTGGTTGCCATCATGCCCGAGAATGGATTTCAGTGGAAGTTCCTTTGCTCATCGCTGATTATCTGCTAAAAAACTATATTATTGATACTCGCATAAGAAATATCATTGATTCTGAAGAAATCTGGATTATTCCTCTGGTAAATCCTGACGGTCTCGATTATTCAATTTTCAATTATCGTTTATGGAGGAAAAATAGGCGCCTTAATTCTGACGGCTCTTATGGCGTTGACCTGAATCGCAATTATTCCTTTGCCTGGGCTTATGACAATCTGGGTTCAAGTCCGGAGCCGTCTTCAGATACCTACCGTGGCCCCAGGCCTTTTTCTGAACCTGAAACCCTATCTGTTATGAACCTTTTACAGAACAATAGCTTTACCGCTGTTATCTCTTATCATAGTTTTAGCCAGAGCATTCTTTACCCCTGGGGTTATATCAATCTACCTACAGAAAAAGAGCAGTTGTTTCAGCAATTAGCCTCTGCTATGGCTGATTTGATTTACCAGGTTAATGGTCGAAGTTATGAAGTCGGAAGAGCTTCAGCTTCACTTTATCTGACCAATGGGGATTTTACTGATTGGGTATATGGCTTTTTTCAGATTCCAGCTTTTACCATTGAACTTCCTCCGGTAGATCTTATCCATGGCGGTTTTTTCAATTCCGAAGAGGATATCCAGAGCATTTATAAGGAAAATCTGCCCGCTGTTCTTTATTTGATGGAATGGGCTATTTCCAATTTTACTCCCCAGCCAAACTTTAAGCCAGAAATTGAGCCAAAGCTTGAAAAGATTACAAAAAGCATGGTAAAAAACAAAGGTGATTTCTTCAAGGGCAAAGAGAATTGAGGTTGGATAAGATTTCTCAGAGCGTTTTTGTTCTTATATCTGGATTGGATTCCCGAAAAGAAGGTCTCCCTTTCTGGCTCTTATACCTGCTTTTAAGCCTCATTTTACTTCTCATTTTTATCAATTTTTTGCAGAATAAAGACTTAAGGCAAAAACTGAATTATTTTCTTTTAGGACCCAGAAGAAGATATCTGCGGCTCCGTTTGCAGGTCAAACTAAAAAACGAAGAAGAAAATAAGGCAGAGCTCTTTAAGAAATTAGGGCAATTAGCTGTCCAGCTCTGGCCCGAACTTCCGGAAATTAAAGAAATTGTTACGGAAATAAGGCCCTTGGAGGAAAAAAAAATACGGTTCCAGTCCAGCTGGCATGAAATTTATAAGCAGCTCGAAGCGATAAAATTAGAGTTAAAGAAGAACAAAACTTCAAATAATCCTGACTTCAAAAATACTGGCCAGTACCAGACCCTGGTGAAAAAAGCAGAGCTCCTGGAAAAAAATAAGGCTGAAATTGAAGAAACACTCTGGAAAATTAACGGGCAGCTGGCCCCTCATCATCAGCTCATCGGCCGCATAATCTATAATTTAAGACCAGAAAGGGAAGATCTAGCCTTCCTCTATTTTCAGCTTGACAAAACAGAAAAAAACATAAAATCCATAAAAGAAGAAATAAAGCGTCTCTGAGCAAGCCTTTACCGATTGCCCCGGCCAGGCTAAAATAAGTTTATGAACAACAAACCCAAAATTTTGGCGCACATATGCTGTGCCCCTGACGCCCTTTATGTAGTTGGCTTACTTCAGGCAACTTATGAGGTTATCGGGTATTTTTACAATCCAAACATTCAACCGCAGGAAGAATATCAACTTCGTCTTGAAGAAACGAGAAAAGTGGCCAAACATCTTGATTTCGAACTGATAGAAGGGGCCTATGATGTTGACCACTGGTTTAAATTAACTGAAAAATTTAAAAATGAACCAGAAAAAGGCAGGCGCTGTTATATATGCTATGCCTGGCGTATCCATAAGACAGCCGAAAAAGCTCGAGAGCTCCAGGTTCCTCTCTTTACTACCATAATGAGCATAAGCCCCTGGAAAAGCTCCTCAGCTTTAAATATGATCGGAAGAATGACAGCAAAAAAATACGGAATTGAATTTTTAGAAAGTGATTTTAAGAAAAAAGACGGCTTCAGGAAAAGCGTCCAGCTCAGTAAACAATTTGGACTGTACCGACAAAATTATTGCGGCTGTCTTTATAGCCAAAGGCAAAGGTAACTTATGAGTAGAACAATAACTGAATCTGGCCAACTTTTTGCCTATAAAATTTTAGTGAAAGGAACCGTTCAGGGAGTTGGTTTCAGACCTTTTATCTACCGGCTGGCTAATCGGCTCGGCTTCAATGGCTATGTTAAAAATGTCGGGCAGGGAGTAGAAATCTATCTGGAAAGCAATCAACCGACCATAGATGCTTTTCTGATATATTTAAAAAAAGAAATTCCCCCCTTAGCCCGAATTGAAAGTCTTACCTGGCAGAAAGTGGAGCCAGCAGGAAAGGATAAATTCATAATAGAGCCTTCCTCTCAAGAAGAATCATTTGTTTTCATTTCTCCTGATATTGCTACCTGTGATGAATGCTTGAAAGAAATTGAGACTCCGGGCGAAAGAAGATTCCAGTACCCCTTCACCAATTGTACCAATTGTGGTCCCCGGTATACCATCGTAGAAGAACTTCCTTACGACCGGGCTAAAACCACTATGAGGGAATTCAAAATGTGTCCGAACTGCGAAAGAGAATACCAGGACCCAGCAGACAGACGCTATCATGCCCAACCGATCGCCTGCCCTCAATGCGGTCCAAAAATCACAATTCTTGAAAGCCGGAGTCGAAAACCTGTTTCTGAGAGCCTGGACTATGCTGCCGAGCTGATTAAGAAAGGGAAAATAATGGCGATCAAGGGCTTAGGGGGCTTTCACCTCATCTGTGATGCTTTAAACCCCAGAGCTGTCCAGAGATTGAGAAAAATCAAGCAGAGAAAGATTAAACCTCTGGCTTTGATGGCCGATAGTTTGAAAACGATAGAAAAATTTGCTTTGATTAATTCAAAGGAAAAGGGCTGGCTGTCCTCGCCTCAACGTCCCATTGTTCTGCTTCAGAAAAAAAAGGAAATAAAAGGGATTTCCCCTGAAAACGATACTATCGGCTTTATGCTTCCCTATACCCCCCTACATTATCTTCTCTTAAAAAGGATACCACTTCTTGTAGCTACTTCTTCCAACCGCAAGGAAGCGCCAATTATTAAGGATGATAAGGAAATTACTCCTGACCTCTGTCAATATATCCTTACCCATAATCGGAAAATAGCGATGAGAGCCGATGACTCGGTAATGAAAGTGGTCAATGGACAGCCTCTTTTTTTCCGGCGGGCCAGAGGATTTGTGCCCTTTCCTCAGGCTGTCCCTGATGCCTTGAAAATCAGGGCTCAGGTTCTGGCTGTTGGTGGTGAACTGAAAAATACAATTTCTATCTACAAAAATGGTTATGTAATCACCTCTCAATTTCTGGGAGATCTGGATGATTACCAGAACTTTGGTTATTTTCAAGAAACAATTTCCCACTTAAGCCGGCTTTTCAGTTTTCATCCTGATTTTGTGGTGAGTGATCTCCATCCTGATTTTCGCAGCACCCGTTATGCCAGTTCTCTCGGTCTTCCTCATTTCCAGGTTCAGCATCATTTTGCCCATATACTCGCTCCCCTTCTCGAGCACGAGCTTCCAGCAGAAGAAAAGGTTCTGGGGATAAGCTTCGATGGCTATGGTTATGGCGGAGATGGTCAGGCCTGGGGAGGAGAATTTCTTATAGCTGATTACTCAGATTATGAAAGATATGCTCATTTTGATTATCTGCCACTTCCTGGCGGTGATGCTGCTGCCCGAGAACCATACCGAATGGCTTTAGCCTATCTGATAAAAGCTTTTGGTTCAGACTTTCCTCGAATTAAGGCTTTACAAAAAATTCCGCCAGACAGACTGGAAATCATCATAAATATGATGGAGAAGGGATTTAATGCTCCCCTGACCTCCAGTGCCGGTCGGCTTTTTGATGCCATTTCTTTTATTTGCGGACTGGCTCCTCTTAGAGTGGAATTTGAAGCTCAGGCCCCTGCTCGGCTGGAGGCCGTGGCTTCCTCAGCCAATCGTACCAGCTCCTATTACGATTTTATCCTTGATAAAAATCAAAGACCATACCGTCTTGATTTCACTCAGACCATCAGACAAATTATTGTTGATTTAAAAAGAAAAATAGATTTGCCAACGATCGCTCTGAAATTTCATAATACCGTCGTGCAGAGCATTATTGCCCTGGCCAGATTAGCCCGGGAAGAAAGAGACCTGAACCGAATTGTGCTGGTCGGTGGTGTTTTCCAGAATAAAATTTTAACTGAAAAAGCAGAAAAACTTTTAAAAAAAGAAGGATTTGAAGTTATAAGACCGATTTATTATTCTCCCGGGGATGAATCACTTTCCCTTGGTCAAATCGCTTTTGCCCTTAACCTGATAAAAAAATCCTATTAATAAAAACTAAAATACGCCCCGGAATCGGTTTTAAATTTTACTTTTTCTTAAAAAAGCTCTTGCTCGATTTTTCCAATCTAAATCCTGGTCGCCCAAAAAAATAAATAGAGGCGTTAATCAATGAGGCCAAAAGAAATCCTAAAATGGCTGCTATGATGAATCCTAAGACTCCCCCCAGCAAACTGAAAACTAAACCCCCCAGCAGTTTTCCCTGGATTTCTTTAAGAAAAGAAGGCAGGTAAACTAAAAGCTGGGGCCAGAATTCTGTAGAACCTGAAATTAAGCCTATCAGAATTCCCAGAAAAATCCCTATACCTCCCCAGAAAAACAAAAAACTGCGCTGGTCGACCGAGCGTAGATACCAAACATCTGTATCTTCTAATTTATTAGAAGATGCTTCTTTCTCTTTGATTTCTTCAGCGCTTATTTTTTCATCGCTGCTTTTTAGCCTGGCCCCACAATATGGACAAATCTGGTCAGAATTGTCAATCATGCTTCCACATTCTGGACAGACTATCTGAGAAGAAGTCTTGACCAGAACCGCTCCACAATTAACACATATCCTTGAGCCTGGTTCATTTTCACTATCACAAGCAGGGCAGATGATGACCTCTTCTTTATCTTGCGGAGGTACTCCCTGTATCCAATTTTTCCCGTCATAATAATACCAGCGGCCGCTCTGAGCTCCCAGCATCCAGCATCTTCCTTCATCATCTACCAGTCTCAGATTCCGCAGAGCTTCAGCGAACTGCTCCCGGCTTAATTCTCCCCTAATAAATTGCTTTCGTAGCCGGGAAAAGTGATTTTCAGCTATTCTAAATTTCCTGCTAACCATGTTCTATCTCTCATTAAATTTACCTTTTCCTCAGGCTTGTTGGCAAGAAAAACATCAATATTTTTTATGACCATTTTGTGTGCAGGTAGTTATATCTATATGAAATTCTATATACTTGGCCTTCAATTCAAGTAACTTTTTCACAGGCTTTTCCACAAAAATTGTGAATTTCCATTTTTTTGATAAACGGCTACCGATTTCAGGCCGGTTCATCTAAAAAAATCGAGCAAACTACTACCAGTTACAGGAGCAGGAATAAATGAAAAGATAAAAATCAAAACAACTGCTATCGCCATAATTTTCCGTCTAAGGGAAAAAGGCTGATTTTCTCCGATTATAGCCGGATGTTTCAACCCGACAAGATAGATTAAGACCGCCCAAATCAACCAGCCAGCCCAGTAAAAAATGCCGAGAATTGCCAGAATAACCACAACTACCACCGATACATTTCTGGCCTTACTTCCAAAGAGGGAATAAAAGATATGACCGCCATCGAGCTGTCCGACAGGGAAAAGATTGAAAGATGTTACCAGCAGTCCTACCCAGCCAGCAACTGCCAGCGGATGCAGAATGAGGTCCTGGTTTTCTCCTACCCGCCCAAGAATAACCCTTACAAAAATTTTCAAGAGCAACGGTTCTCCAAATAAAATAGAATTCTCTCGAGGAAAAGCCGGAATTATTTTAGAAAACATTAACCCGATAAAAAGAGCCGGAACAGATAAAATAAAGCCTACCACCGGTCCATTGGCCCCAACATCAAAGAGTTCTTCTCTTTTCGTAAAAGGAGATTTGATGCGGATAAAAGCGCCAAGGGTGCCGATCAGAGTGGGAGCCGGAATAAAATAAGGAAGAGTAGCCTCAATACCATATCGTCGACAGCTCAAATAATGACCCAGTTCGTGCCCAAGCAAAATCGTTAGGAGAGAAAAAGAATAAATTAAGCTCAATCTAATAAGCGCAGGATGAAAAAACAAACTAAAATTAAATGTCTCCACCTTTTGTTGCCACCCCGGTTCAGCCAGCAGATAATTAATTCCCCAGAGAAAGCCAACAAAATAAGTGGAAATAACAGTCAGGACAAAAAGCAATAAATTCACCCACCTTTTGCCCAAGACCACATGCCTTTCTGTTTCAAAATTAAAGGGCAGAAGAAATTAAATAATTCTCCTGCCCTTTGCTTAATAAACTTACTATTTGCCGTGAAGTCTATGATATTTAGCTTCAAGCTCTTCCTTGCTTTCCCGCCTATCGGGGTCAGGAACGCAGGCTCCCGTGGGACAAACAGAAGCGCATTGAGGCTCATCAAAAAAACCAACGCATTCAGTGCATTTTTCTGGATCAATCTCATATCTTTCATCGCCGGGAGAAATAGCTTGATTGGGACATTCCGGCTCACAGGCACCACAATTGATACATTCTTCCGTAATCTTATAAGCCATTGCTTCCTCCTTTCTTTTTAGATTCTATTATAGACCACTTAAAATAACAAACAAGCTTTTTGTGCTTTTTTTATCTTCCTCCAGCCAGCTTTAATGCTTTTAAAGAAGCTTGATAGCCATAATAACTATTCTGAAACCGGGTTTGAAGGTCTCGATAAATATTCAAGGCCTGTCCTGACTCACCCTTTTTTTCATAGGCCTCAGCCAGGTGGAAAAGAATGACATCCAGGGGATAAGCTTTAGGGTTTTCTTTCTCCATTTGCCTGTAAATTTTTATTGCCTCATCAAATTGCTTCTTCTTAATCAGCACCTGACCATAAAGATCAAGAATCTGGTAATGAAGCAAGTCTTTTCCCTGATCTTTTACCCTGTTTAGCAGCTTTTCTGCTTTATCCAAATCATTCTTTTCCAGATAATACGAGGCCAGAGCCAGACTGGCAACTCGCCTGGAAGCAGCTTTTTCAGTCATCATTTCCAGCTTGGTCAGATTTCCAGGCTTCTGCTCCAGCTCTGCTCTTAAGGTCAAAACTTCACTGAGGTAAGATGCTTCTCGACCTTTTTGATAATTAATTACCAGTTTTATAGCAACTATGGCTATAAGAATAGCGACCAGTCCTAAAGCTATAGCTATAAACTCCTTTTCATGAGTTTTAGCCCACCTTAAAAACTGGTTAAGCCCAGTAGCAAGTTCATCCTCTTTAAGCTGTTTGCGTTCGGTTCTTTTCATATTCACTCCTTAAAGAATTCTTTTTAGCACAATCCTGAGAAAAATCCAAGAGGTTAAATATTAAAGGAAAAAAATGAAATGAATCAGATGAAGGAGAAGGTTAATAGCTAAATTGAAGCAAACCAGCTTTTTCTTTTAGCTGTCTTCTGATTTCATCTTTGGTAGTTAAACCTTCTTTTTCTGCTTTGATTGCTTTAAATAAATCGTAGGTGGTAAGAAGAATATTACCATCCTTTTCTGCTTCTTCCATTTGAAACTGAGAAAAGGGATTATTTCTTAATTTAGCTTCCTGGAGATTAAAATAATTGCCTACCAAAAGAGCCTTCATTTTGGTGTTGTCAAATTCCTGCATTCGACGTCCCTTGAATCTCTGGAGCAAAATGCAATCATCGTCAGTCGCCCAATTCTTACTGCTCCTTATCACTACCAGTATCAGATAGTCCTGGCGAAGGCTGACCTCGGTTGGCTTATCATTGCCTTCAATTAACCAGATGTCCTCTTCTTTATCTCTGATTACGTTTTTCCAGTAAGCATCAACATCAATTACCTTTCCCCAGCCCAAGTATTGGAAAGCATAAATTACTGCCTCCTTTAACTCTTTTCCCTCGGCTTTAAGCAAACGATTAAACATTTCCTGCTCAGTAGCCTTTAAATTTCTGATCTGTTCATCGATGGCTTTAATTGCCTGTTCAAATTTTTTCTTTTCTTCTTCTTTTTTTAGAAACAATTGCTTAATTTCAGGAAAAAGATATTCTTCTTTATTTATCCAATCTTCCATCTCTGGTTCTCTATTCTTTAATTCCATCAACGGGAATAGATCTTTTAGAATAAAATCAGCTACTTGAATATTATCAGGTCCAAAAGAAGGCAAGAGCCAGAAAAAGCCTTTACCTTTCTTTATCATCAGAGAAACCGGGCTGCCATCGGTACTTTTGGCGACAATCTTCCAGCTTTCATCAAAGGCAGAAGGAACTTCCCAAATTTCAGAGCCGAAAGAAGTGGGCATAAGCTTGTACATATGATCTATCTTCTCAAAAAATCTATCAAAAAGCAGATTAAAAGGCATTTCCGGATTGACTATGACAGTTTCTCCTGGAGCTGAATCCTGAAGGTGCATATCGGGAAAAGAACCAATTACACTGGTAAGTTGGTAAAGATGCCCCTGGCCTATGAAGCAAACCATTTTAGTTCCATTTTTGACCAGTTCTCTTATTCTTTCTGAGAGGTCAAGCAAATTTCCTGTTTCTTCAATGGGTCGAGTTATTTGAAAGAAAACAATCTTAGCTTCTGGAAGGATAGCTGGAAGTTCTTTGAAATCAGCCGTATTAAATAAAAAAGTCTCAATTTTTTCTTTTTCCAAATATTCTTTGTCTTTTTCTTCAAAATCCAAGAGAATAACCCTGTTCATCTCCCTTTCCTTTCAATAATTTTCATAAATTATAAATAAGCCCTTTATTATTTAAATCTATCACCTTTTAAGATGATTTCCAAGATGAAAACTTTCCCCCTCTCCAATATTAGACTGGTGCCCCTGGCCAGACTCGAACTGGCGACACAGGGATTAGGAATCCCTTGCTCTGTCCATACTGAGCTACAGGGGCAGCCATCTGAGGTAGATAAATATATCTTAAGCCTGAATATTTTTCAATGCATCTTACAAGCCATTGATTTTCCTTGCCAGGGTTTAAGTTTGACAGCTGGGGCAATAAAAGGAGCTTCGTCCTCCGATTTTTTTTCGTTTTATTTTCTCCTGCTGACAGCGCTTACAAAGCTGATTTTCTCTCCCATAAACCTGATGAAGTTTCTGATATTTTCCACTTTGACCTGATGAATCAACATAGTCACTGATAGAAGAACCCTTAAACTTTATGGCCTTTCTCAACACTGATTTCATTGCCACAAAAAGCTTCTGGCTTTCTTCCAAACTCAGGCTTCCGGCTGGCCTTTCTGGATTTATTCCGGCTTGAAAAAGTATTTCGTCGGAATAAATATTGCCGATCCCGGCGATTATTTTCTGGTCAAGAAGCCAGCTTTTTACTCGCTTCTTACTGTGCGCTTTAAGACGGCGATAGAACTCAGTCAACTCTATTTCCAGGGGTTCAGGCCCAAGGGAAGAAAGAATTTTTTCTTCAATTTTATTCATAGGCAGACAACTGATCAGACCAAATTTTCTTATATCGCGGAAACGCAGTTCTTTTTTAATTCCAAAAAAGCGCATAACCGCATGAGTATGTTTATCAACTGGCTGCTCAGACCCGGTCAATAAAAGTTGCCCAGTCATTTTAAGGTGAATTATCAACCCTTTTTGCCATTGAAAACTCATAATAATTAGTTTGCCTCTCCGTCTTATTCTTTCTATCTTCAATCCTCTATAAGCGGCTGGATCAAGAGTTGAATAAGCTCGCTTCTTTTTAAGGTGGGTTGAAAGGAAAACCAGACTCTTTACTTTCTTTCCCCTAAGTTCCGAGTCCAATCCTCGGACAATTGTTTCCACTTCAGGCAGTTCAGGCATAACAGCTTAATTTTATCGAGGTAAAAAGAAAATATCTACTATCAAATAAGTTGTCCATCTTGATTTAATTAATTTTTTCTACTAACATACATTCTTATGAAAAAGAAAGCTTTAACCGCAGGTATCCTGGGCTGGTTCATTCCTGGGCTGGGCCATATTTATTTGAGGCGCTACTGGCGGGGGATTATTTTCTTTTTAGCCCTCGGTCTGATGTCCCTGATGGGTTTAGTTATGGGCGGGAAAATATATCCTTCTCAGGCAGAAAATCCGCTGACCTTGCTGGCTTTTCTTTCTGACCTGGGCAATGGGTTGCTTTATATAATATCAAGATTTGTTTCTATTGGGTCCGGAGAAATGGAAAGAGTTACCTTTGAATTTGGAACAGCCTACCTGGCCGGAGCCGGCCTGCTTAATTATTTAATTGTTCTGGACGCCTGGGACATTGCCAGAGGGAAAAAACAATGATACTTCAAAGTCACCTTTTATCTATGTCCACATATGCCTTTCTGGTCTCAGTTGTCTTGTCTTTAATCCGTCGGCCAGATTTTAAATCCCGATTGAAATACGGAATAACACTTTTCCTGATAATGATCCTGGGTTCACTGGCTTTTGGCTGGTTTATGTATCTTTTCGCCAAATAGAACAGCCTGTATTAACCATTTTTATCCATTATCATGCCAGTATCCTTACTTTGTATTTTTGCCGAAACTTTAAGGCCTGACGGGAAAAAATACCAAGATTTTCAACTAAAATAAATTTTCCCCCGCTTTTTTCAGAAATTTTTGAAGCAGCTAAAAATTATGTTATAATCATTTTCCTTTTAAACATGAAATATGAAATAGTAATAGGTTTAGAAATTCATGCCCAGCTTTTGACCAGAACCAAGCTCTTCTGCCGCTGCAGCACAGAATATGGTCAAAAACCAAATACTTTGACCTGTCCAGTCTGTCTGGGGCTACCTGGAAGCCTGCCAGTTATCAACCGGGAAGCCGTCAGGATGGCCATCAAGCTGGCTCTGGCTTTGAAAGCAAAAATTAATTTAAAATCTATTTTCAGCCGCAAAAACTACTTTTATCCGGACCTCCCTAAGGGATATCAGATTACTCAGTATCATTTGCCTATTGCTGAAAATGGGCAATTAACCATAGAAGTTAATGGCCAGGAAAAAGTCGTTGGCATCGAAAGAATTAATTTGGAAGAAGATGCAGGCAAATCCATTCACGATGGAATGCCTGATTCGTCCGAAAAAACCTACTTGGATTTTAATCGCTGTGGAGTGCCTCTGCTGGAAATAGTCGGGCGACCGGATTTAAGGTCGGCGGAAGAAGCGGTGGAGTTCGTTCAAAATTTAAGAACATTACTTCAGTACCTGGAAATCTGCGATGGAAATATGGAGGAGGGTAATCTCCGCTGTGATGCCAATCTTTCGTTGAGAAAAAGCGGCTCTGCTGAACTGGGAACAAAAACCGAAGTCAAGAACCTGAATTCTTTTCGCTTTTTAGCCAGAGCTCTGGAATATGAGGCTCAAAGGCAAATAGCCGCCTTGGAAAAAGGAGAAAAAATTATTCAGGAAACCAGAGGCTGGGATGCTGCTGAAAATCGCACCATCCCCCAGAGAAGCAAAGAGGAAGCTCATGACTATCGGTATTTTCCTGAGCCTGATCTTCCCCCTTTAATAATTCCAGAAGGCTGGATCAAAGAAATTGCTAAATCCCTGCCGGAACTTCCCCAGGAAAAAATAAAAAGATTCATTAAGGAATACCATCTACCGCCAGGCGATGCCCGAATATTGACTGCCAGCCGGGATTTAGCTGACTACTTTGAGGCTACTGCCAGGGCAGCCAACAATCCCAAGCAGGCCAGTAATTGGATCAGACGAGAAATTCTCCAGTATTTGAAGGAAAAAGATCTTTCTATTTCTCAATTTCCCATTCCTCCGGAATCTTTAGCTGAATTAATAAAACTGGTTGAAGAGCAGGTCATAAATATCAATCTGGCCAAGGAAAAAGTCTTCCCTCAAATGCTATCTGAAGCTGAAAAAATTAAAACTGCCCAAAAAGGCAAAGAAGATGTTAGGGAGGGAAAAAGTGCTTCAAAACAAGCTGAAATAAAAGTGGAACCAGATCCGAGGGAAATAATAGAAAAATTGGGTCTGAAGCCCATATCAGATGAGCAAAGCCTCAGAGAAATAATCAATCAGGTATTATCAGCCAACCCTGGTCCGGTAAAGCAGTATCTTGACGGCAAGGTTCAAGTTCTGGGCTTTCTTCTGGGTCAGGTAATGAAAGCCACTCAGGGGAAAGCTGATCCCCAGAAAGCTCAAGCTTTATTGAAAGAAGCTCTGGATAGAACGAAGTTAAATTAAAACTTCATATAATGATAGAGCTTTATCATATCTGGAAACAGTACCAAAAACCTCACTGGGCCTTGTCTGATGTTTCTCTGGAAATAAATTCCGGTGATTTTTGCTTCATCACCGGTCCAAGCGGATCAGGTAAAACTACGCTTCTTAAAATAATCTTTCGAGAAATCTTCCCCACTGAAGGGCAAATTTTGATTGATGGGGTTAATATTTTAAAAATTCCCGACCACAAAATTTACAGACTCCGCCGCAGCATGGGTATTGTTTTCCAAGATTTTAGATTACTCTTCCATAAATCGGTGTTTGATAACGTAGCTCTTCCCCTGCAGATTTTGGGTTGGCCTTACAAAGAAATCAGACGGCGGGTGTTTAACGCCTTGCGTCAGGTAAATTTACATCATAAAATGTGGGATTTCCCCCAGAGATTATCTTATGGCGAGCAGCAAAGAGTGGCCATTGCCCGGGCAGTAGTCAATAGTCCCAAAATACTTCTGGCCGATGAGCCAACCGGTAATCTTGATCCCGAGCTGGCTTTTGAGATAATGACCATTTTTAAAGAAATTAATAAAATGGGAGCCACTGTAATTATTGGCAGTCACGATCGAGAACTCATCCGTCATTTTGGTGACAAAATTTTTTTCCTGCAAAAAGGAAAAATCATTGGAAAGGAAACCAAACCGTGATTTTCAGGCAATTGAGTTATCTCTTCCGTGCAGCTGCCACTAATCTCTGGAATTTTCGAGGTCGTAACTTCATTTCAGTTTTGATTATCAGTTTTTCGTTTTTAATCATTGGTCTTTTTTTGGCTTTATCCAATAATCTGACCTATCTCGGTCAACAGCTTTCTAATAACCTGGCTATATCTTTTTTCCTGGATAAAAATCTGAATTCTGAAGAGCTGGAAAATATCAAAACACAAATTTTAGCTTCTGCTCTTGTTGAGACAATAAACTTCATCCCGGCTGAAGAAGCTTTCAGAAGATTTGCTGCCAATTTCCCCGAACTAAAAGAAATTCTGGATAACCTTAAATCCAATCCCTTTCCGCCAGCTTACGAGGTGCGTTTGAAAAAAAATGTGACCAGCTTGCTGGCTATTACCACCTTTATAGAAAATATAAAAAGGCTGAAAGGAGTGATCGATGTCCAATTCAATCAGGAATGGGTAGAAAAGATGGAATCTCTTTCTCGAATAGTAAAAGCTATCGGCTTCTTTTTAGGGGGAATTTTGATTCTGGCCGCTTTTTTTATAATCTCCAATGTTGTCCGACTGAACGTTTTTGCTCGTAAGAATGAAATTGAAATCCTGCGGTTGGTTGGAGCAACTAATACTTTCATCCGGATCCCTTTTCTCCTCGAAGGCTCGGTTCTGGGCTTGCTGGGCAGCTTGATTTCTATGGCTATTCTTTTTCTCCTGATTAAAATTTTCCCTGTTTATGTAGGAAGCACTTTAGGGGCAGCCCGAGAATTATTTGCCCTCAGGCCGCTGACCTCAGAACAATTAATCTGGCTAATAATTGGAGGAACGATCACCGGGACACTGGGCAGTGTAACTTCAGTTTCTCGATTCTTAAGAGTTTAAAAATTATCAAACTTAAAAGGTTTATATCACAGACTTAATTTCAAAAAGATTTATTTGACTGCTTCTGCTCAATTATTTAAAATTTAAATGGGATAATGGAAAGTTTAGGACAGCAACTAAAACGAGAAAGAGAAAAGAAGGGCCTTTCTCTTAAAGAAATTTCTCATCAGACGAAAATTGGTTTAAGATATCTGGAAGCTATCGAAAATGATCAGCTTGATCACCTCCCCGGTGGCTTTTTTACCCGCCAGATTTTGAGAGCTTATCTTATTAACATTGGGCAAGAACCTTCCTCCTGGCTGACTAAATATCAACAAGCTGGTCTGCTGCCGGTTGAAGCCCGGAATTCCAAATTGTCTAAACCAGAAAAACCGGCCAGAGCCAAGATAAACAATCTTGCCTGGGTCATTATAACTGTAATCGTAATGGCCTTATTTGTTGGTCTCATTTATCTTTCCATTAAAACTTCCCGTAAAGCTATTGAAGCCAGGCCAGTTCCCAGGGTAGAATCTACTGCTACTACCAGTAAGAAAGAACCACAGATCGAAGTTCAGGCGGAAAAAGAAAAACCGGCGCTTCCTGCTCCCCAGTATGAAGGCCTTAACTTAGAACTGACTTTTAATGAAGATTGCTGGATCCAGGTTTATGCAGATGGGAATTTAGTCCTGGATGGATTGAAACTTGAAGGCTTTAAAACTTCAGTTAAAGCTAAATCGGAGTTAATAATTAATCTCGGTAATGCCGGTGGAGTAAGTTTTGTGCTGAATGGGAAAGTGGGTAAACCATTGGGAAAAAGAGGAGCGGTAGTTAAAAATATTAAAATAACCAAAGATAACTTGGATCAGTTTGTCAATCCAGAAAATCCCGCCTGATAGTGGCAATAAAATCGCATTTTTTATCTTTTTTATGGATAAAGTCTGAAGGTATTAAAGAGGTAATTTAAAAATGCCGGCTGATCAATCAGAAGCAATCATTCTCCGGACGCAGAGCTACGCTGAGCAGGATAAATTAGTAATTTTTTTTAGCCGGGAAAAAGGACTGGTCAGGGGAATAGCTAAGGGCGCCCGAAAATTCAACAACAGGTTCGGCAGCAGCCTGGAACCATTTTCGGTGGTAAAGATATTTTACTATGAAAAAGAGAAACATGATTTTGTTACTATCAGCAATTGTGACCTGATAGAATCTGCCTTTGAACTTTTACAGGACATTAAGAACTCCTATGCTTTCTCCTACATCGCCGAGCTCACTGAAAAATTTTCTCCTTATGAAGCTAAGGAAGAATTGCTCTATCGTCTTTTACTCACCACGACTCAGGCAGCAAAATCCGGGCAGCCAGTGGGATACCTTCTCAGGTATTTCGAACTCTGGTTTTTAAAGATTAATGGCATCTTGCCTGATTTCAAGAACTGCCAGAAATGCCATAGGAGTATTAAAACTACCTGCTGGCTCGACCCTCAGAAAGAAGGGGTATTTTGCCAGAGTTGTGCCAGCGATAAAAAGATCGAAATCAGCCCGCTGATGCAGGCCGCCATAGACTGGATGAAGAAGCATCCACCAATTGAGCCCCCTAACTTTAACCTGAAACCTGAAGACTGGAAAAATCTGGGGAAAGTTTTCCAGGCCATAATTATTTTTCATCTTGAAGAAAAACCACGAACCCTGACTTATATAGATTTCTAATAAATTTCTGAAAGACAAAAGTTTCTGAAAAAATAGTTTTTTTGTTAAAATTATAGAAGAAGGAGTTATTTATATCTAACTTCAAAATATTTTAAAAAACTAACCACCCGGAATATCTTTCTGACCTTAGTTTTTTTGCCCTATTTTTTTATTTCTATTGATATTAGCTAATTAGTTTCCACCGAACCATCAGCTAACTTCCAGAATGTTTAGCCTCTCTTCTTGCCAATCAAACCACGTAGCTAATAACCTTGCCTTCTGCATCGCAAGTTCTGAACCAGGCCATAACCGGTTTATTTTGGGCATCATAAAATTTGCCGAGCAAAATCATAATGAGGTCAACCAGGACGCCTACTCCAAGGCAGCCAAGAGTTAGAAGCCAGATTACTCCGGTGCCGGTCTTGCCTACATAAAAACGGTGGGCACCAAAAAATCCCAATAACCAGCAAAAAAGCAATGTTACCAATCTTGATTTTTCTGACATATAAACACCCCCTTATTAAAGCTTATCGCTTCTAATATGTTCTGTCCTTATTAAGAAATCACGATTCTTAGTTACTTTCTACTAAGTTACTTTCTACTAATGGCATGAAAATAGCCCAGAGATAAAATAAGGGCACCAGTCCTGTTCCTTCCAGTAATTTCAGGATGAGACTGAATATTTGACAGACCATAATCAAAGCGGGCACTGGCAATGGCCAGCCCCCGGCCAAAGGGAATTTTTATTCCCACTGCACCGCAAAGCCCGAAGTTCAACCGATTTATCTCTTGGCTGACATCAGTGGTTGCATCAAAGGGAACTTGAAGATTAGGATCGACAGGCATAGTTCCACTGGGGTCAAGATAAATTAAGCTTGTTCCACTGGTAACCGTTTTAGCTCTAACTCGATAACCAGCATAGCCCCCGGCATCTACAAATAACTTTAAATTGCCCTGCGTGCTGAGTTCCAGCATCAAAGGAATTTCAAGATAATCAAGAATTGTCTCATTATTAAAATTGGCATATAAGAGAGTTCCGGGAGGTAGCTGAATAGGAACTTGATCAGCCGAGATTGGCTGCAAGCCGTTTCGCTGTCCTCCCTGAGAAGAATAATTAATTTCAGTTCTAAGCGCCAGAGTTGCGGATATAGGGAAATTTATCATGACTCCCAGAAATGGAGCTTTTCTTGAGCTATACCCCTGGCTAAGGGGATTATCTCCACCTTTAATATTGGGCAAACTGAGTCCCCCCTGAACTCCAACCCACATTTCATGGGCAAAAACCAGATCAAATAAGCATAAGGCCATAAAAGTAAAAAGAAAGCTTTTTTTAATCAGGCTCAAGAAATTACCACGGCTGGCACGATTTTTCATCGCAAACCTCCTTTTCTATTAATTCCGCATTTTGTTTATTCTATTATATAATGGAAGTCAATTCAATTTTAAAACTGGCCATTTATAAGAGAAAAAGTAAGAAAATTTTTTTTGTTGGCAATCAAGCTAAATAAGTGCGCTTTCTTTTAAATATTTTTGAATTCTAATTGCAAATAAAAAAGAAAGGGCAGCGTTAACCGCTGCCCCTTTTCCTCAAGCATCTACTTGTTCTAAAGCAGGTGGAAGATGCTCGTCTCCTGTAACAAATTTATTTTCTAACTCTCTAATCTATTTTAACTGGAGGGTAAACGGAAAGCACAGTAAAACCAGCATCCTGTAAGGCTTTATTTATAGCCGCCACATCTTTTTCATAGAAATCATTAACCTTGCTAATAAAATCATTAACCCTAACCTTAACTCTTTCATATTTGACTTGAGCTGGCTGAGTAATAGGCTCATAACCAGCACTGCTAATTTCGCCCACAGCCAACATCACCTGAGACATCAGCCCGGAGGACCTATCAGCCATGCCCTGCTTCGGCGGTGTTGGATTTAAACTTTCAGTAAGTTCTTTTAACTTTTTCTCTACCTCATTAATCTGCTTCATAATTTCCATCAACTTCGGACTTCTTTGAGCTCTGGCCAATTCTCTTACAGTCTGGAGGCCTTTTTGAGTTTGCTGGAGCCGGGTGTTTATAGTCTGAATAGCGCGAGATAACTTCTGGGCTTCCTTGGCCTTTTCATAATTAGCCTTCACTACTTCGAGGTCAACCTTAAGACGTGGGTCAAATTTTACTTCAAAGGTCTGGCTGATTTCCTGATCTTCATATTTTATTTTTACCGTATAGGTTCCGGGAGGCACATTAATTCCTCCCCTGCCAGCAAAAAAGCCCATAGCCGCCGCTTGCTGCCTCGCTTCGGCTCCTCCCGGTTCATCAGTAGAAGGAGCAGGTTCCACCTCGCGGAAATCCCAGTATACACGGTTTATTCCTTTTTCTTCGGGAGCACTTATCTGCCTTACTACCCGGCCCTGAGCATCTTGTATGGTGACCGAGACCCGGCCACGTCCAGACATCATCTGTCTCATCATAGCCATATCCATGCCGGCCCGCTGGGCAAATTGAGCCATTCTTTCCTGCATCTGAGTCATTTCTGGAGAAGGCATCTCCTCTGATTTTTTCTCAGAAGGAATAAGATAATAGGTAAAGCAGGCACCAAGGGGTTTGTTTTGGCCGGCAAATTCTCCATCTCCGGGACTCATATAAGCACTGGTTCTACCGGTAATGAATTCAAAAGCATTATTGACCTTAAATAGATAAAGCTTTTTCTTAAGGATTTCTTCACTAAGCTCACGCAGTGGAGAAATATCATCTATGATATAAACAGCCCGCCCATGAGTGGCCACGATTAAATCGTTCTCACGGGGATGAACAGCTAAATCATAGACCGGACAGGTAGGAAAACCACTGGTCCATTTAAACCAGCTCTGCCCACCGTTTAAACTTACATATAGTCCGAGCTCTGTCCCTAAATAGAGTAATTCTTTTTTCACCGGATCTTCTTCGATGGCCCGGCAATATCCATCAATTTCAGGAGTTACCAGGCTCTTCCAGGTTTTACCAAAATCATGGGTTACAAAAAGATAAGGGGTAAGGTTTCCCCTCATATGGTCATCAAAAACTACATAAGCCGTGGCTTCATCAAAATGAGAAGGCTTAATGTGAGGCACTGAGGCTCCAGCAGGGACAAGAGGCTTTTTGCCTGAAGTAAGTACCTTAGAAACCAGCTCCCAGGTTTTACCGCCATCTCGGGTCAGCTGCACATTGCCGTCATCAGTTCCGACCCAGATTACCCCTTTCTCCACTGAACTTGGAGCAATGCTCAAAATGGTGCAATAATTCTCTGCTCCGCTGACATCCAGAGTAAGTCCACCACTTTCACTTTGTTTTTCTTTTTCCGGGTCATTGGTGGTTAGATCAGGTGAAATTATCTCCCAGGTCCGACCCTTATCCCGACTACGATGGACAAACTGACTGCCTAAATAAATAGTTGAAGGATCGAACGGGTCAACTGCAAATCCAGCATTCCAGTTATAACGGTCTTTGACCTCAGATTCAGTAGGAACAGCAGCTCTGGTAATTCCCAGGCCGAGGTCGAAATAAAACAGATTTCCGCCCTGTGACATTCCATACCCACATCCTGGTTTTTCCGGATCAGGAGCGGCATCAAAGCCATCTCCTCCACCAATTGTTCTCCAGAAATAAAAAGGAATAGTTCTTTCAGTCAAAACATAAGCCGGGCCAATCCAGGTCCCATTATCCTGCAACCCACCGTAGATGTTATAAGGAATCAACATATCATAATTCAGGTGATAATATTGACCGAGTGGCAGATTTTCTACAAATCGCCAGGTCTGTCCGCGATTATGACTGATAACCACGCCACCATCATTACCAGCAATCAGTGTTTCCCCATCGGGGCTTACCCACATAGCATGGAAATCAGAGTGAGCCTGGTTGAAAGCTGTAAGTGGACGAAAAGTCCTTCCGCCATCTTCGCTCATCCGCAGCTGCGTCTGGCAGAGATAGACTATGTTTTCGTTGACCGGATTGACAAACACCCGGCTGTAATAAAAAGGACGGTTATGAATATCAGCTTCGCTGTTAACCAGCGTCCAGGTTTCACCGCCATCAGTAGAACGATAAAAGCCATTTTTTTTAGCCTCAATTAAGGCATAGGCGATATTTGGTTTATTAACAGCAAAGGCCACCCCGCACCGGCCTAATTCTCCTGCCGGCAATCCATTTTTCTCGGTAAGCTTGGTCCAGGTTTCACCGGCATCATGAGTCACATAAATTCCGCTCCCCGGCCCCCCAGAAACAAAAAACCAGGGGTAACGCCTGTATTCCCACATGGTCACAATAATATGGTTGGGATCAGCCGGATCTATGGCCATATCAGCCACGCCGGTTTTTTCATTGACATAGAGTACCTTTTTCCAGGTTTTTCCGCCGTCTATAGTCTTAAAAACACCCCTTTCCTGGCTGTCATTCCAGGCGGCTCCCATAGCTCCTACTAAGACTATATCAGGATTGTCAGGATAAATAATGATATTAGCTATTCTCTCAGTCTTTTCTAAACCCATTAGCTGCCAGCTTCTTCCACCATCAAGCGACCGGTAAACTCCACGCCCAATACTAACAGAATTTCTTGGAGCTGCTTCTCCTGTCCCTACCCAGATAATGTCCGGATTCTTCTTATAGACAGCTATAGAACCAATAGAAGCTACGGGCTCTTTGTCGAAAATTGGTTTCCAGGTTAAGCCATCATCAGTTGATTTCCAGACTCCACCGGCAGCTCCGCCAACATAAATAACTAAAGGATTCGAGGAGACCGCTTCAATAGCTCCAATTCGTCCGCTCATATTGGCCGGTCCAATGCACCTGGCTGCCATACCCTTAAACAAATCGCCGGAGATTTTAACTTGAGCCAGAGAAACAGTCAGGCTAATTGCCAGCAAAAAAACCAGAAAAACTAAAAGCCTTCCAAATTTTTTCCTCATATCGCCTCCTTTCTGTATCATTTTATTTTTGACCTTATTTTATTCATTTTTCTTCCTTTTTTCATCATTTTATAACATCTTACTTTAAAAATTCAGGCTAAACATAGATATTTATAATTCTCCTTAAACCGGTCTAAATAAAAATGGCATTAACAGGTCAAACCTTCATTTTTGTTTTTGACTTTATAAGTAAAAGATAAAATAATTATTATTGAAGGGCTTATTGGTTTCAGTTTAGCCAATAGGAAATGAAATATTTTGTTTTCCTTATTCTCGGCTATTTTCTTGGTTCTCTTTCCCCGGCTTATTTTTTAGGGAAAATTCTGAAAGGGATTGATATCCGTAAGTTCGGTGATGGAAACGCCGGCACCATTAATGTTTATAAAACTCTCGGACTCTGGCCTGCTGTCGTCACGGCTGTTTTTGATCTATCTAAGGGATTACTGGCTATGTATCTGTGCTGGCGGGGCGGGGGTTCAGCCCTTATTATTCATTTAACTGGCCTGGCCGCCATTTTAGGTCATATATTCCCTTTTTACCTCGGCTTCCAAGGCGGGCAGGGAGTAGCGACCGCTACAGCCATTATGATCTATTATTTAACAATTTTTTATCTAAAAGCCTGGCTTCCCTTAAACTCCCTCCCCTTTTTAGCTTTGGCCGTGATAGTTTTTTCCTGGATAGCCAGAAAAGGAGAATTTGTTGGTCTGGTTATCTTACCACTGCTTGGCCTTTTGACTGCGGTTTTTCTGCCGAGGGTTCAATATTTAACTTTTATTCTTAGCCTCATTATTTACATCCTGTTTATTAACATCTTGAACCTGAGTCAGCAGAAGGCTTTTGATTGGAGTGCATTCCCAGAAAAAGACATAATTGGCTGGAGAGTTTACCTGCGTCCCCTGGCTTTCCTTCTTGTAATTTTTTATATTTTCACTGACCGTAATAAAGCTCTTACGGCCATCGGAGCAGTGGCTTTATTTTTTCTTTTACTGGACCTCACGCGCCTTATATCAGCCCGGGTAAATATTTTCTTTTTCAGGAAAATAAAAGGAATTTATAAAAGTAAAGAACATAGAAAATTCTCTTCCATAACCATTTTTCTTCTGTCCCTCTTTTTAACTATTTTAATTTTCGAAAAGAAAATAGCCATTTTTTCTGCATCCTTTCTTACCTTCGGTGATTTTTTCAGCAAATTTTTTGGTTTGAGATTTGGCCGGCATAAATTATTCAGCAAGACTCTGGAAGGAAGTCTGGCTCATTTTACCACCTGTCTGCTGGCTGGTTTTATCCTCAATCATTACTTTCCTCTTCCATTTTATGTATACCTGGCGGGGGCAGCCGCGGCTACCATCTTCGAGCTTCTGCCACTGGGCATAGATGATAACTTCAGCATAAGTTTATTGAGTGCCTCAGTTATGACGTTATATAAAGTTTTTTAATCATTTAGCCACCAGCTTTTTTCACCCAAAAATGAGTCAATAAGAACTTCTAAGCCCAGATCAAAGATCAATTGGACCAGACAGAAGCTAACAGGTTATTTTATTTTTTAGATCCAGGCTTGTTTCCAGTTCACCTGTTGACAAAAATTTAAAAATAATAAGATTTGTAAGGCTCCTGATTTTTGTTAAGATAATAAAAAAAGGAGCTCAAAGGAATGAACTATGACTAAAAATACAAAAAATAACAATTCCCTAATTTCATTTGGTTTTTTGAGCTTTCTCCAGAAAGCCAAAAAAGTCTCCAATTTTACTTTCCCTGTTTTTTTAATCTGGCTAATCCTTCAACCGACTTCGCTTTTTCTTATTTCTGCCCATTCTCTCGAAGCTCAAAACAGCTTTCCCTGCCGGGTGGCCTCAACGCCCTGGGATCCAGATTCAGGGTTGGGCAATTATCGGGCGGTAGTCAGAGTCAGACAAAAGTCAGACGCTGTGTTTCTCCATCTCCCCTGGAGGAGACCCGACCACAATCCTGAAGAAAAGAAAATTCTGGTGGTAGAGGCAAAAAGCGGCCAGGTCATAAACAATGTTTTTCCCATAGCCGTAAACAACAGTTATGGAGACTTTGTTTTCCAGGCTCTTCAGGCGCCAGCCGAGTATTATATTTATTACCTGCCTTATAAAATTGAAGGCCGCAATTACCCTAAAGTAACTTACCTCCCAGCCGAGTATCAGGCTGAACCCAGCTGGCTGCTTCGCAATGGCTTAAGGCCAGATCTTCTTTTAAGCTTCAAACCTACAGCCCTTCCGCAAGCTGAATTTATCACCTTTGAAGTCGTAAATGAATTTAGCAGTTTCTACCCCATGGAAATTATTGCTACAGCGGAAGAAACTAAAAAAATTATAGACCTCAATTCCAATGAACCTTTCCTGGTATTTCCTGAAGATAGAGAGCATCCCATCAGGATGTTTGATTTTCTCCCTTATCGCTGGGTGGAAAAAGGCCCGCAGACAATTTTTGAAGGGAAAGCCGGGCGAGGAGAATACTTTGTCTTCCAGCTGGGACTTTTCAGTCCCAAGGCGAAATTGGAAAAGGTGAAGGTCAAGTTTTCCGACCTGGTGAATAACTCTTCCGGCCAGGTGATCAAAGCATCTGAAGCTACCTGCTTTAATCTTGGAGGTATTGGCTGGGACGGTCGGCCATTTAACAAAGACGTGGACGTACAGTTAGGAAAGGTCCAGCCGCTGTGGTGTGGGATTCAAATTCCAGCAGAAATATCTCCTGGCTGTTTTGAAGGTTCAATTGAAGTTGGAGCTAAAGACCTGCCACCCAAAATAATTAGCCTAAAAATAAATGTGGAGGAAAAAATCATACCTGAAGCTGGCGATTCCGAGCTCTGGCGTCAATCGCGACTGCGATGGTTAAATTCACTTCTGGCAGTAGATGATGAAGTAGTCCGGCCGTTTATTCCGCTTGAAGTCAAAGGACGGACTATCAAATGCTTAGGGCGTAGTCTCAGCCTCCAGGAAAACGGCCTTCCCGAAAAAATTCAGAGCTTTTTTAATCCTGAAGTAACAGCCTTATCAGAAAGGCCAATAGAGCTTCTGGCCCAACCCTTTGAACTGTCCATCAGGAACTTTTCCGGTCTGTCTCAAACTTGGAAGACCAAATCTTTTACCTTCACCAAAAAAACACCAGGCACTGTCTGCTGGCAGGCTCTCAGCGAAATTCCTTCATTGAAGCTAAAAATTGAAGTCGACGGTCGGATGGAATTTGACGGGTATGTGGAATTTAAAATCAAAGTTGAAGCTTTTAATGAAACTGAGGTGGATGACATCCGGCTCACTCTCCCTTTTAAAGAAGAAGTTGCCCAGTATATGATGGGGTTGGGATATAAAGGCGGGAAACGCCCGTCTTCCTTTTCCTGGACCTGGGACCAGAGCAAAAACCAGGATGCCCTGTGGATAGGCACTGTTCAGGCGGGACTTCAGTGCCAGTGGCGAGCAGAAAATTATTCCCGTCCACTCAATACCAACTTCTATCAGCTTAAGCCACTAAACCTGCCACCTTCCTGGTGGAACGAAGGAAAAGGATGGGTATCAGTCAGAGAAATACCTGTAAAAAGCAAAAAGGAAAAGATGGTCGTCCTTACAGCAGCCAGTGGTAGCAGAAAAATTAAAAAAGGTGAAATTCTTAATTTTGATTTCAACCTTCTCCTGACACCATTTAAGACCATAAATCCAGCCAGACACTTTTCCGAACGCTATTATCACGGCTTTAAACCTGTGGAGGAAATTGCCGCTACCGGAGCAAATGTTGTTAATATCCACCATGCCACTGATATCAATCCTTTTATCAACTATCCTTTCCTGAGAGCTGAACAGATGAAAGCTTACATTGATGAAGCCCACCGAAAAGGAATAAAAGTTAAAATCTACTATACTGTTCGAGAGCTCTCTAACCGGGCAGCCGAGCTTTTCGCCTTAGAAAGTCTAAATAATGAGATTTTCACTGATGGCTCGGGCGGCGGCTATTCCTGGCTTCAGGAACATTTTCATTCCGGTTATATCCCCGGCTGGTTTGTGCCCGAGCTAAAGGATGCGGCCATCATCAACAGCGGTATGTCCCGCTGGCTCAACTATTATATAGAAGGATTGGCCTGGCTCTGTCAGCATGTTGGGATTGACGGAATCTATATAGATGACTTGGCCTTCGACCGGGTAACTATGAAAAGGGTGAGGAAAGTCCTGGAAAAATATCGTCCGGGTTCGCTTATTGACCTCCATTCAGCCAATCAATATAATCCTCGCGATGGTTTTGCCTCCAGCGCCAACCTTTATATGGAGCATTTCCCCTATATTGACCGCCTTTGGTTTGGTGAATATTTTGATTACAATAGCCCGCCTGATTACTGGCTGATTGAAATCTCCGGCATTCCCTTCGGCCTGATGGGCGAAATGCTGGAAAAAGGAGGTAATCCCTGGCGAGGAATGGTTTTCGGAATGACCACCCGACTGCCCTGGAGCGGCGACCCCAGACCTTTATGGAGACTCTGGGATCAATTTGGTATAACTGAGGCGGAAATGATTGGTTACTGGTCCCCAAATTGTCCGATAAAAACTTGCCATCCTCAAATACTGGCTACAGTATACAAAAAAAAGAAAGAAGCTCTGGTGGCCATAGCCAGCTGGGCAGAAAAACAAGAAAACTGTCCATTAGCAATAGATTGGAAAAAGCTGGGTCTCGACCCCAAACGGGTAACTATCACTGCTCCTGCTATTGAAAATTTCCAGCCAGCTCGCACTTTCAAACCTGATGAACCCGTCCCCATAGAACCAGGCAGGGGGTGGCTGCTTATAATAAGATAAAGATGATAATTGGAATAATTTGGTCAGAAAAAATTTGTTGACATCTTTATTAAAAGAAAAATAATCTATAATTGATGTATTACATAAAATATTTTAAGGAGGGACCCTTGAGCAAAAAGCTTTTTAAGCTTTTGTTGGTTTTTCTTATTTTCATCTTCGCTTTTGGTTTAATGTCGGCTGAAAAAACAACTCCAAAGGCTATTCAAAAAAAGATAGAAAATACCGACCCGGTTTTACGGCTAAAATGGTATGACCAGCATATGGCTATGAAGGCTTCGACTCCCTACAAAAATTTTCAATGGCGCTTTATTGGCGGATGGCTGGAATCAATCGGCGGGCGTTGCACTGATGTTGAAGGCCTAAAAGGAAATAAAAAAGTCATCTACGTGGCTTCAGCCTCAGGCGGAGTCTGGAAAACAGAAAATGCTGGCGTTACCTGGCAACCTCTGACTGATGATTTGCCATCTCTGTCCATTGGCGATATTGCCGTTTCCGAATCCAACCCTAATATTATTTATGTCGGAACTGGTGAAGCCAATATATTCCGGGCTTCTATTGCTGGCACTGGCGTTTACAAATCAACCGACGGCGGCAAAACCTGGCAGCACTGCGGATTGACTGATACCAACACCATTGCCAGAATCAGAATCCATCCCAAAAACCCTGACATAGCCTACGTGGCCGCTTCAGGACATGAGTGGACCTACAATGCAGAGCGCGGCGTCTATAAAACAACTGATGGAGGAAAAACCTGGCAGAAAATTCTTTACGTGGACGAAAAAACAGGTTGTATTGATCTGGTTATGGACCCAACCAATCCCGACATCTTGATCGCTTCAATGTGGAATAGAATCAGACAGCGCTGGAGTGACCCGGTTCCAGAAGATGGGGACTATCTATATAAAACGACCGATGGAGGCAAAACCTGGAAAAAGCTTACTAAGGGACTCCCGGATACCAAATATACTGGACGTATCGGCCTTGACCTCTGTGCCAGCCAACCAAACGTGGTTTATGCTTATGTGGATAACCATACTCCAATCAGACAACCTCAACCGGGAGAACGAGATTCTTATGGCCGTCTGCGGACTTACCCCGATATTGTTGGAGCCGAAGTTTATCGTTCTGATGACCAGGGAGAAACCTGGGTTAAAGTCAGTCCTACCGACAAGTTATTTGAACGTTTTGGCGGTACTTATGGCTGGGTCTTTGGTCAGATAAGAGTCGACCCCAGTAATGAAAATACAGTTTATTTAATGGGGCTTGGCCTTTATAAATCAACTGATGGTGGCCGAAGCTGGAAGCAATTGATGTGGGAAAACCTGCATGGAGATCATCACGGCCTGTGGATCGACCCAACTGACCCAGATTATCTGCTGAACGTGAATGACGGCGGTTGCAATGCTTCTTATGATGGAGGACAGACCTGGCGAGATTTCCATCGTGGCATTCCAACCACTCAATTTTACAATATTGAACTGGATATGCAGAAACCTTTTGACGTCTACGGTTCGGTGCAGGACTCAGGAACTCATCGGGGCATCGGAGTAGCCCCATTGAGTACCAGCCAGCCAACCGGCCAGCGACGCTACCGCCAGCCCAATGTCCGCTGGGAGCCCGCGCCAGGCGGTGAAGGCACGATTATTGCTGTGGACCCATCTGATCCTAACACAATTTATTCATCTTCTTACTACGGGAGACTTATGCGCTCGGAATATAAAAATGGTGTCTGGGAGAGCAAGGACATTTATCCTAAGCCAGGGCCGGGCGAACCCGAATACCGCGGTCAGTGGTTAGCCCCCACTATAATCTCTCCGCACAATCCTTACATTATATATCATGGGTTTCAGTTCGTTTTCCGTTCCCTGAATCGAGGCGAAAGCTGGGAAAAAATCAGTCCTGATCTCACTGCCTTTGATCCTGCCAAGCAGGGCAGGCTGCCTTATGCCATTCCCTATGCTACTCTGACAGCCATAGCTGAATCGCCGTTAAAGTTTGGCCTGATTTATGCGGGGAGCGATGATGGCCGGGTGCACGTAACCAGGGATGGAGGTGTTACCTGGGCAGAAATTACTTCAGGTTTACCTTACAACAAACATATCTGGTGCATAGAACCTTCAAAATTTGACCAGGGAACTGTCTACATCGCCCTGATTGGCCGCCATGATGATGACTTTGCTCCTTATGTTTTTAAATCCACTGATTTTGGGAAAACCTGGAAGAACATCAGCAGCAATTTGCCCGGTGGCCCGACCAATGTCATCCGGGAAGATCCGAAGAAGAAAGGTCTCCTTTACGTGGGAACCGATTACGGCGTCTATGTGAGCACCGATGACGGCCAAAGCTGGAACTACTTAGGAAATGGACTGCCCAATGTTCCTGTCTGGGATTTAAAAATTCATCCTCGTGATAATATGATGGTCATCGCCACTTATGGACGTGGAGTTTGGGTAATTGACGATCTTTCGCCTCTGCAGAAGTGATTGGAGAAGTAATTACCACAGTTAGATTCAACACCAACGAATTTAAGACTGACTGCCTTTGGCTGAATAATTAATAAGGAGTTAAGGGCATGAACACTGATAAAATTAAAAAATTTTTTCTAAAAATAACACCCCTGATTTTTGTATTACTCCTCAGCCTTAATTCTTTAGCTCAGGAAATTATAAAGTTTGATGATTATTTTCTGGATAAGGCAATGAGAATTAATCTGTATATGGTAGGCGAAGCCAAAGAAGAACAGATCATAATCAACAGCATCTATCAGGAAAACTTGTGGCCGGAAAGCAAAACCAATCTGACCAATCCTTTTAATTATGGGCACTATTTTATTAAAGTCTATGAAGTCCCCAGCAATAAGCTGATCTATGCCAAGGGTTTCGATTGTCAATTTGGCGAATACAAGACAACAACCCCGGCCTTAAACGGAGTGAAAAAAGTTTTTCAGCGCGCCATCCGCATCCCCTGGCCCAGAAGAAAGATCAATTTAGTAATTGAAGCAAGGGATAAAAAAAATATCCTTCATCCAATAACAGTGGAAACTATAGACCCGGACGATTATCACCTGATTAAAGAAAACAGCCAGTCACCGGACTACATATTTGAAGTGCTGAAAAGCGGCAACCCGAATGAAAAGGTAGATCTGGTATTTCTGGCTGAAGGATATACAGCCGAAGATAGGGATAAGTTTGTTGGCGATGTTAAGAGATTTACTGGCTATCTTTTTGAAACGGAACCTTACAAAAGCCACCAGGAAAAATTCAACATTTATGGTGTTTTTCGGGCTTCGGCTGAAAGAGGCATGGATGAGCCCAGACAGAAAATCTATAAAAATACCGTACTTAAGGCTTCCTTCAACGCTTTTGACCTTGACCGCTATATGCTGACAGAAGAGGGCTTTTTGCTCCGAGAAATGGCTGCCGAGGTTCCCTATGATTCCATTGTTATCCTGGTTAACAGCAAAAGATATGGCGGCGGAGGTATTTACAATGATTACTGCATAACCACTGTGGATAACCAGGCAAGTAAGGCAGTTTTCCTGCATGAGTTCGGACATTCTTTTGCCGGTCTGGCTGATGAATACTATACTTCAGATGTTGCCTATAATGAATTTTACCCACGCGGAGTCGAGCCGCTTGAGCCCAATATCACCGCCCTTCTTGACCCGGAAAATCTCAAATGGAAGGACCTGGTCTCCCCTGGCGTTAAAATTCCTACTGAGTATGGTAAAGAAGAGCTGGAAAAACTCCAGACCGAGAGAAGGACTAATCTTCAGGAAATGGCCAAGGCTGTGGAAGAAGCTAAAAAGAACAATCTGAAAGAAGCAGAAATCAAGAAACTGCAGAAAAAATACCAGGATAAAGACAAGGCCATTCAGGCCAGAATTCAAGAGGTCCGCAATCGGTATAAAGATCTGGAAGACAAAGTTGGAGCTTTTGAAGGGGCCGGTTATTCAGCTAAGGGACTCTACCGGCCAATGATTTACTGCCTGATGAGTTCCAGTCAAAAGATAGAATTCTGTAAGGTCTGTCAGCGAGCCATTCAGCAGATGATTGATTACTACAGTCGGTAAGCCCTCTGTTCGGGCAAGCAATTAAACAGCTTATTAAAAGGAGTAACCATTGATGAAGCCCAAGAGTATGGTCACCTTTATTCTGGGAACATTTTTGCTGCTTATGGGACTGTGGGTGGTCATAGCCTACAGTAGCTTCGGAGGTCTGGTCCCTTTGCTTATCGGGGGAAGCCTGGTTTACCTGAGCTGGGGCAGGAGCCGAACCGCTACCCTGGTTTTTGGCCACGCTATTATCGTAGCGGGCTGTTTTCTGGTCACCTGGGGGATTTATCTTCTGCCCTATTCCCAACCGACGATGGCCCAAGTCCTGGGCCGGCCCCTTTTCTGGGGCTTTATTTCTATTTTTGGGGGAATCTGTGCCAATTATCATGGCTTCTGTGCCTGCGTTAGAAAAAAAATTTAGTTTTATGGAGTTAAAAAACTAATCGTCGGAAGTTATCTGAACTATTTTTAGGTTATCCAGGTAAAGAAAAAACTAAAACGTCCGGAAAACAAAAGAAGCCATCCTCACCATTTTTTGCCACCCTGCCCAACGCTCTTTTTTTCTGCGGAAAAAATAAAAAACACTTGACAAATTATTAAAATGAGTATAAATTTATACTGGTTATAAAGTTAAATTGAGTTCAAAATGAGAGCTGAAATGGAAATTAAAGAGAGAGCGAAAAAGCGCTGGACACTTGATGACATTAGGACCTATTTTGCCCAGCACAACATCAGAATTTCAGTTTATCGCCTGAAGATATTCGAATACCTCATAAATGAACGAACCCATCCAACAGCAGAAGAAATCTTCCAGCACCTGAAAAAAGAACTACCGGCGATCTCTCCCGGCACTGTTTATAATACCCTGAGGCATTTTCTGGAGAAAAAAATCGTTCAGCAAGTCAACGTGGAAAAAAACGAAGCCCGCTACGATGCCACCCTGTCCTGGCATGGACACTTCAAATGCCTGGGCTGCGGAAAAGTTTTTGACGTCCACGTGGAAAACCTGAAATTAAGCGGGCTGGATGGTTTTGAAATATATGAAAAACACCTTGATCTTAAGGGACTCTGTCCTTCCTGTTTAAAAAGCAAAAAATTTTAAGGAGGGTATAAATGGCTAAAAAGTATGGTATCTACAAGTGTCTGAAGTGCGGGAATATTGTGGAAGTCCTGCACGAGGGCATGGGCAAGCTGGTTTGCTGCGGCGAGGAAATGGTTTTTATGGAAGCCAAAACCGCGGACACCAGCCTGGAAAAGCACGTTCCCTACATAGAGAAGGTTAGCGGCGGTTACCTGGTGAAGGTTGGACAGAATGTAGCTCATCCCATGGAAGAAAAGCATTACATTGAATGGATTGAGCTTATTGCTGACGGAAAAGTCTACCGACAGGAATTAAAGCCGGGAGATAAGCCGGAAGCTTTCTTCCCCGTAGAAGCTCAGCATGTCTGGGCCCGCGAGTTCTGCAACATTCACCTTCTCTGGGAAAACAAAAAATAAATAAAACATATAAGAACTTATAAGCCAGTATCTTTTGGCTAATGAAGATTTTAGCCTGAGGTTTCTCAGACTAATAAATAAAAATTTAAAAAGGAGGAGTAAAATGGAAAACAACGAATTAAAAGGATTCCCCCTTATCGGGGATAAACTGCCAGAAATGGCCGTTCAAACTACCCAGGGAATTAAAAAGCTACCAAAGGACTATGCTGGTAAATGGTTAGTACTTTTCAGCCATCCGGCTGATTTTACTCCAGTGTGCACCACCGAATTTGTTTCTTTTGCCAAAAATTATGACAAATTCCAGAAGCTCAACGCCGAGCTGCTTGGCCTGTCCATTGACCAGGTCTTCAGCCACATCAAGTGGATCGAATGGATAGAAAACGAGCTCAAGGTAGAAATCCCCTTCCCCATCATTGCTGATGACCAGGGAAAAATTGCCAGCAGGCTTGGGATGCTCCATCCCGGTGGCGGCACCAAGACCGTCAGGGCTGTTTTTATCATTGATCCGGAGAGTACTATTAGGCTCATTCTCTTTTATCCGGCTGAAATTGGACGCAATATGTCAGAAATTTTGCGTATTCTGGAAGCTTTCCAGGTAGCAGATAAGAATAACGTGGCCATGCCAGCTAACTGGCCCAATAACGAGCTGATTAAGGACCAGGTTATTGTCCCACCTCCAACAGATATTAAAGGAGCCAGTGAACGGAAGAAACAAGCCGGTTGCTTCGACTGGTGGTTCTGCCATAAAAAGGTGTGATTAAAGGCAAAAGCTAAAAAGTATTCTGGGGCTGGCTCAGCCAGCCCCATTTTTTTAAGATAGATAATACAATTCCAGTTTTTAATTATCCGTTTTTACCCAATTCAAATAACTTTATAATTACTCGTCTCCTCAGAAAAAAAATTAGAAGAACTCCAAGTTTTTAATTTTTCTCCATTTAAATGGCTTTAAATCTATTTAAAATCAGTTCTACAATTTTTTGAAAATTAAAATTAAAGCTACAATCTCCAGGTTTCAGGCGAAAAAGTAATGCGGACCATAGCTGATTATCGTCAGCTTAATGATGCTCTTTTTCATGCCGGGCTTAACTCTGGTAGCCAATACGAATATGAAGACACCCCTAACCGTCTCCATTTTTACCTAGTTGATGTTCACCGAAATAAAGATGGAATCCTTTCCTACACGCTGGCGGTTCGTTCACTTGATGGTTCAGGGCCGCAAAAAAGAGCAGTTAGGCTTGAAACTGAAGCAACTAATGTCAGAGCAAAAAAAGGTGCAGTTATCCCCCTTAGCTTTAAAATTAAAAACTCAGGTCAATCAGTTGAGGTTAATTCATCTTTTCATCCTTCAGATTTTTCCAGGCATCTTAATTACGACCTTTACCGACTGGAAGCTTCTATCAAAGGCCGGGGTTGGAAAGTCTTTTTGCCTAATGCCCTTTCCGCTGTGGAATTTGGTCAGGAAAAAGAAATAATAATTTATGTCCTGCCCTCTGCCGGTTGTTCTCAAAAAGCCTCTCTTAGCCTCAAGGCTTCTTCCGAGAGCCAACCCGAGAAAAAAGCCGAAGTTACTGTAAATCTCAGCCTGTAAATTGAAGGTCATCACGGTTAACAACCAAAGCCGAAAAAAAAATAGAAATTCAAAGCAGTAAATGCCTGCAGATCTTTTACATCAATTTTTGACAGGGACCAGTCTATAAACTATACTTATTTGACTAATAATCTTAGAGCCAGGCCCGATGATCAGAACTTAATAAAAACATCATCATAGTAAAAAAATTAAAGAGAAGAAAACTGGGGTTGCCTGATTTAGCTGATTCATAATTCAGGCGTACTCCAAAGATAAAAAACTTAAATGAGCAAAATTAATAAAAGTAAGTTAACCCGGGTATTCTTAACTGGCTTTGGCTTTTTACTCCTGGGAATTATTATTTACCGAGTTGGCCCAAAAGTTGTCTGGAGAGATATTAGCCGGGTGGGCAATTATTTCTTTTTAATCTGCTTTATTGCCTTAAGCTGGATGTTTCTTCAAGCTATTGCCTGGTCAATAATCCAGAGTGCTTTTCAAAAGGTACCATTTTTGACCCTGTTTGAGGGGAAAATAATGGCGGATGGAATGAGTACTTTGCTTCCCGTAGCCGCGAATATGGGTGGGGAAGCAGCACGAGCTATTATTATTAAGAAACATTCTCCCCTTTACGAAGGCATACCAGGGGTAGTTTTTGATAAAACTGTAGAATATCTGGCCTCTTTAATTTACCTTACCGCCGGGCTTTTCCTTTCTCTTATCTACCTGAAAATACCAGAAAAATTAAAAATTTCCTCCCTTATAGCTCTGAGCAGCATAACAATTCTCCTCTCATTAATGGTTATTTTACAACTTAAAGGTATCTATCGAATTCTAAATAAACTCGCCAGTATCCTTCCCTGGGGACGGCGCTGGATTATAGAAAAAGAGGAAACCCTGCGGCAGTTTGATGAAAATATGCGGCTTCTCTTCCATCATTCCAAATTAGGCTTAATTCTGGCCTGTTTTCTGCACTTTGTATCCCGCTGTCTTGGAGCACTGGAAATTTATGTAATAATAAGGGCGATGGGCTGGCCAGCTAATATTGTCAAAGTTATATTTATCTCGGTCTTCACAGTAATTATCAATACTGCTTTTTTCATCATCCCCGGACAGTGGGGAGCAGCCGAAGGAGGCAGCCTGCTGGCAGCAGCTACGGT
>Ga0078972_1002115_pt1 | contig 68190 bp, 65 predicted proteins | sample YelNatPaOPGAMG01_FD_67568 | JGI IMG/M metagenome (GOLD analysis project Ga0078972, IMG submission 67568) | Hot spring thermophilic microbial communities from Obsidian Pool, Yellowstone National Park, USA - OP-RAMG-01 (SPADES assembly) (version 2) | ecosystem: Environmental > Aquatic > Thermal...
GCGATATGCCTCTTATTAAAAAAGAAGTTTTGGAATATATGAAAGCAACTCTTAATGAGCAATCTTTTTCCTATATTCCAAAACTTGAAAATGGTTTTATAGAGCCCATGTTTGCTTTTTATAGCAGGAAGCTACTTCCTATAGTTGAAAGAAACATAAAAGCAAATGACTTGAAATTACGAAGTCTTATTATAGATAAAGTCCAGTATCTTGAGGTATATAAGATTAAGGATATCGACCCAGAACTGCTTTCATTTCTTAATATTAATACCAAAAGCGACTTTGATAGAATATACAGTATAATAAAGAGTGAAAATATTGAGGATTTTGCGATTTGAAAATGGCAAAATTAGCCCATTTGATGATGTACTTGTTGAGGAGAAAATCCTTAATGTTTATGTAAACGGAGAACACATTCAATCGCTTTTCTACTCAAATGGAAATGAATATTTTCTTGGATTGGGTGTGTTATTAAACACTTCCTTAATCAAGTCTATAAAAGAAGTAAGAGGTTTCTCACACAAAGAAAATGAATTTTCAACAAACTACTATTTTGAAATTGAGAATGTAAAAGATTCTGAAAATTCGGAATGTGAAAAAATCAATACTGTTTCTCAAGGTGAACTTTTTTCCTTAATGAAAGAAACATTATCTTACTCTGAAACTTTTGCAAAAACAGGAGGGACTCATATTGTTTCTGTTGGAGATATAAATGGTATACTTGCTCACTATGAAGACATTTCAAGGCTATCTTCAATGTTAAAGTGCGCAGGTTACATAGTGGACCAAGGGATAAAAAGAGAAACGATAGTTTTTACATCAGGAAGGATTAATTATACTCTCGTTGAAGTTGCAAATAAGATGAATTCAAAAATTATTGTTTCACAATCTGCAGTTTCGACCCTTGCAGTAAAGTTGGGAGAAGATTTAGGAATAACTCTTGTAGGTTTCATGAGAGGAAACCGTTTTAATATCTATACACATCCCGAAAGAATCACTTACTAAAATAAAAACAAAAATCCTGTATAATATTGATTGATGGAAATACATCATATACCTGTTTTATTGTATGAGACAATTGAATTATTAAATTTGAAAGAAGACTCAATTGTTGTAGACGCAACCCTTGGAGAAGGTGGGCATGCTGTTGAGATTCTGAAAAGAATTCCAAAAGGGCTTCTTATAGGCATTGATATGGATTATGAAACAATCGAAAGAGCCCGCAAAAGACTGCTTGAGGTAGGAGATAACTTCATAATAGTTCCTCACAATTTTAAGGAAATTGCAACTCTTATTCTTCCATACGCTAAAAATGTAACACACATTCTTGCCGATTTAGGTGTTTCTACTCTTCAACTTGAAGATGAGTCAAGGGGTTTCTCATTTATGTGCGAAGGTCCCCTTGATATGAGAATGTGCAGACCGTGTACAAGATATACTGCTTATGATATCGTTAATAATTTTTCAGAGGATGAGTTAAGAGACATTATTTTATACTATGGTGAAGACCCGTTCGCTTCCAGGATTGCAAAAAGGATTGTTGAAGAAAGAAAAAAACATCCGATTGAGACAACGACACAACTTGCAGAAATTGTAAAAAGTGTTTATCCCAAAGGGTACTACAAGATTCATCCAGCAACAAGGACATTTCAGGCGCTCAGGATTTACATAAATAGAGAAATGGACAACCTGAAAGGCTTTCTGGAGAATGCACCGAAGTTATTGCTTCCAGAGGGAAGAATTGCAGTTATTACCTATCACTCACTTGAAGATAGATTGGTAAAACTTTCATTTAAAAACAATCCGACTCTTAAGTTGGTTAATAAGCATGTAATAAAGCCCTCAGAAGAGGAAGTTTCAAAGAACAGACGTGCACGAAGTGCTAAATTACGGGTGGCAGAGAAGACTCTATGAAAGGGAAAATGCTTATTGTTTTGATAATTGTGCTCCTCTTAGCCTATATTTTGATATTTTATTCCACCTTACATCTTAAATCACATATTACTGAACTTGATAATCAAATCGAAAATCTAAGGAGAGAAAACAGGGAGTTGGAACAAACATATTTAACTTTAACTCGACCTGAACGGATTGAGGCAATTGCAAAGAAAAAACTCCACCTTGTGGAGGCGAAGGACTTCTATGTGGTTGAACTCAAGTATAAGTAGAGAGGAAGTTTTCAAAAAAAGACTTACAGTAGTTTTTTGGCTCTGCATATTTATTTTTGTTATTTTTGCTATAAGGGTAATTGAGATTTCGGTTTTTGAGAGAGGGAGATTACTTTCGGAACTTGCCCCACAGGTTGTTCCCTCTTATGATATTCTTCGTGCAGAACGGGGGGAAATCTTTGATAGAAATGGAATTAAACTGGCAACCTCTATGCTTACATATGAATTGGATGTAAATCCGAAGGTTATACCAAGAGAAAAACTTTCGCAACTTGTAAAAGTGCTTACGCAGTCGAAAGTTATAAAAGAGCAAGATGCAGGTGCTATTTCAAATGCGGATTCGTATGTCCTCGTTTCAACAGAAGTTCCACAATCGGTAAAAAGCATAATTGATGGATTGAACTTGTCAGATGGAGTTGTCTTTGTGAAAACATATAAAAGAGTCTATCCGTATAGAGAAATTCTTGCTCCGCTTATAGGAATTGTCGGAGTTGATGGTAATGGCCTGTCTGGAGTGGAACTCTCTTTGAATGATTATCTAAAAGGGAGAAACGGGAGGGCTTTCAGGAGTTTTAATTTTTCTGAACCTGAATTTTTGGGACATCCTACTTACATTCTTAAACCCGAAAACGGAAATTCGGTGTATCTTACAATTGATATTCAAATTCAGTCAAAAGTGTATGAACTTGTAAAAAAGTATGTGAAGGAATTTGATGCAAAAAGTGGATTTGCAATTGTGACTGATCCGAACACAAATGAGATCCTTGCAATGGTTTCTTATCCTTCTTTTGATCCAGAGCATTTTACTACGCTCTGTCAAAATTTACCTACAACATTCAATTATGAACCAGGCTCCGTTTTGAAGCCATTGATTGCACTTGCTGCTCTTGACGAAGGAGCACTTAAGGTTGATGAAGACTTCTATTGTTCTGGTTCAATAAAGGTAAAGGACAGGATTATTTACTGCTGGAAAAAACATGGGAAAGAGCATGGTCTTACTGATATACTTGTTAATTCCTGTGATGTTGCCTTTGCCCAAATTGGCCTTAAACTTGGCAAGGAGGCACTTCTTAAGTATTTAAAACTCTTTGGTTTAGGCGAAAGGACGCAGTGCGAATTGTTGGGAGAAGAAAAAGGGATTTTACCTGATTTAAAAGATGTTGGAGATGTGGAAGTTGCAAATATGGCATTTGGACAGGGTATTGCTGTCACTCAGATTCAACTTGTCTCTGCGCTTAATAGCATTGTAAATGGCGGGCGTCTCTTCACTCCACATATCATTAAAAGGATAGTAGGCAAAGATAATAATACGATCTATGAAAGTAGGACAAATTTGAGAAGGGTTATAGGAACAGAGGAAAATATAAAATACATAAAGGATGCTTTAGTTGAGGTGGTAGAGAAGGGTGCACCAAAGGCAAAGATTGAAGGTTATAGGATTATGGGAAAGACGGGGACCGCTCAAAAGCCACAGCCAACTGGGGGATATTCACATTCTAAACTTATATACAGTTTTTTTGGTGCCATTCCCTATCCAGAACCCCAGGTTTCAGTGATTGTTTCTATAAACGAAACAAAAGTCCCTCAATATTCCACAACTGTTGCAGCCCCACTATTTAGTGAAATAGGGACTTTTCTTGTAAAATACCTGAGGATAGGAAAATGAAAGGGTACGAAATAAAGGAAGCATTTAAAGACCTTGAAGTGTCCGGGAACCTTGAAGCGGAGGTAAAGGAAATTAAATACGATTCAAGGAAGGTTGGAAAAGGAGACATTTTTGTTGCACTTGTTAATGGAGAAAGTGACGGGCATAAATTTGTTTACGATGCTATTTTAAGAGGGGCAACGGGGGTTATTATTCAAGAAGACATAGATATTCCCCCGGATGTGCTTGTTATAAAAGCGAAAGACACGAAAATTGCCTTTGCAAAACTTTCATCATTTATATTTGGTTATCCTGATAGAAAACTAAAAGTTGTTGGAATCACAGGCACAATGGGTAAAACTTCTATCTCTTATCTACTTTATCGTCTTTTTAATTACGCAGGCATTAAATCAGCTTTTATTGGGACGATTGGTCTTGGTTCAGGAGATACATTTGAACTTCTTGACCTTTCACCTCCGACTACACCCTTTCCTTATGACCTTCATAGGTTTTTAAGGACATTTGTTGATAATGGCATAAAATATGTTTTTATGGAAGTTTCTTCTCATGGTATCAAAGACAAAAGAATATCCGGAATTGACTTCTACAAAAAGATACTTGGGACAATGGGTATTGATCATATGGATTATCATAAAACCCCAGAAGACTATATAAATACAAAAGTCTCTTTCTTTGAGGGAAGTAAATCCCCCGTTCTTAATAGAGATGCGCTATGGATAGATAGATTTATAAAGGTTTCAGAATGCCCCGTTTTCTACGGGCAAAAGGATTTTTCAGATTTTTATTATACAAATATAGAAAGCGACTTCAACAGAGTGAGTTTTGATGTATTTGAATCAAAGAGATTTCTGGGACATGTAACACTGCCCCTGTTAGGGACATTTAATGCAACAAACTTTATGGCAGTTTTGTCATTTGCAAGGCTTGAGGGGATGGATTTTGGTGTCATTAAGGAGTTTGGAAAATGTGCAAAAATTCCAGGAAGAATGGATATATTTGAAAAGAATGGCATCCAGGTGGTTATTGATTTTGCACACAATCCAGATGAGATTAAAACAGTCCTTGAGCATATTTCTAAATATGTAAAAGGGCAACTTACTGCAGTTTTTGGGGCGGTTGGGACATCTTCCAGGGAAAAAAGAGTCGAGATGGGTAAAGTGGTAAGTAATTATGCCTCTTCTTGTATAATAACATCTGATGACCCACGGGGTGAAGCACTTTTACCAATTTTAAAAGATATAGAATCCGGGGTAACCATTCCCTACAGGGTTATGGAGGATAGAAAGTCTGCAATAAGAGAAGCAATTTTGCATTCAAAACGAGGCGACACAGTTGCGATTCTCGGAAGAGGTGTAGAAAGTAAAATGACTCTCAAGGGTGGTGTAGAGTTGCATTTTAGAGACGAAGATGTGGTGAAAGAGTTGTTTAATGAAATGTGATTTAAAACAAATTTTCATGGGATTTCTCATAAAACATGCATATTGGAATTGTGAAAGGAAGGCAGTGAAATGGGGAATGTAATGTTTCTTTTGGTACTTATGGTTATTGAATTTTTTGTGATGCTTTTTATCCTTCGGTTTTTAATTTCGTTTTTGAAGAAGAAAAACGCAGTTCAGCATGTGCGTGAAGAGTTAATTGATGCTCACAAGAAAAAGGAAGGCACTCCCAGGGGTGGTGGCATTGTGTTTCTTTTGAGTTTACTCTTTTTGTGGCCCGCATGCGAGGATAGGCGTGTGCTTTTTGTAACAATTGCAATGCTTGTTTTTGGGGCAGTTGGTCTTGTTGATGATATCCTTACTTTTAAAAGGGAAAGTTCAGAGGGGCTTTCTATAAGGAACAAACTTATACTTTTTACACTTTCTTCCATTCTTCTTTTTGTTCTCTTTAGAGATACATTTTCTTCTACTGTGCTTTTTTTGGGCCTCAGTGCAGATATTGGCAATGTTTTCTACTTTCTATTGTTTTTAGCCATTTTTACCGGCTCAGCCAATGCCTTTAACTTAACAGATGGAGTTGATGGGTTATTGGGGAGTGTGTCGTGTATTATGCTTGTTTTCTTTGGTGTTATTGCAATACTTTCCGAAGACACACATCTGTTTTCTTTGGTTATGGTACTTTTGGTATCTCTCCTTGCATTTCTCTGGTATAACAGTCCAAAGGCATCCATTTTTATGGGTGATGTAGGCTCAAGTGTTTTAGGTGGAGTTGTGGGGGCACTCTCTATTGTGACGAAAAATGAATTATATCTTCCTTTCGTTGCTATTATCCCTGTCATTGAGGCAATCTCAATTTTTATCCAGATTTCCTATTTTAAGTTAACCCATGGAAAGCGCGTATTTAAGATGACGCCAATCCATCACCACTTTGAGATTTTAGGTTGGTCTGAATCACAAGTTGTCTTCCGTTTTTCAATTATAACTGTCCTGTTTTGCTTGATAGTGTTGTTCATTAAAATGTGTGGTCTGTAAGGAGGTTGGAATGAAAGTCCTTGTTGTTGGAGCAAGAAGATCTGGTGTCTATGCAAGTTTACTTGCAAAGGCTAAAGGTTTTGATGTGTTTTTAACAGAGAAAAATGACAATGAAGACATACGGTCCTTTGAACGAATCTTAAGAGAGAACAATATCCCATTTGAATTTGGTGGACATTCATTTGAGAGGTTTGGAAATTTTGACCTTGCAGTCCTTTCTCCTGGTATTCCAATGAGCGCGCCTATTGTTTCTTATCTCAAAAAGCACAGGATAAAAATCATAGGTGAACTTGAATTTGCATATATGTTTGCTCCAAACACAACAGTGATTGCAATAACTGGAACAAATGGTAAAAGTACAACAACTGCACTTATAGGACATATCTTTAAGAATTACAATAAAAATACAGTGGTGGGTGGAAATTTGGGGACGCCATATGCAGAACTTCTTCTTGAAAACCCTGCGCCAACTTATTCGGTTCTTGAGACAAGTTGTTTTCAACTCGAGACCATCGAGCAGTATCATCCAGAGGTTTCTGTATTTCTAAATTTTTCCGAAAACCACCTTGATAGATACAATTCAGTGGACGAATATCTTGAAACAAAGAAAAGAATATTTATGAATCAGACCGTGGATGATTTTGCTGTTCTAAATTATGATGACCCAGTTGCAAGAAATTTAGAGAAGGAGATAAAGCCCAGAGCCTTCTTTTTCTCGACTAAAAGGGAGGTTATAAGGGGGAGTTTCCTTTTATCCTCTGATATTTTCTTTAAAAAAGAAGGAGGTGAAAAGTGCTTTATCCTTAAAAAAAGTGATATCAAACTCATTGGTATGCATAATGTAGAGAATGTCCTTGCAAGTATTACTGTTTCCATGCTTTTAGGTATCCCTATCCCCCTTTTAAGAGAGTCTATTCAGACTTTTAGAGGGCTTCCTCACCGTCTCGAATTTGTAAGAGAGGTAAATGGTGTTACCTATATTAATGACTCAAAGTCAACAACGCCAGATGCTGCAGTAAAGGCGCTTGATTCTTTTGAAAGAAAAGTCATCCTTATAGCAGGCGGAAGCAGTAAAAATAACAATTTTAAACCCCTTGCAAGAAGGTTTAAAGACAGAGTAAAATTTCTTGTCCTTATGGGACAGACTGCCGAAGAGATTCGTAGAGCCGCTGTTGCTGAAGGTTTTGAAACATATGCAATTGCAAAAAGTCTAAAAGATGCAGTGCATCTTGCTTCTTCTGTTGCACGGGTTGGTGATATTGTCCTTCTTTCACCTGCCTGTGCAAGTTTTGATATGTTCAGGGATTTTGAAGATAGAGGGGAGCAATTTAAGGATATAGTAAACGCACTATGAAAAGAATTTTTAATGCCTATTCCACACCGCTTATCTTTTTTGTTCTGCTTCTTTCTATCTCTGGCATACTTACTTCTGCAACACTCACGATTGTATATGCAGGGATTTTTTTAAGACAGGTGATTACAGTTTTAATTGGTTTTATTGTTATGTTTATCTTTTCTTTCTTCAATCACAGGATCCTTGAAAAACTATCAAAGATTATTTTCATTTTTACTCTGCTTTTGCTTTCTATTGTCCTCTTCCATAGGCACATTACCCGTTTTATCGATTTCGGTTTCTTCTCAATTCAACCCTCTCAATTTGCATCAATTGCTCTTACCCTTCTTATTGCAAGGATTTTTAGAGATGAAAGAGTGGCGGAAGATTTTCCGAAGGTTTTTCTTCTTCTGTTTTTTCTTATTGTTATAGTCTCACTTCTCGTTGCCTTTGAGCCTGATATGGGGAGTGCAGCACAAATTTTTCTCACAGGGTTTGTCCTTCTTGTTGTTGTAGGGATGAAGAGTGCCGAAGTTTTTATATTTGGACTCCTTTCAATCATTGGGACTATTGCGCTTATCCCTCTAAATGCTGAATGGAGGAGAAGGATAGAGGCGTTTCTTCATCCGGAGAAGTATGAGACAAGTGATGCATTTCAAATGCTTCAATCATTGAGGGCTTTCGCCCGTGGCGGTATAACTGGAGTTGGTTTTATGCGTGGCATTTTCAAATATCCCTCGGTTTTGCCAGTATCTATCTCTGATTTTGTTCTTCCTGTTATTGGAGAGGAGTTTGGAGCGGTGTTTGTTATTATTGTTGTCCTCATTTACCTTGCAATTGCTTATGTGGGTTTTAAGATTGCAAGTATCTCACAATCAAATTTTTCAAGGATTGTTGCGCTTGGTCTTACATTAAGTATACTCTTCTGGGCTATGATTAACATTGCAGTAAGTATAGGACTTATGCCAACAACAGGTGTACCTCTGCCATTTGTGAGCTTCGGTGGTAATAATATGCTTGCAAATTTTATATCTGTTGGAATTCTCATTAATATTTCAAGAAAAGAGGTTGAAGGGTGAAAGCGTTAATTGTGGGGGGTGGCACAGGAGGGCATATCTATCCTCTTATACCAGTTGGGATGGAACTTAAGAAGAGGCATATTGATGTTGTTTTTGCGGGAAGGAAGGGGTCTATTGAGGAGAAGATCTATAATTTTTACGGATTTAGAGTTCGGTATGTGCATGCAAGTCAATTTGATAAAAATGTAAAAAGTGCAATTGCATTTCTTGGAAATACTATATGTGGTTTTTTTGATGCAGTTTCAATCTTGAAGGAAGAGAAGCCTGCATTTGTATTAGGTGGAGGAGGTTATGTAAGTGTGCCACTTCTTCTTTCTGCTATACTTTTTCGCATCCCTATTTTTCTCTACGAACAGAATATTATCCCTGGAAGGACAAATATTTTATTCTCCCGGTTTTCTAAGGAAATATTTCTTGGATTTCCAGATGAGGAAAATTATTTTAAAGGGAGGGGTTATTTTACGGGAAACCCTGTAAGAAAAGAAGTACTAAATGTGGATAGGGAAAGAGCACTTAATTTTTTTAATTTTGAGGATAAATTTACGCTCCTTGTCTTTGGAGGGAGTGGTGGTGCATATAAACTTAATGAAATTATATTTGATATACTTGAACCAATTTTAAATGCAGATATCCAGGTGATCTTTATCACAGGGGAGCGATTTTATTCAGCGTTTAAAGATAAAGTAGTTCATAGAAATTTGAGGCTTTTTCCCTACCTGAATGAAATGGGTTATGCGTATGCAGTGGCCTCTCTTGCCATAACGCGTGGTGGAGCAATGACTCTTTCGGAACTTGTGCTTAATGGAGTGTTTTCTATTGTGATTCCCTTCCCCTATGCAGTTTCTCATCATCAATTTTATAATGCAAAGTATTTCGAAAGATATGGGGTGGTGAAAGTGATTGAGGAGTGCGAATTGAGTAGTGAAATGCTCCTTAAAGAAGTATTAGTAAATAGAGATAAAATTCGTATAATGAACAGTGGGAAGAGGGAAGTTTATCCTGTTGATGCAGAGGTAAGAATGGTGGATAGAATAATGGAGTTGATGAGATGAAAAAGGTCCTTATGCTCGGGGTTTTAGGAATGGGAATGAGCCGTCTTGCCCATATATATGTTTCTCTTGGATACGAGGTTGTAGGTATCGATTTAAAAGAGGGGGAGACTGCTTCCTTTTTGAGGAATGCAGGGGTTTTGGTAAATCCGAGGGAGTTTAGAGAAGTTGATAAAACTTTTGACAGGATTGTATATTCATCCGCTGTTCCAATGTCTCATCCTTATATACAGGAGGCGATTAAATTTGGTATCCCTGTTTTGAAAAGAGGAGAGGCACTTGCAGAGATTGTAAATGGAAGTAAATCTGTCGTCGTTGCAGGCACTCATGGTAAGACAACAACCACATCACTTATTACAGAAATTTTGAGCAAGAGATATCCAGTTAATGCCTATATAGGTGGTGAGCATCCAAGAAACAGGGAGTTTAACAAAGATGCAAAGTTTTTTGTGGTAGAATCCGATGAATCTGATAAGACATTTCTTCTACTTAAAGGACTTGCCTGTGTTGTAACAAATATTGATAAAGACCATTTGAACTCATACAACTGGGATTTCGAAAATTTGAAAGACGCCTTTCTTGAATTTATGAAGCACTTTGAAAATGTTTTTGTAAACAAAGACGATTTAGTTGCGTTTGAGGTCTCAAAGAGGGCATCCTTTAAAAAATTCTATTATAGCATAAGAGACCGGTATAGTGATGCATTTCTTGAAGACTTTGCCTTTGAAGAGGACGGTCTATCCTTCAGGTTGAATGTATTTAAAGAAAAAAGTCCCCGTATGAAATTGAGGGCTTACGGTGTCCAGAATCTTTCGAATGCTCTTGCTGCAGTTGCAGTGGGAAGATTGATGGGTCTTTCCTTTGATGAAATTTGTGAGGGCATAAGTTCTTTTGAAATGCCTAAAAGAAGGCTTGAGTTTAAAGGGGTGGAAGATGGCGTTACCCTTTTTGATGACCACGCAGACCATCCTACAGAAGTGGAGGCAACCCTTAATGCTATTAGAAGCCACTTTCCTCTAAGAAAAATTATTGCTGTATTTCAGCCGCATCGATATTCACGGGTATTTGCCTTGAAAGAGACTATTGCAAAACCTTTTTATATTCCGGATTATACAATAGTTTTGCCCATTTATTCTGCATTTGAGAAGCCCATTGAAGGTATCACGGATAAGTTGGTGTTTAAATGGATAAAAGAGATGAATCCGCAAAGAGAAGTATTTTATGCGCCAGATTTTGATAGTGCAGGTGAAATGGCCTCTTCAATTGCAAGACCTGGTTTTATTGTTGTTACTTTAGGACCCGGAGATGTGTATTTTGCCATAGAAAAAATTCGTGTAAAATTAAGAAGAGGAAGATGAAAACGGAAGAAAAATTGAAGGAACTGATAAAAGGAGTGGTACTTTTTAATGAGCCTTTATCGAAGTATACATCCTTTAAGATAGGGGGTCCTGCAGAAATTCTTGTTATCCCGAAGGACATAGAGGATGTATTAAGGGTGCTCAATTTTGCAAAAAGGGAAAATTTACCAATAACGGTGATTGGGAATGGGACAAATATCCTTGTTTCAGATGATGGTGTAGAGGGAGTAGTTTTAAAGATGGGGGATGGTTTTCATAATGTGGAGTTTGATGGTAACATTGCTCTTGTTGAGGCGGGCGTGAGCCTTCAAACCCTTATTGAATTGGGTATGGAAAGAAATTTAGGTGGTTTTGAATTTGCTTTTGGAATTCCTGGTGCCTTTGGTGGGGCGGTTGCTATGAATGCAGGCACAAACTCGCACTACATAAGCACAAGACTTAAAAGTGCTGAAGTTGTCGATTATGCTGGAAAGAGTTACACATTTAAGCACGATGATTTTCGTTTTGATTACAGATACTCTATCCTTCAAGAAGAGCCACTCATTTTACTTAAAGGCATTGTCTCTTTTGAAAAAAAGTCAAAGGAAGAAATTCTCAAAGAAAGAGAGCATCATCTTAAGGGTAGGCACGAAAAACAGCCGATCAATTTTCCAAATGCGGGCAGTGTTTTTAAAAACCCTCCTACAACTTATGCGGGTAAGATATTGGAAGAAGTAGGTTTAAAAGGTTTAAGATATGGTGATGCGCTAATTTCTGAAAAGCATGCAAACTTCATTGTGAACTTAGGGAATGCCACAGCCCAGGATGTAATAAACCTTATAAAAGAGGCTCAGTTAAGGGTATACAGGGAGAGAGATCTTGTATTAGAATTGGAGATAAAACTTGTTGGCAAGTTTAAGAACCTGGGACTCCTTGAGAGGAGAAAATGAGTATAAAAGCACTGGTCCTTTATGGCGGAACTTCTAAGGAGAGAGACCTCTCCATAAAAAGTGGAAAGGCTGTTTCAAATGCTCTGAAAGCAAAGGGTTATGATGTGATCGAGTATGATTTTCAGAATTCAATTGAAGAAGTTGTAAAGATACACAAACCTGATGTTGTTTTTATTGCATTACACGGGAAGTATGGAGAAGATGGGACAGTCCAGGGAGCACTTGAGATTCTCAGTGTGCCTTATACAGGTTCGTCTGTATCTGCAAGTGCACTCTGTATGAATAGACTATTTTCAAAGTTTATGTTCAGGGAAATTGAGGTGAAAACTCCTTCTTTTACATATTTTAGTAAGGATAATTATCTTCCTTATTCGTATGTTTCGGAGTTGTTAGGAAATAGGATGCTTGTTATAAAACCCATAGATCAGGGCGCAACAATAGGAGTTACTATTGCAGGAGATGAAAAGACATATAATGAAGGGCTTTCAAGGGCATTTGAACTCACTTACACTGTATTGGTCGAAGAGTATATTAAGGGTAGTAGCGTAACCGTTGCACTGATCGGTAACTATCCAGATATCCATGTGCTTCCAATAGTTGAAAAAGTTAAAGAGAATTTTTACGATTCTGGAGCGAGGCATATAATCCCTGCAAGACTCCTGCCGTTTCAAAAAAGTCTTACGGAGGAGTATGCAAGGAGAATTTACAAAGAGTTTAATTTGAGAGATTTTGCTTGCATTGATATGATTGTGAATGAAAACGATGTATATGTCCTTGAAGTGAATACTATTCCTCACTTTACAGAAACAAGTCTTCTGGGAGACGCAGCGAAAGCAGAGAATATATCCTTTGAGGATCTTGTTGACTTTGTAGTTCAGGAAGCACTTCAAAGGAAACTATGAAAAGAATCATTTTGTTCATTTTAATCATTATTGTCATATTTTTTATTTTTTATTATCCTCTTGTTGTTTTTGGCGGTAGGATCACCCTTAAGAGCAATGTGCCGATTCATCCTGAAGACCTTTTATTAAAGGTTGGTCCCCTTTTTTTAACACTTTTTCCAAGAGAAGATGTAAAGATTATAAGGTCCCCCTTCAGTTTGACACTTGAATATGAAGAGCAACCGCTTGCTTTTGTGAAGTTTAGGGATGGTATTTTTGTAATAACAAAAAGTGGATATCTTCTTAAAACCGAACAAAAACAGGTTAACTTGCTTGCAAATTTTGAAAGTAAATTTTATAATGATTTTGTAAAGGAATTCGTTATTTTTGTTCTTGAAAATGGCGAGAGTGAATTTATTAAAAGTGTTGAACTGTTTGGAAACGGAGTTGCATTTGTGGATAAAAATGGAATTTTTGTTATAATTGGTAAAGGGGACTATAATATAAAAATGGAAGAATATAAAAAGAGTGTAGTGATTTTGCAGAATAAAATAAAGAAAGTGAAGACAATTGACTTGAGATTTTCCTGTGAGGGGGTTATTTCCTGGAGGGAGAATGGATAGGATAGTTTCTGCACTTGATTTGGGGAGCCAATCAGTAAAGTTTCTCATAGGGGAAATTTCGAATGGCAACGCCTCAATTATTGGTGCAGGAAAGGTGCCATCAAAAAGCATCAGTAAAGGGGTGGTTATTGATTTAAATAGGGCAGCAGAAGCGGTGTCTGAGGCAAAAAAAGTTGCAGAGACAATGGCGGGTAAAAAGGCAAATTCGGTGTATGTATCCGTATCCGGGAGTCATCTATATTCTCTTAATAATAAGGGAAGTATCATTGTGTCGAGAGAAGGTAGAGAGATTTCAAAGGATGATGTAAAGAGAGTAGAGGAATCTGCAAGGGTTTTATTACTTCAGGCAAATCAGAGAGTGATTCATGCAATCCCAAGACAGTTCATTATAGATGGGCAGGGAGGCATTCGCAATCCAGTGGGTATGTCTGGTATAAAATTGGAAGAAGAAGTGCACATTGTAACAGGGTCTTCAACTGTTCTATATAACATTGAAAAGGTGGTTTCTATGGTAGATCTCAAGAAAGAGGCCTTTGTTCTTCAATCGCTTGCATCTTCCCTCTCTACTCTCAAGGAACAGGAAAAAGAATTAGGAGTTGCCCTTGTGGATATTGGTGCAGGGACAGGTGATATCGCAGTTTTTGTGAACGGTAGTATTGCACATACTTCTGTTCTCCCGATAGGAGGGGAATATATTACAAAAGATATTGCATATGCTTTGAGAGTTTCACTTGAAGAGGCAGAGCGGATAAAAAAGGATTTTGGTTTTGCGAAGAGTGGGAATACAGTGCTTGAAAATAGTACTATTGAAGTGTCACGCATTGGAACAGATGAGAAAACGACAGTGGATATTGATTATCTTTCAGATGTGATTACTGCAAGGGTTGATGAAATACTTGAGACACTTAAACTTGAACTTATAAAGTCCGGATATTGGGGTGCCCTCCACTCAGGGGTTGTATTTACAGGAGGATGTGCAAAGTTGAAGAATTTTGGAAAAAGAGCAGATGAGGTTTTGGAACTACCTGTGCGGATTGGTATCCCAAAAAGTGACTACACATTTTCTGATATGCTGTCCGATCCTGAATATGCAACCTCAATAGGTCTTATTTTGTATGCACTCTCTGAGGGAGGAAAGTCGAGGAAGGTGTCAAATCCTTTTTCCTCTTTGTCTTGGATTAAGGATATTTTTGAATAGGAGGAGGTAATGTATAACATAGATCCGTGGAAGGCGGCACAAGCAAGAATAAAAGTGCTTGGAGTGGGTGGAGGTGGGGGAAACGCAATTAACAGGATGATTGATGAAGGTATCGAGAGTGTTGAGTTCATTGCTGTAAATACGGATGTGCAGGTCCTTTCCTTAAATAGGGCAGAAAAAAAGGTACAAATTGGACCAAGAACAACAGGTGGTCTTGGGGCAGGCAGTTTCCCTGATATTGGAAGAAAGTCTGCAGAAGAAAGTAAAGATGAACTGAGGAAAGTTATTGAAGGCACAGATCTTTTATTTATAACCGCAGGTATGGGTGGAGGGACTGGGACGGGTGCTTCTCCTGTAATTGCATCAATTGCAAAAGAGTTGGGTATTCTTACTGTTGCTGTTGTGACAAGACCTTTTACTTTCGAAGGGCGTCAGCGGATGCAAGCAGCAGAGGAAGGTGTTAAACAACTTTTACAGTTCGTTGATACACTTATAGTGATTTCAAATGACAAACTGCTAAAGATTATAGACAAAAAGACTCCAATTAATGAAGCATTTAGGGTTGCAGATAATGTGCTTTTTTATGCGGTAAAGGGTATTTCGGAGATTATAACAAGACCTGGCCTTATAAATGTTGATTTTGCCGATGTAAGAACGACCTTGTCAAACGCAGGGAATGCGTGGTTTGGCATAGGCTCAGGGAGAGGGGAAAACAGGGCGGTTGATGCGGCAAAACAAGCAATTACAAGTCCCTTACTTGAATATTCGATAAGTGGTGCAAGTAAGGTGCTTTTGAATATTACTGGAAGTCCAGAGAATCTCACTCTTTATGAAGTAAATGAGGCTGCAACATTTGTAAAAGATACAGTAGGGGAAAATGCAAATCTCATTTTTGGGACAGTATTCCAGGATGACCTTGAAGATGAAGTGAGAGTTTCTCTCATTGCGGCAGGTTTTGACAAAAAAGAAGGAGAGCAAAGAAAGGAAAAAGTAGTAAGTTTTGAGGAGAATTTTGATACAGGGGACTTTGAGATCCCTGCATTCTTAAGGAAAAGAAGACAATAGTGGATGCAAAAGAGGCTTACATATTTCATTTCGACTGTCGTTATTATAGTGTTGATTGTTGGTCTTATAAATGATGTAAGGGCATTTTTTAGAAAGAATCTCAGTAGATTTTATACTGTAAATTTTTCCTATTATACTATAACAGAAGAAGTTCGTAGCGCTCAGGTTATCCTTTGTGGAAGGAATATAGGGGCTCCTGTGGATGGCTCTGTGTCATATGTGGTAGATGATTTTTCTTTTGTTGATGCAGGGACTCCTGTTGCGTTTATTACAAATGAAAAAGGGCACATTAATGTCCTTTCAGATATACGGGGGGTATTTATAAAAGGTTTTGCAAGCGAAGCATGTGAAAGTCTTGATGAAGCGTTAGCAAAGGCTTCTAAGTTTCACTTTGCTTCTGTGGATAGGCTCACTGTAAGAAAAGGTGAACCTGTAGGTTATGTAATGACTTTAGATGATTTTTTAATTAAATTACCAAAGAAGCAGGTTAACAAGCCTGAGATTAAAATAGAAATATCGGATTTTGTTTTTCTTGACGGAAAGAAAGTCTTTCAAGATGAACAATTTTCCTATTACAGGGCATCGCAATTTGTGAAAGAACTTTTTACGAAGGACACAATAAAAATTGTAAAAGAGACAGTATACGGGTTGAGTGTCCCTGAAGGTGCTTTGATACGGAGGAATGGGAAATATTTTATCTATATAGTTAATGGGACAACTGTTAAAGCAATTGAAGTAGTTGTTAGGGGCTATTTGGAAAATAGAGACGCAGTTATTGAATTAGAGGACAAAAAATTTGAAGATTTCCCTTCTCTCATAGTGGTTTTAACTCCAGGGTTTTGGAGAGATGGTGAGATAGTCGGGGCATTTTAGTGTAACTTTTTTAAAAAATTTGCGTATATAGGAGTGGAGAGGTGGATGAAAGGGCCTTAATTCAGAGGCTGAAGATTGGTGATGAAGTTGCATTTAGGGAGTTTTTTAACCATTATTATGAACGGGTTTTTTTCTATGCGTATAGAAGGGTGAAGATGAGAGAGGTTGCAGAAGATATAACTCAAGAAACCTTTTTGAAGTTTGTGCATACCTTGAGTTCTTTTGAATTAAAAGAGGGCTATCACCTTGATACCTGGATTTATGCAATTGAGAGGAATACCATTAGAGATTGGTTTAGAAGAAATCTTGGAAAAGAGGTTTTATCACTGGAAGAGAAATTTAATAACAAATTTAAGCCCATACTTGAGGATCCGTTTGAGACAGCAGAAAATGAAGAGATAAATGAGGTTGTAAATAAGGCAGTTGAGCAACTGAATGAAAATTACAGAGATGTGATAAAGATGAGGTTTTATGAAGGAAAATCAATAAAAGAAATTGCTTCACTTCTCAAAAAGTCGGAAGATAATGTAAAAGTGATCCAGTTCAGGGCACTAAAGAGATTAAGAGAAATTATTGAGGGGTATATAAATGAATAAAGAGGAAAAATTTAATAAAGTACTGGATGGTTTTTTAAAAGATGAAAAGGTGGATTTTGGCGATCTTGATGAGGAGATGGTTGATCTGTTCGAGGTCTCCTTAATTTTGAAAAAGAGAGGCACTATGAGCGAATCCCGGAAAGAAAAAACTTATAACTCAATCCTTCTCAAATTTAGAGAGACAAAAAATGGGGATAACTATAACCTCTTTTCGTTATTTTCCCAAATATTTGGTATTTTGTTTGATATTTCTCCAATTAACAATAACGAACACCTTTCATTTAGCGACCTCTATAAGGCAAATGACACAGCATTTTTCAAGATTAAATTTTTTTCATATTTGCAATCTCGACAATTTCTGTATAATTATATATGGAGTTTGCAATTACCATTAGGTTTTGAAACTTTACGCTGAAGGAGGTGAGAGTTGGACAAAAGAGTATTTCGAAAAGGCTTGTTAAAAAAAATTAAGAGAAGGAGGTATGAGCATGAAGAAGGTATTAGTATTGGTAGTAGCATTAGCAATGGTTTTAACGCTTTTTGCGGTTAGACCATTGAGTGTTTCTGCTGCAGGCTTTAAGGATGTCCCTGCAGATTACTGGGCAAAAGACCAGATTGACTACCTCGTGTCAAAGGGTGTTATTGCAGGTTATTCAGATGGCACATTCAAGCCTGAAGATCCAGTGACAAGAGAGCAGTTTGCAAAGATGATCTGCATTGCAAAGGGCTTGAAAGAGGTTAAACCTGCAACTCCAACATTTAAGGATGTGGGGAAAGATCGTTGGTCATTTGGTTTTGTTGAAGCAGCAGTAAAAGCAGGTTACATTAAAGGTTATGCAGATGGTACATTCAAGCCAGCAAACTCCATTACAAGACAAGAACTTGCGGTTCTTGGAGTAAGAGTACTTGGTAAAGAAGCAGAAGCAAACGCCTGGAAAGGCGAACCTATTGTGTGGGCAAACGACTGGAAAAAGATTGCATCGTGGGCAGTTGGTGCAGTAACTCTTGCATACAGACCTGATATTCAGATCCTTACCTATCACATGAAGGAAGGAACTGTTGACCCAGCAATGGCAGCAACAAGAGCAGAGTGTGCATATGCAATCTACAAGATTGTTGTTCCTCCACAGGTTGGTGGCCAGGTTGTTATTGCTCAGACGCAGGAACCAGATGCGTTAATGTCATTTGCAACATCGATGATGGCTCAGCGTAATATTGCAATGCAATACGAAGATGGAATGATTTATGAATTTCCTAATGGCACTGTTGCGCCCCGTATGTCGCTCAATGTGCCGAACTTCAAGGATGGCACCTGGACAACTTACGAAGTAAATGGAAAGACCTGGATGAAGACGACTTACTATCTCAGGAAAGGTGTAAAGTGGTCAGATGGAACACCTGTAAACTATGAACAGGATGTAAAGTTCGGAGTTTATGATATATACCTTTCAGGAAAGATTGAACAGATTCCATCAACTGACCCATATGATAAGATTGAAAAAATAGAATTTCCTGACCCGTATACGATGGTTGTAACCTGGCACGATACAACTCCATATGCAAACCTTGGGCTTCCAATGTATCCAAAACACTTCTATAGCCAGGTTCCGCTTGAGAAGATTACATCTTCTGATTTAGCAAAGAAACCAATTCATGCAGGTCCATATAAGATTGAACAGTGGGTTGAGGGTTCTTATATCTCGCTTGTCCCGAATCCGAACTGGTTTGGTTGGGCTGGTTCAAAGCCACTTATCCAGAAATTTATCTATCAATGGATTCCTGATACAAACACAATGCTTATGAATGTGCTTGCAGGAAAAGTTGACCTCACACTCATTGGCCTTGGCATTAAAGAAGCACAACAGGCAGAAAAGATTCCAACAATTAAAGTTCAAAGAATTCCTTCTACATTCTGGGAACATTTTGAAATTAACTGCACGGATCCAATTCTCTCTGATGTAAGAGTCCGTAAGGCAATTGCATACGGTATTGACTATGATGACCTTAATAACCGTGTTTTCTTAGGACAGAGAAGGACTAACTACTATCCATATATTGGTATCTTCAACGAATTTTACAGGAATCCAAAGGCAACCCTTCCGAAGTATGACCCTGCAGTGGCAAATAAACTCCTTGATGATGCAGGGTGGAAGATGAGTTCTGACGGTTACAGGTATAATAAAGATGGAAAGAAGTTGACGCTTGAACTTTCAACAACAACCCGTCAGGATAGAAAAGACGAGGCAGTCGTATTACAGGCGCAACTTAAGAAGATTGGTATTGATATTCAGACAAAATTCTTGGCAGCTTCTTACTTCTTTGGCACATACACAACACACAGGATGTTCCAACTTGCAATGTTTGCCTGGGGTGGTGATCCACTTGATCCAGGTGGGTATACGCTCTATCATTCTGAACAAATCCCAACAGAAGCAAATAGCTGGCAGGGTCAGAACTATACCGGTATTTCTGATAAAACCCTTGATGATGCAATCTATAAGGCAACGCATGAAGTTGATCCGGCAGTTCGTCAGAAGAATTACTATATTGCACAGGAGAGAATTGCTGATCTTGTCCCTCAGGTGGGTTTAAACCTCTGGACAGATATCTATACACCAAAGAAGAATCTTGCAATGGCGGGATTTGATTATGTCCTCTCTTCAAGTATAGGTTACACATATAACTCCGAACTCTGGTATTGGGAAAAGAAATAGATATAGATTGGTGTGACTTTGCGGGGGCCTCCGCAAAGAGGCCCCCTATTTTTAAGGCAAGGAGGCTTGGGAAGAAGTGAGAAACTATCTAATAAGAAGAATTTTGCAAATGATACCGCTTTTTATAGGGGTTGCGCTTGTTACTTTTGCTGTTCTGAGTTTGGTAGGTGACCCATTTGCACAAATGGCAATAAATCCAAGGATTAAACCAGAAGATATTGCACGATTAAGACATACCTGGGGTTTTGACCTGCCGTGGTATTTGAGATTCTTTAAGTGGTTCTTCTCGATGCTTACAGGTAATTGGGGTGTTTCCATTTTTGCGGGTGGTAAGTTAGTTACAGAACTTGTTGGCCGTGCAATTCAGTATACATTGAGATTTTCTATTGCAACATTAATTTTTTCCTTTATTATTGCGGTTCCTATTGGTATTTATTCTGCACTTCATCAGTACACATTTTTTGATTATTTCTCCACTTTTTTCGCATTTTTTGGTATGTCAATGCCAACATTCTGGTTTGGCTTTATTCTTATGATGATTTTTGGTTTGAAATTAAATTGGCTTCCAATAGGTGGTGTGATGACACCAGGTGTTGAAACAGCACCTTTTTGGGTAAGATTCCTTGACCAGGCAAAATATATGATTCTTCCTGTTATTGTCCTTTCGCTTTTTGAAATGGGCTCCTGGATGCGTTATGCAAGGAGTTCTATGCTTGAAGTGGTAAGACAGGATTATGTGAGAACTGCGAGGGCAAAAGGGCTTCCAGAGAGAACTGTTATTTTTAAGCATGCCTTGAGGAATGCACTTATTCCAATTGTTACACTTTTGGGACTTTCTTTACCTGCTATTATATCAGGTGCTACAATTACTGAAACAGTATTCGGTATTCCTGGAATGGGAAGACTTACCGTTGATGCAATGCTTTCAAATGACTATCCTGTTGCTATGGTTTGCTTGCTTCTTGAATCTGCGCTTCTTATTGTGGGAAATTTAATTGCAGATCTTCTATATGCTGTTGTTGACCCTCGTATAAGGTATAGTTAGGAGGTATGGTATGGCAGTTGAGGTAACGAAAGTTGGAGAAGTTGCAGGGGGTAGAGTTGAAACATACTGGTATCTTGTAGGAAAGAGGCTAAGAAAGCATAAACTTGCAATGCTTTCGCTCTTTGTTTTGATTCTTATTATACTTGCATGTATTGTAGGTCCATACCTTTCACCTTATCATATGGCAGAACTTGGTTCGACGGGAGAAGTTATGCAACCACCAAGCCACGCGCATCTTTTGGGAACTGATGAATTGGGTAGAGATGTTCTCACAAGATTGTTCTACGGTGGAAGGATTTCTCTTTTAGTTGGTTTCTCTTCTGTATTTTCTGCATTGGTTGTAGGTATTATAATAGGTGCCTATGCAGGTTATTATGGTGGAATTCTTGATACGCTTCTTATGAGATTTACTGATATAATGTTTTCTATACCTGTTATGCCATTACTCATTGTCCTTTCTAGGGTAATCCCTGGTTCAGGTGTATGGAAGATTGTAGTAGTAATTGCAATATTCGGTTGGATGACTGATGCAAGAATTATAAGAGGAATGTTCCTTTCATTAAGGGAAAATGAATATGTTGAAGCAGCAAGGGCAATAGGTGTTTCAAATAATAGAATCATATGGAGGCATATACTTCCAAATTCTCTTGCACCAATTATTGTGTCTGCTACACTTGGCGTAGGTGGAAATATCATATACGAAGCAGCATTGAGTTATCTTGGTTTTGGTGTTATGCCGCCAACACCATCATGGGGGAATATGTTGCAGAATGCTGAATACGCTATGGCAATTGCTCCATGGCTTGTGTGGAGCCCTGGTCTTGCGATGTTTATAACTGTTCTTGCGTTTAACTACCTTGGCGATGGATTAAGAGATGCTATGGACCCAAGGTTATATAGGTAGGTGAGAGATGGAAAGAGGAGAAGTTTTACTTGATGTAAGAGATCTTAAAACATACTTTTTTACAGACGATGGAGTGGTTAAAGCAGTTGATGGGATGAGTTTTACAATCCACAAGGGCGAAGTACTTGGGCTTGTTGGAGAAAGTGGTTGCGGAAAATCCGTTGCATCTATGTCGATTATGCAACTTGTTGATGTGCCTGGTAAAATTGTTGGAGGAGAAGTCATATTCAAAGGCGAAGATCTTGTAAAGAAAACTCCAGAGCAAATGCGTAAAATTAGAGGTGCAGAGATTTCAATGATATTCCAGGAGCCAATGACCTCGCTTAACCCTGTCTATACTGTTGGCAACCAGATCATGGAAGCCATTTTAGTGCACCAGGATGTAAGTGAGGAGGAAGCAAAGAAGAGAACAATAGAACTCTTGAGGCTTGTTGGAATCCCAGAGCCTGAGAGGCGATTTAACCAATATCCACACGAGTTGAGTGGTGGAATGAGGCAGAGGGTAATGATTGCAATGGCAATGTCGTGCAATCCAGATTTGCTTATTTCCGATGAAGCAACAACTGCATTAGATGTAACAATCCAAGCACAGATCCTTGAACTAATGAAAGACCTGCAGAAAAAGACCGGGATGGCAATACTCTTTATTACACACGACCTTGCACTTGTTGCAGAAATGGCGAATTCCATTGCTGTTGCCTACACTGGAAAAATTGTTGAGTATAGCGATGTCTATTCAATATTTAAAAGACCAAGACATCCTTACACATATGGACTGTTGAACTCTGTTCCGAGTTTAAAGACTGAAAAAACCAAGACACCACTTCCGGCGATTGAGGGAATGGTCCCCAGTCCATACAGGATGCCAAACGGCTGCCACTTTAATCCAAGATGTCCTTTTGCAACAGAAAGATGCAGAAAAGAAATGCCTGAATTAGCGGAGATTGAACCAGGGCATCTTGTAAGATGTTTCCATCCCGTTTCTGTAGAGAAGGAGGCATACGCATGAAAAAGTTGCTTGAGGTGCAGAATCTTGTTAAGCACTTTCCTGTTTTGGGTGGTGTTTTTTCCCGTCCAGTTGGCTGGGTTAAGGCAGTGGATGATGTAACTTTCCATATTTTTGAAGGAGAGACATTTGGGCTTGTAGGAGAAAGTGGAAGCGGAAAGACAACTGTTGGTAAAACCATCATTAGACTTATAGAGCCAACAAAGGGTAACATTATCTTTGATGGTAAAAACATAACAAAGCTTCCTGAAAGTAAATTGAGGCCAATAAGAAGGGAAATGCAGATTATTTTCCAGGACCCTTATGGTTCGCTTAATCCAAGGATGCCAATAGGAGAAATTATCCGTGAACCACTTTTGGTTCATGGCATTGGCGATAAAAAAGAACAGGAGGAAAGAGTTGTTGAAATTATGAAACTTGTAGGACTTCGTCCTGAGTATTTGAGGAGATATCCTCACGAATTTTCTGGCGGACAGAGACAGAGAATCGGTATTGCAAGAGCAATTGTATTAAATCCTAAACTTGTTGTAGCAGACGAGCCTGTATCTGCACTTGATGCTTCAATTCAGGCACAGGTTTTAAACCTTCTTCTTGAATTACAGCAAAAACTCGCTTTAACATATCTGCTTGTTGCACATAACCTTGCTGTTGTCCGGCATATTTCTGATAGAATTGGCGTGATGTACCTTGGAAAACTTATGGAGGTTGCAGAAACAAAAGAACTATTTACACATCCACTTCATCCATATACACAGGCATTGCTATCTGCTATACCTGTGCCCGATCCAGAGGTAAAGAAAGAGAGAATCCTTCTTCAGGGAGATATACCGTCACCAATTAATCCTCCATCTGGTTGTAGGTTTAGAACTCGTTGCCGATTTGCAAAGGATATCTGCGCAGAAAAAGAGCCACCTCTTGTGGATGTAGGGGGCGGTCACTATGTTGCCTGCCATTTTGTAAAAGAAGGGAAGGTAGTAGGGTATTCTCAATAACAAAGAGTGAAGATTAAATGGAGGAAGGGGTGATATACTCCTTCCTTTTTTGTTGTGCTCTCTTGACTAAAATGTGCTTTTGTGTAAAATGATTATGTAGTAAATTACGGGCCCGTAGCTCAACGGCAGAGCGGTTGGCTCATAACCAATTGGTTCTTGGTTCGAATCCAAGCGGGCCCACCATTTTTGGAGGAAATTATGTCATATCTTGGCAAGTTATACGAATTAGAGAACAGGTTGGCCATTACAAAGAACAAAGAAAAAAGGGTGAAGGAAATAGAAGAGGAATTAAAAATAGAAGAAAATATTAAGAAGTTTTCATCGGAAATTGATGAGATTGAACTCTCAAAGGTGGGCTTTATTAAGCGAAAAGATGAATTAGAAAGAGAGATAGATGAATTAGAGCGGCAGTTAAGTAATGTGAGAGGGGCGTTAGAAGAAAATAAATTTAAAACTCAAAAAGAGTTGAAGGTTGCAAAGAAGACAGAGGAAAACCTTTTAGCAAAATTGGAAGAACTTAAAAAGAATTTCCAGTTTGTTGTTTCTCAGATAAAAGAAAAAGAGATGCAGGTTAAGGATATAGAAGGTAGAATCTCTCAACTTAAGAGTCGTTTTGAGGCGGTGAAAAAAGAATATGAACTGTTAGAAAATGAGATTAAGGAAGAAAAGCCAAGTTTGGAGAGGGAGTTTGAAGCATTGTATACGACCCTGCCACAGGATTTTGTTCGTGAATATAAGACTATAAGGGAGGATTTTCCCTTTGGAGCGATTGCAACTGTTGAACAGGGTTACTGTGGAAATTGCGGGGTAAAGTTACCTTTGGAGTTTATAGAGCATTTGAGAGAGACGAAAGGTAACGCGATCCTTCGTTGTGAAATTTGCGGGAAGATATTATACTTAAAGGAAGAGTAGCCCTTAAGCAGGGAAGGTAGTCGCAGAAAGGTTAACGCCTTCTGAGGAAAGTCCGGACTCCTGGGAGCAGGGTGCTTGGGAAATCCAAGCGGGGGTGACCCCAGGGAAAGTGCCACAGAAAATATACCGCCTTCTATATGAAGGTAAGGGTGAAAAGGTGGTGTAAGAGACCACCGGTAGTCCTGGTGACAGGGCTACGCATGGCAAACCCCACCTGGAGCAAGGCCGAATAGGGTGGCTTGAGTTGCTCCCCTTATGCCACCGGGTTGGCCGCTTAGATAAATGACTACCACCTCGGTTTCGAGGAACAGAATCTGGCTTATTCCCTGCTTAAGGTCTTTTAAACCTGTTGCAATTTTAACTCTTTTTTGTATAATTGTCTGGGTCTTACGGTTGTGCTGTCGGGGCGTGGCGCAGTTTGGTAAGCGCACCTGCATGGGGTGCAGGGGGTCGGAAGTTCGAATCTTCTCGCCCCGACCATACGGGATGTGGCCCAGTTTGGTTAGAGCGCTTGGTTCGGGACCAAGAGGTCGTGGGTTCGAATCCCACCATCCCGACCACTAAAATAACCATCGGAGGTAGGCTTGGAACAGGAGTATGCGCCATTATATGAGGCAGTAACTAAATATATTAGAAGAAAAATGATACCCTTTCATATGCCTGGGCACTCGCAGGGGAAGGGTGCACCAAAGATTTTAAAGAATCTTTTTGGAGAGAAATTCTTTGATTTTGATCTTACAGAAGTTTCGGGGCTTGATTATCTACACTATGCTCAAGGTGTTATAAGAGAAGCGGAAAACCTTGCAAGTGAACTTTATGGAAGCGTTGCAACCATATTCCTTATCAATGGAACTACTGCTGGCGTTCATGCGATGATTCTCGATTCTGTTAAGGAAAATGAAAAGATAATAATTGGAAGAAATTCGCACAGATCTGTTATTGGGGGGATCCTCCTTGCAAAGGCAAAACCGGTTTTCGTCCAGCCCGAGTTTAACGAGGAATTCGGGATTATAACAAATGTTACGCCAGAGGCAGTTGAAAGGGCAGTGAAAGAGCACCCCGATGCGAAGGCAATCCTTATTACAACACCAAACTACTATGGATTGCAGGGAAGGATTAAAGATATAATCGACCTTGCCCACGAGAATGGTATGCGTGTCCTTGTCGATGAAGCACATGGTGCCCACTTTCCTTTTAATAGTAAGTTCCCAAAATCTGCTATCTATTTAGGTGCAGACCTTGTTACGCAGAGTGCTCACAAGACACTGCCAACTCTAACACAAACATCATTTCTACATATTCTCTCTAAAGATGTAAATATCGATCGTATCGAGCAGATTCTTAGTATTTTAGAAAGTTCAAGTCCTTCCTATATCTTTATGACAGCACTTGATGTTGCAAGGAGAGAAATGGCATTACACGGGAGGGTTCTGTGGGATAAGGCAATCGAAGTTGCGGCATATGCAAGAGAAAAAATATCGCATTTAGATGGCTTTAGAGTAATAGATGAAAGTATTATAAATGGCAAAGATGTGAGTGCATTTGATCCTATAAAACTTACAATAAATGTGCAGGAGTTAGGATATTCTGGTTTTGAGTTTGAGCATATTTTAAACAAAAATGGTATAGAAATCGAACTTGCAGACCTGGAAAATGTGCTTCTGTTTATTACAATTGGGACCTCCAAAAGGGATATAGATGCACTTGTTTCTGTTTTAAGGAAGATTGAACCAAAGAAGGAAAAAAGCCACATCAGGATGAAAGAATTTCCGGTTGCACCACATTTTGCTATGTCTCCATTTGAAGCCTTTCAGAAGGAATTTGAAGTTGTTCCTTTAAGGGAATCGAAGGGGTGTATTTCCTGGGGCATTGTTGCGCCATATCCACCTGGTATTCCGGTACTTGCGCCGGGAATGATTATAAACGGTGAATGTATAGACTTTACTCAAGAGGTTTTTGAGCGGGGTGGTCTTGTGCAGGGCTCGGTAAGATATGGGAGTGAAATTGCAATAAGGGTTGTGAAAGGAGTGTAAGATATGGGAGAAAGGGATTTACTTAACAGTGTGAGGGAGTTTGAAGAAGAAGCCGAAAGAATTGTAAAAGAAGCGGAAGAGAGGGCAAGGTCGCTAAAAGAGGAGTTAAAGGTGGAAGAAGAGACGCTGAAGGAACAGTATGAAGAAAGGATGAGAAAAGAAGTTGAGGTGTTTAGAGTTGGTAAGTATGAGGAAGTGGAAAGAGAGATTGACTCATTGAGGATTGCATTAGATAAAGAACTTGGCAGTTTAGAGAATCGAGCAAAAGCAAAGTTTGGCAGTTTGCTTGATAAGTATATAAAAGAGGTTCTGAACTATGGCAATAGAGAAGGTTAAAAAAGTCTTAATTGTGGGACCAATAGAGAAAAAGGAGAAGTTGCTTGATACACTTTTTGGCATTGGTGTATTTCATCTTGAAAAGGTAAGCGAAGAAATACTTGAAAATTTTGACAATTTCAGACTCGCAATTCCCTCAAGGGCATATAATGACGAACTTTTTAAGGTGTCATCAATATTAAAAATATTCAAAGAGTTTGGTCTTGAGAAGCAGGGTTTTGTGCAGGGTTTCCTCCCACAGGATTTTGATGTAGATGAGGATGAATTTAGAAAGACTGTAGAGCAATTTCCACTTGAAGATTTTTATAATCAGGTTTTTTCATTAAGGGAGAGGTTTTATGAACTAAAGGAGTATGAGGCACATCTATTAGAGGAGAAAAAGGAACTGACAAAATTCTCATCGTTCCCGTTCTCTTTTTCTATCCTCTCTGGTAGTAAGTATACATCCTCCTTTGTGGGGAAAATCGACAGAAAAAACCTTGATAAACTTCTTTCGTTAGATGTAGCCAAAGACATTTTCATAAATGTTTTTTGGAGTGATAAAAATAAGAACAGTATCTTTGTGCTCTATCCAAAGACCTATACACCGGTGATTGAGGACCTCATAAGAGACTACAGAATAGAAGTATTAGAAAACAGGTTTAATTTTACGGGTTATTTTGAAGAAGAGGTAACAAGAATTGAGCAATCATTAGAAAAAGTGAAAAGAGAAATGCAAATTGTTCTTTCTAAGTTGGAGAATCTTTATAATGAAAAAAGAAAAATACTTATCCTTGAAGATTACTTTAGGTCGCTTTCGAATAAAGAAGAAAAGATGTCACATATGCTTTTAGGAAGAGAGGTTCTTGTTGCCAGAGGGTATGTAAAAGATAATGACTTAAATCTGCTTACGGAAGCTGTGTATAAAATCGGTTTTGTATCTTTTGAAAGTGAAATTGAAGATAGCGATGTTGTTCCTGTAAGTCTAAGGAATGTTACCCTTTTTAGACCTTTTGAGTTTCTCATTAGACTGTTTGGGCTTCCCTCGTATGGGAACATCGACCCCACAGTTGTAGTGGCAATACTTTTTACAATTTTCTTTGGCTTTGCATTGGGTGATGCGGGTTATGGTATAATACTTACAATATGTAGCGCCCTCTTTGTAAAGAAATATAAGAAAAATGTAGGTGCATGGAAATTTTTTATGATGCTTTTCTATGGGGGAATTATGTCTACAATTGTGGGGCTTCTTACAAATTCTTTCTTTGGAAATCTATTTGGAACTTATTTTCCTCACTTTATTTTTACAAGATTTCTTTCGAACATTGCAGTTGTTGATCCGACATCACCTACTGGTGCTGTCCAGTTTATGCTACTATCTATTGCAATTGGTTTTGGTAGTGAGATGCTTGGCATCCTTATAAGTGTTATCGTGAAGATAAGGAAAAAGTGTTTTCTTGATGCCATTTTTAATGGGATTGGTTGGCTCTTATTCTTGCCAGGGCTTGTCCTTTTATTTTTAGGCGGACATTCTCCAACCCTAAAACTCGTTGACAATATTTTACTCTTTTCAGGTCTTGCATTTGTGCTTATGGGTGGTTGGATATCCATAAGGACGCCTCTTTTTAAGCCGATTGCTGCCCTTGTAAACCTTTACGGCATAAGGAGTTCTTATGGTATCTCAGGCTTCCTTGGTGATACACTTTCCTATTTGCGTTTATTTGCACTTAGCCTCAGTTCCAGCATTCTTGCTTCATCCTTTAACCTTATGGCAAAGGTAATCGGAAATATGCTTGGGCCTGTGGGCTTTTTTGTAACAGTGATTATTCTTTTAGGACTCCATACACTTGCCTTTTTTATGAATGTACTGGGCGGTTTTATTCACTCAATGCGTTTGAATTTTCTTGAATTCTTTGGAAGGTTCTATGACCTTGGCGGTTATGAATTCAACCCCTTTGGGTTTGAATTTAAAAATATAAGATTAAACAAAAATGTAAGGAGGTAATGATGGGAACAATTAATGGTGCAATGTTTGTTGCTATGGGTGCTGCCTTAGTTACTGCATTGGGTTCAATTGGTGCTGGTATGGGGATTGGGAGATCTACTGCTCATGCAGGAGGCATACTCTCTGAGAAGCCTGAACTCTTTGGTAAGTTGCTTGTTATTATGGCTCTTCCAGGGACACAGGGATTTTATGCGCTTGTTGTAATGTTTCTTATGTTTCAATTTTTTGGATTTATTGGAGGTTCCCCAAAGGCAACTCTGCCACAGGGTATTGCAATGCTTTTGGTAGGGTTAGTCATTGGCCTTGTTGAGTTTAAGACTGCGCTTGATCAGGCACATTCTGCAATTGGTGCAGAGGATTTTGTAGCCAAGAGACCAGAAGAAAGTGGGAGGGCAATTCTCCTTCCTGCACTTGTTGAGACTTACGCAATTCTTGGACTTCTTGCTGGCGTCTTACTTTCTCTCTGGATTTCGAAGGCAACATTTTGACGGCTATGAGTCTTGATAGAGTAAAAGAAATAATTCTTTCTTCTGCCAGAGAAAAGGCAGAGAAGATTTTAGGAGAAACAAAGAGTGAGGTTGAGGATAAACTTACATCTTTTAAGAAAAGACTTGAAGAGGAGTATAATGCGAAACTTTTGAGAGAAAAAAAGGAAATTGAAGAGGAGGCTGATAGAATCAGGGCAACTGAAATAATGAAGTTGGAGAAAGAAAAACTTGTAAAGAAGAGGGAGATTCTTGATGCCTTCTTTGAAGAACTCAAACAAAGTATAAGATCTCATAAGGAGTTTTACTTTGATTTGATGTGCAAGTTGCTTACGAGGGATTTGGTAGCACATTCTACTGTTTTTCTGAGCAGAAATGATATGGAAATGAAGGATAAGATTTACCATTTCATTGTAGAAGTGCTGGGCATGGAGGACGCTAAAATCTCTAATGATTTCATAGGGATATCAGGTGGTTTCATCATAAAGACACCTGATTTTGAAATAGACGATTCACTTGATACGCTGATTGCAGAATTTAGAGAAAAGCATGAAATAGAGATAGCAAAGGAGCTTTTTGCCGATGTTTAAGATTCCTCTAAATCTGAAAGAAAAGAGTTATTATGATTTTTTATGTGGGAGGGTAAAAGTCCTTGAAACTTACCTTATTGAGGAGCCCCTGTATAAAGACCTTGTGAAGAAGAATTTTAGGGAATTTGTTCAATTTCTACAGGGTTATCCTTATAAGAACTTTCTTATAGGAGAAGATTTTCAATCTGTTAAAGATGCAATTATAAAGAGAAAGGAGTTTGAATTTAGCGATTTTGAAAAGTTTGGTTTAAAGGATTTTATTGATGTTTTCTTCAGGTCATCCGCATATTTTCTCCTCACAAAAAAGAAGGATTTTGTCTCTCCTCCTTCTCTTCCAGGGTTTTCAGAAATTCTTACATCTACTCATAATGAACTCTTTGCTACAAGTAAAACCTATCTGAGACCGCTTGTGATTGATGCAAATTATCTTACTTTTCTTTTTGAAGGTGCACTTCTTTTACGGAATGATTTTATCATCGACTTCTACAGGGAATTGACAGAAAACTATATTATAATGATTCTTATGAGAAATTATCGTTTTGTGCAGGACCATTTCCTTGGGAGAAGTGAGTTTGATGAGATTTTAAGATTTCTTTCTTTGCATTTTCCTTATAGTACATTTTTAAGAAAGGTTACTGATTTTAATGAATTTGAGGAGATGCTGAGAGATTCAAAAGGACTTTATTTTGAAAAGGATATCAGTAGTGAGTGGACTCAACTTTTGAATAAGACCCTGAAGAAGGCTTTTGAGAAGGGCAGATATCTTAATGAAGGAATTGAGCCGATATTTGTTTATCTTCTAAAAATTGATTGGGAAGCACATATTCTCCAAAAACTTGCTTATGCCCTTTATTTTGGTGTAGACCCAGGGGAAATTACAGAATTGGAGTTTGCCTATGAATAAGATTGCTTTTGTTGGTAGAAAGAAGATTGGCATTCTTTTAAGAAGTCTTGGTATAGATGATTTTGAGGCAAAAGATGCACTTGCTTTAAAGGAAAGGATGAGAGAACTTCTTAAAGAGAATAAATATATCCTGATCTTGACAGAAGAAGTGTATGTGAACACAGTGAAAGATCTTTTAAGTAAGAAGACAGGTGCATTACCTGTTGTGATGATGCTTCCTACTCTCGAAGTGACAGGTGCAACTCTCTCAATGATTGGAGATGTAGTTGGGAAGGCTGTAGGTGTAAATATTCTATCAAAGAAAGAAAGTTAGGAGTGTGAGATATGGAAGAGAAAGTAGGTAGAATTATAAAGGTAGCAGGTCCCCTTGTGGTAGCGAAGGATATTCCCGGTGCAAAAATGTATGAGATGGTCTATGTAGGGGACAAAAGGCTTTTTGGAGAAATTATAGAGGTAAAAGGGAATCTTTCATCAATTCAGGTTTATGAAGATACTTCGGGGATTGGCCCGGATGAACCAGTCTATGCAACCGGGATGCCTTTGAGTGTTGAACTTGGGCCGGGACTTATTGGTTCTATCTATGATGGAGTGCAAAGGCCCCTTGATGAATTGAGAGCAAGATATGGAGACTTTGTCCAGAGGGGTGTTTTTGCCCCACCTCTCGATAGAGAAAGATTATGGCATTTTGTCCCTGTTTGTAAGGTTGGAGAGATGCTTACGGGTGGTGATGTCGTTGGCGAAGTCCAGGAAACTACTATCATAAAACACAGGATTCTTGTTCCGCCTGGTATTGAGGGCGTTGTAAAGAGCATAAGGGATGAGGGTGACTTTACTGTTGAGACAGTTGTTGCAATTATTGAAAACCAGGGCAAAGAATACGAATTGAAGATGTTTCATAAATGGCCTGTAAGGGTTGCCCGCCCTGTGAAAAGGCGTATACCGCCCGATGAGCCTCTTGTTACGGGGCAGAGGGTAATTGATTTGTTCTTTCCTATTGCAAAGGGTGGAACTGCATGTGTGCCTGGTCCATTTGGAAGCGGGAAGACGGTCATTCAGCATCAACTTTCGAAATGGGCCGACGCAGATGTCATTGTTTTTATAGGATGTGGCGAAAGAGGAAACGAAATGACTGATGTCCTTATAGAGTTTCCAGAGCTTAAGGATCCAAAAACAGGAAGACCGTTAATGGAGAGAACTGTCCTTGTTGCGAATACATCAAATATGCCAGTTGCAGCAAGAGAGGCGTCTGTATTCACTGGTATTACTATTGCGGAATACTACAGGGATATGGGATACGATGTAGCACTGATGGCAGACTCAACTTCCCGTTGGGCTGAGGCGATGAGGGAAATGTCAGGGCGCCTTGAAGAAATGCCAGGAGAAGAAGGTTATCCTGCGTATCTTGCATCTCGTGTATCTTCCTTCTACGAAAGAGCGGGGAAGGTCTATGTGCTTGGAGGGAAAGAAAAGCCCACAAGTTTAAGTGTTATTGGTGCTGTATCTCCACCAGGTGGAGATCTTTCTGATCCTGTAGTGCAATCAACCCTGAGAACTGTAAGAGTTTTCTGGTCTCTTGATGCGTCTTTGGCATATGCAAGGCACTTTCCTGCAATACACTGGTTGCAAAGTTATTCGATGTATGGAGAAGAACTCGAGGGGTTCTATAAGCATAATGCAGGTGAAAAATGGAGTGAGTTTAGAGGAAGGGCACTTGCAATTTTAAGAAGAGAAGCAGAATTACAGGAAATGGTAAGACTTGTGGGGATTGATGCACTTTCTTCTGAAGATAGGTTAACACTTGAAATAGCCCGTTCAATAAGAGAAGATTTTTTGCAGCAAAATGCATTTGACCCGGATGATACATATACATCCTTGAAAAAACAGTATAGGCTTATAAAACTTATTTTTGTATTTGCAGATTATGCAACAGTTGCGCTCTCTAAGGGTGTTGAACTTGAGAAAATAGCAACACTTCCAGTGAGAGTTGAAATTTCAAGGGCAAAATTCATCCCTGAGAAAACGCTTGAAAAGTTTGATGAAATTGAAGAACATATTAAGTTAGCATTTGAAAAACTTGTTAGTGAGGTGGAGTATGCCTAAGGAATATACAACCGCAAAGGAGATTGCAGGACCACTGCTTATTGTTGATGGTATCGAAAAGGCGACCTATAATGAAATTGTTGAAATAAGGGCGGGCGACGGTTCGATAAAAAGAGGACAGGTCCTTGAAGTAAATGGTCGTATGGCGTTAATACAGGTTTTCGAAGGAACTTCTGGTTTAAGTCTTGGTGAAGTGAAGGTGAAGTTTCTTGGTCATGGAGTAGAATTAGGTGTTTCTCCTGATATTTTAGGGAGGATCTTTGACGGTTCTGGTAAACCGATAGATGGAGCTCCTCTGGTTATTCCGGATAAGTTAGTCGATATAAATGGAAGTCCAATGAATCCTTATGCTCGTGATTATCCATCAGAATTTATACAAACGGGTATTTCTACGATTGATGGATTGAATACCCTTGTAAGGGGGCAGAAACTTCCCATATTCTCTGGCTCAGGTCTTCCACATGCCCCTCTTGCCGCTCAGATTGCAAGGCAGGCAAAAGTCCTTGGCAAAGAGGAAAAATTTGCAGTTGTATTTGTAGCAATGGGAATCACATTTGAAGAGGCAAATTTCTTTATCGAAAGTTTTAGGGATTCTGGTGCACTTGAGCGTTCCGTAATGTTTATAAATCTTGGGAACGACCCTGTTATCGAAAGAATTGCAACACCGAGATTCGGCTTGACTGCGGCGGAGTACCTTGCTTTTGATCTGGGTATGCATGTCCTTGTTATTCTTACTGATATGACAAACTACTGTGAGGCACTGCGTGAGATATCTGCGGCAAGAAAGGAGGTGCCTGGAAGAAGAGGATATCCTGGCTATATGTATACGGATCTTGCAACTATTTATGAGAGGGCAGGGAGGATAAAAGGGAAAAAAGGCTCAATTACGCAGATTCCTATTCTTACAATGCCAGAAGATGATAAAACTCACCCAATTCCAGACCTTACCGGATATATTACTGAAGGACAGATTTTTTTGAGCAGGAGTTTATATCAGCAGGGTATATATCCTCCAATTGATGTTTTGCCAAGTCTTTCTCGTTTGAAAGATAAAGGGATTGGTGCTGGGAAGACAAGAGAGGATCACTCAAGCATTTTAAACCAGCTTTTTGCTGCATATGCAAGAGGAAGAGAGGCAAGAGAACTTCTTACTGTATTGGGCGAGAGTGCACTTACTTCAATAGACCTTCTCTATGTAAAATTTGCAGATGAGTTTGAAAAGCAGTTTGTAAAACAGGGTGAATATGAGAACAGAAGCATAGAAGAAACCCTTGAACTCGGGTGGAGACTTCTTTCACTTCTTCCTGTTGAGGAATTAAAGAGAGTAAAGCCTCAATTCATTGAAAAGTATCTATCAAAGTACCTTAAGAAAGAGGAAGTGCGCAATGCTACTTAATGTAAACCCAACAAGGATGGAGCTTCTCCGGCTGAAGGAGAGGCTTATCCTTGCAGAAAGAGGGCATAAACTCCTGAAAGATAAGTTAGAAGGCTTGATGAAGAACTTCCTTGATGTGGCAAAGCAGTATATTGAAAAGAGAAAAGCCTTTGATAATAAATTCGTCCTTGCACTTAAAAAGTTCGAAATAGCGACGCAGGATATAGGAGAAGACAAACTAAGTGCTCTTCTTGAAGGTAGCACCTTCTTACTGGATGTATCTTATAAACTTGCAAATGTAATGAATGTAAAGTACCCCGTCTTCTCGGTAAAAAAGAGAGGAAGCCCATTTGTCTATCCTTTTACTCTTACTTCCCCGATGCTCGATACGACCTTTGTAGAAATCCTTTCTCTTATTGAGGAACTTGTTCAACTTGCCTCAATACAGCAGGAGCTCTATTCAATTGCGCTTGAGGTTGCTAAAGTGAGAAGAAGAGTAAATGCACTTGAATATATTATGATCCCCAATCTTGAAGAAACAATTAAGTATATAGAAGGAAAATTGGAGGAGATGGACAGGGAAAACATCTCGAGATTACTTAAGATAAAAGATATAATTAGAGGGCATTAATTTAATGAGAATTCTTCGGAAAGAAGTAGTTTTTAGAGGTGGACTATTATCTGTCGTAAGGAAAGAGGTTCAGAATAGTGATGGGAATATCTTCCTTCGGGAAACAGTAACATACGGAGGCAACGCATCTGTCGTTATTCCTCTTTATAAAGGTAATTTTGTTTTTGTAAGGCAATTTAGACCGACTGTTGAAGATTTTCTGCTTGAATTCCCTGCAGGGAGAATAGAAAATGGTGAAACTCCTATTGTATGTGCAAGACGGGAACTTGAAGAAGAGACAGGTCTCATACCTTTAAATCTGAAATTTATTTTCGAAATTTATCCATCACCGGGATTTGTTGAGGAAAAGTTGTATATGTTTTTTGCAGATGAGTTTGAAGAGGGGCGTGTGAACCCTGATCTGGGCGAAGAGATAAATATTGTAAAATACGATAAAAAGACTGCCTTTAAATTATTAGAAGAGGGGCGTATTGTTGACGGGAAGACAGTATGTGGCTTGCTTTGGTTTAAAATGAGATTTGGAGGGTAATGCAATCTATACTGCATAAGATTGGCAAGGGTTATTCGAAAATAATGCCAGTCTCGATTGTTCATCTTACTGCAATTGTCCTGGGTTTTTTTTCCTTTCTGTTTGATAGGAAGAAAAGGTATGTGTTCAGGAATTTGAGACATATTACAAAGCAAAACTCCGTGAGGCTTATATTCCTTGTTCTAATGTTTTATATCAATTTTGCTCTTAATATTTCTGATTATTTCATTGTTGCAACAAAAGGTCTTGAGAAAATCAAAATTCTCACTCCGAAAGAAGAATTAAAAGAAAAACTCTTACAACTTATGGACAGCAAAGGTCTTGTCATACCAACTGCCCACCTTGGGAATTGGGAAATCGCAGGGGCATTTGCTGGCTCATTAGGCTTTAGAGCCCATGGGATTGGTCTCCCCCAGGTTGAAAATGAGGTTGAAAGATTTTATAAGGGACTGAGAGAGCGATACAATGTCATTGTGCATCCGTTTCAGGGAGGTTTTTTAGGGGCATATAGGGGGGTAAAGGCTGGTGATATTGCAACAATTGTAAGCGATAGAGATATAAACAAGGATGGTGTGTGCGTGAAATTTTTTGAAAGATCTGTTACTTTTCCAAAAGGGGCATCAATTCTTGCATATAGAACGAAGGTTAGAAGTGCTTTTGCGACTCTGGTGAGAGAAAAAGGTGGATATAAAGTCTACTTTTCACAGGCCTTTGATATTGATTTTAATATGAGTGAAAGTGAATTCTCAAAGCAGTATGTCTCAAAGTTTGCAAGTACTCTTGAGAAATTTGTGAAGATGTATCCAACTCAATGGTTCCATTTCTTTGATTATTTTGAGGAGTATAAATGCTCATAGCAATTATCCCTGCGAAAGATGAAGAAAGAAGCATTGGGGAGGTTGTAGCAAAGACTAAAAATTATGTGGATTTTGTTCTTGTTGTTGATGATGGTTCTGTAGATAATACTAAGTTGGTTGCAGAGTCTTTAGGTGCATTTGTCATAAGAAATGAGGTAAACCTTGGTAAGGCCGACGCACTTAAAATAGGATTTAAGTACGCAGTTGATAATAACTTTGATAGGATTGCCCTTTTGGATGCAGATGGTCAACACGACCCCGATGAACTTCCAAGACTTCTTAAGAAACTTGATGAGGGTTATGATATTGTTGTTGGGGCAAGAAGGTTTTCACATAAACTTATGCCACCATTACGGATTTTTGCAAATAGTTTTTCTTCTTTTCTTGTAAGTCTTATTTGCGGAACGAAGATCCTTGATAGTCAATCTGGTTATAGAGTATTGAGAACAGATGTTGTAAGGGCAATAACTTTTGAAACAAAACGGTATCAACTTGATACAGAAATGCTTATAAAGGGAGCACGGTGTGGTTTTAAAATTGGCTTTGTGGAGATAAATACTATCTACACAGAAAGGGCAAAAAGCAAGATTAACCAGATTATTGACCCTTTGAAATTTTTATGGGTCACATTGAAACTCGCCTTTTTTAGATGCAAGAACAGAAAGGGTTTTTAGATTACCATTTACACTCTATGTTTAGTATTCCTTCGAGTAGAGATATGGATATACCACAGATGGTAGAGTGTGCAAAAGTTAAGGGGGTAACGATTTTAGGGACAGGAGATATTACGCTTCCTGTGTGGAGGAAGAAACTTGAGCACATGCTTACATTTGAAAATGGTTTTTACTATTTTAATGATTTTCCATTTATTTTAACAGGAGAAATAAATCTTGTATTTGAGAGAGACGGGCTTAAGAGATTTCACATAGTATTGGCATTTCCTACAATGAAAGATGTAGAAAATTTTGAAATTTCTTTTAGACATGTGTCTGATTTTGATAAAACTGCTCGACCGAACATAAAAATTTCACCAAAGGAGTTTTTGAGAATTGTAAAAGATATAAATGCAGAGATACCGATAATATTAGCACACATTTTTACGCCTCATTACGGCGCATTAGGTAGTGAAAATGGTTTTCGAAGTATCTCAGAAATTTTTGAAACCGATTTTATAGATAATCTTTTCATTGAGACAGGTTTGAGCGCAGACCCACAGATGGTCTATTCGATTAAGGAATTAAGAAAGTATCCTGTTTTATCAAGTTCTGATGCTCATTCACCATTGCATATTGGAAGAGAGGCAGTAGGTGTTAACCTCTCCAAAAATTTTAGCGAACTATTCAGGAATTTGAAAGATACTGAAAGCATTTTTACCATAGAAAACTTTCCCCAATTAGGGAAGTACTACCTTGATGGACACAGGAAATGTGGATTTAAAACAGATGATTTTTCTATCTCAAGGTGTCCTCTCTGTGGAAAACCACTTACAAAAGGCGTATTGCATAGAGTTTATGAACTGAAGGAGAGCGATAATAATTTTTCAGGCATTAAGTTTCTTTATTTTATCCCTCTTATGGAAATCTTAAAAAAAACTTACAAAAAAAGTGCACGAGAGAAAATCTATCTAACACTTATATCTGAATTCGGGAACGAGTTAAATGTTTTACTATTTTCGGACCTCGAAGCACTTTCAACAATTTTGAATGAAAAAACTATAATGTCTATACAGGCGATAAGAGAGGGGAAATTGGTGTTTGGTTGTGGATATGATGGTGTCTATGGAAAGTGGGAGGTAGACCTTGCTTAAAGATAGGTTCGGAAGAGATATATACTATCTCAGGTTTTCTGTAATTGAGCGATGTAATTATCGCTGTCTCTACTGTAATACTTATAAGGACGATGCCATTGCAACAGAACCAACACCTGGAGATGTTAAGTTTATATTGAGTGTAGCCCGTGCACTTCATTTTAGGAAGGTGAGGATAACAGGGGGTGAACCACTTGTTCGTCAGGATATTGTAGAGATAGTTAAGACTGCTTCATCTATTGGTTTTGAAGAGGTTGTCTTAACGACAAATGGGTATAGACTTAAGGATATTGCGGATGACCTTAAGAAAGCGGGTCTTACAAGAGTTAACATAAGCCTCGATTCTCTGAGGAGCGATACATTCACCTATATAACATCAGTTGGAAAACTTACAGATGTTGTTGATGGAATTAGAAAGGTAATTGATGTTGGTCTAACCCCTGTAAAAATTAATACAGTGCTTCTTAAAGGGATAAATGAGGATGACTTAGTGCCAATTGCAAGTTTAGCAAAGGATAACGATGTTATTGTTAGGTTTATTGAACTTATGCCTGTTAAAGGGAATTCATTTTTTGATTTACACTTTATGAGTTTTAGAGAGGCGTTTGATATTATTAATAAAGAATTTCATTTAGTAAAAGCGCCCAATATTGCACATGAAGTTGCAAAGTATTATAGAATAGAAGGTTTTAAAGGTAAAGTTGGTTTCATAACTGCGGTGAGTCAGCACTTTTGTTCTACCTGCAATAGATTGAGGCTTACTTCAAACTTTAAAATCTATCCCTGTCTATTTTCAAGAATAAATATAGATATAAAAGATGCTGTAAAGAATAGGGACAGTAATTTGCTTAAAAGTAAATTTGAAGAGGCTGTTTATGTAAAGCCTAAAGCACATGGAGAAATTAGAGTCGGTTCAAGGGAATTTATTGAGAATATGAGGGAGATGGGAGGGTAAAATGAGCCAATTTGATGAATACGGCAAAGTACATATGGTTGATGTGACCGGTAAAGATGAGACGGTGAGAACTGCAAGAGGTTTTGCGAGGGTAATTCTATCAAAGGAGACACTCGAGAAGATTAAACGGGGCGAAGTTCACAAGGGCGAAGTTTTAACTGTTGCTAAAATTGCAGGTATTATGGCTTCCAAAAAGGTTTCGGAATTAATTCCTCTGTGTCATCCTTTGAATCTTGCGTTCTCTGATTTAACTTTCAGATTGATTGATGAACCTCCTTCAATAGAAATTGAAAGCTTTGTATCGCTTAAAGGGGTAACAGGTGTAGAAATGGAAGCATTAACCAGTGTGTCTATTGCAGCACTTACAATTTACGATATGTGTAAGTCTCTTGAAAAGGGGATAGAAATAAAAGATATATATCTATTGGAGAAGAGTGGAGGGAAATCCGGAGATTACAGAAGAGAAAAATAACTTGACTTAAAAAAATTTTTAGGTATAATAAAAAATTGTGTATTTATTTGAGGAGGTACAATGGATAAAATTTTAGATGCAAGGAAAACTAAGTTAAGTGTACCATTGCCAAACCTATTAAATGTTCAAATTGCCTCTTATGAGAAGTTTTTGAATGTTGGTATAGGAGAAATTTTATCAAAAATATTTCCAATTGATACGAAAAATATAAGAGTTGAATATGTCTCCTATACTGTGGGGATGCCTATAAGAACTCCTGAGGATTGTGTGAGGGTTGGGGCAACATATGAAGTGCCTGTAAAGGTAAAAGTAAGGTTAATTTATAAAAATACAGGAGAGATTAAAGAGTCTGAAGCATATATCGCAGATGTTCCAAAGATGCTTCCAGATGGAACTTTTATTATTAATGGGAAAAAAAGAGTTGTTGTCCAGCAGTTGATAAGATCCCCTGGTGTTTATTTCCAGACAGAAAAAGACATCGAAAGTGGCTTTACCAATTATATTGTAACTATTATCCCGGACAGGGGAAATTGGATGGAAATGGAAGTTGGTAAGGATAATGTGATGTATATAAGGCTTAAAAAGGGAATGAAGAAGCTTCCTGTTACAGTAGTGCTGAAGGCAATTGGTTTTAAGGATAACGATGAAATTCTTTCCCATTTTTATCAAACAATGAGTGTTGATGTCCTTTCTACTTCCCCCTTTTCCTATGATGTTGCCCTTGGGAAAAAACTTATTGAAGAGGTAAAAGATCCGGAGGGGAAAGTAGTCTTGAAGAAAGGGACTCTCCTTACAGAGGAGAGTTTTGAGCATTTAAGAGAAGAAAATATCCTTAGATGTACATTAAAAGTTGAAGGGTATGATTATTGGGTAGAGCAGACACTGAAAAAGGATAAGACGGGTAATTCAGATGAAGCGAAAATCGAAATTTATAAAATCTTCCACCCAAAGGAGAGAGTAACCATAGATGCAGCAGAAGAACTCGTGCACAATATTTTGATGGATCCAAAGAGAAACGAATATTTTCCAGTTTCAAGATATAAGATTAACAAGAAGTTTAAAAAAGAGAGTTCTGACCACATCCTCACGAAAGATGATTTCGTTTCCATAATTGCTCATCTTATAAAAGTAAGAGAAAAAATCGAAAAGGAAGATGATATTGATAGCCTTGCAAATAGAAGGGTAAAGACTGTAGGAGAACTTATTTCTGAAGAATTTGAAAAGGGTGCATTGAAGGTTCAGAGGAGTGCAAAGGAAACTATTGCCATAAAAAGGCCTGAAGAAATAACGGTTTCTTCGATTTTTAGTAACAAGGCCATTACGGGACAGTTGAGGCAGTTCTTTGGGGTAAGCCAATTGTCGCAATTTATGGAAGAGACAAATCCTCTTGCCTCGCTTACTCATAAAAGGAGACTTACATCTCTTGGTGCAGGTGGTTTACATAGAAAAAGGGCAGGTGTTGAGGTAAGAGATGTTCACTCATCTCATTACGGACGTATCTGTCCTATTGAAACACCGGAAGGCCAAAACATTGGACTTATTAATTCACCTACTATTTTTGCTAATGTGAATGAGTATGGATTTATTACAACTCCCTATAGAAAGGTAGAAGAAGGAAGAGTTACGGATGAAATTGTATATCTTACTGCAGATGAGGAAGAAAAATACATTATTGCCCAGGCAAATACACCTGTTGATGAATTTGGCAATATCATCCCTGACACTGTTGTAGCAAGAAAAAGGACTGAATCAGGCGAAATTCTTCCGCAGATTGTTCATAGAGATGCAGTTCAACTTATGGATGTTTCTCCACAGCAAATTATTAGTCCTTCTGCTTCGCTAATTCCATTCCTTGAGCATGATGATGCAAACAGGGCATTAATGGGTTGTAATATGCAAAGACAGGCAGTCCCACTTTTATCCCCGGAATTACCAAGGGTCTTGACTGGTTATGAGGCTAAAATTGCAATTGATGATCTTGATTTACCTCAATCTGAATACGATGGAATTGTTTCTTATGTTGACGGAAACGAAATTCACATTGTTCCCAATAACGCTGAAAGCATAGAGGCCTCGGTTTATAGAGAGGCTGCTGATCTTAAGCAGAGTCTCCTTAGCAGGATTAAACAGAAAGAGATAGTCCTTTTTGATATAAAGCCGGAGATTGATGAATACTATAAACTTGTTGGAGAGAAGATTACGCCCCAGATGGTTGATAAACTTGTATCCCATGGCATTGAGCAAATTTCTATTCTTGATCTGGATAAGATCCAGAAGTTTTCAATTGTAAATTGTTTCGAGAAAGAAAGGAATGATACTCTTATAGGTCTTGTTGCACGGGAAACAGTTTTGAATAAGAAAGGCAAGCCATTGATTGAGGAAGGACAGAAGATCTCTGATACAAAATTAAATAGACTTTATGGGCAGAGTGGCTTAAAGGAAATAAAAGTTGAAGAGGAAGGGAAAGTTGTAACAAAGCCTGTGTTTAACCTTACCTTGACCGCTCTTGGTAAAAATATTATTGGAAAAAGTTTGTTTGCTACTCTTACCAATACAAAGAAGACATTGAAGTTTGAACCTCAGATTAGTGAGGAATTACTGCGTGAGTTGTATGATAAAGGTATTACGGATCTTCTTGTATTTTCACCTCAAGAAGTTGAATCGCTAAATCTTGGAAAAATTAACGACGACATTCTTGATAAGGTTGTTGCAATGGACTATACAAACGATAAAGGCGAGATAATCATAAAAGAGGGTGAACTTATAACTCTTGATAAGTTACATAGACTTGCAGAAGGTGGGATAAATAAGGTAAAGATTAAAAATGAAGTTGTATATAGATTGAGAAAATTTGAAAGAACAAACCAGGATACATGCAGAAACGAACGTCCTATTGTAAGGAAAGGTGATATTGTCAAAAAGGGACAGCCCCTTGCAGATGGATATGCAACCAAAAATGGAGAAGTGGCTCTTGGCATAAATGTCCTTATCGCATACCTATCCTGGTATGGGTACAATTATCAGGATGCGGTGGTTATAAGTAGAAAACTTGTTAGTGATGATAGATTTACATCTGTCCATATTAAAGAGTATACAGTGGAAGTACATGAAACTGAGCAAGGTCCAGAAGAGCTGACTCCAGATATAAGGGATGTAAGAAGAGAGGCTTTGCGTTTCCTTGATGAGAGAGGTATTGTAAAGGTTGGATCCAAGGTTAAGCCAGGAGATGTCCTTGTGGGAAAAGTAACTCCTTATCCGGAAGAGGAAGAATCAAATGAAGCAAAGATCTGGAGAAGTCTCTGGAGTAACAGGAATAGCAATCTTAAAAATAGTTCTTTTGTTGTGCCGCCCGGGGAAGGTGGCGTTGTGATCGATGTCCAGGTATTCTCGAGGGAAGAAGGATATGAACTTACCAAGAATGCGTTGAAACTTATTAAAATTTTTGTTGCCAAAAAGAGGAAGATCATTGTTGGCGATAAACTTGCAGGTCGTCATGGAAATAAAGGTGTTGTAAGCAAGATTGTGGAAGAACAAGACCTTCCATATCTTGAAGACGGCACTACTATTGATGTTATAGTAAGTCCTTTGGGAGTTCCTTCGAGGATGAATATTGGACAGATTCTTGAAGCAAATCTCGGAATTGCTGCAAGACATCTTAATGTAAGGGTTGTAACGCCATCATTCATTGGTGCTTCTGAAAGTGATGTGAGGCAACTCCTTGAGAAGGCACATCTTGATAAATCTGGTCAGATGACTGTTTATGATGGACGAACGGGTAAGCCTTTTGAATATAAAGTGACTGTTGGAGAAGCATACTTTCTTAAACTCAACCACCTTGCAGAAGATAAAATACATGCAAGGGCAGTTGGTAAATATACACTTATCACGCAGCAGCCGGTTGGTGGTAAAGCACAGTTTGGTGGTCAAAGGCTTGGAGAGATGGAAGTATGGGCACTTGAAGCATACGGTGCAGCAAATCTTCTACATGAAATGCTTACTATTAAGTCCGATGACCTCGAGGGAAGAAAAAGAGCGTATGAGGCAATCTCTAAGGGTATTACAATCTTTGAAACAGGTATACCTGAATCCTTTAATGTGCTTCAGAGGACGCTGAGGGGTCTTGCAATTGACCTTAAAGTACTTCCTGAAAAGAAAGAGGAACATAAGGAAAGAGTTCCTTTCTTACCAAAAATAACTACGAAAATAAATCTTGTAAAAACTACGAAGGAGGGATTAGATGAAGGCTCAAGCAACTGACAAAATTAGAAATGTTGTTCTTGTATCCCATGGAAATGCAGGAAAGACAACTTTGTTGGAGGCAATTTTATTTAGTAAAAAAGTTATCCCAAGAATGGGGCGGGTAGAAGATGGTAATACTGTTTCCGATTACCAGCCTGAAGAGAAGAATAGAAAGTTCAGTATAAGCCTTTCTGTTGTTCCCGTTGAGCATAGGGGTGTAAAAATCAATTTTCTTGATACACCTGGTTATGCGGATTTTGTAGGCGAAGTGCTCAGCGGTATAAGGGCAGCAGAAAATGGGCTTATGCTTATTAATGCAACAAGCGGTATTGAAATTCAAACGAAAAAGTATTGGAAATTTCTGGAAAGAGAAAATAAACCGCGTGCTATTTTTGTGAACAAGATAGATGCTGAAGGAGTTGATTTAGAGCATATCCTCCAGGTTGTGAGAGGCTTTTTTGGACCCAAGGCAATTCCTTTGAACTATCCTGTTTTTGAGGGTGGTAAATTTGTAAAAGTCTTGTCTGTATTTGAAAATCCAGTACTTGAAAACTACAAACACGAATTAATAGAAATAGCAGCAGAGTCTGATGATGCACTTCTTGAAAAATACCTTGGTGGAGTTGAACTCACGCAAGAAGAAGTGAACAAAGGTCTAAAAAATGCGTATATTAATGGATCTTTCTTCCCTATTCTTTTTGGCTCTGCAACTGGTCTTATTGGTTTGGATGAACTCCTCAATTTTGCAGTAGATGTAATGATGAGTCCTGAGGAATTAGGAGAAGTGAAAGGGATTAACCCTAACACCAAAGAAGAAGAGAAAAGAAGAGTTGCAGTGGATGAGTTTTTATCTGCATTCGTATTTAAAACTCTTTCAGACCCTTATGTTGGTAAATTATCCTTTACCAGGGTTTACTCAGGCATATTAAAGTCGAATTCAACGGTTTATAACGCTACTAAAGGTGTTCTGGAAAAGACAGGACAAATTGTATTCCTTATGGGGGGAAACCAGGAACCTGTTGATGAAGTCATTGCAGGTGATATTGCAGTGGTTACCAAACTTACTGTAACACAGACTAACGATACGCTTTGCGATAAAGATAATCCAGTTGAATATCCAAAAATTGACTTTCCTGAACCAATGCTCGTAAGAGCAATGAGACCTAAGACGAAAACAGATGAGGATAGAATGAGTATAGGTCTTTCAAAGATCACCGAAGAAGATCCCACAGTGAAGATTTCAAAGAATCTTGAAACAAAAGAGCAAGTTATCCAGGGTATTGGAGAGACTCATATCTCTCTTATTGTGGAAAAGTTAAGTGGAAGATATGGGGTAAATATTGAATTGACAGTTCCCAAGGTCCCCTACAGGGAAACGATTACTACAAAGGTAAAAGTTGAAGGAAAGTATAAGAAGCAAACAGGAGGTCATGGTCAGTATGGTCATTGCTTCCTTGAAGTGGAACCCCTTGAAAGGGGAAAAGAATACAGTTTTGAAAGTAAAATATTTGGTGGTGCAATTCCAAAACAATATATCCCTGCAGTTGAAAAAGGTGTAAAAGAAGCAATGGAAGAGGGTATTCTCGGAGGTTTTCCTGTTACTGATATCGGTGTTGCAGTGGTTGATGGCTCGTATCATCCTGTTGATTCTTCAGAACTTGCATTTAAGATTGCAGGCTCTATGGCCCTGAAAAAGGCGCTTGAACAGGGGAATCCAATATTACTTGAGCCAATAGAAAAAGTGGTAGTTATTGTGGACGAACAGTATATGGGTGATGTGATCGGAGATCTCAATGCAAAGCGTGGAAGAGTAATTGGGATGAAATCTGAAAATGGAAAACAGATTATAGAGGCATATGTGCCACTTGCAGAACTTCTCAACTATGCAAATGATCTCAGTTCTATTACTCAAGGAACAGGTGAGTTTAAGATGGAACACTCGCATTATGAACCAGTCCCACCGAAAATTGCTGAAAAAATAGTACAGGAGGCTCAGCGTAACAAAAAGGAAAATGAGGAGTAATTTAGGGGGTGACTTTTTTGAATAAAATAGATATAAAAGCATTAAAAATTTTACTTGCCTCAGGAGAAGAGATACTCTCCTGGTCTCATGGAGAGGTAAAGAGAGGCGATACTTATAGTTATAGGAATTATTTACCCGAGCCAGATGGTCTTTTTTGTGAGAAGATCTTTGGTCCAGTTCACTCTTACCAGTGTCACTGCGGGAAATTAAAAGGTAAACAGTATGAAGGATTGAAATGTCCTAATTGCGGAGTCGAAATCCTTCCCTCTTTTGTAAGAAGAGAGCGTTTTGGACATATACAACTTGCAACTCCTGTTGTTCATATCTGGTACTTTAAGAATAATATTAATTATATTGCACTCCTTCTGGATATGAAGTCACAGGATGTAGAGAAGATCATATACTTTGTTGCCTATGTGGTGACCGATCCGAAAAGGACAAGGCTTCGCTATAAACAGGTTCTTTCTGAAGAAGAGTATTATATGTATAGATTCGAAGAAAGACTTGATTTTGTAGCAAAGAAGGGCGGAGAAGCAATTAAAGAACTTTTGGAGAAAGTAGACCTTAATGAGTTAAGAAGACAGGCACTTGATCAGTTAAAATCAGGTTCTGCACAAGAAAAGAGTAGCGCTGTAAGACTTTTGAGCGTTGTTGAAGGGCTTTTAAGTAACGGGAGGAAACCAGAAGATATGGTACTCACAGTAGTGCCTGTTATTCCCCCGGATTTAAGGCCACTGGTACCTCTTGAGGGCGGGAAATATGCCTCTGACGACCTTAATGAACTCTACAGGAGGGTTATAAACAGAAATAATAGACTTAAAAAGCTATACGAAGTCAATGCGCCTGACATTATGCTTGAAAACGAGAAAAGGATGTTGCAGGAGGCAGTGGATGCCCTATTTGATAACGGAAGAAGACCCTATCCTGTAGTAAATGCGAATAAAAGACCTTTGAGGTCTCTTACCGATATCCTCAAAGGAAAAGAGGGGCGTTTTAGGGAAAATCTGCTTGGAAAGCGTGTTGACTATTCTGGAAGAGCCGTGATAGTAGTCGGTCCTGAGCTAAAAATTGATGAGTGCGGTGTGCCTAAAGAAATGGCACTTGAGCTTTTTAAGCCTTTTGTAACTTTTGAACTTTCTAAACTTGGTTATAACAAAAAGAAAGCAAAGGAACTTATCGAAAATCCTACACCAGAAGTGTGGAAAACTGTTGAGGACCTTTCGAAGAATTATGTGGTCCTCCTCAACAGGGCACCTACTCTTCACAGATTGAGCATCCAGGCATTTAAACCTGTTCTTATAGAAGGAAAGGCTATTCAGATTTCTCCTCTTATATGCACCCCGTTTAACGCTGATTTTGATGGTGACCAGATGGCGATCCACCTTCCTCTTTCGCTTCAATCTCAAATGGAGGCGAAGATGCTTATGTTATCATCTCATAATATCCTTTCACCTGCTCATAGTGGGCCTCTTGATACCCCAGTGCAGGATATGGTCATTGGTGTGTATTACCTTACCCTTGCAAGAGACGATGTGCCACTTGTAGAAAGAAGGATTTTTGATGAACCTTATGTTGTCGAGTACCTCTATGATAGAGGGGTATTTAAACTCCATGACAGGATCAGGTTTCGATTTAGAGGAGAGGTTTTTGAGACAACAGTCGGTAGGGTGATTTTTAATCTAAAGATAAGAGAAGGTGTCTTTGATGGGGATGATGATTATCCATTTATTAACAATGTAGTTGGCAAGAAGCAACTTGAGACATTAATTTCTGAATTTTATGATAAATATGGGTTAGTTAAGACCGATAAACTTCTCGATAATTTAAAGGAGATTGGGTTTAGATTTGCAACAATTAGTGGGATAAGCATTGGGCTTGATGATATTAAGATTCCTAAGGATAGGGAAAAGGTTATTGAAGAAACGAAAAAGGCAGTTGAGCACATAGAGCAGCAGTATGAAGAAGGCTTATTTTCCGAAAATGAAAGATACGAGAAGGTGGTTGGAATCTGGAGAGAAGCATCCGAGAAGATACAACAACTTGTATTTAATAATTTCGATGCATTTGACCCTGTTTATATGATGGCCATTTCAGGTGCAAGAGGAAGCCCAACTCAAATTACTCAGATGGCTGGTATTCGCGGCCTTATGGCAGGACCTACTGGAAAGATCATCGAATTTCCCATTCTTTCCAACTTAAGAGAAGGTCTTACTGTGCTGGAATACTTCCTTTCTACACATGGTGCAAGAAAAGGTCAGGCAGATACTGCACTGAGGACAGCAGATTCAGGATATCTTACCAGGAGACTTGTAGATGTTGCACACGGCATTATCGTGAAAGAGGATGATTGTGCCTTGAGCAGGGTAAAGGCAACTGTTATTGGAGACGAGGTAATTGAACCTCTCTCTTCGAAGGTTGTTTTCAAGGTAGCAGGAGAGGACATAGTTGACCCAGAAACTGGAATGGCGTTCATAAAGAAGGGAGATACAATTTCATCAGAGCAGGCATCTCTTCTTGACAGGTTTGGTATAAGATCTATTCTTATTGAGGACTTCATAAATGGTATTGAGATCCAACCTGTGGTTGAGGATGAAAACTATGATAAACCAGTGATTTCACTTGCCGAACAGATCTGGGGTAGATACGCAGCAGAGGCGATCTATCCCCCCGTGAAGCCAAAGAAGGAAAAAGTGAGTAAAAAACTTCTGAATAAGATTATTGCAGAGCCAATATTGGATAATGGTGAATTTGTAATTGAACGGGGAAGGAAAATCACCGAGGGTGTATTGGAGATCCTGGAAAAGTCAAAAATAAAAGAGGTTTCTGTCCTGGATGATGCCGTTGAGCCTATTGTAAGGAAAAATGAACTCATTACAAAGGAGAAGGCAAGAAAAATTGAGGCCCTTGGTATAAGAAAGGTGAAGGTTCGTTCTCCTATTACCTGTAATGTGGCACATGGGGTGTGTGCAAAGTGCTATGGCGTTGATCTCTCAAATAGAGAGATTGTAAAAGTGGGTGAGGCTGTTGGCGTTGTTGCTGCAGAATCAATTGGTGAACCAGGGACACAACTCACCCTGAGAACATTTCATACGGGGGGTGTGGCAAGTAAGGATATTACTCAAGGTCTCCCGAGAGTTGAAGAACTGTTCTCTGCAAGGAGTCCGAAGGGAAAGGCAATTATTTCTTCTGCAACGGGGAGAGTGGAAGTTACCTCTGATAAACTTAGACAGTTAATTACGATAACGACCGAGAAGGGTGAAAAGATAAAAATTCCTGCGCCAAGAGATAAAAAACTCAATGTAAATACAGGGGCGTATGTAAAAGTAGGTGATATATTAAGTGAGGGTCCTCTTGATCCTAAAGAGATTCTTGATATTAAAGGTCTTAACTTTACTGCAAGATACCTGCTCCATGAAATTGAAAAAGTTTATAAATCGCAGGGTGTTGATATAAATATAAAGCATATTGAGATTATTTTGAAAAGGATGTTTGATAAGGTTGAAATAGTTGACCCGGGAGATACGAATTTCTACGAAGGGGAAATAGTAAATAAGGACGATGTGCTTAAAGAGAACAGGAAAATGAAAGCGGATGGAAAGCGGATTGCGAAATTTAAACTTCTTGTGCAGGGTGTTACAAAAGCAGCACTTTCATCTGATAGTTTCTTATCTGCTGCATCTTTCCAGGAAACGCCAAGAGTACTTGCTGAAGCAGCAATCAAAGGGAAGATAGACCTCCTTAGAGGTATGAAAGAGTCTATTATTGTTGGAAAGAAAATACCTGCGGGAACAAACATGGATTTTGAGGAATAAGAAGTGTTATTGACATTTAAAATATTTTTGCTATAATTTGAAGTTGTATGAAAGAACTTGAGTAGGAGGATATTGTTATGCCAACTTTTAACCAGTTAGTGAGACAACCGAGAGTTAGAGAAGGAGAAAAAAGCAGGACGCCTGCGCTGCAAGGGTGTCCACAGAAGAGGGGTGTTTGCATTCAAGTGCGAACAATGACCCCGAAGAAGCCTAATTCTGCCTTGCGTAAGATCGCAAAGGTAAGATTAACAAATGGAGAAGAGGTAATAGCATACATACCTGGAATTGGGCATAATCTCCAGGAACACTCTATGGTGCTTGTGAGAGGTGGAAGGGTGAAGGATTTGCCTGGAGTAAGATACCACATTATCCGTGGGACACTTGATGCAGCAGGTGTTGAAGGTAGAATGCGTGGACGATCAAAGTATGGTGCTAAGAGACCCAAAAAGGGAGGTGCATAATGCCCCGTAGAGGACCTGCTCCAAAGAGAGAAATCGAAGGAGACCCAGTTTATGGGGATATAATGGTTGCAAAACTTATCGATAATGTTATGAAAGGAGGCTGTAAGAGCCTTGCAGAGAAAATTGTTTATGCGGCATTCGATATTATTAAGGAGAAGACGGGCAAAGAACCTCTTGAGGTTTTTGAACTTGCTGTGGAAAAGGTAAGGCCACTTGTTGAGGTAAAACCAAGAAGAGTTGGTGGTGCTACTTACCAGATTCCTATCGAGATTGAGAAGGATAGAGGCGAGAAACTTGCAATTAAATGGATTGTCAAATCTGCGAGAAGTGTAAAAGGCAAGAGAATGGAAGAGAAACTTGCAGAGGAGATTATTAATTCTGCAAACGAAACTGGTGCGGCCTATAAGAAAAAGATTGATCTGCACAAGATGGCAGAGGCAAATAGATCTTATGCACATCTCCGTTGGTAGGTGAAGTTAAATGAGTTTTGAAACCCCTCTTGAGAAAATAAGAAATATAGGCATTATTGCCCATATTGATGCTGGTAAAACTACTACAACAGAAAGGATCCTCTACTACACTGGGAAAACCTACAAAATGGGAAATGTGGATGATGGTAATACAGTTATGGACTGGATGGTCCAGGAAAGAGAGAGGGGTATTACTATTCAATCAGCGGTTACAACTTGCTTCTGGAAGGATTATCAAATTAACATAATTGATACGCCCGGCCATGTTGACTTTACAGCAGAAGTTGAAAGGTCGCTTAGAGTCCTTGATGGTGCCATTGTGATATTCTCTGCAGTAGAAGGTGTTGAGGCTCAATCTGAAGCGGTCTGGAGACAGGCTACTATTCATAAAGTCCCCAGGATCATTTATATTAACAAAATGGATAGACTGGGTGCTTCTTTTGAAGATACTCTTGTTAGCATAGAGGAACGCCTCAATGTAAAAATTATTCCTGTGCAAATACCCTTTGGCGAGGAGGATGAATTTAAGGGAGTTATAGATCTTATTGAAGGAAGGGCGTATATCTACACTTCAGAAACAGGGGAGGAATACGATATAGTAGAAATTCCTCCAATTTACAGTGAAAAGTTTGAGAAATGGAGAGAGAGGATGCTTGAAGCAGTAGCAGATGCAGATGAGAATGCACTCGAACTTTATCTTGAGACTGGTTCGATACCATCTAAAACTTTAAAATACGCTGTAAGGAGCGCTACCATTGCAGGTATTGCATTTCCTGTTTTTGTTGGTTCTTCCTTTAGAAATAAGGGTATACAGATGCTTCTTGATGGAGTATGCGAATATCTTCCATCTCCAATAGACAGAGGAGAAATTGTGGGAACGACAAAGAACGGAGAAAAAATTAAACTCCAACCAGATGTGGCAGGTCCACTTGCTGCTCTTGTTTTTAAAGTAATGGCTGATCCTTATTCTGGTATTCTTAGTTTTGTAAGAGTATATTCTGGCACCTTAGAAAAAGGAAGTTATGTTTTGAACGCTTCTACGAATGAGAAAGAGAGAGTTGCAAGACTTTTGAGGCTTCATGCCAATAAGAAAGAAGATATAGATGTGCTTAGGGCAGGGGATCTGGGTGCAATTGCCGGTGTTAAAAATGCTATTACAGGGCATACTATTTGCGATGTGAATTTCCCTGTAGTGCTTGAAGATATTAAATTCCCTGAGCCAGTTGTTTCAGTTGCAATTGAACCTAAAACAAGAATCGACCAGGAGAGATTATCACAAGCACTTGCAAAGTTTGCTATTGAAGATCCAACATTTAAGATTCGATATGACGAGGATACTTCGGAAACAATCATCTCTGGCATGGGTGAGTTACATCTTGAAATCATTGTTGATAGATTGTTGAGAGAGTACAATGTTGAAGCCCATGTTGGCAGGCCTCAGGTTGCCTACAAGGAAGCAATCTCTACTTCTTCGAGGGCAGAAGGTAAGTATATAAGGCAAACAGGTGGTCATGGCCAATATGGTCATGTGGTGCTCCAGATATCACCTATCGGCCCTGACAGGGGTATAGTTTTCGAAGACAAAACTAAAGGTGGCGTAATTCCCGGGGATTTTATACCTGCAGTAGAAGATGGCATTAAAACTGCTGCAGAAAACGGACCCTTACTTGGTTTTCCTGTTTACGGAGTTTATGTAGAACTCGTTGATGGGTCGTATCACCCTGTTGATTCATCTCCTCTTGCATTTAAAATTGCAGCATCAAAGGCATTTAAGGATGCAGTTTCTTCTGCCTCTCCATATCTTCTTGAGCCCATTATGAGTGTTGAGATAATAGTGCCAATGGCATTTTTGGGTGAAGTAATAAATAGTGTTAATGCAAGGAGAGGAAATGTTAAAGGAATGATTGAAAGGGGAAACACTGTTATTGTGCAGGCACTTATTCCTCTTGAGACAATGTTCGGTTATACGACCATTTTAAGAACACTTACGCAGGGCAGGGGTTCTTTCTCGATGGTATTCTATAAATATGAGAAAGTACCTGTATCTGTTCAGGAAGAAATTTTGAAGAAAGCAAAAGGAGAAATTTAGGAGGTAAAAATGGCAACGAAAGAAAAATTTGAAAGAGCAAAACCACATGTAAATGTTGGGACCATTGGTCATATTGATCATGGTAAAACAACACTTACTGCTGCTATTACAAAAGTACTGGCAACTCTTGGCAGGACTCAACCAAAGAGGTACGATGAAATTGACAATGCACCTGAGGAAAAGGCAAGAGGTGTTACCATCAATGTCCACCACACAGAGTATGAAACAGAGAAGAGGCACTATGCCCATATCGACTGCCCCGGACATGTTGACTACATCAAGAATATGATCACCGGTGCAGCACAGATGGATGGTGCAATCCTTGTTGTTGCAGCAACAGATGGACCAATGCCTCAGACAAGAGAGCATATCCTTCTTGCCCGTCAGGTCAATGTCCCTAAGATTGTTGTCTTTATTAACAAGGTAGATATGGTTGATGACCCCGAACTCATAGACCTTGTTGAAATGGAAACAAGGGAACTCCTCACAAAATATGGGTTTCCCGGTAACGAAGTGCCCGTCATTAGAGGTTCAGCCCTTAAGGCCCTTGAAGCAGAAGGAGATATCTCCCGTGGTAAGAATCCCTGGACAGACAAAATCTGGGCACTTATGGATGCAGTGGATGAATATATTCCCACCCCAGAGAGGGATATCGATAAACCCTTCCTTATGCCCATCGAGGACATCTTCTCCATTACAGGTAGAGGGACAGTTGTAACAGGAAGAGTAGAAAGAGGCATCATAAGAACTGGTGATTCAGTAGAGATTATTGGCCTCTCCTTTGAAACAAAGAAAACTGTTGCAACAAGCATTGAAATGTTCAGAAAGATCCTCGATGAAGGGCAGGCAGGTGACAACATCGGCGTCCTCTTAAGAGGGATTGACCACGAAGAAGTTGAGAAGGGTATGGTCCTTGCAGCGCCTGGCTCTATCAAACCCTACAGGAAGTTTCAGGCAAGAGTCTATATCTTAAGCAAAGAAGAGGGTGGAAGACACAAGCCCTTCCTTACAGGTTATAAACCACAGTTCTTCTTAAGAACAGCAGATGTAACAGGGACAATTACCCTCCCTGAAGGTGTCCAGATGGCAATGCCAGGTGATAATGTTGATATGACTGTTGAACTCATCTATCCTGTTGCTCTTGAAGAAACCCAGAGATTTGCTATCCGTGAAGGTGGTAAAACTGTAGGTGCTGGAGTTATTACAAAGGTTATTGAGTAGGAGTGTGAATAATGAGGGATATAATTCTGCTTGAATGTACTGAATGTAAAAGAAGAAACTATGCTACAACCATTAACAGAAAAAACAATAAGGATAAGTTGCAGATTAAGAAATATTGTAAGTTTTGCAAGAAACACACTGTGCACAAGGAGGTAAAGGCATAATAGGCTCGTAGCTCAATTGGTAGAGCAACGGTCTCCAAAACCGTAGGTTGGGGGTTCGATTCCCTCCGGGCCTGCCAGGATATTATGAAAGAGAAGGAAAGAGTGAATAAAACAGTAGGTACAACATCAAATGCAGTTCGATTGCCAAAGATATCTTTCAGCGATTTTATAAGAGGGACATGGGTAGAACTGCGATATAAGGTTAAATGGCCTACAAGAAAAGAACTTTTTCAGGATTCAAGTGTTGTAATTGCCTTTGTCGTTTTTTGGGCTGTTTATGTGGGCGTATGGGATTTTATTTTTGCTCAACTCCTTAAGTTGATTTTGAGTAGATGATGGCAGAAGAAACAAAGGTTTCTCGTTGGTATCTTGTCCATACATACTCTGGCAAAGAGCAAAAGGTACTTAACGAGTTAAAAGAGAGAATCAGGGGTTATGGGCTTGAGGATAGAATTCTTGAAGTCCTTTTGCCTGTTGACTACTATAGTGTAGTCGATAAAAAAGGCAAAAGAAAAATTAAGCCTGTAAAAGTTTTTCCTGGCTATATACTTGTAAAAATGGTTATGGATGATGAGTCCTGGTATGTTGTTAGGAATACACCCGGAGTTTTGGGTTTTGTTGGACCTACTGGTAAGCCTACGCCTATTTCGGAGGATGAGATCAAGAAAATAATTGAAGAGAGGATAACCGAGGAAAAAGCAAAGGAAAAACTGCACTTTAATATTAACGATAGAGTAAGAATTCTTGTTGGGCCTTTTAAGAATATGGAAGGTGTTGTTGAGGCAATAGATGAAGAAAAGGGAACTGCAAGGGTTGTGCTTAAGATGTTTGGTAGAGAGATGCCAGTTGAAATACAAAGTGAACATATTCAGAAAGTATGAGGTGATTCTATATGGCTAAGAAAAAGAAATTGGTCGGGCTTGTGAAGTTGCAGATTGAGGCAGGAAAGGCAACGCCCGCACCTCCTGTTGGAACTGCACTTGGACCAAAAGGCATAAATATAATGGATTTTTGCAAGAGGTTTAATGCGGCAACCCAGGGGCAGGAGGGCTATATAATACCTGTTCTTATTAGAGTTTATGAGGATAGGAGTTTTGATTTTATCCTGAAGACACCCCCGGCCTCGTCTCTCATAAAAAAAGTGCTGAAAATTGAGAAAGGTTCTTCTGAACCAAACAAGAAGAAGGTTGGAACTATAAAGAGATCCCAACTTGTTGAGATTGCAAAGATTAAGATGAAGGACCTTAACACTACAGACCTTGAGAAGGCAGTCCGGATTATTGAAGGCACCGCAAGGAATATGGGTGTTACGGTTATTGAGGGGTAAAGGAATTGTGGGAGACTTAAGTCGATATAACCACAGGGAGGTTTAAATGAAAAGAGGGAAAAGGTATTTAGAACTGCTGAAGAAAATCGATAGGCAAAAAGCCTATTCTGTTGATGAAGCGATTGAGACAGTAAAAACGCTAAAAAGTACGAAATTTGATGAAACAGTAGAAGTAGCCTATGTATTAAATGTTGATCCAAAACAGGCGGATCAAAATGTGCGTGGAGTTATTACACTGCCACATGGAACTGGTAAAAGTGTAAGAGTGCTTGTCTTTGCAACAACGGATAAGGCACAAGAGGCAAAGGATGCTGGTGCAGATTATGTTGGTGGCGAAGACCTTATCCAGAAGATTGAAAAAGAAGGCTTTCTTGATTTTGATGTAGCAATTGCAACACCAGACATAATGAAATCACTTGGCCGTATTGCAAAGATACTCGGCCCAAGGAAACTTATGCCCTCTCCAAAATCTGGTACTGTTACAATGGATATCTACGATACAGTAAAAGAATTTAAAGCAGGGAAAATTGAATTTAGAGTAGATAAGACTGGTGTAATCCATACAGTGATCGGTAAATCATCATTTCCTAAAGAACAGATTAAGGAAAATCTACTTGCGCTGAATTCTGCAGTAGTTAAATCCCGTCCTGCCTCTGTGAGGGGACAGTATGTAAAGAAAGTGTATCTTTCTCTTACAATGTCTCCTGCTATTAAATTGAATGTAAACGAATTATTGAGAGTGTAGAAGATCAGGTAAACCTGAGACAGTTGGTGGGCTAAATGCCCTTAAAGTTTGCCAGCCGAGGTTGAAGGATAAATAGTGTTTCATTTACCTCTTTCGCCCGGTTGGTGAACAACCGGGGTTTTTAATTTGAGGAGGTTTTATGAAGAGAGAAGAGAAAAGAAAAATTATCGATGAAATTGAAGAGCAACTTAAGAAAGTTGCAAGTTCCAATGTATTTTTTGTGGATTTTAAAAGTGTTAAAGCAAACGACATTGCGAACCTTAGAAAAGATTTTAGGAGTTCAGGGATCTACTACAAGGTTGTAAAGAATGACCTTTTGAGAATTGCCTGTGCTGAATTGAATTTTAAAGTACCTCCCGATATATTTAAAGGGAGTGTTGCCCTTGTGGTATCTTCGATGGATTCTACGGCACTTGCGAAGAAATTTGTTGAGGCAAAAGATGCGGATGAAAGGCCTTACTTTGAGATGAAAGGTGGCTTTGTTGATGGAAATTATCTTACTTCTTCTGAACTTGTGGCGCTTTCAAAACTTCCGCCCAGGGGAGTTATTGTTGGAAAACTATTATACCTCTTGAATTCGCCAATTCAGAGGCTTGTCACTGTGCTTTCAAAGCCAGAAAGAGATCTGGTTACAGTTTTAAATCAGATTAAAGAAAAAAGAGAAAGTTTAGTAACAAATTAAAATTTTAAGGAGGCTAACATGACAAAAGAAGAAATCATTGAAGCAATTGAAAAAATGAGTGTTTTGGAACTCTCAGAACTCGTGAAGGCACTTGAGGAGAAATTCGGAGTAACTGCGGCAGTTCCAATGGCGCAGGCAATGCCTGTGGCAGGTGGAGCACAACAGGCAGCACCACAGGAAGAAAAGACAGAATTTGATGTAGTCCTTGTTGGCTTTGACCCCGCAAAGAAGATCAATGTGATTAAAGTTGTAAAAGAGGCACTTAATCTTGGATTAAAAGAGTCAAAGGATGTGGTAGAGGCTGTCCAAAAAGAGCCACAAAAGATAAAAGAGGCTCTTCCAAAGAAGGACGCAGAAGAGTTAAAGAAGAAGTTAGAAGAGGCTGGTGCAAAAGTAGAGTTAAAGTAAGTCTTTTATCTTGCAAGAAAAGGCAGGACAAAACTCCTGCCTTTTTAAATTAAATAGAAGGGTGATTTTTCTACCGAAGATAATTTTATTGATTCAATATCTATATAGTTTTTGAGTCTCTCAAATAATGCCTCTTTAAAGAATTTTTCTGTTTCAAAGTGTTCAACATCCAGAATATTTAGCCCTCTTTCTTTCATTGCAAGGGCTGTATGGTATCCAATATCACCTGTAATGAACAGATGGAGATCTGTAAGACATTCGAATAGACTACTGCATGAGCCTGTACATACTGCAATTTTTGAAATTTTTGCATTAAGGTCTCCAATGTATCTTACATAATTTGTATGAGTTTTCTTCTTAAAAAATGCTATAAAGTCTTGTACATTTTGTTCCTGTTCAACTGTTCCTATTGCACCAATTCCGTAATTTTTCTCAAAAAGAATTTCATAAACATCAATTGCAGGCTCTTCGTAGGGATGTGCTTTCCGCAAATTTGATAGAACTTTTTGAAAGTTTCTCTCTCTTAAAATAGCCTCAATTTTTACCTCTTTGACGGATGCTCGTATGTTTTGAGTTCCTATAAAGGGATTTGCATTTGGAAGAGGGCGGAATGTCCCCGTCCCAATTGAACTGAATGAGCATTCATCGTAATTTCCAATATGTCCTGCGCCGCTCTCAAACATTGCATTTCGAATCCTTTCAGCGTACTCCTCCGGGACATAGGTTACAATCTTATAGACTTTTTCTTTGCTTTCTATGATTGGTTTAATTTTCTTTAAGTTAAGGAGATTTATAAAGTAATCATTCAGTCCAGATTCTGCAATGTCGAAGTTTGTATGGAAACTTACAAGGTTTATCCCGTTTGTAATGGCGTAAAATAGAGCTTCGTTTTTGCTTTTCTCAATGCTTTTAACTGGTTTAAAGATGACAGGATGGTGTGTTATGATCGTTTTTACATTTAGTTCTTTTGCCTCTTTTACAACTTCTTTTGTAAGGTCGAGTGCAAGAAGGATGTTCCCTGTGTCGCTCTCAAGGTCGCCAAATTGCAGCCCAGAGTTATCGTATTCTTCCTGTAAGAAAAATGGGGCAATCTCATTAAGAATGTTAAGAAGTTCTTTTAACTTCATACTCTTAACTAAAGTCCTAAAACATCGGCAATGCCTATGAGTGCCTGAAGGGATAAGGTAAGAAATTCATCCAGGGGAATTCCAAGTTCTGTTTCACATGATTTAATCTGCTCTCTATCTGCACCTGCTGCAAAACTTTTCTCCTTGAATTTTTTCTTCATTGATTTTAGTTCGACAGAGGCAAGTTTTTTATCAGGTCTAACAAGTGCAACTGCAATGATAAAGCCTGTTACAGGATCAACTGCCCAGAGTGCCTTATCAAGAAGCGATGTTCTTTCAACTCCATGCCTTTCGTTGTGCGCAAGGACTGCATGCACTACACCGTCTTCGAAACCAATTTCTTTTAACCACTGTGCACCGATTTTGCTGTGCATCTCAGGGTTTTCCTTTGTTTCTTCATAATCGATGTCGTGGAGTAACCCTGTTAACCCCCATTTTTCTTCATCCTCATTAAACTTTCTTGCAAGGCTTCTCATAATGGCTTCTGTTGCAAGCATGTGCTTAATGAGATTCTCGTCGTGTACTTTTTCTTTTAACAGTGCAAATGCCTCTTCCCTTTTTAGCATTTTTTCACCTCTCTTCTGTAAAAATGTTGTAATTGAGGAACGGGAATATACTATCCCTTTGCTCAAGATAGTCTAAAAATGTCTCATCTATATTATTGTTTAAAATTTCATTATAGATTTTGTTGAACGCATTAATGTGGAATGTCTGCCTTTCCTTTGCATAGGAGACTGCTGTCCCCACAGTAATAAGGAAAGCCCAATCAGAACTTTCTGCTAAAAGTAATTCTCTTCCAAGCATATTAAGCGCTCTTTTTTGAATTTCGTTTGGATTTTTTATCTTATTTACAATTCCGAGCATCTTTTTCCCGATTGTGTAGAGATGTGGATAAATCCAATCTGTACTATCATTTAACCATACTTTAAAGTAACCTCCATCTCCCCAGGATGAAATTGCAGGAGAAGAGACCTGTAAAACAGGATATTCTTCAAGATATTGAGAGAGCGTAATCGTTTTAACGACAGAACTATCCTTATGGATCTTTTTAAACAGTTTGTAGAGGAAGTCAGGTCCTTCAAACCACCAGTGCCCGAAAAGTTCTGTATCAAATGGGGCAACTACTATTGGTTTTCTGTCCATAATATGGGAAAGATACTCTATTTGTCTTTCGCGGTTAAACATATAGTTTCCTGCGTGGATCTCCACCATTTCCTCTGCTTTATTTCTATTGTAGAGTTCCTTTTTATCCAATCCAACATGACCTGTAATTCTGTGAATCTTTATACCCGAATCAAATTTGAAGCCAGCAGGATGAATGTATGTTTTAATTTTTTCACTGTCGAGTTCATAGACGATGTCTTTATAGAATTCTCTATAATTAAAATCCCCCGGGTATCCTTCTTTCGCAGACCAGACTTGCTTTGACGCTTCAGGGTCTCTTCCAAAAAATGCAACACCATCTTCACTTACAATTGGGGCATGTATACCATAGAGAGGTGCTGGCTTTGCATTAAAAAGCCCGTGTGCATCTAAGATCGTGTATTTTATTCCATATTTTGATAGTATCTGTGAGATGGGTGGTGCATATGCACATTCCCCAAGCCATATGCCTTTTGGGTCTTTCCCGAAAATTTGCCTGTAATTTTCAATACCTAATTGCACTTGCACTTCTTGAATTTTTCTATGGACCTCCAATGGGAGTATTTCGTGTGTTGCCGAGCATGTAATAACTTCAAGATCCCCATCCTGTTCGAGTTTTTTAAAACCATTAATAACATTTCCTTTAAGTTCATTTTCAAAAAAATTAAAAAGTGTTTCAAAACGTGCTCTGTAGAAGATGAGGTTTTCTTTTGCACTACCACCCTCTTTTATGAGTTCTTTTGTAAGTTCAATTCTTGAGTTGACATATCGCTTGAACCTATCCATAAGAAGTGCATCAAGGAGCATATTTGACAGTGGTGGTGTAAGAGACATCGTAATCTTGAAAGGGATGTCTTCCTTCTTTAGCCTGTAAAAGTTGTATAATAATGGAAGATAACTTTCTAATATTGCCTCAAATAACCAGTTTTCTTCTATAAAAAATTCTTCTTCCGGGTGTTTTACAAAAGGCAGATGCGAATGTAATACAATAGCAAGATAACCTTTCATTTTTTGTCCGTTTTATTCTCTTGAATATTTTATTTCTTTTGCAGTTTTTTCTTCGCCTTCAACAACTTTTTTGATTTCTTCCTCGCTTATAATTCCTTCTTTTCTCATCTTAAATGTCTTAATGTCTCTAAATTCTTTTCTACCTTCGGTTTTCTTTGTTGTCGGGACTATAACTTCATTCGATTCAAGAAGTGTTTCAAACTTTCCGTTTTTTTCTACGCCAAGCTCAACTTTCACTTTTTTGTCTTCTTCAACATGTATATAACTTCTTCCGTAATCAAGATTTACAGGAATTGAGAACTTCTCTTTATCATCTTCAAAGACTATTAGAGTTCCAACTTTTTCTTCTTTCCCTTTCACTTCCCAATTTACATATACATAACCAGGTTCCTTAGGAAGCACAATGAGATGTGTTTCTTCTGTCTTTTTACTCAATTCCCTTTTAAGTTTCTCTTCGGTTTTTCTCAACTCTTCAATCGGTTTCCTTGCTTTTTTAATTGCTCTTATGAGTTCATTCTTTTTCATTTTGTTTCTGTTTTTGATACCATATATCTTTGCAATACGAATAAGTTCTTTTCTCTTAAGTTTCTGTAGTTCTTCCATTCCATGCCTCCAGTAGTTTTTTTGTAAACTTATACTTTCTTTCTATTATAACAATATTGGATCCTGTCACATAGAAATATTTTTTATCGAATTCTGGATGATAACCAATTTCAATATTATCGGGTATTTCAACATGCTTATCGATAATGGCTCTTTTTATTTTTACAGATCTACCGATAGTTACTTCGCTGAATATTATCGAGTCTTCAACAATGCTTCCTGCTTTAATTTTCACATCGTAGAATATGATGGAGTTCCTGATTGTTGCACCACTTATTATAGAGCCCTCTCCAATAATTGAGTTTTTGACACTACTTTCAAGGAGTTTATCGAAGAGTGTTCCTTCTGTAATTTTACAGGGAGGATACTGCCGTGAGTGTGTATATATAGGCCAATTTCTATCAAAGATATCTATCCTTGGTGCTGGTGAGAGTATATCCATATTTGCTGAATAAAAGGCGTCAATTGTTCCTACATCCTGAAAGTAACCATCCTCTCCACCATTCTCTCTAAATCTATAAGCAAATACTCTGTATCCATGATGGATTGCGTATGGAATGATATCTTTTCCAAAATCGTGAGAGGAAGTTGAGACTTCAGCATCATGCACTAAAAGTTCGGTAAGGACATCCGGGTTAAATACATACACACCCATTGAGGCAAGGCATTTATCCTTTTCATCTTTTAAAATAGGAGGTTCCTTTGGCTTTTCTTTAAACTGAATAATCCTTCCTGTATTATCTACTTCAAGGATACCAAAGGCACTTGCCCTGCTTTTCTCTACCACAAATGTTGCGATTGTAATATCTCCCTTATTCTGTATATGAAAATCGATCATGTCTTTGTAGTTCATTTTATAAATGTGGTCGCCTGAAAGTATTAAAACAAGTTTTGGTTTTTCTTGCTCAATAAAGTATAGGTTCTGGAATACAGCATCTGCTGTGCCTGCATACCATTTTTCACCGTATATTTGTTGTGGAGGGACATCTACCACATATTCATTAAACCTCATATTGAGGAAGTTCCACGCAAGGGCAAGGTGTCTTCTTAAAGAATTGGATTTGTATTGAGTTGCAACTGCGATTCTTCTTATACCCGAATTTATGCAATTACTCAGAGTAAAGTCGATGATTCTGAATTTTCCACCGAATGGCACCGCAGGTTTGGCACGCTCCTTTGTAAGAGGATAGAGTCTCTCTCCTTTTCCTCCTGCAAGGATATATGCGAAAACTTCTTTTTCAATATTGACCATAGCGCTCCTCTTTTTATTATACGATCATTCATTAAAAAAGCACATCGTCTTCTTTGATGCCGAGGTATTCTTTTGCAATAGGCGTGACTATCCTTCCTTTGGGTGTTCTTATAATGAAGTTTATTTTTATAAGATATGGCTCAATAATTTCTTCCACTGTTCCTTTATCTTCCCCCATTGCAGATGAAATTGCTTCAATACCTGCAGGTCCCCCATGGAAGTTTTTCATAAGCGTAGATATATACTTTCTATCGATATCATTTAATCCAAACTCGTCAATATTGAGATTCTTGAATGCATCCAGGGCCTCTTCCTTTGTTATAGGTTCAGCGCCATTTACATTGCAATAATCTCTCACCCTTTTTAAAAGTTGGATTGCAATTCTTGGAGTCCCCCTTGCCCTTTTTCCAATTTCAAGTGCAGCATCTTTATCTATTTTTATTCCGAGCATTTCTGCATCTTTTACTACAATCTGTTTGAGTTCAGAGGGTGTGTATAATTCCAGATGAAAAATCATACCAAATCGGTCCCTTAACGGGGGAGATATAAGGCCGAAACGGGTAGTTGCCCCGATGAGTGTGAAAGGTTGAAGGTTTATTGTAATTGTATGGGCACTTTTTTTTGAACCTGCTACAACTGGTAATTTAAAGTCCTCCATCGCAGAGTAAAGGACTTCTTCAATTGGTTTTGCAAGCCTGTGTATTTCGTCTATGAATAGAATGTCTTTAGGTGAAAGGTTTATAAGGATGCCTGCAATATCTCCTACTTTCTCTATGGATGGACCAGTTACGAATTTTATACTTACTTTTAGTTCATTAGCGATGATATGTGCAAGTGTAGTTTTTCCTAAACCTGGTGGACCATAAAAGAGGATGTGGTCAAGATGATCGTTTCTTGATTTTGAAGAAAGGATAGCGATTTTTAGGCTTTCCACAACTTTTTCCTGTCCTATAAATTCATCTAAACTTTTAGGCCTTATATTTCTCATTGCTCAGTTTCTTTAGCCCTTCTTTTATAAGTTCTTCAACTGTGAGGTTCTTGTCGAGAGATTTGAGAGCGTTTTTTACACTGTCTTTTTCGAAGCCGAGGTTGATCAGTGCCTGATAAACTTCTTTGACTTTATCTTCTTCCTCTTCCCTGAATAGTTCTCCTCCGATTTCAAGCACAATTCTTTTTGCGGTCTTTTCCCCCAGTCCCTTCACTTCTAAAAAAGGTCTGTAGTCCTTCTCTTCTATTGCTTTTTTAATTTCTTCAAATGAAAGCGTTCTGAATATGTTCATAGCAGTTTTTGGTCCTACACCCTGTATATGTTCTACAATTAGTTTAAAAAGTCTCAATTCGTTTTTGTCAAGGAAACCGTAAAGCGAATACTCATCTTCTTTTATATGTTCATATATGTAAAATGTATAAGTTTTTCCAACCTGGAGTGTTTTTATATGTGCCGTATTGATGGCAAAGCCAATATCATTTACATTGAGAATTATCTCATTCCCTTCAATTTCTACTATTTCTCCCTTAAGATATGCTATCATCTAACCTGTATTAAGTATTTGTATGAATATATATGGCAAAGTGCAGTTGCAATTGCATCTGCTGCATCATCAGGTTTTGGTATGTCCGTAAGGCCGAAGATTGCTTTTAATGTATGTTGAATTTCAGATTTTGTTGCCCTTCCAAAACCTGTAATTGCTGATTTTATTTCAAGTGGCGTATATTCGTAGACCCTTTTTTTATGCATATGTGAAGTAAGCAGAACAACACCTCGTGCCTCACTTACACTCATAACAGTTTTTAGATTGGAATTAAAAAATATTTTTTCTACAGCCACAAAATCAATTTTATGTGAACTAAATATAGTATCCAACTCTTTATGGAGGATACCAAGCCTTTCACCTAACTCTGCTCCTTTACTTGTTTTTATAACTCCAAACTCTACTAACTTTATATCCTCTTCTTTCTTTTCAAGGATAGCAAAACCGGTAGTGGCAATACCCGGGTCTATACCAAGTACTGAAAAATTTTTGTATTTAAGAGCCAATTCTTTCTGCAATTGCCTTTAATTCTTCTTCGTCAATGTCGTAATTTGTGAAGTAGTCCTGAACATCATCGTGATTTTCAAGTTCATCTGAAAGTTTGACTACTCTTACTGCGTCTTCTCCTGATACCTTTATAAGCGTCTTGGGCATCATTATAAGGTCTGCTTCTTTGATTTTAAATCCTTTATTTTCAAGGGCAGTTTTTACCTTATCAAGGTCCTGCGGTGCAGTGTAAACCGTGAAGATGCCATCTTCTTCTTTAAGATCCTCTGCACCTGCATCTGCAACCTCCATAAACAATTCATCAAAAGATAGTCCGTTTGAATCCTCTAATTCAATCTGCCCTTTGCTCTCGAAGTTCCAGGACACAGAGCCCGACTCTGCAAGACTTCCTCCGTAAGTAGAGAAGATTTTTCTTAATTCGGCAATCGTTCTATTTTTATTATCAGTTGAGATGTTGATGATAAAGGCAGTCCCAGCAGGGCCATATGCCTCATAGGTGTATTCTTCATATGTAACACCTGGCAATTCTCCTGTGCCCCTCATTATTGCCTGTTTAATCTTGTCCATGGGCATCCCTAATCTTTTTGCTTTATCAATAGCGGTTCTCAATCTTGCGTTAGTTTCAGGATTTCCACCACCTACCTTAGAGGCAATAATTAACTCTTTTGTTAATTTTGTGAATAATTTTCCTCTCTTTGCATCTTGTGCACTTTTTCGTGCCTGTATATTATGCCATTTTGAATGTCCTGACATTTCTTACCTCCCTGTGTCCAAAAATTTTTCTACGCTTTCTATAAACATCCTGTGAATTCGTGGGTCATTTCCAAGTTCAGGATGGAAGGAAGAGGCGAAAATATTATTTTCTCTCAGGAATACAGTTCCTTCATCAAGTACTGCAAGGGCTTCAACATCGCTTCCAAGTTCAACTGCAACTGGTGCCCTTATAAAAATTGCGTGGAATGGCATATCAAATCCTTTTACAGAAAGGTCAACCTCCATACTGTTAACCTGTCTTCCAAATGCGTTTCTTACGATTGTAATATCAAGCATTCCTAAATTGAATTGATCGTAATTTTTAATTCTCTTTGCAAGAAGGATCATACCAGCGCATGTTCCATAAACAGGCATACCCTCGGAAATTCTCTCCTTAATTACATTTTCAAGTTCGAATTTTGTAATTAGCCTCCCCATTGTGGTGCTTTCGCCGCCTGGTATTATAAGTCCATCAACTGAACTAATTTCATCCGCAGTTTTAACTGGAATTGCCTCAACCCCGAGACTTTTTATCATATTAATGTGTTCAGAAACTGCTCCTTGAAGTGCCAATACTCCTATCCTCATATTATTCGCTCCTTGTTTGCATCAGTTCTTCTTCCGTGAGTTTTCTTATATCAATACCCTTCATTTCCTCGCCTAATTCTTCAGACACTTTCGCAATAATCTTTGGATCGTCGAAATATGTCGTTGCTGCAACAATTGCCTCCGCCCTCTTTCTTGGATTTGATGACTTGAAGATGCCAGAGCCAACAAATACGCCATCTGCTCCTAATTGCATCATAAGTGCTGCGTCTGCAGGAGTTGCAATACCACCTGCAGCGAAGTTTACGACTGGAAGTCTCCCAATTTCTTTTACTTCTTTTACAAGTTCAATCGGCGCACCAAGTTCTTTTGCCTCAACATATAATTCCTCTTCACTCATATTTTGAATTTTCCTTATTTCGTCCATCACCATACGCATATGTCTTACTGCTTCGACAATGTTGCCTGTCCCTGGCTCGCCCTTTGTCCTTATCATTGCGGCACCTTCAGCAATTCTTCTCAGTGCCTCACCGAGGTTTTTTGCACCGCAAACAAATGGCACTTTGAATTTCCATTTATCAATGTGGTGAGTTTCATCAGCAGGCGTGAGCACCTCGCTTTCATCTACGAAATCGATGCCAATGGCCTCCAGTATCTGTGCCTCGACAAAATGTCCAATCCTTACTTTTGCCATTACTGGAATGGATACAGCATTCATTATTGCCTTAACAAGTGCAGGGTCAGCCATTCTTGCTACACCGCCCTGAGCTCTGATATCTGCAGGAATTTTTTCAAGCGCCATTACTGAAACTGCACCAGCCTCCTCTGCAATTTTCGCTTGCTCAACGGAGGTAACATCCATAATTACGCCGCCTTTTAACATCTGGGCAAGCCCTCTTTTTACTTTAATGCTTCCAAAAATTTCTTCCATATTACATCTACCTCCTCACTTTATATTTTACACCTTTTCTCTAAAAAATCAATATTAAATTTTGCTTTTTATATTTAGTAGAATAATGAGAGCAAGAACAAAGGGGCATTCTCTCCTTCTCTAACTACAGGTGAAGTACTTGGTGTTTCTTTTTGGAAGTATTTATTGTAAAATAATATTATGGCGGTGCATGTGGGGAATATCTATGTAGGGACATCTGGTTATTACTATCCTGGATGGATCGGTGCCTTTTATCCTGAAGGTATGAAATCCAACGAATTTTTATCTTATTATCAAAATTTTTTCAATACAGTTGAAATTAACTCAACCTTTTACCATATGCCACGCATATCTACTATGAAGAGTATAAAAAAGAATTTAAAAGAAGGCTTTGTTGTGAGTGTGAAACTAAATAGGACTATAACACACCTCAAGAGATTAAAAAATGCGAAATATGAGGTAGAAAGTTTTTTTGAAAGTGTATCTTACCTTGAAAGCAATCTCGGCTGCATCCTTATCCAGCTTCCGCCTTCGCTTAAGTTAAATCTTAAATTATTAAGTGAATTTTTGGAGATTTTACCACAAAAAACATTGTATGCAATCGAGTTCAGGCACAAAACCTGGCTTTGTGAGGAAGTATATAAACTTTTAAATGAAAAAAATGTTGCATTTGTTGTTACGCACGGTGACAACTATCCATTTCTTAAAATTGATACAGCAACATTTGCATATATAAGACTCCATGGACCAAGAGAACTTTATGCTTCTTCGTATTCAGAGGAAGAACTCAAAGAGTGGGCAGAGTATATAAAGTCACTTAATGAAAAAGGCCTAAGCACATTTGTTTATTTTAATAATGATTTCTATTGCTATGCAGTGAAGAACGCACTCACATTGAAAAATATCCTCCTTGATGTATAATTCTTGCCATGAAAAAGAAAAAGTTATTAGCGATTGCTCTTCTTGTATTAGCAACTTTAATTTGGGGTTCGACATTCACGCTTGTTAAATATACCCTGAGATATATTTCTGAATTTCAATTACTTTTCCTGCGTTTTGGCTTTGCAAGTATAATAGGCATTGTAGTATTGCTAAAGAATAAGGCAGTTCTTAAAAATAGGAGAACACTTCTTCTTTTATCTCTGTTGGGAATCTCGCTTTTTATTGCGTATGCTTTTCAAACAGCAGGATTGAAGTTTACAACACCATCAAAGAGCGCTTTTATTACTG
>Ga0078972_1002116_pt1 | contig 68186 bp, 69 predicted proteins | sample YelNatPaOPGAMG01_FD_67568 | JGI IMG/M metagenome (GOLD analysis project Ga0078972, IMG submission 67568) | Hot spring thermophilic microbial communities from Obsidian Pool, Yellowstone National Park, USA - OP-RAMG-01 (SPADES assembly) (version 2) | ecosystem: Environmental > Aquatic > Thermal...
TGGCCAAACTGTTTGAATACTATGCAAAAAAAGATGAAGTTAGCAAGAACTTTATTTGTGTTGACTTTAACGGTGGAAATCCTATATCGCAGTACACATTTGTATCCGATATAATTAGAAACACGCAGAAATTTGAGCAGGAATTTGGCGAACCGTGCGTTAGATATGCAATAAATCTGAAGTATGGAAAAGCCACAAAAAAAGAACAGATCGTTCCGGCAAGAGATATCATAATATTTTCGATGGGTTTCAACCTCTTTGGTTCGAATCACAGGCAGGCAGTGCTCGAAGATGTTAGAGGATACGAGCTCAGAACAAAGATCTTAAATCGGGCGGATTACGGGTACTACAGTCTAGAAGTGGCTGAAAATGCAATAAAGGAGTCTGGAAATTTTAAGGTTAAATTATCTGACCTCAAGGCAGATCCACAACTTTCAAAACTTTTTAACGCCGAGAGACAGGGGTTGGAGGCGATAGAAATTTCGAGGATGATAGATGAAGACAGACTGTATAGCTATCTGCAATCTAAACCGAGAATTGTTGAAAATAAAATGATTTTTAAAAGAATATCGAAAGTGAACAAAGACCTCTCGCAACAGACTCTCCCAAACTCCTATTAAAAGAAAAAGCTTAAATGAATTTTTACAACTTGGAAAACCTTCTTTCTAGCTTTTTGAAGAAATTCCTCTTGATTCAAAAGTAAAATAGAAAAATAGGGTTAATATCTGCTTTGAATCTTTTAGAAGACCGATAAAGCGAACCCGCCGGGATTTGAACCGGGATCTACGGCTTAGAAGGCTCAGGATTGAAGAGAAAGGGAGGCTGGAGCTTCCGAATAAGGGGGAAATCGAGAAAAGGTGGAGGGAGCACATCAGACTGCATCCCCTACGACTTCGACGGCCCCTGCTCTCCTTGAGTGCAGTCAGGAGGGAAGGTGATGTTTTAATCCTGGAAGCGAGGAGGACTGCGTACAGGGATTACGTCGCAACAAGACATGGCGGGATCAGAAGGCTCGATTTTGCAAAAACCCCGCTCGACGATTTTTCCCGCTTCCAATATGCATCGGCGCGATAAGCCTCACTGAGGACGACAGAATAGTGTTGGGAGTTAGGGAAAAGGTCGGGATGGGCAAGGGGAGGGTGATAAACCTGCCGGCGGGATTCTTCAATCCTGAAAGCGATCCGACCTGGACTGACTGTCTCAGATCTGCGATATGAACATAGCCCATGCCTTAACGAGAGGCATGGGATGGGGGAGCTGTGAGCCCCCGGACCGGCAGATGAGGGGAAGGGCGTGAAGCCCTCCCTTAACGCTGGAAGCTCCCGAATTTAGTCGTGGAGTAGCTCACATTCCAAAAACCTCCACCTCAGGTCACATTTTTAAACTATAGTAAGCAGGGCGATGAAGGGGAGAATAAAATCAACCAAAAAAGGCGCAGCACCGCTCATCACACTGCTGGTGCTGGCCATCTCCTCAGCATTAACAGCCAGCATCGGCATGGCGGTGCTGAAGCTAGTAGAAGAAACACTACCAAAGGACACAATCCCGGTGATCGTAGCCCAAAGAGAAACCTCAATAGAAATAACAAACACCGCCTCAATCCCAGTAAACCTGACCTCCCTCCAGATCTACATCAACAACAGGCAAGCAAGCATCTCAGACGAGAACGGCAACCGAATCTGGGAGCCGAATGAAAAGCTCAGAATAGACTTCGGCCAGCTTGAAGACGTTTCAGTAATCCAGATAATCTACGAAAAACAGATAGTCTACAAGGCAGTCTACTTCAAACCCGTCAGGCTCTACCAGGACACAGCCTTCCCAGAGATAACCTACACCAGCGAAAACTCCAGCTACAGCGTGAACGTGTCCGATGACACGTCAGTAGTCTCCGTGAACATTTACGCAGGCTACGAGGACGGTGAAAGACTCATCTTCGGCTTCTCACCACTAGCAAAAGGAGAAATAGACCAGCTAATGGAATGCTACAACAACTACAGGCAGACGGGCAACTGGACTTGCCAGGTGAAAACCGCACAGTTCACACTCGAATGGGCCAAAGAAGGCAACGGGACTCCAATAACAATGATCTACTCAGGAAACGAGTACAGGAGCTCCAGCGACAAGAAAGCCTACTTCGCCAGGGTTGAAACCTCCGACATCACGGGGAAGGCGAGCAGCGTAGTCCTCGCAATCGACAGCCCACCCTCAGTAGTCCTGACCTCCCCACCAAAAGAAGCCAAATACGTTACACCCAGCCCAGTTAACATCACCATATCCGCAGTAGCGGAGGACGACCTCAAAGTCGTGAGAATGGAACTCTACCTTGACAACACTCTTCTGAAAACATGCGAGAATGCAACTTCATGCAGTACTGTAGCTTCGCAAGTGGGGCAGGGAAGACACACGGCAATGGCCATAGCATACGATACTGCAGGCCAGGCTTCAACGGACATCGCAAACTTCGAAGTGGACAGCGACGCTCTCCCGGTGGTGAGCATAAACTCGCCCAGAAATGGAGCGAATTTGCCAGCAGTAAACGGCACGGCCAGCTTCACGATCTCGGTCTCAGCGAGCGACGACTTCGGGCTCAGCAGCGTGGACATCTACATGGACTACCTCAAATTAGACTCCTACCAGCTGAACGGTGATAGGGAGTTCAGCATTGACATCCCTGCAAACGCCTCCGAAGGAAATCACGTGATCGAGGCTTTTGCCTTCGACGTGAGCGGGAAGAACAGCAGTGCAAGAGTGAGCTTCACCGTAATCGAGCCTCACATGAGAATCTTCACCGTGACCGTGCCGCCGACGAACTGGCGGAACCAGACGCCGACAAACGTCTCCCAAACCTACACTCCGAAACCGATCAGGATCACAATACTCTCCCCAACACCCGGCTCCTACTACGGCTCCAGCAGCACGGTTAACGTGACCGCAAGCGTAACCTCGGATTACGGTCTGAACAGGATTGTAGTCTACCACAACGGCATAGCGTACACGGCGTACAGCAACCTGAACGGGGCCAAGAATTACACCTTCTCCTACCTGGCCAGCTGTGCAAGTGGCAACTACTTCGTATCCGGAACCAACGAGATCAGGATCTTCGCCTACGACACCGCCGGCAACGTCGAGTCCGCAGCCGTGAAATTCACGGCAAATCCGAGGTGATGCCCATGATCTGGCTCTTACTCTTCTACGCTCTCGTTCTGGCGAACGAGACTGTGGACACAAGCCTGCACGACGCATTCCTAGACAACTGCCGCGGCAGCGTTGAGCTGAGCGGGGACTCAATGCTCTCCCACTTCAACGGGAGCGTTGTGGCTAGGAACGCAAACCTCACAATCCAGGACAGTGAGATAGACACCCTCTTCTGCTACAACTCCACGGTAAGGGCATACCACAATCTGATACGCTACACGCAGCTTGACAACTGCACCTTCATCGCAAGCCTCAACACGTTCTTCGCAGTCAGGGGAAACAATTCAAAATACATGAACGATTTCGTAACCTACACGGTTTTCAACGAGACAAAGACAGAGTACATCGGCAACTTCTGGCTTTTAGGCAGCTTCTCAGCCAAACCTGTGGACGAGAACAGGGATTACGTCTCCGACATAGTCACGTGCCCGAACAACATAAACATTGACGGCTCCCACTTCTGCGAACGCCCGCTCCTCGCACTGCACATCTCATACAAATTCCACGGCGTCAGCAGGCCTGAAGTTCTGACCCAACCATCACAGACTCCAGAAAAACCATCACAGGCGGAGGAACCCAGGGCAGAGGGATCCACATTCGCATGGATCCCCGCAATCGCAGTCCTCGCTGTGAGTTTGGGACTGCTGGTTTACGTTTACCGGAAGGTGAGGAGGTGATGAGAAGAATGAGAGTTGGGTTGTTCCTCCTCTGCATGCTGGCCGCACTGTTCGGTTTATCGGCAGCAGTGGATGCGGCCCATGCAGTCTGGTTCGACCCCCCAGGACAGCCCCTGCTTGTGGAGAAGCTCGTGGCAGTCCTGTATTCCGCAGCCCTCGGACTTCTGACTGTGGCCTACATTTACCGTGTTGGAGGGGAGGTGAGAAAGTGAAGAGAATGAAGTGGTTGCTACTCCTAATCTTGCTCACCACGCTGGCCAGCCCTGCAATGGCAGGCTACTGCCGGTATGTTACTATGGGCTTCTACGGTGGGGACAGCATCACACTCACAACCCCCATATGGGGGGACACAGTGACATACACTCCCAGCGGAACAATCGGGTGTGATGATATCTACAACACCGAATACGTCTCCAGGGTGGAGTACTACTTTGACGGAAAACTGATCGGTAGCAGCACCCAGGGTGGGAGTGTAAGCTGGTATAATACCTACTACTTCAGCTTCCCCAGCGTTACTCTGAAGCTTGGAACGCACGGTTTCACTGTGGTAGCCTACCTGAACCAGGGAATCTTCATGAAATCGCAGATCGTGAACGTGGTCCCGGGCACCGGCAACCCGATCAGCGGCGAAATATGGGTAGCAGGCATCTTAGGCCCTCAGAGGGTAGCGTCTGCTAGAATCGACTACCCGCTGGAGGGGCAGAGGATTAAAACCTACCTAAATGAGCCCCTGAATATCACTGGCTACGGATGGTCCGCAGGTACCGCTTTAAGCTACGTCATCGTAAAACTGGACGGCTCGGATTTGGGCAGTGCATACCTCAGTTCAAGCGGCGTGAATTTCACCATACCCCTACCATCAAACATCTCAGAGGGGAGACACAGGATTGACGTTTACCTGACGTACGGCAGCAATACAAAATACATCGGCGCAGTGAACTTCTCAGTAGTCAGAAGGCCAGACCTCTCGGGGACAGTGTTCGTCAACTCCTCAGATCCCATAGTAGGCGCACCGGGCAACTGGTGCAGGGGGATTGCAAAAAATACCTACCTTTGCGGTGACTCGGATCCGGTGGCAATAAGAACGACCGACTTCAGCGTCATCCGCAGAAACGACCCGGCAGTAATGCCCCCCAACAGTAGCATGGTAAACTTCGATCCCGTACGCTTCATCCCACCACCATTCGTTGATATTTACACTGTCGACATCGGCAGCTCCTCAAAGATCATGAAGAGGTTTATTGTCGGGAACAACAGCACGGTAGACCTCAGCTTCAACACAACATACTGCGAGTACAAGGCAACCTTCTACGCTGACAGTTATGTGGACACATGCTGCATGATATACGATAAAGTATACCCCGTACAACTCCTGGCCAGGAACCCAGAAGTTTTCAACTGTCATTCTCAAAACTACATAACTGATACATGCTATTACTGGTCCGCTGACAAATACCCCTTCATCTCCACCGTGAACTCCACGCCAGTTAGAGTCCTGTTCGCACTATCCCATCCCTCCAACCTAGGAGCCTACACGGGAGTGATAGCCACTGTCAGCGGTATAGCGTATCCCCCTGTCATATTCTCGACACCATCACTCAACTTCAAACTCCCCTCGGGAGAATTACCCCTGAACCAGATGATCATGCCTGTTGGAGTCCAGCGCGAGTACAACAACACACCGCACGTTAGTAACAACCAGGGAGGATGGGCCTGCAAGCCCACGAACATCAAGATAAACAGCATCCCCGTAACACTCTCACTCATAAAGGGTGACTGGAGCAAAACCTTCCTGATAAACCCTGTAGTGAACAGACCGGGAGTTGCAGAGGAGAGGGACTACCTCGTGGAGTACCTGACGGTTGATACGCAGAGGACTTACTACAGTTACTATGCTAAAGTACCCGCGAAGAGGGGTGAAGCCTACCTCGAAGGTTCAACCTTAGACATGGTCTTCACCGTGGACACGACATCGCCACTCGTAAACGCAACCTTCTGGAATGCGAGCAATCCGAGCTTGAAGATCTCATGCAACAGAAACGCATCCGTGGACACGATCGTGAGAAAGGACAGTATGGGTAACAATGTCACAATATCATGCCAGATTACAGACCCGATGAAGAACATCACGATAAAGAACTGGGTCGCCCTCAACACAAGCGAGCTCTGGTACCTTGAAGCCTGCAACGAGGAGGGACTCTGCAACAGTACTTACGTGAACATCCTCGGAGCTAAAATGCTTGATGTGCAGGTCAGCTCAATGCCAACACCGGTCCCGGGGAACCTGTCGCTCCAGATAATCTACCCGACTTACGGAGCCACGGTGCCCCCGGGAACACTCACGGCCAAAGCCACGGCAAGCGTGAGTGGAGGCTACGGGAGAGTCGAGGAAGTTGACTTCGCATTCGCAAAGTGGAGTTCCGACCCGTCCCTGACAGGGTGGGTTTCACAGTGCTACGTCACCAGGACAGCCCCCGACTCTGGGAGCACTTACAGTGCATCATGCGATGTTACCGAGGGCAGGTGGAAGCTTACAGTCTTCGCAAAGGACAGTAACGGAAACCTGCTGGGTGATACTGTCGAGTTCAACGTCAACTCCGGTAGCAGCGGTGGCGGAGGGGGAGGGGGTGGTGAAGGAGGAGCACAGGGCCCGTCAATAACAGGCTTCAGCTACCCCGTGCAGTGCGTGGTGGACGGCTCGAATGTGACAGTCACGTTCTCAGCCAGCTCACCAAACGGGCTGAGCAGGGCAACCCTCTACGCTGACGGAGTACTCGTAGCTGAGAAGAGCCTGAGCGGCTCTAATGCGAATAACATTCAGATGACTTTCAGGGTGGACTTCAACGGGAAACAGTACATGATGCTCGAACTCGTCGTCACGGATGGTAAAGGCTTGAGCACGGAGGCAACGGGGATGATAGTCCCGTGCAACGTCTGTCCAGACCAGCCACCAGCTGTGAACCTCATAAAACCTACAGAAGACAGATACACGATTTCCGAAGGCTCTGACACCGCCGAAATCCCAATCACCGTCGGCTTCAGCGATGATACTCTGATCAAAAGGCTTGAACTGTACATTAACGGCGTGAGCTATTTCGGGATTGACCTGAGCACGACCAGCGGCTCGCTGGTGATCTCTCCGGATATTACGAGCATGAGGCTGACGGAGGGGAATTACACGATCAAAGCCGTCGTATGGGATAGCTGTAACCAGACGGCAGTAGCTACGAAGGATATTAGTGTCAAGAGAGAGACGCAAAAGATTCCCCTCGTGTGCACTTACACGAATGACTCAACAGGGTTTAGTGGACCAGTAAACTATAAACTGAATACCACCTATTACTCCATCGGACAGCTCAAGTTTGTGGCGGAGGGCGGACCATACTACTACTATGGAGTCCCCGAGTTCTACACTGATTTGAAACAGACCACGAACCTGGGGAGCAGCAAGCCTAGAGGCGATGATATGCGCATGGGGTGGTATGATCCAATTAGAAAACTCGTGCACATTGAAAACCCCTGCGCTCCCGACATGGCTACTGCCATGCACGTGTACTACACGTTCTACGATGGTATTGACTACAACTACGAATTCCAATCAGGCTGTTGCAGGAGCGAATGTAGGCCTGGATTGCTGGGGATACCAGTCTGTGTACAGGTCTGCTAGAAATTACTTCCAATTTTTTTTAAAATTAAAAAATTGAGATTTTTGGTTTTTTTAAATCGGGTTGTACTGGGAGAAGGCAATATACTTGGTCTGGTGCAGATCCCACCTGTAGTATGGTGTATCTGTATCTGTTACATCAAGCACGTGGATTCTCATAACCTGCCCGTCATCCTTCTGGATCACTGCAACCGCTGGATAGCCTAACAGCCCTTTCACGCCAGCAATATCCTTCTCACTCACTCCCAGAACTGCGTGAGCCCCGGTTATGTTAACGCCACCATTGTACACGTCGAGTCCGAGATACCTAAGAATCAGCTGTATGACGCTAACATAAACTCCACAGTACCCGCGGCCGACGAGCATGCTCTCCCAAATGATTTCTTCAGGATGGTAAACTTTCCTTACAGGCTTCGGTATTTCGCTGAAGCTCTTGGTAGCAGGATCATAGACGAGTATTTTTCCGGAGGAGTTGCCTACAGGGTAGGCCACCAGAGTGCCCATGAATCTCGTCACAATCGGGATCGCAGCATTTTTCGGCAGTTTTTCCTTATCAATCAGCTTCTCGAATTCTTTCCCAAAACCCACAGTCAGCGGGTCCGGCCTGTCCCAGTAGTAGTTAACGTGATGGCAGGGTATTTGAGGGTTCTCGACAGCGGGTTTTTTTCCACCGAAATCCAGCCTGAGCAGTTTGCACGTGTGGTCCTCTTCCTTGAACCAGTTATCCGTGTAAGTGTAATCCTTCGGAGTTTCCGCACTCACGACAAGCGTCTTTTTCAGGTAGATGTGATCGTAGAATACTACTGAAAGCCTGTAATGCGTCTCGTTCACTTTCATCAGGCACCTGGCTTCGAAGAAGTTTGCTGTGGAGGCTCCACTCCACAGAAGGTTAATACTGTACAGACGGCCCACTAGACCTCCCGTGAGTACGGTTTCTCTGTTCTTCACGTAGATGGTGTTGTCCTTCAACATGAAGGTTGGTTCTATCCTCTTCTGCAACTGTACTTTTGTAAAGAGTAGGGTTTTGTTCTCTGTGACTTCTTTCGTGTTCCTCACAGCGTAGCACTGCATTACTTTGAGGGTTTCATCGTCCACGAGCCCTTTCATCTCGTCCGCGGTCTTCCACTCTTCCTGTTTTCCGAAGAGGTTTAAAAATGCGAGAGTGCTGGTTTTGCTTTCAAGTGTTTCTCCACCGATGAGGATACCGCCCAACCCTGCAAGGACTGCCAGAGCCGGGATTAAACTCCAGTACGCTTTCACAACTATAGGTGATAAGAGAACTATATAAAACTTTCAAATTTTCTTTTTTAAAGTGAGCTGGGCCTCAATAAAATTGGGCCTAAAAAACCGAGATCCGGGTTCGGGCCAGCTTTTGGATGGAGGAATTTCTCTTGGGGAAAATACTGGAAATCTGGGGGAGTTTGAATTTTTTGGAGATTTTTTAGCTTCTTTTCCGCCACGTTGCACTGCAAAAGCTATTCTGTAGGGTTTTGGGAAAATCTGACCTCCTCCCCGCCCTGAAGGGCGAGGCTTTCAGGTGGTAAAACTAAAGAGTGTACTCAGTAGAGGTTGTGGGTAACAGCATCCGAAATTCTGATGCGTGTGAGATAGAAAAAGAGATAGATTAGCAGGAAAAAGGCAAAAACATAAAATGTTTCCTTGACCGCGGAAAAAAGGGCTAAAAATACTGCTGAGAGCAGTAGAAAAACTGTTAGCTTATCAAATTTTACTTCATTCCACTTTTTTTCTGCTTCCAAATACCTTAGCAGAAAATAAGCGGCAAGAGAGACAAACAGCAACTGGTATACGTCCTCACGGTAAAATCTGGAATAATTCACGATTATTGGAGAGACAGCGCAGAATAACATTGCCAGAAAGACTTTCTTGCCCAAATACCTTCTGTAAAGGTAGATTGAGCAGATGAAAGCTACTCCCAGCAGAGCGGGAAGTATTCTTAGCGTAAACTCAGTCTCTCCAAAAAATGCTATTATGGGGGCTACGCTGTAGAAAAGAAGTGGCCCGTGATATCTTGGATCGTAACTGTAAGTCCCCTTTAAAACTGTATTTGCAAAGTAAGCATGCACACTCTCGTCATAAAAGAGGGGAGGACTATCCAAACCATACATTCGAAGAAAAATTGCTAGAAAAATTATCAGTATCAGAGCATACTTCATCTCCACTCTCTTCAGCAGACTACTCTTAAAGTTTCTGATCTTTGTTTGAGGATAGAAAAAGACCAGTCCAGGCTTTTGCTATTCCTTTGAGCTTTTATAAAGACCTTTTTGTCTCAACTCCAGCAAATTTTCGTTTCTAAAGTGGGCTGGGCCTCAGTAAGATTGGGCTTTAAAAACCGAGATCCGGGTCCTGGACGGGAGAATGCCAAGGGACGTTTGTCGGATCTCCTTTCTTCCACAGTGTCGCATTTTTAAACTTTACACCTGTACTGGGTGGTCAGAAATGCCCGATCCGATATCCTCGGAGGCAATCGTAAACCTTCTGAACTGGTTCCTATGGGTGGCGGTGGCTCTCGGTGTCGGTCTAATCCTGATTTCGCTGGCGATGATGGCCGCGGGCAGGAGAAACGAGAAGCTTCTGCTTTCAGGGCTCGCGGCAATAGCGCTTGGCGTCACCGTGGACCAGATATTCGCGGCCGTGATGCACGGGATATCGCTGGATGAGCCGTACCAGTTTGCCTCTACCGCGATTGTGGCGGCCCTTTTGGTGATAAGCGTCCTTTACTTCGCAATCGGCAACCCCGAGAGAGGAGGGAAAACGCTCTTCGCGGCCGTCCTTGCAGCCGGTTTCTTTGCAATGATTCCGGCCCTTCAGGCACTGTTCGGAAATGCGGCCCCGGCGCTTGTCGGTTCCTGCACGATCCTCATCGAGGGGCAGAACGTGAACGAATACGCGGCCTCCTTCAGGCTTTACATGCCGTACGGTCAGGGGATCTACGATCTCCTTGTCGACTTCGGCGACGGAAGCAGTTACACTGGAACCATAGCCTACGGACAGCGAATCTCGGTTGACCACACATACCAGCAGTCCGGGAATTACGTTATCTCCGCGAAGGCCTCGAACTCGAATCACTCCTGCATGGTCGCGGCTCCAGTGATAATAAACCCGCCCTCACCCTGGCTTGCTCCGTTTATGAACTTCGGGGGCATGATTTCGGGTGCGATCTCGGGAATTGCCACGATCCCGCTGAACTGGTACTACATCGTCCCGGAATTTGATCTGAACGACGGCAGCGACGACTGGAGGTACTACGGCGCTACTACTGGAGTGGCGGTGTCGGCACTGGCGCTTGTGGTCTCGCTGCGGATGATCTCGGGCTTCATCGGCAGAGATCCTGAAGAGAGCGTGCCCGAGACCCTCAGGGAGACCGCGATCGTTCTTTCGGCGATACTGATTGCCCCCTACCTTTACCAGGTTTTCGCGTCCCTCTGCAACCGCATATCCGAAATACCAATCCGGGCGATAGACTTTGGGGGCTTCTTTGCAGGGGTTCTGAGTGCAATAGCCGTTGGAGCCGTTCTGGGAGTTTTTTCGAGCTTTTTTGGCTTCTACGCCGGTGCCCTGGCTGTCGGGCTGCTCCTCTCAAACCTCACTGCGGCAATCAGGATCTTCATGATAAAGGGGCTGGTCCTCGCATTCCCGTTCATCGCCCTCCTCTACCTCTTCCCCGTTACCAGGGGGACGGCTCAAACCCTGATCTCGATCCTTGCAGGTCTGTGCATCGCCGGTCCGGTTGCGGCATTCGTAATCGCAGGTCTTTGCACGACTGCGGGTCCGCTTGCGACGTTCCTTGCACCGACATTCGCATACGTCCTGTTTCCGTATCTGCTTTCTCTGGCAGGCGGTGCTTCTCCTTCCGCGGTGGCTCCGGGAATTGCGAGGCCGGGAATCGCCGCAGCATCAGGGGCCATTGTAAAGGCTGCTCAGAGCTTCAGGTCGAAACCCGAAACAGGTTCCGGCGGTGGGGGCAGAAATTTCGGAACAACGTACATAAGGCCCGCAGGATTCGATTCAGCAGCTGTTTCAGTCGGAGCGATAAGAGCCGGCGCAGATGAAGCCGAAGAGGGCTCCCGCCTTGCCGGATTCAGGGCTGCAATCGAGAGGGCCAGCTACTACGGGCTGCTCGCCAGAAGCCATGCGAAAAGGGCAGCTGAAAGGGCCTGGAGTCTGGTCCGGCCTGCAGGCAGGGAGTTTTTCAGGAGCTCCAGGGAGGGATTTGAGACCGGAGTGAAGGGGTTCGGGCTGAACACAGCGAGGAGCAGGGTTTCAAAACCCGGGGAGACGATCCCGGATTCCGAAATCAATGCGGGCCTGCAGGGGCCTGAGGAGGGCAAAAGAATTTTTCGGCCCTGAACCGAGACCCATTTTTAAACACATTTGCATTTCCCGATGAGGATCGTCAGGATAAGCCTCTGGCTGGCGGCCTGCGCCCTGCTGGTCTCGTCGATCCTCGAGCAGCTTCCTCCATTCGGGGCCATGATGCGCTATGGCTTTTCCTGGGTTCTGGCGGATCCTGTGATTTACGGAGCGGCAGGAGAAACGATAAACGTAACCGAGGAGGAAATAGCTGCTGCAGGCTCTGAAATGGGTTTTGAGTTTGCCGGGATAGGCAGATCCCCCACGGTGTTAATTCCCGGGAGCGAGAGGCTGGAGAAGGCCGTCATCTCATCCCTCTCCCGGTGCCCTGCAGAGATAACCATGGAGCAGTACTGCCATGCCTCAGACCTCTTGGGCTTCCTCGACATCAGAAACGGTACCAAGCTCGGATCGGCAAAATACGGGATTCTTAGCCCTTATCATGGATTCTGGCTGAAAATCGCACTCTCCGACCCGCCAGAATATTTCGTTGATTATCCGCCCTCCGCAGAAATCTGGGGGAGAATCTACACCAGAATGATCGCCGGTGCCCTTGGGCCCGAACCCGCGGAGAGGCTGGATGCAAGCGCGGGCTACAGGATAGATAGAACTGAACAGATACCTGAAATGCGCTGCAATGACCTTGGCTGCCTGAATGGGGAGAAGGTGACGGTTGAGCTCTCATACGCTGCAGTGTTCAGCACCGGACATGTTTTCAAAAGAGAACAGAATTCCGTCGAATTCTTCTTTGCGGAACACCCGGGATGCGAGAGGCAGCAGCAAAACGGGGTTTTCGTGGAGCACTGCAGAGAAAACGGAAAGTACAGGGTTAGGGCATGGGTTGAGGGCGGCAGAGATCCGCAGGATTTTACGGTACGCGGATTCCTTACGAGGGCGGAGATAGGCTATCAGGGCTATCACGGCAATTCAACCAGGCTGATTGCAGACTGCCACCAGCTAGTTAGGGAGCACTACGGCAGCGGCGATGAGAGGTGGTATTATCTCAGCGGAAGAGCCGAGATTCTGCTGCAGAACGGCAACGAATCCACATGGAACGGAGAAACTTTTATTCCGATATTCCGCTGTGCTGACTGCGCTACGGAGGTTTCCTGCACCCTATACCTTTCGGATTCGGTTTCGGTACCCTTTACGTCCTTCGAGAGGAAATGCCCTGCAGGTAACTTCAGCTACCACTACCGCCCGCCATACTGCGAGCGTGATGGAAGCTGCCTTCCGGCGGTGGAGCTCAGTAACTTCAGCGGCGTCAGCGCTCCGGAGCATGCAAAGAAGCCGTACAGCTGCCAGAGCAATGCTGCAGAGGAGTTCGTGCTCAGGGCCCTTGCCGAGGCGGTCAAGAAAAAGACCGCTGACAAGGTGCGCGAAGTCCTGGAAAGGGCTGCCAGAGAGAATTTCTGGAATAAATACTTCGACAGGCTGAACGAAAAGGCGGCGAAAGAGCTCCTTCAGTACTTCTACCTCGTGCAGATACCCCTGAGCATTGAAAGAGACGATTCGGTGAATTGCACAGAATTGGAGGCGATTGTCAGGAAAAAGGGAAATGAAAGCACAATCTACGCCCTCAGCGTTCTCTTTGAGAACACCACCAGGCAGAACACCAGCGAGACCCTGTGCGCTGTAACGGGAAACTGGAGCACGGCCACGAAATGCAGGGCCTCGTTCATACAGCTGGAAGCAGGGAGCTTCGGCAAAACACTTTACGAAAGCCTCTGCGGGAAATACTTTGTGGCTGAGCTCGCCCAGATCCGGAAGCCCTCGGTTTTAGAGGCCTCGAAGTACATAAAAATTCCGGAAAAAATTCTCTTTGCCCGCGGCTACAGCCCCAGCCCGGGAGTAGAGTACCCGCGGAGTGAATATTGCGGGACTTAGCATCTTTGCGACGGCAAACACTTGCAACAACTGCAACTCCCGCGATGCGGAAGGAAGAATTCAAGGCTTCGAGGCGATCTCCGCTGTAGCTGGGCTTCTTGCAGGCTTATGGAATTTTATGATTAGTTTGTAATAATTGTGAAAAACTTTAAATATTCTTCGCTTTACTTTTCTTGTTAGCAAGGATAGAATGTTCCTTGCTTGCAGAGGTGAAATATGAAAAAGTTGTTTGCTGGTGTGTTGGTTTTAGTACTGCTCTGCCTGCAGACAGTGAGCGCGGAAACTCCAATTTCAAGCTGTACTAATATAGACTACTCTGGGTACTACAACCTGACGCAGAACCTCACAGGGCTTAAATCGGGCGCTGATTACTGCATAAAAATAACAGCAAGCGACGTAATCCTTGACGGGAACGGGCACTCCCTGACAGGTCTGGGAAACGGGAATGGGGTCTACGTTTATGGTGCCAGCAACGTAACGATCAAAAACGTTACAGTTGAAGATTATGTATATGGAGTCTATCTCTACTCTTCGAGCAACAGCAATGTAACTAACGTTACGGTGAGCGGTAATAGTATGTATGGGATCTATCTTTCCTCTTCGAACAACAACAATATAACCGATGTCACCGCAAGCAACAATGGGATTGGAATCCTTGTCCAATTTTCGAGCTACAACAGTATAGCAAACGTTACAGCAAGCAGCAACGGAGATGGGGTTTATCTCTACTCTTCAAGCAACAACAGTATAGCAAACGTTACAGCAAGCAGCAACAGCTACTGTGGGATTCGTCTCTATTCCTCGAGCTACAACCGTATAACAGACGTTACAGCAAGCAACAATGAAGATGGAATCTATCTCTACTCTTCAAGCAACAACAGTATAACCAATGTAACTGCAAGCGACAACAGCTATGGAATCTTTCTCGACTATTCGGACAACAACAATATAATCGATGTCACCGCAAGCAACAATCAGGGATCCGGAGTCTATCTAGAGTCCTCCTCAAACGTCACAGTTGCGAAGAGCAAAATCAGGAGTAACAATTTGGGAGGTACGTGGGCCGGAATTTTTGTCCACAACTCCTCGAATATCACGGTCTTCGAGAATACTGTGACCAACAACAAATATTACGGATTGGTAATTTACAATGTCCAGAATTTAAAACTGCAAAACAACCAGATCGTCGACAACTGCGGGGGAGAGGCGGGAGCGTATCTCCACTCCATCACAGGCGGCTCGGTTACAGGAAATAACATCTCAGAGAATACTGGTATAGGTCTGGCCATCTATTATTCTTCGAACAACATTATCGAGAACAACACAATTCAGGGCAATCTCAAGGGAGGGATCTACCTCTACTCTGCGAGCAACAACACTATAACCAACGTAACCGCAAATAACAACAACTACGAAGGGATCTTTCTCTACTCTGCGAGCAACAACAACACTATAACCAACGTAACCGCAAATAACAACCTCGAAGGGATCCTTCTCTCTTCTTCGAGCAACAACAACACTATAAAGGACAGTGTTCTGAAGAACAACAGTTACGGAATCGTTCTCGAGTCTTCGGGCAACAACCTGATCTACAACAACTACTTCAACAACACAAACAACGTCACAATCTATGATAGCCAGCCAAACACGTGGAACGTTACCAGGACTGAAGGGACCAACATCGTCTGGGGCAACTACTTGGGCGGGAACTACTGGGGAAGCCCCAACGGCGGCGGATTCAGCGATGTTTGCGGGGACAGCGACAGCGACGGGATCTGCGATGTGCCTTTTGCCATCGATGGTAACAACACTGACTACCTACCGCTTGCGAAGATGTTCACGGTGAGCGGATTCTTGAGCTATACAGGAAATCAAAGCGGAAAGATCTACGTGTGTGCCGTCACTATCCTAGGAAATCCTCCTGGTTACTGTACTGAAGCTTCAGCCCGGGAATACAGCCTCGAAGTTGCCAACGGAAGCTACTACATCGCTGCATTCATGGACGTTAACGGCAACGCCGCTCCGGATTCGGCAGAGCCGGTAGGCTTTGCTATAGACAAAATGTATCCAGAGGACCAAATACAGGTTAGCCAGGACATTTCGGGTGTGAACATAACGCTCTACGATGTTGATCTCAACATAAGCGAGGTAAAGATTTACCCATCCCGGCCAATTGTGGGCCAGCAGATAACTCTGAATGCAACAATAAGGAATCTAGGCGGCTCCTTCGCGGAGAACTTCAATGTAAGCGTTTACGTCAACGGTCAATTGGTATACACGAAAACGATCTCGCTATACTTCAACCAGACAAAATACGTTGAGTTCGTATCACCTCGCCTAGATGCCGGAGTTTATTCGATAAAGATTGCCGTTGATCCGGATGATGCCGTTAACGAAAGCGATGAAAGCAACAATGAGTACTTATTGAGTCTGTACGTCTATCCGACACCTACTCCAACTCCAACACCAACACCTACTCCTACTCCAACCCCAACACCTACACCAACACCAACTCCAAGACCTCCGCCGATCGGCGGTGGCGGCACTGGCACTGGCGGCGGAGGCTATATCCCAGGAACTGGAGTCTACTACACACCAAGAGAGCTCGTGAAGGCCGGAGAAAGCCATGAAATTGCGATGCCGCAGTCTTTCTTCATCGACACTGGCGTTGTCTCGGTCAAAGTCAAGCCCGGGGAAGACACGACAGTGCAGCTGAGGGTTGAAAGGCTCAAGGAGCTGCCTCCTGGAATTCCGAGGCCGGAAGGTTTAGCAGTACTTATACTGAGCATCGAGCCAAGGACGGGCGTTGAAACGTCCCTCAGCGGGAAGATAAAGTTCGGCGTAAGCGTTGAAGAAATAAAGGCTAAGGGCTTCGATCCGAATCTCGTGACGGTAATTTTAATGAGGTGGGACGGAAGCAGATGGACAGAGCTGCCGACGAAGTTCCTCAGCAGCGACGGGAAGTACAACTACTACGAAGCGGAAACGCAGGGCTTCAGCTACTTCGTCGCTGTTATAAAGCCAGTGGAAACTCCTGTGCCAACGACACCGGTCCTGACACCAGCTGCGACAGCAACTCCGACAACTCCAGCTACGACCGCTCCAGCGAAGCCGTTCATCCCGGGCTTCGAAGTTATCTTCGCAGTCGCTGGGCTTCTTGCAGCGGCTTATCTGTTGAGAAGGAAGAATTAGATTTCAAATTTTTTTATTTTTATGCGGCAGGTAAAGATCCGGACTGCAACCCTCTAATGCCGTTTCTGATCGAAAGACATTTATCCTTCCGAATCCATTCAAAGCGATGGCATTGAAGATAACGATAACCGGCAAAGTCCACGGAGTCGGCTACAGAGCTCTCCTTCTTGAGGAAGCAGACAGCCTGCTTATCCCGAAATTCGAGGCAAGAAATGTAAAGATAAACGGAAAGGAGGCCCTGATAGTTCTCATCGATGGAGATAAAGAGCAAATTGAGAGCTTCGTCAGATTCTTGAAAGAGAACAAGCCTGAAAATGCTGTTGTTGAGGAAATAAGGGTTGAGGAATACCGTGGGACTGTTAGGGACATCGAGAAGTTCAGGGCGGGCTTTACTTCAACGCAGCTCTCCAAGATAATTCAAGTTGGTCTGGTAATGGTGGAAAAGCAGGATTTGATGCTCAAAAAGCAGGACGAAATGCTCAGGAAACAGGATGAAACGATTGCAGCGGTTAAAGAGGTTAAGAAAGCTGTAGAAGAAGTTAAAGAAGGCGTGAAGGAAGTATCATCAAAAATCGATAGAACGAACGAGCTTCTGGAAAAGAGGTTCCAGAGGCTTGAGGAAGAGGTTGAAAAGATAAAGAAGGCCCTGCTTAAAGCCGGGATAGAGGTCTAGAATTTTCATTTCTGATTTGGCGTTTCCTATGTTGCATGAAGAAATGGGCCTGTTGGGAAAGTGAGCTACTCCACGACTGAAGTCGGGAGCTTACGGCGTTAATAGATGCTTTATGCCCTTCTCCTCAGGATCTCGACAGCCTTATCTCTGGCTGTCTGGATTAAGGTTGCGTTGAGATTAAACAGCCTTTTTGCGTCTTCATAGCATTTTTCATGCAAAAACTTCTTCGATGTGGAATTGTAGCTCAGATACCATTTAACGAGCTTGAAATACTCTCTGAGAGTTTTATTCAAAGCCAGGACTTTTGATTTATTCGGCCTGAACACCTTGCCTACAACGCATATCTGGACTTCCTTCTGCAAGGGAACATCCCCAAGGCTTTTTCAACGCAGAACTATTTAAGCTTTGCCCGTTCATCCCAGAGCTAGAGCTCTGGGTTTTCTGGGCACCCATTTTTATAACGGGAAGAATTCTAATCCCTTACGAGTTTTTCCGGGATACGGCTTTGATCCTCTCTTGCAGAATAGAGTGTTTATTGAACTCTTTTGGTTTCGGTTCGCTTTGGCCTAAAGGATTTCGGTTACTGTTGATTCGGTATAAAATAGTTCAGCTAACTTTCGGAGCGTATTCAATATATAAGTATGGTTTGTTTGATGTATACTCTCTCGAATAGAAATATACCCTCGTATTTAGCGTATTTTCATTGTTATGCTTGATACACCAGCCATAGTTGTCGTAACTACCATTTAAAAATCCCTGAACGTCCCTCGTAACGTTCCAAAACATCCAGTTGTTGTTACTCGGAGATGGGCTCTGATCCGTGTAGGCTGGTTCATAGCTTGGTTTGTTGTTCCAGTTTATAGTATTTTCTTCCCAGCCAGATAGAACCCTATGAACATTCACAGCCACACCAGTTGGGCCTGAATACTTGTAGAGGGATAGATTGGCCCTAAGGATGTCTGCATTAGCTGGAATTTCGCTCAAATCAAATTTTATGTAGATCCTGTAAATTCTGTCTGCCCGATTCCAGAGCCCGCTGATCAGTTGTTGGCTATTTCCGTAATTCGTTCCCGCAGAACCGCCGTAAACGTATGAATCCGCGGATGGATTGATTGTAATAACCCTAATAACACCCACGTCAACGTAGTTTTCAACGCTGCAGGCGTTGCTATCGTCGCAAGCCTTCGCATAAACTCTTATCACGTGCCCTTCTTCGCTCGAGGTTACTGTGTAGGTATTGCTTGTATCCCAACCTCTAAGCAACGTTCCCGAGGTATAATCCAAGAACTTGTAGTAATAAGTTATCGGATCTCCATTCGGATCCGTCGAACCGCTCGCAGTTGCGGTTATAGTCTCGCCAGAACGATAGTACTTCTTGTCTGTCTGGATGTTTGGCTGCGTTGGTGGAAGATTTACCGGTCCAACCCCGGTTACTGTTATATTGAGCCTCGCAGAACTGTCCGAAACTACAGCTACGACGGCAACGGTGCCGTTAATGTTTGCAGTCAGGTTTATATACGCCCAACCCGTTGAATTAGTACACTGACTTTTGTCGTTAACACTCAGGATCGTGGAGTTGTTAGTGGCGAAGTAAATCGGTATACTCGGAACAGCATTTCCATCGAACAATACTTCAACATAAAAAGTTGTCTGATTTCCTGCTTTTGTGACGTTCCACTCGTAATTGCCTGATATCATGTTGAAATTTTCATCATACCATTTAAGAGTGAAAGTCCCGCCACCACCACCTCCGGTGCCAGATGAGGCTTGCACCTTTATGTTGAAATTAATACTGTTTCCTTCAACGCTCAGCTTAACAGTTTCATCACCAATACAATTCGCATTGAAGTAGTAAACAACAAGTCCGTTTTCATCGCTTGTCTGTCCCGAATTTCCATTGCAGCTGTCCTGAATGCTGACAGCAACGCCCCTAACCGGATTTCCGTAATTGTCGACAACCTTCGCAATGAGTATAACCGTCGAACCCTGATACACTGTAAAATCCCTTTGCGAGACGTTCACGAGTTTAAGAACTCTCTGCGGTAGTTCTGGTAGGATTTCTCCAGCAGATACAGCATAGGCAGAAAATACTGAAATGGAGAGAGGGATGTTTTGCAGGTTTCTTATTTTCACAGTTGTGTTATTAACAACCGAAACGTTATCTTGGCCGTAAATACTGCTGAGTGTTTCGTTCCACCACTGTGCGGTGTTCTTGTCGTAGCATTCGAGCTCGATGCTGCCGCTAAAAATGCTGCTCCCGCCAACCGACTCGGGAACGAGGATTATGCTCGCGGTCTCGGCAGTCGCAAAAGTCCCGAACTTTGCCTTTACTATTGCTAAGTGAATCGAATTACTGCTGAAAGCACTCTGACTGGATTCCACAAGTATTACACCGTTCATTTCTTCTCTCAGGACAGCAGAGTGTTCGTAGATGAACCTTGATCTTGAAGAATAGAGGTAGTTAGGTTCAACAACTATTGCAGAACTTTGATCTTGGATTTGCAATGAACCGTCAATCCTAACACTCAGATTTTTGGCTGTGATCGTTGTCGAAGCTTTGGATGGAGAGAAGAGAATGTAGTAATTTGGATAGCTGACTCCGGCGTTTAAAACTACCTTAGCAGGGTTACCAGTTGATGCTGATATAGAAATAACCCTGCTTATGTCTGCAACCTCGTATTTGAGCGTGCTTAAATGCCTAGCTTCTGCGGCCTTGTTCCACTGGGGAACCGCGGTTGATTGAAGAATGCCGATTAGCCCCATTACTATGGCCATCAGCAGTATGAATCCTATCAGCGGCGATACTGCCCTGCTGTCCACATTTTATAATTTATTTTCAAAGAATTTAAGCCTTTTGCAATTTTTAAGGTGCCTACCAAGATGGTACAACCGTTTGGGTTTCTGAAGATTGGCAGAAGCCACAACAATCCTTGAAACTTCTTTGTTAAATAGAAGGAAAATACAAATTTTTTGAGAATACCCTATAGTTATGGAGGAGAAGCTCCAAATCCTCAAAGGATTACTACAGAAAGCCTACAGGCTTGAAGCGGGCTTCGAAAGCGAGGCAAATTTTCGAGGTTTTATCGCAAGCCTGAATGATGAACAGAGAAAGGTTCTATTCAAGCTCATCTCGTGACTCGGGGAGACACAAGAGTATCCTTGAGAGAATTGCAAAAGATCTCGGATTCGAACTTGGAGACATGAGTGATGATTTAATGAAATTTACGGGCTTGAACTAACAGCAAATCGCAGCAAATTTGGCATATTTTGGGTGAAAAGGCTGCTATACTTAGATAGATGGCCAAAGAAGAGGAGATGCATGGAAGGCTCGTTGAAAAGTTGTTGACAGAACTATTAGGATTCTCTAAATTTTAAGCTCATACGAAATTCTCGATAGAAAGATTTATTAATACCTTCAAGACATTATTATAAAACGGCGGCGGGGTGAATGGAATGATTTCGGAGAAGGTGGAGTTGGAGAAAGTACTGCAGTTGATAAGAAATGAAATAGAGACCTCTGAGGTTGCAAAAAAGATTTTGGAGCTCGATTCCAAGCTTGTGGAACTTAAGAAGGCTGTGGAAGGAATTGTGATCGAACTGACGTACATAAAAAGCGAGCTTAAGGATTTGAGGGAGAATGGCAGGGAAAAGAGGGTAGTTCTGCAGCCAAAGGAGAGCGAAAGGATTGAGAGAATTGAAAGGCAGGTAAAGGCGGAGGAGGCAAAGATTGACACGATAAAGAGAGAGAAATCGGAGATAGAGAAGAAGGCAGAAAAAGTTGAGGAGGCCCAGAAAGGGGATGATAAGGACCTGATCATCTGCGATTAAGATGCAGATTGCGAAGATCAGCCTTAAAAACTTCAAGTCTTTCAGCGGAAGGGCAGAAATCCCCCTATATCCGGGCTTCACGGTAATAACAGGGCCCAACGGCAGTGGGAAGTCCAATATCATTGATTCCATTCTTTTTTGTTTCGGCCTCTCCACTTCAACGAAGCAGTTAAGGGCCGATAGACTCTCCGATCTCGTTTCGGAGGGTAAAAAGGAGGCAGAGGTGTCGATTACTCTTGCAGAGGGTGATAAAAAATACGAGATTACGAGAAGGGTTAAGATAGCAGAGAAGGGCCACTACAGCTACTATTATCTTGACAACAAGCCCGTTAGCTGGACAGAGATACAGAATTTGCTCTCACAATTCGGAATTTACAGCGATGCCTACAACATAGTTATGCAGGGCGACGTTACGAGAATCGTGGAGATGTCTCCCGTTCAGAGGAGGAGGATAATCGAAGATATAGCGGGGATCTCAGAGTTTGATGAGAAAAAGGAAAGGGCTCTAGAGGAGCTTGACAGAGTGAGGGAGAATATAGAGAAGATAGAAGCTGTTATTGCAGAAGTCGAAACAATGCTGAAATCTCTGGAAAAGGACAGAAACGAAGCCCTCCGTTATAAGGAATTGATGCTGAAAAAGGCAGAAGTTGAAAAGCAGATAAAAGCCCACGAATTCAATTCCCTTAAAGCTACAAAAGAGAAGCTTGAGAGGGAGATTGAAAAGGTTGAAAAGGAGAAGGACAAGCTCTCTTCTCTAATACCCGAGATCTCAAGTAAGATCGCTGAAACGAATGAGAGACTCAAAGAGATCGCTGACGAGATCTCAAAGTTTGGAGACGAAAGACAGAGTGAGATCCAAACCGAGATCCTGAGGCTCAGATCCGAGATAGATACAATAAAGAACTCCGAGAAGTTATATCAGGAGGAGATCTCGAGGATCAGTGAGGATGAGATTAAAAAGAGGGGAGAAGTTTCAAGACTGAAAGATGAGCTTGAGGCTCTAGGGAAGGAGCTTGAAGAGGAAATTTTAAAGAAGGTCAGCATCGGGGAAATCGTTAGGGATCTCGAAGAGAAAGTTGAAGTTTTAAAGCAAAGACTTGAAAATGCCGATAGGAGCTACAAAGAGTTGGAAAGCAAGTTTATAGAAAAGAGAAAAGAACTCGGAAAATTAAAGGATGAGAGGAACAAGCTCATTGCTGATAGAGACAAACTGCTCGAGATAGTAAGAAGAATTGAGATTGATATAGAAGAAATAAAATCCGAAAGGGACAGGACTTTGGTTAAACTCGAGCAGGACAAGAAAAGGCTGGAGGCAGTCTCAGTGGAGCTACTTAAAAGGGAACAAGAGCAGAAAAACGTAAACTCGGAAATTCTGGAGCTAGATAAAAGGCTTTTTTCACTTCGCTCAAAACTTTCGGATATCGAAGAGAAGTCGAAAGGGATGGAGGTGGAACTGGCAAAGATAAGGGCGAGGATATCGACTTTGCAGACGTATTCAAAACCCGTTGAAGCTATATTAAATGCCAAAGAAAAGAGAGAGCTTGCGGGCATTTTTGGAACCGTTGCGCAGCTTGGAGAAGTCGACGAAAAATTTGCAAATGCTATCGAATCCGCTATGGGTGGTGCGCTGCAGTTCATAGTCGTTGAAACCGAGGATGATGCGGTCGAAGCCATAAAGTACTTAAAAATGCTCCAAGCTGGAAGGGCGAGTTTTATTCCGTTGAGAAAAATAAAGGATTTCAGGGTGGACTTTGATAAGGGAATTTTGGATGAAAGGGGTGTGATTGACTATGCGGTCAATCTCGTAAACTGCGACAAAAAATTCCTTCCTGTGTTCAGATTTCTGCTTCGGGATACTGTTGTTGTAGATTCTATAGAGAGCGCGAGGAGGTTAATGGATAAAAACCTCAGAATCGTAACCTTGGATGGAGATCTGGTGGAAAAGAGCGGTTTGATGTCTGGAGGAAGCAGGGAGAGAAGGGGTTTGCTTGTCTCGAAAGAGATGCTGGAAAAGGAAAAAGAGCTGGCTGAGGAAATCAATCGATTGCAGAGAGAGAAGGAAAAGATACTGGCTGAGCTAAGAGGAGTTGAGGAGAGAAGGAAAGATCTCAAGGTTAAGCTTGAAGAGGCAAATGCGGGTATTCAGCAGGTTAGAGAGGAGGTCAGAGTATTAGAGGAAAGACTAAGGGGATACGATGCACAGATCGGCGAAATTAATAAGAAGGCAGAGTTGAAGGACAGGGAAAAACAGCAAAGCATAGAAGAGTTGAAGAGGGTTAACAGCAGCTTACTGGAAATTGAAAAGAAAATTAGGGAACTCGAAGCGGCCTCGGGGGAAATTGAGGCCAAATTAAAGGGTAGCGAAGTTCCAGAGATTCTTTCAGCCATTGAAAAGGCTAAGGAGGAGCTTTCAGGAAATAAAGAAATCCTGATCTCAGTTGAAAGGAGAATAGAGAATCTGGATTTTCAGAAGTCCCAACTGAACAAGAACCTCGAGAATTTGGATTCTGAACTAGAGTCACTGGCAAAAAGGAAGCAAGAGCTGAAGCTGAAGATGGAAGAGGGGAGAAAAAGGCTAGAGGAAATATCTCAGAGGTTAAAAGTCCTCCGGGAAGAGGAGAAATCCTTGGGGGTAAAAGTAGAGGAATTACGGGAAAAAAGAGATTGCCTGCTTTCAGAACTTAGGAGACTTGAAGAGGAGAGAAACAGGGTTAATTTCGAGCTAAAGAGATGCGAAGATAGACTTTCGACTCTTGGGGAGAAGATGGCCCAAATCTTGGAAGATCTCAAGAAATTTGAGGGCTTTGATTTTCCAGAGGTGCCCAGAGATCTACAAACATTGAATAAGGAGCTATCAGAAATTCAGGAGGAACTATCAAAGTTTGGAGAGGTTAATTTGAAGGCTATCCAGGACTACGAAAACGTTAAGGCACGGAGAGACGAACTCGTGGAAAAGAAGGGAATTCTGGAAAGAGAAAGGGTTGAGATCATAGAAAGGATAGAGAAATACGAGAAGAGAAAGAGAGAAGTCTTTTTCGAGGTCTTCAACGCCATCAACAAGAACTTTGGAGAGGTTTTAGCTGAGCTTGCTGACGGAGAAGGGGAATTGTTCCTCGATAGCGATGACGTTTTCAACAGCGGACTGCACATTCGAGTAAGGTTCAAGAACAAACCGATGAAAAGACTCGAGGCAATAAGCGGGGGAGAGAAGAGTTTAGTGGCACTGTCTCTGATCTTGGCAATCCAGATGTTCAAACCAGCTCCGTTTTATGCCTTCGACGAGGTTGACATGTTTCTCGATGGTGTTAACGTGGAAAGGGTTGCAAAGATGATAAAGAAACGCTCCCAATCTGCACAGTTCATCGTTATATCTTTGAGGAAACCGATGGTAGAGGCTGCGGATGCTGTAGTGGGCATAACTTTGGGAGGTGACAACTCATCGATCGTAACGGGAATCAGGTTGAATTCGGAGATCCAATCGAAATCCTAATAGATATGGCGAGAAAGGGGGAGATAGACCCTTGGAATGTAGACGTAATTGACGTTACCGACAAATTCCTGAAAAGACTTGAAGAGGCTAAAAGGCTGGATTTAAGAATTTCGGGGAGAGTTCTGCTGTATGCAGCAATTCTTGTCAGAATGAAGGCGGATGCAATAGCCCCACAACCTCCTCCGACTGAAGATGAGAGCGATGTGGAGATAATCGAATGGGAAGAACTTGATAGCGAGGACATAGATGAAATTAAACTCGAAGACATTTTGAGAGCTCAGAGGAGGAGAATAAGGAAGATAAATACCCTTAAAGATTTGATAGAGGAACTGAGAAAGGCTGAAGCAATTGAGAAAAGGAGAAGGAAGAGGAGGGGCAGGGAAGTTCCGGATATAGATGTTATAACCTCAATACCCCACGACGAGAGTATGGAGGACAGAATTAGGCAGGTTGAAGAGAACATCATGAGAATGTTGCAAAAAAGGGAATTCGTAACTCTATTCTCTATCGTTGATACCAGAGAAGAACTGGTGGACTACTATATCTCATTGCTTCATCTCGTCTCGAGAAGGAAGTTTCAGATCTCGCAGAAGGAGATATACGGCGACATAGAGATCCGCCTATTTAATGAGAATTAGGTTTTCAACCCGAAATTTTGTTGCGGGCCACTATTTTCATTCAATTCCACATTGTACTTTTTATACACTCTTTTGTGGTCGATTAATTCTTCCAGATCTTCTCTTAGTTTCTCCATGAGAAATAAAGGGGGGAGGAAGTTTCGATATAAAAATTTATGCTAATAGAGAAAATTTTTTAAACAAGAAAAATTTGTGGTAAACCATGGGAGAAGTTGTGCACGTTGTGGCAATAACTTCTGAAAGTTCTTCAGTTCTCGAAAGTATGAAATCAATTGGATATCCGATTCATAGGGCTTATATTGTCTACAGAAAAAAAGATTCTTTAAGTGCTGTTGAGAGTGTAAACCGTGCACTGAGTTCTCTAGTCGATTCGAAGATACTAAATTTTGAAGGTAAAAATATCTATCAGACAGTGTGGGAACTCTTAGAAGTTGTTCGGCAGGAAGTTGAAAAAGGAAATTCGATTCTTTTCAACGTTACTGATGCTGATAGGACGCTCTGTATGGCCTTCGTAATAGCTGCACAAATTTCAAACAGCAAAATATATCTCAGTTCGGATAATGGTGCTAAATTTCTGCAAACTCCACCTTTGAAAAAATTCAATGGGGACAGAATAAAGATTTTAAAAGTGCTTGTGGGTGAAGGGGGTTCTGTAGACTCGATAAACAGGTTGATAGAACTTGTTGATGGCAAAATTGAGGAGCAGAAGAAATATATGGCTCAAAGGGCACGAATGAGCTATCATTTAAATGAATTGGAGGCAGATGGGCTTGTAGTAACCGAGAGAAAAGGGAAGCATCTTAAAATCGCGGTTACAGATCTTGGCAAAGCTTATGTAGTGATGTTTGGTTAGAGATGTATGCTTTCAATCCTTGTAGTTGCCGAGTCTACCGAGTGGCACAATTACAAAGATTTGGAGGAATGCCTGTTAAACGATTATCATGTCGAGTTCACCGAGAGGTTAAGCTCTGAATCCACAGAGCTAAGCAAGCTGGAATTCTCGCATGACATCTTTTTTTATCTCAAAATTCCCGAAACGAGCGAAATTTCTGCTATTTCGAGGCTTTTAAAAAGTAAGATTTTCATTTTTTTCGTCAAAAAAGATTGTTTTTCACCTTTGCCCCTCAAAAATGAGCTCTTACCGGTTGCTGATAAAATCCTGCTCAAAGCCAGCGCAATGAGGGGAAAAATGGAGTATTTTAGGGGAGTAGACGAAATATTGGCATTAAACGTTTATCACATAGAACCCAAGGAAGCTTGCGAGGTAATTTTGAATGGAAATAAAGACTCTAGGGCGATGCTGGGGGATATAGTGTTCAGGGCAGGAAAGAATGTAATATTTGGAGTTAGAAAAAACAACATCGTAGCCTTCTCTGCAGACATATTTTCAAATGAGTGCCTTAGACAAGCCCAAAACTGCAGATTTTTTAGGAATTTGTTGTCTGATATGCTCACTGGCGTGGAATTTTACTGAGGAGAATCCTCAGAATATTCAGCACTTGTTTTCATTTTCGATACGAAACTCTGGAAAGACTGGTTTAAATTGAATCAAAAAATCGAGTTCACTTTAGCCATGGAATAAGTTTTCTCATCTCCTTTCCAACGAGCTCTATCGGATGGCTTGCCTCCATTTCCAGCAGTTTATTGTAGACGGGCCTACCAGCCATGTTTTCAAGGATCCATTCGCGAGCAAATTCGCCACTCTGGATTTCCCTCAAAATTTTTCGCATCTCCTCTTTTACTGCACTGGTAAAGATCCTCTTCCCTCTTGTCATCCCGCCGTACTTTGCGGTCTCGCTTACCGCTTTCCACATGTTGAAAATCCCCCCCTCATAGATGAGGTCTACGATCAGTTTAAGTTCGTGCAGAACTTCGAAGTAGGCAACCTCCGGTTGATAACCAGCCTCTACGAGCACCTCGAATGAATTCTTTATCATCTCTGCAACACCGCCGCAGAGATCAACCTGCTCTCCAAAGAGATCAGTCTCGGTCTCCTCCTTGAAAGTCGTCTCTATAACACCAACTCTCGTTGCACCAATTCCCTTAGCGTAGGCAAGGGCTATCTGCAAAGCCTTTCCGCTTGCATTCTGTTGCACCGCTACAAGTGCCGGCACCCCTTTGCCCTCAACGAACATCCTTCTCACAAGCGGTCCTGGACCTTTTGGAGCGACCATTATCACGTCCACATTTGGGGGAGGAACTATTTGATTGTAGTGGATATTGAAGCCGTGGGCAAACAAGATAGCTGATTTCTCCTTTAATTTCCCATGCACAAATTTTCGGTAAACTTCTGGCTGAACCATATCCGGTATAAGCATCGCGATTAGGTCGCCTTCAATGTTCTCGAGGCTGACAGCTTTAATTCCGTCCTTTTCGGCCCTTTTCCAGCTCTCCTTATCCCATTCTGGCAGAGCCGTAACAACATCGAGCCCGCTGTCATGCAGATTCAGCGCATGTGCATGTCCTTGACTTCCGTAACCCACTATACAGATCTTTTTGCCCTTGAGCGGCTCAAGACTCGCATCCCTATCGCTGTAAATTCGTGCCATACTCTCACCAGGATTCGTGATAACTCGAGCTTCATAACTTTTTTGCTATGATCCGAATTTCTTGGAGACCTTTCCTGTACTCAACTTCAAATCCTTTTCTCTTTAGATTTTCTGCAATCTCCTCGCAACTTTTGAACTTCTGCCATGTCTTCTCTAGATGTTCGGCGTATTCTTTACCCATGATTTTTTCGAGTATCAGCTTGGAAGCCCTTTTGAGGATTTGCGGTGCGTCCCTGTTCAGGTCGACGATGTAGATTACTCCATTTCTTCTCAGCACTCTGTTAGCCTCCTCTAGTGCTGGATCGATCTCAAGTTCGTGAAGAGAAAAGCAGAACGTTACAACGTCAAAAGTGTCTTCCTTGAAAGGCAAATATGAAGCCTTTCCTATAATTCCTTTGGAAAGCCTGCACATCTTCGGAGAGGAATCAAGGCACACAATTTTGGATTTTGGAAATAGAATGGCAAGTTCTTCAGCGAAAATACCCGGGCCTGACCCGATATCCAGAATATATTCCGCATCATGTACCTTTCTTTTAATCTCTAGCCCAGTGAGGAAATAAAACCATCGGTTACTGAGGCTCCAAAAGTGATAGCGCTTGGAAATTTCATCCCACACAATGATTGTTCTATTCGATAAAAGATAATTTTTTCTATAGAAGATTTGAAATTCGTTGGAACTCGCCCTTTTCCAGATGAATTTCAAGTCTTTTAATGGCGCTCTCCAAGGCTAAAGCCGGAAGATTCGTGCTCCATCCGGGGCGATTCAGCCCTTGGATCTCAAAGCCTTCTCTCGAAAAAACTTTCTAAGTGTCATAGCGTAAGGGAGAGCAATTGCTAAAAAAACAACCATAGAAGCTATAAACACCTCCATGGATTTACTACTCAACTTTCCTTAAAAACCTTACCATGTTAATCCAGTGTCCACCCATCCAATAAAGCTTCCTGCAATTTTCGCAGAACCATAATTCGTACCTTTCCAACATATCCTCTGGGAGCCCCTGCTCTTTGAGAACCATTAGAGCTTCCTCTCTTGATGGCCTCCTTAGCAAACTGTTGCAGACGCTGCAGCGATCCATGATGATCTGGAATTTTACTCCAAGAGCTTTCAGTTCTTTCATTTGTTCTGCAACGTCATTAGATCTTAAAAGAAAAACCTCTCTTTTAACCTTTTTAGCTTTTTCGTACAATCTCCTATCTTTTGTAAGCAAAATCCTGTCCCCAAAGCTTCTTAGCAAAAATTCGTCCTCGTCCTCAGCGTAGAAATCTCCTATGTATAGAGTGTCATAACCCGATATTCGGAGCCAGACAGCGAGTTTTCCGAGCATTCTGTCGCAAATGAACTTCATCTCCACCATCTTGGATCGTTCCTAAGCATTAGGCTCCAGTATATCTCTCTAGCTACATCTGTTTTAAATTCGAAATTTTTTGCAAAATCAATCGCGAATTTATTCTTCACGGAGTACTCAATGGCCTGAAAGGCAAGCTCAAGTTTATCCGCGTCTTCAACGTATTTTCCAACTCTCGAATCGTCAATATGGAATCTTTTCGTTTCTTCTTCTAACCTCTTTTCATCGACCTTTACGTATTTTTTTGCTATCTTGTGAAGATCCGTAGTTCTGCTCTCGTGTAGATCATGAATCAGACCTAAAAACGCAGCTCGCAGGCAAGTTTCCAAATCCTCTCCGCTCTTTTCGGCAAGAATAAATGCGATGATTGCCGTTCTGAAGCTGTGTTCTGCGACACTTTCAGGATTATCGATTCCAATTTTGAACCAGCCCGACCTCGGCGTTAGCTTGAGGCTACCGACTTCGTGGAGAAACTTCACAGTGTCTTCCATACCTTTAATAGTCACTAGTGTCAATAAAGTTTATGAAAAGCTGGAGAGTCGTGGGGATAGACGACAGTTTTTCAGGAGATTTCTGCTGCATGGTGGGCTGTGTGATGTGTGGAAGAAATGTTGAGGGATTCATGTATGAGGAAATCACAGTAGATGGATTGGATTCTACGGAGAAGATAATCAGAATGCTGAAGAGATCGAAATTTTACGGTCAACTGAAGTGTGTTTTTTTGAACGGAATAACCTTCGGCGGTTTCAATCTTGCGGATATCTCTGAGATCTATGCGAAAACAGGCATTCCTGTAATAGTTGTAATGGGCAGGGAACCAGATATGGAGGAATTTTGCAACGCTTTAAAGAATTTGGACAACTTTGAAGATCGAATTGCAATTGTTAGGCGTTCAGGAAACATTCACAGAGTTAAGGGGTTGTATTTGCAGGTCTCCGGAATAGGCTTTAAGGAGGCTGAGAAATTAGTCGAGGAAAACGTTTTTAGAGGTAAAATTCCCGAGGCTTTGAGAATTGCCCACCTAATAGCATCTGCGATAGTTCATGGAGAATCAAAGAACCGTTAATCGGAAATTTTATAAATAGAATCGCTATCATAATTTATGGATGGCATGATGGAGACCATAAACACCGCGATGTACAATCCCTTTCTCATCGTGACCATCCTTATATTTGGCGGTCTGATTGTTGGTTTTGCAGGATACAAGCTTTTTAAGATTTACAGTGCTGTGATAGGATTCGCGGTGGGGATTATCCTTGGTTACTATATCTCTCTGCTACTTTTCGGGGCACCATCCCTAATAACCTACTTAGCGGCAGGAGTTGTTCTTGCGGTAATTTTCTGGCTCTTTCATAGTGCTGGACTGTTTATTACAGGTATTGTCATCGGGTATATGTTCCTGAGTTCTCTACTACCGGAAAAAATGCTTTATTCTTATGTATTCGCCTTTCTGTGCGGCATTTTGGTTCTCTTTCTTGAGCGAGCTTTGATTACAATAATAACAGCGTTTCTAGGTGCAACGGCGATTACTGTTGCTGTAGAAATGCTGATTTCCGGCAGAACTGTTTATGAGTTTCTCTTGGATCCCAGAAACGCCCTATCTGTTGCATTCTCCTCTCCTCTTCTCTTCCTGCTCTGGTTAGTTATGGGCGTGATAGGGGTTGTAACCCAGATTGTCCTAACCAAAGAAGCGAGTTCAGATTAGAGATGTGTTGGCGTATCGTTATAAAAATTTTTGAACGGAAAGATTTATATTGCCACTTTGAAACTCAATAGCATGATTGGAAAAAAGATCAGAGTAGAGCGAGTTATAAACAGAAATACAGGAAATACTGTAATTGTGCCAATGGATCATGGAGTGTCCATGGGCCCAATAGAGGGGCTTGTAAATCTGTCAAAGACCATTAATGCAGTTGCAGAGGGAGGAGCCAATGCTGTTATTCTCCATAAGGGGATTGTTGCTTTTGGACATCGTGGTTATGGTAAAGATGTTGGACTAATCGTCCACCTTAGTGGTTCAACCAGTCTTTCGCCCGATCCCAATGAAAAGGTTCTAGTATGCACGGTTGAAGAAGCCATAAAGCTTGGAGCCGACGCAGTTAGTATTCATGTAAACATCGGAAGCAAAACAGAGGCCGATCAACTGAAAAGTTTGGGGGAGATATCGAAAATCTGCACCGAATGGGGAATGCCGCTTCTGGCAATGATGTACCCAAGGGGCGAAAAGGTAAATCAATATGACCCTAAGGCCGTAAGCTTGGCTGCTAGGGTTGGTGCGGAACTGGGTGCTGACATCGTCAAAACAAACTTCACAGGTGACGTTGAAAGTTTTAGAAAAGTCGTAGAGGGCTGTCCTGTGCCTGTTGTGATTGCAGGCGGTCCGAAGATGAACAGTGACGAGGAGCTTCTCCATATGGTGAGAATGGCGATGGATGCTGGAGCGAGGGGTGTTGCAATAGGAAGGAACATATTCCAGTCTAGAGACCCTACGAGGATGACGAAAGCCATTTCGATGATTGTTCACGAGAATGCAGAAGTTAAAGAGGCTTTGGAGCTTTTAAAGGACTAGTCTATCTCCTCCACCTTTCCGCGCCAGAGCGACTCAATCTGGCTAGCTGTTTTTGGATTTTTGAATCTTTTTAAAAGCTTTAAATCCCTTGGATATCCTATAAACGGGTCTATAGTCCACTCCTCTGGATTTGCTACCCAAACTTTGGTATTACCTCTCTTGAATTCCTCCGAATGAAGTTTGAAAAATTTTACGAATTCATCCGGCTTTTCTTCGGTTTGGACGATCACAACGTATTCTCCGTCGAATTCGCTGGCAAGTTGCAAATGCAAACCCGAATCTTCACCCAGATCTGTTATGGTCGAAAAGAATACAGCGTATCTTTTATCCGCTTCGTAGAAGCGTAGAAAATATCCCTCTTGCCTGTACTCCTCAAAAAATTTGTCAGCTGAAAGCATAGTATTCCCCAATCTTTCAAGAAAAGACTTTGACTTTATGTACTCGGCGTAGGCGATCTCGAGCTCTCTAATATCTGGTCTTTTCGTGTGAAGATGGTAGAACTGGACCCCATCTATCAAGATTTTCTCGGGGAAGTGGGCTGATCTTATCGATATTGGAGTTTCAATTAGGCTCAGGACAACCTCTTTCAGGTCTTCTTCGGTGAAACCACTCATTTTTAATCCGAGGACTTTTAAAGCAGAGCGTATTGCCTTTCTTTCCAATTCCTCCTTGCTAACAACTGTTCTTCCAGACAGCATCTCGGAAAGGGCTTCAATTACAGCTGAAAGCCTCACCATCCAAAACAGAAATGGTGGAAGAGCTTTAAATAAGTATGGGTCTTAAACTTAGCGGAGACTATGAACAGCTAAGCTCCACTACGCTCGTTCTCTTAATCTTATCCCTCTCCATGGTTTTCGTGCCTCCGGAGAGTATGAGACAAATACAGAAGAAATTCAATGCCAGCATCCCTAAGGTTTGCATTCCAGGACACTCCGAAGCTGGGATTACAGTCATAATAGGCTTTTCTATCATCCACACCTCGAAGGACGAGACCTTCAGTTGTGATATGCTGGACCGAAACGGAGATAATAAAATACGAGGACATGAATCAAGAGAAGAAGGAGGTGTGTAGAAATTGTGCTATAATCTATGGTTCGGAAAATTTGATGGGGGAGTTGTGATTTCGGAAAATCTGAAAAAATCATTTGAAGCGGCAAGCAATCCCAATCCGCTACCCTTCAATCTTTCGGAAGTAGGTATACAGATATTTGGGAGAAATTACTACGAGTTGCTTAGGAAAACAGCAATAGAGGTTGCAGAGGAAAAAGTTGAGAAAGAATTGAGTAGTGACGATAAATACGTAATCGCGCTCGTCAAAGCTCTTGAGGAAGTTGAGGAGGCAATAAATGCTCTGAATGGAAAAAAAGAGGAACTGGAAGAGATAAGAGAAACCGAAATTCAGGAAAAGTTTGCTGAGAGCATATCAAACCTCGAAAATCTTAGGAAGAGAATTGAAGAAGAAATAGAGGCAATTATGGAGAGAATTGCGCCAAACCTCACAGAATTGGCCGGAGCCAAGATAGGGGCGAAGCTTATGGAAAAATTTGGCAGTCTTGAAAACCTTGCGAAAGCTCCAGCAAGTAAAATTCAGATAGTAGGTGCTGAAAGAAGCCTTTACAAGGCTCTTGCGAGAATTAGGAAAGGTAAAGAAGCCAAAGTTCCAAAACATGGGATTATATTTACACATCCATTCATTAGGAGTCTTCCGAAGAACAAAAGGGGTAAGATGGCGCGGTTTTTGGCTTCAAAGATTTCAATTGCTTCGAAGATAGATTTGTTCAGGGGCGAGCTCGAGGAAAATCTCTCCGAGGTCGTGAGAAAAAAGTTTGAGGAGCTTAGAAGGCTATGAGGAACGTAAAATTTTTCGGAAATGTTCCGGCAACGAAAAGTAGGTACGGAAGCCATTACGGAGAGCGTATTTTCGAGCAAGATGGCGAAAGATACAGAGAGTGGATACCTTGGAGGAGTAAACTATCAGCAATGCTCGTAAAGGGATACGAGATAGATCTAAAAGGAGATGAGAAAGTTCTTTACCTCGGTGCGGCAAGTGGAACAACTCTAAGTCACCTTGCGGATGTGGTGGATGAGGGGGTCATCTATGCAGTAGAGTACTCCGCAAAACCATTTAAGAAGCTTTTAGAGTTGGTCAGGAGTAGAAAGAACATAATACCGATTTTCGGTGACGCGTCGAAACCGTGGAAATACAGTGGAATTGTCGAGAAAGTTGACTTAATCTACCAAGACATATCGCAGAAAAACCAGGTCGAGATACTGAAATTGAACTCTGACTTCTTTCTTAAGAGTGGGGGAAGAATTTTAATTATGGTAAAGGCAAAGAGCATAGATTCAACTGCAGAAGCCGAGCAAGTTTTTGGAAATGTCTTGGAAGAGCTTTCGAAGAGCTTTAGGATTCTCCAAAGCGGCAGACTCGACCCCTTCCATAAAGAACACATGTTCGTTCTCGGAGAAAGGCACTCTTCGGCTGAATGGGTCAAAACCTAATTAGGATCGGGCTTTCTAACCAGACATCTTAAAAAATCTTAATAATTATAAAAATGGGTGCCGAGAAAACCCAGAGCTTTAGCCCCGGGATGAATGGTTTAAATGGTTCTGTGTTAAAGAGGTCTTGGCTTTTGAACCGGCAGACGAGGGGGAAGGGCGTAAAGCATCCTTAACGCCGGAAGCTCCCGACTTCAGTCGTGGAGTAGCTCACTATTGGTTGACAGGATGTCTTTCTCTGACCTCCTCCCCGCCATAAATGGCGAGGGTTCCCTCAGGGCGGATCATTGGTTTGTGGTTTACCGCCTTCATTTCATCACTTCATAGCCGGTAGGTGCGATTTGCACCCACCCCGCTCCATTCGTCCAGCGGTAGACCACGGGCTGGGTCTTCAGCCCGTTACCCCTATCCCTCCCCAGGAGTTGCCCCCTACTCCTAGATCCCAGGGACTCGGGGATATGTAGGATGTTTACTGCCCCGTTCAGGTCTGCGTTCATGGCTTTTCCTGTGCGGGGACACCTATAGAGACCGCGCCTGATTCGCCCATTTTTATGGGCATCCCCGCATAGGGAGCAACTTTTTGATGTATTCGGTTCTGCAACATCAGTCACCCCAATTCCCAGCTCCTCGCCAATCTCCTTAAAGCGCCTGATCGTGTAACCATAACTCCAAAAGTTCACCGTGAGTTTACTGCCGTGATTTCTAACAGTATCCTTTGGATAGCCCACAACAACCTTTCTCACTCCCCTCTCTTTCAGCTCCTCCATTGTTTTTCTAACCATGCTGTTCAGAGCATGCCTCAGAAACCTTTTCCTCTTATCATAGAGGGGCCTGAGCTTCCTGCTCTTTCTCTGCCTGTGCCTTGCCAAGTCCACACCAGCCCTCAAACTGCCTTTGGCTCCGGCTACATTCTCGGCCTTTACTGTGATGTGGGCATACCAGCTCCTCCTGGCCTCATTGTAAATCACCTCTAACCTACCCCGTTTCCCGTGCCACTTGAGCTTCCCTTTAAACCTCAGGGTCATTTACTCCTCTTTATAAGAAAATCGGTGAGCTCCTCAATTTCTCTCCTCTTTTGCGTATTTTTAAGACATGATAGTCTCTTTTTTGCCATCTCTATGTACTCTTGCGCTTTATTTCTCGCGTAGTCGATAGCGCCGCATTCCTGAAGTTTCTCGACATCTTTTTTGATATCTTCTATATTTGCCTTCTGCTTTCCGAAGGTTTCCAGCTCTACCCCCCTCTCAAAAGCTTTTATTGCTATCAGAGTCTTCTTTCCCTTCAGCAAGTCGCTTCCCCAGTCCTTGCCTATGTCCTTGCCTATCAGGTCGAGAACGTCATCATGAATCTGAAATCCGATACCTGCAAGCAGCCCGTATTCCCATAGGGGTTGGAAATATTCCTCTTTTCCAAATAAAATCGCAGGTAGGGAGGATGAGGCTGCTATTAGAGCCCCTGTTTTTAGCTTTACCATTTCGATGTACTCGGGTTCCTTCACCATCTTTGTCTCGAAGCTGAGGTCCATGTATTGGCCTTCGCATATTTTCACACAAACGTCTGAGAGTACCTGAACGGCCTTTCTTATGTTTTCCCCGCCAACATCACACATAGAAAGAAGTTTAAATGCTTCGGCAAAAAGGGTGTCCCCCGCAAGGATGGCTGCAGCGTCACCAAAAAGACTATGGACCGTTTTAACGTTTCTCCGCATCTCATCTCTGTCCATGATATCGTCGTGGATAAGAGTGAAGTTGTGGATCGCTTCAAGGGCTACGAGTGCGGGCATTATTCTTCCATAGTCCTCCTCCAAAGCTTCCGTTATAACCATGGCTATGACAGGTCTGAGCCTTTTTCCTCCAGCTTTTATTAGGTGCCTTGCGGCTTTGTATAATCCCAGCTCCTGTTCCGGAAGGTATCGTGTGATAGCTCGGTTAATAATTTCCACTTTTTCCTGAAGAGTCTTCATATTCTTCCCTCGCAGAAAGTCTTCAAATCTATACCTCTAAACCTCAGCCATTCTGCAAGTTTTCCGGTTATAAATATAGGTTTTCTTTTTAATTCTTCTGGTCTCCTGCAACTTGTAAGGAACATGGCGATCTTGAAGCCTGTTAGGTATCGAAGGATCTTTCTTTCGACAGATTCTGGGCTGATTTTTGCCGGAGCCAAGAATGGAAGTGCAGAACTGGCGATCTTTGCCCCTAAAGCTAGGCTTTTTGCCACGTCTAATCCACTCCTTATTCCGCCCGTAGCAATCGTTGGGAGGATGTCAGCACAATCCACTATAGAGTAGGCGGTTGGGATTCCCCAATCTGCGAAGTCAAATCCAACCTCTTTTAGAACTTCGTTTTCACATCTAAATGCCTCAACAATGCTGAAGGAAGTCCCGCCTTTGCCACCAACATCTAACGCATAGACCCCAGCATTTTTGAGCTTTATTGCAATTTCCTTGCTTATTCCAGCTCCAGTTTCTTTCACTATAACGGGAACTTTAACATTATTGCAAACTTCTTCAATCGCTTCAAGACAGCCCTTAGCATCTTTGTTTCCCTCTTCTTGGATCGCTTCTTGGAGGTAATTAAGGTGAATGGCCAGCGCATCTGCATCGACCATCTCAATTACTTTATCAGCGATTTCCGGATCTTTGATGATTTGTGGAGCACCGATATTCGCATAAATAAACGCATTTGGAGCCCTCTCTCGTGCAATGGTAAAAGTTTTTATGACCCTCTCATCTTCCAACCCGGCTCTCTGGCTGCCCAAACCCATGCCTATGCCCGTTCTCTCAACAGCAATTGCCAGATTTTCATTTATTTTTTCCGTCTCTTTATGGCCACCGGTCATTGAAGCAATCAGAAACGGAAAAGAAAGTTTTTTGGTACCAAAATAAACCGATGTGTCTATTTCTGAATAGTTGATCTCCGGAATTGCCTGATTTATCAGCATCACGTCTTCCAGCCCTGTATAGCCAGATTCGACTTCCTCGGTTAGGCAAATTCTTATATGGTCTATTTTTCTTTCAGAGGTCTTCACAGAATCACCTCGGTTCCGACTTCTTCGCCCCTGAGAAATTTCTTAACATTTTCTCCGGAACCCCTGAATATAAAAACCCTACACTTGTGCTTCATAGACAATATCTTTTCGAGCTTTCCATGCATTTTGCCTGTTGCATCGCGTTCGCCAATTTTATCCGCCTCCATTCCGCGGAAAAATTTTCCTACAACCTTTCCACCAACGATTACTCCATCGACATTGGTTGCGAAACCGATTCTTTCAGTTCTGAATTTTTCTGCGAATTCTACAACCAGATCGTCACCGGAGGTTATTCCAAAATCCAGATTCACGTCCCCATGGAGCACCGGCAAGAATCCCTTCCGGAGTAACTCGGCAATCTTCAGAAAATCGGAGGTCATCGGATCAAGCCCTACGGCGGGAACGTTGAATTCAAGTAGCTTTTTGCAGAATTCTTCGTTTAGTCGGATGCATGCATCGTGTATCTTGGCTATTGAAATCGGATTTTTTAGTCCGTATTTTTTGACATGTGGATGTCCGAATGAACCAGCTCCGTGTACAAGGATAAGATCCTTGTAGTTTTCGGCAATAGCAGATGAGATTTCCTCAATCGCCTCCTCGTTTAGGTCTTCAAAACCCTCTTTTTTCGTGATTACAGAACCACCAATCTTAAGAATCCTCAATCCTAACACCCTCCATTTCCGGTTTAACAACGAAGCTCCCCCCAGGCTTTCTATCACGGTAAATACCGAATATGCATCCTCCACCACCAGCCCCTGTAAGCTTTACCTTGAAGCCATCTTTTTCAAGCTTGGAGATCAGTTCATCGATTTCAGGAGAACTGACGCCTATAGCCCTTAGCAGGGACTGATTGATGTGTATCAATTCCTCAAAATCCTCTGAATCACATCCTGGAGCTTTAAGGGCTATTGCATCTATTGCATCAAAAATCCTCTCAAGAATTTCTGGATGCTTCTCTCTCAATTTTGCAACTTTTTCAACCATCATTTTTGTTGATCTCTCCCAAAGCTTTAGCACAAAGAAATCGAAAAGAATTTCAACTTTTTTTCTCTCAGGAAAGATCCAGGATCCGCCAAATGTTGAGATAAAAGGATCGATCCCACTTGCCCTACCCTGTACGTCGAGCTCAACCTTTTTTGCTAATTCAAAGATCTCCTCATCAGTCAGCATGAAATCAAATTCCCCGCTCAAGGCCTTTAAAGTGGCAACAGTAACCGCAGCGGAGCTCCCTAGACCTGAGGCAATTGGAATTTCGCTTTTGATGATCAATTCTGCTCCATCAATTCTTTTCAGCTCGCTGAACCTTTTTATTGCAAAGCTTACGTACGGGTGCACTTTGAAATCCAGTCCTGTTATTCCCAGCGGTGAAACGACTCGAAATACCTTACTTTTCTTGGCTTCAACCCTGCAGCGAAGGTTTATTGCAGATACGAGCGCATGTCTACCATACACTACGGAATGTTCACCAAAGAGTATTATCTTTCCAGGTGCAGAAGCGATCATCCAAAGTGCTAAATCATAAAGATTTTAAATTTTATTGCTGAGACTGCTTTTCCTACGTTGCGGTGAAGAAGTGGGCCTACGCCGGCAAAATAGAGTACATCAAAACCCCGGGAGGGAAGTACAGATGTCCCGAGAGCGAGATAGGAAGGCTTCTCGGCGAGCAGATGCCGAAGGGAAAGGTCGCCGTTTATGTCAGAGTAAATTCCACCGATCAAAAGGGGATCTGAGGAGGCAGAAGCAGAAACTCATAGAATACGCCAAAAGCAGGGGCTACCAAGATATCGAGGTCATAGAAGATTTGGCCTCAGGATTAAACGAGAACAGGAGAGGCCTGCAAAAGCTCTTCAAACTTGTAACTGAAAGGCAAATCGAAGCGGTGTTTATACCATGCAAAGACAGGTTTACGCGCTTCGGCTTTAAATATCTGGAAGCCTTCTTCAGCTCTCACGGCTGCAGGATTGAAGTCATGAATTCCGAAGAGTTTGGGGATTTCAAGCAGGAGCTTGTTGAAGATCTGATAGCCATAGTTACGAGCTTCGCCGGAAGGATCTACGGGCCAACAAGCAATAAAAAGATAGAAGTCGTGAAGGCCGTAAAAAATGCCGTTGGAAACCGCTAAGCTGACTGCAAGCTACAAGGGATTTTTCCTGAAAATTTGGCAGAAAAATGTGAGATCTTCATCCGTTCACCTCGAAAGCTCTTCCAAGACGGCCGAAAGAGATGAAAGTTTATGCTGAACAGGACCGGTATTCTTGCATCCATCCCTCACTCTAGATGTCCAGAAAGCTTATATATCGATAACCAAGAGGCTAAGCGTGGATGCAGAAAGGATAGCAAAGCTATTAGGTGCAGAAAAGGCAATCGTTGCTGGAATTGAGACATCGCTGTTTAAAATTCCAAAAGAGATGGCAGATGAGATCCTAAAGCTATTAGAACTTATAACTCCGAAGCCTTCCAGAGGTTACGCTGTCATTAATGGTGAGACTCTTGTTTTTCAAAGAGGAGAAGAGACTATCATTGCATTTGTTGATGCTGACAAGATAATAGGAAGCATTAAGAGGTTGAGCGGGAATGTTTGAATATGCGTATTTTAAAGAAAACTTAATGGGGAATTCGAAAGAGATGGTCGAGTTCCTGTCAAAATTCAGAAAATTCTTTGAAGCCGGAATTGTCAGAGAACTGGCCTTCACAAGCGGAGGTCTCTCCTTTTTTGCAGTTCGAGAACCAATTTTGCTCGCGGTAAGAGCCCAAGGCGACATAGGGGATGCGAAGTTCCATGCATTAAAACTTCTAAAAGAACTGGGATACGTCGACAAAGAAGCATACAATTTAGAAGAGGTATTCAAATTCGTTGAAAAAATAGAGCAAATGCCGCTAGAAGAATTTCTGAAAGAAATGAAAAGGCTCAGAGAACAAATCTAACCGAATCCTCTCAAAAAAGAGCTAACGTTCTTTCCTAGAACCTGATGATTGTACCCGCCCTCAAGCACAGCAAATCTTCTCCCCTCGCATTTCCTTTCTGAATATTCCTTCAGGATTTTTCCGATCTCCCTGTAATCATCGGTTTCCAAAAGCCCTCCCCAATCATCAACATGGCGATCAAAACCGGCTGAGACCGCAATTATATCACAATCGTGCCTTTCCAAGAATTCTGCTATCCCTTCAATGCTCCTCCCGCTCATATGGTGATATTTAACCCTAGGTTCTGATTTGAAAACATTCGCAGTTCCATCGCCAAAGTGAAGATCAAAATCGACTATTACTGCCTTAGAAATCTTTCCCTCCACCAGCAGCTTTTTAATCGCTATAGCAATGTTATTGAAATAGCAAAATCCCCATGCGCTGTCCGGGCTAGCATGATGTCCGGGAGGTCTTATCAGAGCAAAGCTTGGCTCCTTGAAAGATAGTTCTCCAGCCATTATAGCACCCCCTGCAGCGAGCATTGCCAAATCGAAGACCTTTTTATCTTTCCTAACATCCTCAAAATGTCTTTTTGTGTGAACTAGCAAAATATCCTTTTCTTCTGCCATTTTCGCTTCCAAAAACTCATACCCCCTTAGTTCCTTCACTATGGCCTCCATTCTTCCCGGTTCTGCAGCGGGCTCATGACTATAAACTTCGTAGAATCTTGGAGAGAAAATCACCTTCATAGCTGGAATTCTACTACAAAATTTAAATCTTTTTGACTAAAAAAGTTTAAAAACCATAAGTTAAGCGAGTGAGCTGCTCCACGACTGAAGCTAGGAGCTTCCGGCGTTAAGGGATGCTTTACGCCCTTCCCTCATCTGCCGGTTCAAAAGCGTCCCCAGGGCTTTTTCAACACAGAACTACTTAAAAGTTGCCCGTTCATCCCGGAGCCAAAGCTTTGGGTTTTCTGGGCACCAATTTTTATAAAGTTTATGATAGGAAGAGGGATTTTCCATCCTTAAGAAATTCGAGACTTGTTTTGGATGAATTATATTATAACTGAAAAAAATCGCCCTTTGGGGCGGGGCAGCTCACATCTACCTTCGCACAATTTTGAAACGAGTTTCAAATTAGAGTGGATTGAGAAAAAATTATCTATTCGTAGGGGTAGTCGGTTTCATGACTGAACTTTATGTTGTGGGGCACAAAAACCCAGACACTGACAGCGTATGTTCGGCGATTTCATTTGCACATCTTTTGAACGAGTGGAAGAGAACTAAAAAAATGGAGAAGGTAATGAGATTAGACTTTGAAGCAGTTCCAGCTGTTCAGGGAGAGCTAAATGCTGAGACAAAGTTTGTCTTGGAAAAATTCGGCTTTAAAACGCCTCAGAAGCTCTTAGATGCAACTGGAAAGAAGATTGCGCTTGTGGATCACACAGAAAAGGCTCAGAGTTTGGACAATCTAGAAAAAGGAGAGATAGTAGCTATTGTAGATCATCACAAGCTTGGCGATATCACAACTCCGAATCCGATATTCTTTATGGCTCTGCCTGTTGGATGTACAGCAACCGTTCTAAAAATTCTTTACGACAAAACTGGCATTGATGTTCCGAGGAATATCGCTGGAATCATGCTTGCATCGATACTCAGCGATACCGTTATTTTTAAGTCTGCAACTACGACCGAGCTCGACAAAAAGGTCGCAGAGGAGCTTGCAAAAATAGCAGAAATAGAAGATATGATCAAATTTGGAATAGAAGTTAAGGCGAAGTTATCGGAACTCACAGGGATGTCTGCGAAGGAGATAGTGATGAGGGACTTCAAGGACTTTGTAATGGGTGGCAAAAAGGTTGGAATAGGCCAGATAGAGCTCCTCGATCTTTCGCTGATTGAGAACAAAAAAGATGAGATCTACAGCGAGCTCTTAAAAAAGAAGTCGGAAGGATACCACAGCGTGCTCTTGATGCTCACTGATATAATGAAAGAGGGTACTGAGCTACTCGTGGTTACAGATGAACCGAAAATCGTGGAAAAGGCATTTGGAAAGAGACTCGAGGGAAGGAGTGTCTGGTTGGATAAAGTTATGAGCAGAAAGAAACAGGTCGTACCTCCACTCGAAAAGGCTCTCTCATAGACTAGAGATCATCGAACGCCTTTGCAATTTCGACACCCTTCGATCTGCAGAGTCTTTCAATCTTGTCCGAGACTACTTTCCAATCAATTTTTTTGGCACTTTCTGCAAATTCTTTAGCTTTTCCTGACATGAATGGTTTTGTTCTATACTTGTCGTAGTAAAGCAGGCTTTTTGTAGCCTTTGCTATCTCAACGATTTCTGAAAAGCTTTCTTCGCTAACTCCAGGAATTATGGGACCTAGGAATATCCAAGTTTTTATTCCTTCAGCTGAAATCTTTTCCAATGCTTCTACCCTTTCGCTCGGTGGCGATGCTCCGGGCTCGATAACTTTTGCAACGCTATCTTCAAGCGTTGTTATTGTAAATCCAACATCAACAATCTCTAATTTTGAAATCAGGAGATCCAGATCTCTCAGGACAAGAGAACTCTTTGTCTGAATGCTTGTCCTGAAGTTGCTTTCCAGTAGGATTCTGAGAATTTCCCTCGTTATCCCCTCCTTGGCCTCTATTCTCTGGTAGGCATCCGTGATTGTGCTAAGTCCAACAATTCCTTTCTTCTTTCTCCTGACCTCCTTCGCAAGAACATCAACAATGTTCTCTTTTACAACAACGATTTTACCCCAGTTATCCCTGATACGGGGATCGCTGTATAACCTCGCATAGCAGTATATGCAGCCATGGGAACACCCAATATACGGATTAAGAGTGTAATCGAGTCCCGGCAGATTGCTCTTTCCCAGAGCACTTGAAACCTTTTTTCTTTCTATAAGAAGTTCCATAGAGTCTTCTGCCTCGTGAGATGATCGAAAAGTTTGGAATTTCTAATCCATTCTTCTATTCCGATTTTTGAAAAATTCGATATGTACTCCAGAGCCTCCTGAAGTGTGTTGAATTCGGTAAAATTCTGTTTGAAGCACTTTCTCAGCATTTCCCTTACAAACCAGACACCTATAGGGATCTTGAATCCGGGATAAATTTCTCTCCACAGAATTGCGCCAGACTGTTTTTTAATGCTGCGGAGGTACTCTGCGGTTGCAAGCCTTGACGCGTAGTAACAGCCGCCTAAGGACGCGTAGGTTTTTCTTCCTCTCAAGTCCTCCCAGTCAGTCTCAATGCAGACTTCGTGACCATAGTTCCACGTCGTCTGGGGGAACCATGCTTCTCCCCACTCAAAACACCAGGCGTGGGGAGTTAGAATTACCATAAACAGATTTTTCTTTTCTCTGAGCACAAAAACTCTGTAGTGGTCTAAGATTTCGAAATTCTTGATCTTTTCTATCAGGTGCTTTGAAATCGTGTCATCTACGGCTGTAATCGCCCATCTTGTTGGAACTAGCCTTCTGTTTATACCCAAAGCTCCAGCGGAAAGCATTTTCTGAATATGAGACACGGCAATTCCTTTTTCGTATAAAAGCCTCATGGCGTCAAAGGCACAAAGATCTGTACTCTCATAAACTTCCTCAACGATTTTAGGTGCTTTGGGAGTGCTGCAGATTCTCGCTCGCTTTGCTGGGGCTGAAGGACCCATGGGGGGTGTTGAATCATCCAAGTATATTTTTGGAGTCGGAGGTTTTTCGAAGACAACCTCTAGTTCTACTGGTCTCTCGTAAAGGCTGATCTCCTGAAGAATTTCTGCTTCTTTTGAGCTTGGATTTCTTACGTCTGAAATGAATTGGCCGTGAATAAGGGAGTATCTGAATTCAAGGATTTTCTCTATTTCCATCTCGGTCCAAAGTTCAGGTTTATCGTAAAGCGTTGTATCGCCGACAATCGGCGGTAGAGCGGGGCAAACTCTAACCTTTGGATAGTTTGCCCTTCCGACGAAAATAGACGGCGGTGAAGAGCCGAAGATTTCGGGAGGAAGATTTGTGACTTTTATCCTGTATCCCGAAAGCATCGGGCAATATGGGAGATTGCAGAGCATTCTACCTCTGCAAACAATGCAGAGCTTTGTATCGAGGTTTTCCACACGGAAAATTTTGGGACAAAATTTAAAAATCTTTTTTTACATCGATTGCGTGGAGAGGGCTCTCAGGTTCGTTCTTCTAATGGGAGTTGTTAGTCTTCTCGGCGATGTGGTTTACGAAGGTGCAAGAAGCGTTATCGGGGCTTACCTAGCCACATTTGGAGTTACTGCCGTAATGCTCGGTTTTGTAATTGGACTTGGAGAGTTACTGAGCTACGGTTTTAGGATCTTTGCAGGCCATATTGCTGATAAAACGGGGAGATACTGGGCCCTTACCTTTTTGGGTTATGCGATGATATTTTCAATCCCCCTCATTGCCTTTTTTGACAGCTATGCTGTGATATTCCTTCTCATAATTCTTGAAAGACTGGGAAAGGCCCTCCGTTCCCCTGCAAGGGATACACTCCTCTCATTTGCGACTGCTAAGATGGGCAGAGGAACCGGATTCGGAATACATGAGGCTCTTGATCAGGTTGGCGCCGTAGTCGGGCCATTAATTTTCTTCTTCGCGATTTATTTGGGCCTCGGTTACAGGGAGGGTTTTCTCCTCCTCTTCATCCCCGCAGTATTCATGCTTCTAACGCTCAACTTTGCAAAACTGAGTTATGTTTCCGAAGAAGTGCATAGAGGGGATAAGGGCTCTAAAAAACTTGAAAGAGTTTTCTGGCTCTACATAGCCTTCACGATCCTTGCGGTCGTAGGGTTGGTAAATTTCCAGTTGCTTGCGTATCACTTTAAAGTGAAGTCCGTTTTTTCTGATGAATTAATTCCTCTACTTTACGCTCTTGCAATGGGGATCGATGCAATCTCAGCGCTTCTTGCTGGAAAGGCATTTGACAGAGTTGGATTAAAGTGTTTGACCCTCGTGCCGGTACTGACACCCCTTTCGGCTTTCCTATCCCTACAGTTCAATCCAGTAGCAGGGGTACTCTTATTCGGATTCATTCTTGGGATGCATGAATCTGTTATGCGCGCAGGCGTTGCTGAGCTGAGCGGTGCAGAAAAGAGAGCAACGGCCTATGGACTCCTGAACACGAGCATGGGTGTCGGCTTGTTTGCAGGAAGCTTTTTAATCGGTTTCCTATACGACATTTCAACTGAGGCCGTTATAGTATTTTCACTCGTGACTTCTGTTGCGGCTTTTTCGTTGCTGCTCTTTACGTTGGCCGCGATGAGGACCCGCAGAGCTTAGAAGTGTTTAACTTGTTTTCAGAAATCTAAGTCATGAGCGGTTTCGAATAATTTTAGTTGCTTTCTTAGACTTTAATTCTTAATTCTCGGAGTTTTTCTGCACCACCTTCGCTGTAGCAGTCGAGATTGAGCAAAACAGATCGAAATCCAAGCTCATGAAGTTTTTTTCTGATGTCAAGAATGTTTGTCATTTTGAGAAATTCTTTCATGTCCCCTTCCCCAATTTCGAGCACGGCGATTCCATTGATGTTTCTCACCCGGATCTCTCTAACTCCCGAAATCTTGAGAATGTAATTTTCGGCCTCATCTACCATCCTTAGAACTTCTGCAGTAATCTTGAATCCAAATGGTATCCGAGTTGCCAAGCAAGAGAGCGACGGAGAATCGTGAACTGACAATCCTAGAAATCTTGCAATCTCTCTTATTTCCTCCTTTTCGAAACCGAATTTTACCCAAGGGCTTATAACGTTCTTTTCCTCCTTCACAGCCCTGAAACCTGGCCTTTCCCTTCTTAGATCTGTAGAATTTGTCCCCTCAAAAATAACCTCGAAATCTTTTTTTTCTGCAAAAGAAACCAAAGTTTTCAGCATCTCTTTCTTGCAAAAGTAACATCTATCCCTCGAATTTTCAGTGAATTCTGTTAGGCTAAGCAAGTCCAACGTGATAAACTCGTGTTCCAATCCTATTTCCCTCGCTAAGACGATTGCCTGTTCTATTTCTCTGCTGGGAGTTGCTTGAGATCTGATCGTTACAGCAAGAACCCTTTCAATTTCCTGCTTGCAAATCGCTGCAAGCGTTGCGCTATCTACACCACCACTAAAGGCTATAAGAGCATTTTTAAAGCCTTTTAAGAAATCCCTTAGCTTTTCGAGTTTTTCTGTGGTTTCACTTTTCATACTTCTCGATTATCTCCCTGAAGGCATTCAGTACGTATTCTATCTCCTCTTTGCTCAGGCCGTAGGTTGAAAGCTTGAAATGCTTGGTGAGCCCCGGCTTTATCCCGTGGATCCTCCTGCTTTTTAACTCTTTGTAAAGGAAGAATCTGCCATCCTTGACCTTTTTAGAGATCTCAAAGAGCTTTTCCGATGAGAAAAACATGAGGTCGTGGTTGTGTGGTTTCTCTCCGAGTTGTAGAACGCCGATTTCTTCCATTTTTGAGGAAAAGTATCTTGCTTTTTCGACCTCCTCCCTCCACCTTTCAACCCTTTTTTTAACGGCTGGAAAAGAGGCAATGAGCGTGATCAAGCTCACACCCCTTGCTGTGCAGCCTAAAAGCTCGATTTCCTTGTTTTTGTATTTGCTCGATCTTTTTAGAACTATCTCTTCCCATTCGCTTTTCATTCCAAGCACACCAACAGGTCCGCTGGAGGCCATCGACTTATGCCCGCTTCCGACGATGAAGTCCGCTCCTATCTCTTTAAGCTTCAGAGGCATCCTTCCAACAGCATAGGCACCGTTCAATAGCAGAGGAATGCCGTGAGATTTACAGATCTCTGCGATCTTCTTTGCATCTGGCAAATTTCCGTAATTTCCGTCAGGATACGTGATTAAAGCCAAGGCTATCTCCCCTTTTCTTTCAGTCTCTTCGATTACTTCTTCAAATTTGTCAGGCTTTATCAAATAATCAGGATAACCAGTGTTAGGTACTTCGGCGATATTTAGCCCTGCTCTTTCGGCTGAGATGTAACTTGAATAGTGCGCATTTCCGTCAAGAATTACCCAAGCATCTTTTTTTGCAAGTGCATGCATTATCGCAAACATACCTTCTCTCGCGCCCGTCGTGATTCTTGCAACATCGCACCCTAAAAATTCGGGCAGTTCTTTGTGAACGAAATCGTAAATTGGTGGCGTTCTTATTTCGTCTAGCCTTCCTTGGCAGAAATCGCAGATGCTATAACCATCTCCCCATTCCAGAAGGGCTTGTTTGGCCTCTTCAGTCAATTTTCCTCCAGTTTGCAGGGGATCGATGTTAATGAAATCCTTTGTTTGCCTCTTGAGCATGGAGGATTTCTTCCCAAAATAAAAAATTTTTCGCGGTTACTGAAAGTTTTATTTTCAAGGCCTGATTAGATCTGTGAAGCTGCCACCCTCCATGAGGAGTAGAAAAAGATATATTGCCTTCAGGATTATAAATAGAGGAAGGGTAGATGAAAAAGCGGTATCCGAGGCGATGGTAAAAAATCTCACCGCGTTGTTTGGTGAAGTTTGCGCGGTGGAAAGCGGCTTAAAGCTTGAAGAATTCGATGGAGAGAAGGGGGTCGTGAGGTGCAATCTTGAAGCGCTGGATCGTGTGATGATAGCGATCACGCTAATAGATCGAATTGGCGAGGAAAATGTTGCTCCGCTAACTCTTGGAGTTAGCGGAACGCTGAAAGGATGTAGGAAAAAATTGGGGGTGAAAGTATGAATCTTCCACAGATGGGATATGATAGGGCTATAACAGTATTCAGCCCAGACGGGAGACTATTTCAGGTTGAGTACGCAAGGGAAGCTGTGAAGCGTGGAGCGACCGCTGTGGGCATTAAGGTCAGAGAAGGAGTGATTCTCCTCGCGGATAGGAGAGTAGGGAGCAAGTTGCTTGAGGCAGATACGATAGAGAAGATATACAAAATCGATGATCACATATGTGCCGCAACTTCTGGGCTTGTTGCAGATGCGAGGGTTCTAATCGATAGGGCAAGAATCGAGGCTCAGATAAACCGCCTTACGTACGAAGAGCCTATAACTGTGAAGGAACTTGCAAAGAGAATATGCGACTTTAAGCAGCAGTTCACGCAGTACGGGGGTGTTAGACCATTTGGAGTCTCCCTTCTGATTGCAGGCGTTGATAAGGTTCCAAAGTTATACGAAACCGATCCAAGCGGTGCACTACTAGAATATAAGGCCACGGCAATAGGAATGGGAAGAAACGTGGTCGTTGAATTCTTTGAAAAAGAGTACCGCGAAGACTTGAGTTTCGAGGATGCCATGATTTTGGCTCTTGTAGCAATCGGAAAAAGCATCGAGAGCGAGATAAACCCCGAAGACGTAGAGGTAGGCTACGTGAAGACGGATGAGAAGTTATACAGAGAAATGGAAGTTGAGGATCTGAGAAAATACGTAGAGAAGGCAAATGAAAGAATCAGAGAAGAGCTGAAGAAGTAGTATGGTCTCCCTTGAAAAGGCTGTAATTGCCAAAATAAAGAAAGCGGGGAACGATTACGAGGTTTTGGTCGATCCTTACTTAGCTAGGGATTTGAAAGAGGGAAAGGAGGTAGACTTTGAGGAGCTTCTCGCTGTTGAGGAGGTATTCAAGAACTCAAGAAAGGGGGAAAGAGCTTCAGCAGAGGAGCTCCAAAAGGTCTTCGGTACAACAAATCCAAGAGAAATAGCCAGAATTATAATAACTGAAGGGGAAGTCCAAATCACTGCAGAACAGAGAAGAGAGATGCTTGAGGCAAAAAAGAAGCAAATAATCACCTTTATAAGCAGAAATTCAATAGATCCAAGGACGAACGCTCCTCATCCACCTGCAAGAATTGAAAGGGCTCTTGAAGAGGCCAGGGTGCATGTGGATATATTCAAACCCGTCGAGGCACAGATAAAGGATATTGTTAAGGCTTTAAAGCCTATCTTGCCCTTAAAGTTTGAAGAAATGGAGATAGCGATAAAAATACCACCAGAATATACAGGAAAAGCAATATCAGCGCTTTACAACTTTGGAGGGGTTACGAAAGAGGAGTGGCAAAGGGACGGCAGCTGGATCTGTGTCATGAGGATTCCCTCTGGAATGTACGGAGAGCTGATGGATCTACTCGGGAAGATAAGCAAGGGAGAAGCGTTGACTAAGATTTTGAGGAGGATAGGATGAGAAAAATCGTGCTGCCAGGAGACCTTCTGGCGTCAAATCCAAAGCTTGCGGGTTATGGTACGTATGTTGAAGGAGACAAGGTCTACGCGAGAATAATTGGAATCTATGAGCAGACCGACAACTCAATTAGAGTCATCCCGCTGAAAGGAAAGTATAATCCCTCTGCAGGAGATACCATCATCGGCATAGTTAGAGAGGTAATCTCAAATGGCTGGAATGTCGACATTAATTCCCCGTATCAGGCTTTTTTGCCGGTAAGCGAGAATCCTGAAGCTAAACCAGGAAAAAAGCTGAATGAGGTTCTTGATATTGGTGATGCGATTATTGCGAAGGTGATGAGTATAGATCCCAGAATGAGAGTTACGATTACGATGAAGGATAAAATTTGCAGGGCTATAAGATTTGGAAGAATCGTCGCTATAAATCCGGCTAGGGTTCCTAGAGTTATAGGCAAGAAGGGCAGCATGATCAAACTCATTAAGAGCGAGCTTGACGTTCAGATCGTAGTAGGCCAGAATGGTCTGATCTGGCTCAATGGAGATCGGAAAAAGGTTGCAATCGCTGAGGAGGTAATCTACATTATTGAGGAAGAAGCCCATACGGACGGGCTTACAGACAGGGTTGGAGAATTTATAAGGAGGAGAAAGAATGTCCAGACCTGATAAATTTATTATTGACGGGAAGAGACTGGATGGAAGGCTTCCAGATCAGCTGAGGCCAATAAAGATTGAGGTAGACGTTCTGAAAAGGGCGGATGGTTCGTGCTATATTGAAATGGGCAAGAACAAGGTTGTTGCGGCAGTTTATGGTCCGAGGGAAGCATTTCCAAGACACATTCAGGACCCGAGCAAGGTAGTTGTGCGTTACCGCTACAACATGGCTCCTTTCAGCGTTGAAGAGCGCAAGCGACCTGGACCAGACAGGAGGAGCATTGAGATCTCGAAGGTAAGCAAAGAAGCCTTCGAGGCAGTCATAATGAAAGAGCTATTTCCAAGAAGCGTTGTGGACATATTTGTTGAAGTTCTTCAAGCTGACGCTGGAAGCAGAACTGCGTGCATAAATGCAGCGAGTGTAGCGCTGGTCGATGCGGGAATCCCGATGAAGGGTATGCTAACCTCAGTCGCCGTTGCTAAAGTTGATGGAGTACTGGTTCTAGACCCAATGAAAGAAGAGGATAACTTTGGGGAGGCAGATATGCCTTTTGCCTTCCTTATACGCGGTGGAAAGATAGAATCCGTTGCCCTTCTTCAGATGGACGGCAGAATGACCAGAACAGAGATAAAAGAAGCCCTTAATTTGGCTAAAAAGGGCGCTATGGAGATCTACAATCTTCAAAGGGAAGCAATAATGAAGCAGTTTGTCGAGGGGGGAGAAGAGAATGCCTGAGGATATACTGGTCGATATAAAAAAGGACTATGTTCTTTCTAAGCTGAGAGATAATGAGCGAATCGATGGAAGGAAGTTCGACGAATTTAGAAAAGTTGAAATAAAAACAGGAATTATTGAGAAGGCCGAAGGGTCGGCTTTAGTCAAACTAGGAAACACCCAAGTTCTCGTTGGAATCAAAATGCAACCCGGTGAACCTTTTCCCGATACACCGGATAAGGGAATCATAATCGTGAATGCTGAACTCGTCCCTTTGGCTTCACCAACATTCGAGCCCGGACCACCTGATGAGATCTCAATTGAGCTTGCAAGGGTTGTAGATCGTGGGATAAGAGAGAGCGAGGCGGTGGATTTGTCTAAACTCTGCATAGAGGCGGGAAAAAATGTTTGGATGGTTTTTGTTGATATCCATGCTCTTGACGATGACGGAAATCTGCTTGACGCGTCTGCAATTGCATCGATAGCAGCGCTGATGAACACTAAAGTTCCGGCGAGCAGATTCGGGTTGGGAGGAGATTTTGAATTGCCAATAAACGATGTTCCGATCTCTGTAACTTCCTTGGTAGTTGGAGATAAGTTTTTGGTTGACCCTTCAAGAGACGAGCTTAGCATTGGCAACACCACGCTTACTGTGACAGTTGACAGGGACGATAACATAGTTGCAATGCAGAAAAGTGGGGATTACTTGCTGAGCGAAAGCCTTCTGGATCAGATAGTTGAAGCCAGTATAAGGGTATCCAGGAAGATCAGAGAAAATCTGCTTTCGCAGGTATCAAAGTGCTGAGAGAATTTCATCGATGTTTTTTATTTCCTCTTCTACCTTCGCAATTGCAGAGCTGCAGTCTAAGAACTGTAGCTCGCTTTGGCACTGGGGGCAAACGAAGTTCAGGGATATTGCATCATCGTAGCTAACTTTCACGCACATATTTGGGCAAATATAATGGATTGCGTTTTTTTCAGCTTCTAGCTTCTTTAAAAGTTTCTCTTTCGTCTTTTCAAGTTCTCTCTTCAGAATCAGGCGGGCTTTGTCGTAATTCAGCTTCCAATAATATTCCATCCATCCAGTTTCATCATCCTTTTTCCTGCGGTATTCCGCGAGCCCCAGTTCATACATGGCAAAGAGAGCTTTTCTAATCTCGTTAATCTCGACCCCTAACTCAAGTGCCAGTTGATCATCGGTAAATTCATCTTTTATATCTAGCGAATATAAAATTGCTCCTATTTCACCTGCGACCCTCGAGATCAGTTCCCCAATAAGTTCTTCTCTTTTGGTCAGCACTTTCACATTACTAATATTATCCTTCCCATATTTTAATGTTGCGTGTCCAAACTGTTACAACTGAAAGCCTTATCCTTCAGGCGGAGAGGAAGTCAGCAAGTTTTTAAATACAAACTGACCACTCTTGAACCATGAAAGAAGTCCCGCTTCCAGAGATCAACATAGGCCTCGTTGGTCACGTTGATCACGGTAAAACGACTCTTGTAGCTGCATTGAGTGGAGTTTGGACAGATAGACACAGCGAGGAAATAAAGAGAGGAATATCTATAAAGCTCGGTTACGCTGACGCAACTTTCAGGAAGTGTCCAGAATGTAAGGGTGTCGAGGCTTTTACGACAGAACCCGTATGTCCTATCCATGGTGTTGAAACAGAAATACTCAGGACTGTGAGTTTTGTCGACAGTCCCGGGCACGAAATGCTCATGGCAACAATGCTTAGCGGCGCAGCAATTATGGATGGTGCAGTACTGGTAATCGCTGCAAACGAAAAATGTCCAAGACCTCAGACAAGGGAACACTTGTACGCTCTTGAGATAATCGGCGTTAAGAAGATCATTATCGCTCAGAACAAGATCGACATAGTCCCTAAGGAGAGGATTTTGGAGAATTACAAGGAGATAAAGGAATTCGTTAAAGGAACTATAGCGGAGAACGCTCCAATTATCCCCCTGTCTGCTCAGCAGAAAGTGAATATCGACGCTCTTATTAAAGCAATCGAGGAGACAATTCCGACCCCCGAGAGGGATCTTAACTCCCCACCATTGATGCAGATAGCGAGAAGTTTCGACGTCAACAGGCCCAAAACGAAGCCCGAGAATCTGGTTGGTGGAGTTGTTGGTGGTAGCCTGATGAGAGGTAGGCTCAAGGTAGGAGACGAAATTGAGATTAGACCCGGTATAAAAAAGGACAAGGACTGGGAACCCATAACGAGTGTTGTGGAAAGCATAATGGCTTCTGGGAGACAGGTAGAAGAAGCAACGCCTGGGGGACTGATAGGCGTTGCCACAAAGCTTGATCCATTCTTGACAAAAGCGGATGCGATGGTTGGAAACGTCCTTGGGCATCCGAATAAGCTGCCGCCGGTTTTAAAGGATTTCACGATGGAAATTCAGTTGTTCGAGAGGGTAGTAGGTTTGGAGGAGGATTTGGCAGTAGATAAAATAAAAATGAACGAACCTCTTATGCTGGCTGTGGGCACTTCTATAACGCTCGGTGAGGTCAAGTCTGTAAGGGACAATGTGGTTGAAGTATCTTTACGAAGACCTGTTTGTGGTGAAAGAGGATGGAGAGTTGCGATAAGCAGAAGGGTAGGGGGGAGATGGAGGCTGATAGGTTCAGGAATTCTTGTGTGATATTCGATACAAATGCGTTAATCTACGCAGTGAAAAACAGGTTGGATTTTTCCAATTTTAGGCTAGTAGTTCCTAGAGCAGTTGTCAATGAGCTGAGGGTGCTTGAGGAGAAACTAACTGGCAATGAAAAAACAGCAGTGAAGGTGGTTTTGAAGCTGATCGAGAAAGCAGAGATAGTTGAAAGTCAAGAAGGTGATGAGGGAATTCTCGAAGTTGCCAAAAGGTTGGGCTGTGGTATAGTCACTAACGACAAAGAGCTTAGAAGAAAGGCCGAAAAACTTGGACTAGCCGTGGGTTATGTCAAGCTTGGGAGAATAGTTTTTTAAAAAGCAGAACCTTTTAGCGGGACTGATATTTTTGTAGAATTTCTCTAAGCTCGACGACTTTCCCGATTACGATAATTGCTGGAGCTGTGATACTCTGCTTCTTGACCTTGTCGACAATATCTCGCAAGGTTCCTACAACGACCCTCTCTTCCCTTGAGAACCCCTTTTCAATAACTGCCACGGGTGTTTCGGGATCTTTTCCGTTTTCAACGAGATTCCTGCAAATTCCATCTATGTTGGATAGACCCATTAGGACTACAATTGTTGCATTTAGTTTTGCTAAAGCACCCCAGTTTAATCTCTCCCGGCTCTCCTGTCCAGTGATGAATACCACTGCTGGATCGTAACCGCGGTAAGTGATCGGAATACCTGCATTTCCCGGAACTGCAATCGCCGAGCTTATTCCGGGAATGTATTCAAAATTCACACCCTCTTTAGCTAAAAACTCTGCTTCTTCCCCGCCTCTGCCAAAAACGAATGGGTCACCTCCCTTTAGTCTGACCACAATCTTACCTGATCTGGCTAATTCTACCATCATCCTGTTTATTTCTTCCTGCTCAAACTTATGTGCTCCCCTTCTTTTTCCGACACTTATGAGTTCGGCTTTAGTCTCTTTAAGAAGTTCCGTAACCTCTCCAATTAACTCGTCGTAAAGTATGACGTCTGCTTTTTTTATAACTTCGAGAGCCCTCAGAGTTAGTAAATCCACCTTTCCAGGCCCTGCACCGACAATGTAGACCTTACCCACCATCTTTCAACTCCTTCGCGATTTCAATCGCATCTTTTAATGCAGAATTCTTGTCAAGAGTTCTTTCAACTCTTGTGTATCTTCCAGCAAGTATTTCGCAGATAACTCTAACTTTTCCTCCTTTGACCTCCGCATAGACTCCAAAAGGAACCGCACATCCAAAGCCCAATTCTCTGGCAATTGTCCTCTCCACTTGAGCCGAAAGCCATGTTTCCTCGTCATTCATGAATGAAACGAGCCACTCTTCCCCCTCCCTCGTTGAGATGGCTATGACTCCTTGGTTTGGCGGGGGAACGATTAAGTCTGGCGGAAAGCGCTGGTATTCAAGTCTCAGCCCTAGCCTCTGAATTCCCGCTTCGGCAACTATTATAGCGTCATACAGCCCTTCTCGAAGCTTTCTAAGTCTGGTATCTAGGTTCCCTCGAAGATTTTCGAAAGTTAAATCTTTCCTCAATCTCAAAAACTGGGCCCTTCTGCGAAGGCTTGAGGTCCCAACCTTTGCATTCTCGCAAAGTTCTTCCAGTTTCTCGTTGTTCCGGGAAATGAGGGCGTCACATGGGCTATCCCTTTTTAACACTGCCGCTATCTTTGTTCCAGGAACCCTCTGACTTGGAACATCCTTGTAGCTGTGAACGGCTATGTCGATATCCCCTCTAGCTAGTGCCGTGTCGATGGCCCTGACAAATGCACCCATTCCCTTGAACTCGTGCAGTGGCCTATCCCTCATTATGTCGCCTGCAGTCTTAATCGTCTTTATCTCTACTTCGTACCCCTCTTTTTCTAGTTTCTCGACAACAATTCGGGTCTGAGCCAGAGCGAGCTTGCTTCCGCGAGTACCCACTCGAAGCTTCATATCGCACTGCTGAAAGCTTCGATCGTCCTTTCGATATCCTCTTCGGTGTGAGCGTAGCTCATAAAGCAGCTCTCGAACTGTGAAGGCGGGAAAAATACACCGTGTTCAAGTAATTTCCGGAAGAAGTTCATATAGGCCTCTTTGTTTAGCCTAAGTGCTTCATGATAATTCTTTGGGGTTTTTCCAAAGTAGATACAGAACATAGAGGAAATCTGGCCCAGCTCAATACCTTCCTTGTCGTTTAGCAAATCTCTAATTCCGCAGCAGAGTTTTTTAGTCTTTTCAGCTGTTCTCTCAACAATTCTGTCCCTTTCTAATATCTTAACCGTTGTATAGCCAGCTATTAAGCTCATGGGGTTTCCGCTAAAAGTTCCGGCCTGATAAACGTCTCCTGAAGGTGAGATCCTGCTCATAATCTCCTTTCTCCCTCCATATATCCCAATAGGAAATCCGCCCCCTGCAATCTTGCCTAACGTCGTGATATCCGGTTTTACGCCGTAGCACTCCTGAGCTCCGCCAAGAGAAAGTCTGAAGCCTGTGATTATTTCATCAAAGATTAGAAGAACGTCGTTCTCTTTGGTTATTCTTCTAACTTCCTTGAGGTAGTCACCTTCCGGAATTATTAGTGCGGAGTTACCCATAACGGGCTCCATTATTACGCAGGCAACGTCTTTATTTTTTTCAAGCAGTTCTGAAAGCTTTTCCGTATCATTGAATGGAACTTGAAGAGTGTTTTTTACGAAATCGCTTGGAACGCCTGCAGAGTTCGGTACACCGAATGTAGTTGCCCCGCTTCCGGCTTTCACGAGCACGGCGTCGTGTGAACCGTGGAAGCTTCCTTCGATTTTCACGATTTTGTCTTTTCCAGTAAAACCCCTTGCTAGTCTGAGAGCCGACATCGTCGCCTCGCTGCCGGTGTTTACGAATCTTAGCATTTCTATGGATGGATAGAATTTTCTTATCAGTTTCGCGTATTTCACCTCAAGCTCAATGGGGGTCCCATAAAGCCATCCCCTCTCTAGCTGCTCCTTCAGAGCATCTTTCACTTCTGGATTTGCATGTCCCAGAATTAAAGCTCCGTAGGCCAGACAGTAATCTATGAACTCGTTTCCATCGACATCGAAAAGTTTAGAGCCGGCCGCCTTTGAGACGTAAAACGGATTCGGCTTGAAAGCTCTTACGGGGCTGCTGACACCTCCTGGCATGAGCTCGATTGCTTCCTTGTACAGCCTGCTGGACTTTTCCGTTTGCATGTAGAAACTTTTCGATATTGTTTAAAATTCCTTTCACAACTGGGAAGCCTCGCCCTTCAGCGGGATGAGCTCAGCGATAGAAAGAAATAAGTATAGGTAAATCTAGCTGCGATTGTGAGAAGGCTTAAAATGATCCTAGCTCTACTGCTTCTCTCTCTCGCTTTAACGTCGCTTTATTTTCTCCCTTCCGAGAGAAGCGATAGCCCTGCTATTCTCAGTTACAGGGTCGTAAGAACTTTTCCGCATGATCCGAATGCTTTCACGCAGGGCTTAGTTTATGAAAACGGCAGCCTTTACGAAAGTACGGGCCTTTACGGATGTTCAACGATCCGGAGAGTCGATCTTGAAACGGGTAGAATCTTGCAGATTAGGAACCTTCCAGCCAATTATTTTGGTGAGGGAATCGCAATCGTCGGCGATAGGATCATCCAGCTCACATGGAGAGAGCACAGAGGTTTCGTTTATGATAAGAAAACCTTTGAACTTCTTGAGGAATTCAGTTATCCAACTGAGGGTTGGGGGCTGACTTTTGACGGTAAAAGGCTCATAATGAGCGACGGTTCTTCCACCCTCTACTTTATGGATCCCAGTACATTCGAAATTCTTGGTAAGATTGAAGTTCATGACGGAAAAAAGGCGGTAGACAGACTTAATGAGCTCGAATTCATTGAAGGTTTTGTTTATGCGAACATATGGATGGAGGACAGAATAGCAATAATTGATCCTGAAAATGGAAGAATTGTCGCTTGGATTGACTTAAGCGGTATCTATACTGGAAAAAAGGAAATTAACGACGTTCTTAATGGAATAGCCTACGATCCAGAGAAAAAGAGACTTTATGTTACAGGAAAGCGGTGGGACAGCATATTCGAAATAGAAGTTATTAAATCAGTCAAAAAATAGACTAAATGCAGAATCCAAATGGAAAAAATGACTTCGGAGTGGGACTTAGCCAAGCAGAGCACCAAACTTTCTTGCGAGACCTATTTTTTTAATCTTCAGCTTCCCAGAGAGCATTAATCTCATCTGTTTCAGCATTCCTGCAGTTGAAAGAAGAGTGAGCGTATCGTAGTCTGGTACCGAAATCATTCCAAAGTCCTTTTCAGGTTTTTCGCCCGTGACCTTTATTTTCTCTCCTTCAAATTCGACAGTCGCGCCAACGTTCATGTTTCTGATCTCTATGTAAAGTTTTCCCCGTATATTTCTGGCTAGTTCAGCCTTATCGGGTTCCTTTATTTTTTGTTCTATTAACTGTCCTAGTATGTTAGCAAAACCTTCCTCTGGATAACTTACCGAGATCATGAATAAAATTCGTGAACAATTTATAAGCTTTTTTGGTTCAAAGAGAAAGACAAAATTTTAAAGCAAGGGATAAAAAAAGAAACATGCTCAGCAGGTTCAAGCTATTGGTCACACAAAAGCTCGCTCCTGTTGGTGATCTGGTAGGAAGAAAGCTTTCTCCCAACCAGCTCACTTTCATGGGCCTGATTTTGGGGGTTTTTGCTTTCCTTTTTATATTAAACGGAAAGATCATTTACGGAGCAATCTTCACGCTTTTGAGCGGTATTTTTGATCTGCTGGACGGATTAGTTGCGAGAATTCAGAAAATGGAAACAAACCTCGGAGGTTTTCTCGATTCTGTTTTCGACAGATACGTTGACGTGCTGATCTTTATAGCGCTGGGCCTGTATGGTGTCGATTGGCTTTTGGTTTCTGTGGCTATGAGCGGGGCCCTTCTCGTTAGCTACACGAGGGCAAGGGCGGAGAAGTTCATAGAGAGGTGCGATGTGGGTATAGCTGAGAGAGGAGAGAGGATGATAATCTTATTTCTGGCAATGGTCACCGGTTATATATCTGAGGGACTGGTGCTCATAGCGGTGCTTAGCCATCTAACTGCAGTTCAGAGGATCGTATACACATTTAGGAGGTCTAGAAGTATTCGTTGAGAATTAGGTTTTTCTTTTGAACTGGAGATTGTAGAGATCCTCTAAACGCTTAATTGAATCAGCCTCGCTCACATCTTTGTCATCTCTTAGTCTGATGAATCTCGGGAATCTCAGAGCGTATCCGCTCTCGTATTTCGGACTCTTTTGGATCTCTTGGTAAGCCACCTCAAAGACGTACTTCGGCACGAACTTTACGTTCTTCCCTTCGTGGGTGACTATTATCTGCTTGAAGAGCTCCGTGAGTTCTTCCAGATCTTCGTCCGTAAACCCGGTTGCGACCCTTCCAACTCTTAGAAGGTTGCCTGTAGTTTCATCAGTGCATGCAAGTTCATAGGAGCTAATTAGGTGGCTTCTTTTTCCTTCGCCCCACTCTCCACCAACCACAACGAGATCCAGAGTTTCCATCACGTATTTGAGCTTTAGCCAGTGCTTTCCCCTCTTTCCCGGAACATAGGGCGAATTTGGATTCTTTAGCATCACACCCTCGTGCCCGGCATTTATGGCATCATTGAAGATTTTCTCAATGTCTTCCTTGTTTCTGGTCCTAACCTGATTTGCTATCTTTATTCTTTCCGACTCTGAAATCACAGATTCAAGAATCCTCCTTCTCTCTGCAAGTGGTTTGTCAACTATTTCTTCATCGCAGTAAAGGATATCAAAGGCATAGAACTGCAGTGGAATCTTTTCGACCATTCTTGAAACACCATGCTTCCTTCTGAACCTTCTAAGAACGTGCTGAAATGGCATCGGTCTCCCGTCTTTGACCGCTATGACTTCTCCATCCAGAATCACACCCTCCTTCACGTTCTTTTTTATTTCTTCAGCGATTTCTGGCAGTGCTTTGGTTACGTTCTCGAGTCTTCTCGAGTAGATTTTCAGCTCTCCGTCCCCCCAGTGAATCTGAACCCTACTACCATCGAATTTCCATTCTACTGCAACCTCCCCCATTTCTGAAACCGCATCTTCGAAGCTTTCGGCAACCTGAGCGAGCATCATTCTCACGGGAGTGTGAAGTCTGATCTTTATCTCTTCCAAACCCTTTTTTCCGCTGTTTTTTGCGATCACTGCCACTTTTCCTAGGTCACTGGTTACCATGTAGGCTCTTTCGACAAGTTCTTCATCAACCCCGAATGCTTTGGCAATCGCATCTCTCACGATACCCTCACCGACACCAAGGCGCATCTCGTTCATAATCAGCCTCGTTAGGTACTTCGCCTCCAATGGGGTGGCTAAGCCATAAAGGCCAGTCAACAGTAGAACTTTTCTTTTCCTGCTTCCCTCCCCTATCAGGGAAGAAATTTCATCGAATATTTCTCTAACCCTTTTAATCGTTAATTCTTCAGCTTCAAGAGTTATCATAATCCTTCCCTTCACAATTCTTTCGCTTGCAAGCCCTAGATCTCCGAGTTCCCTTACCATTTCCTCTATCTTCTCTTTCTTTATCCCGCCAACATTTTCGAGCACTTCGTAGAGTAGCCCGACTCCCACTCCAAGCTCTCGCTCGTCCCATGTGGGGTAGACCCTTCCGATTAGAAAGAGAATTACATTGTAGAGGTCATCATCTTCTAGCCCTTTTATGAAATTTGAAATTTTGTCAGTTAGCTCGAGCGTGGAAGATATCTTCTCTATGCTCTCGCAGAATTCGGCGAATTCCCTGAATAGCATAAAATTTGTGATATTTTAGGTTAATTAAGCTATCGTTCGAGATCCCATCTTGAGCTCGGGTCTCCTGTCAGGTATTTTTCCACTAGTTTTCTCTCAATCTCGATGTTGTAGTAGTTCGCCAAGCTTATTACCATAAAAAGAACATCGCATAGCTCTTCACCGATTTCTTCTAGTTTGTTTTTTCTCACAGCTTCGGCGAGTTCTCCGACTTCTTCGAATAGAACCGATAGCAAAAACAGTGGACTGCTCTTGGAATCGATGCTGTAGTATTTTTCTTTTATTGCCTTTACGACCTCCGCAAATTCCACAGTGGATCTGATGCTAGTGGATAAATGTATCTTTCGACTCGACTCTCTGAGGTGCATCTTGATTTACTAACCGAAAACTTTATATGCTCTATCCGCAAACCTTATATACTGCATGCCAAATCTGATCCCTCTCGGAAAACCCGAAAAAATATCTAAATCAGGGATGCTTCTGGTTCCGATTAAACCTACAAATTTGCCAAAAATCGGCGAAAAAGTTGTAACAAGAAAAATGGAGCAGGTAGGGATCGTCTACGATATAATTGGTCCGGTAATTTCGCCTTACGCGCTGATCAAGCCAGTTAAGGTGGTTTATGAAGATATGTTTGTGGTGAGGGAGTATGGTGGAAGTAGAAAAGGTTCGGGAAAAGGAAGTAGAAAAGGAAGTGGAAAAAAAGGAGATTGAGAGAGAGGAGGATATAGAAGTCTGCCCCGAATGTGGAAGTCCAAGGCTCATTAGAGACTATAGAAGAGGAGAATTCATTTGTCAGGATTGCGGGCTTGTGATAGAGGATCAGTATATAGATGCGGGCCCAGAATGGAGGGCCTTTGACAGCGAGCAGAGAGATCGAAGAAGCAGGGTTGGTGCTCCGGTAACCTTCACTATACATGATAAGGGACTTTCAACGATAATAGACTGGAGCAACAAGGATTACTACGGCAAGGCTATTTCGGTCAGGAATAGAGCGCAACTGTTCAGACTGAGAAAATGGCAGCGTAGGATCAGGATAAGCAATGCTACAGAAAGAAATCTCGCATTTGCTCTCAGTGAGCTTGACAGGATGGCTTCAGCGTTAGGACTACCTAAAAGCGTCAGAGAAGCTGCCGCGGTTATATACAGGAAAGCAGTTGAGAAGAACCTGATAAGAGGGAGAAGCATCGAGGGCGTTGTAGCAGCAGCACTATATTGCGCATGCAGACAGGCTGGAGTGCCAAGAACACTAGAAGAGATCGCTGTATACTCAAGAGTGGATAGAAAGGAGATTGGCAGAACTTACAGGTTCATAACTAGGGAGCTTGGAATCAAGCTTATGCCGACAAGCCCGGCAGACTATGTGCCGAGGTTCTGCGCCGCATTAAACCTCAGCGGAGAAGTACAAAGGAAGGCAATTGAGGTTATCAAGAAGGCTGAGGAGAGAGAGCTCACCAGCGGCAGGGGTCCAACTGGAGTCGCGGCGGCTGCGATATACGTCGCCTCAATTTTGCTTGGTGAAAGAAGGACACAGAGGGAAGTTGCCGAAGTTGCTGGAGTTACGGAAGTAACGATCAGGAATAGGTACAAAGAGCTGGCGGAGAAGCTTGGTATAGAGATAATTCTTTGAAAAATAATTCTTTGAAAAATCTTAACTTTTTTAAATCTCTGCGTCTTTTTGTTTGTATCCAAAAGCATTTTTAAACTCGGATATTCTGTGCTTTATGAAGGAGCTGGATTTGATCTTTAGGAGGGTATCCATCAGGAGGTTTCAGCAGAAAGAAGTCGACGAAAAAACTGTAAGATTGATTTTAGAAGCTGGAAACGCTGCACCTTCAGCTGGGAATCTTCAGGCAAGGGATTTTATTGTGGTTAGGGATCCGAAAATAAAAAATGAGCTAGCAAAAGCCTCTTTAAGGCAGATGTTCATAGCACAGGCCCCTGTTGTGGTTGTGGTCTGTGCAAATTACCCGAGAAGCATGAGAGTTTACGGAGAAAGGGGAAAGCTCTATGCAGAGCAAGACGCAACCGCAGCTGTAGAAAACATGCTTCTTGCAGTAACCGCTCTTGATCTCGGGGCAGTGTGGGTAGGCGCATTTGACGAGGCGAAAGTTTCAGAAATCCTGGGTTTGCCTGCTTACGTGAGGCCGATGGCAATCATTCCGATTGGATATCCTGCGGAGCGACCGGAAAGGAGAAGCAGGTATCCGATTGACGAGCTAACGCATTACGAGCGCTGGTAAACATCCAGTTTATCAACTTCGTCAAATACGCCGATGATCTTGTAGAAGGTTGTGCATTCCTTCAGGGCCTTGGCATCTTCCTCGCTTAGTGGGGCCTCGACTTCTACAAAGAAAACGTAGTCTCCGAGCCCCGTCTTTGCTGGCCTGGATTCAAGCTTTCTTAGATTGAATCCTTTTCTGTAAAACACTTCCAGAACGTTTTTCAGGGCTCCGGGTTTATCCTCGACTGCAAAGAAGAGGGAAGTTATCCTTCCCTCCATTTTGCCGGTTTTCTTCCTGATCAGATAAAATCTCGTTATGTTCCTATCCTTCAGGTCTTGGATACCTTTCCTCAGTATGCAAAGCCTGTGGAGTTTTGCAGCATTTTCGGAGACTATTGCAGCCGAGTAATCATCGAGTAATCTCAAAGCATCGCTTGTCGAGGATGTATATCTAATCTCAGCATTGGGCAGATAGTTATTTATGAATCCCATGCACTGTGCTATCGCCTGCGGGTGAGAATATACGATTTTAATGTCCCCAAACCTCAGTTCTCTTTTAGTTACCAGACAGTGGTTTACCTCCAGCTTTGCCTCGCCGAAGACCTCCACTTCGTGACTCATAAGCGCATCGAGCACAGGCAGAACCGTTCCGTTTACGGAGTTCTCAATGGGAACGATCCCGTAATCGACCTCTCCCATTTCCACGAGTTTTATTATTTCGTCAGTATTTGAGCAATATCGCAGAGGGAGCCTTGAACCAACGAGCTTTAGCGCAATTTCCTCGCTAAAGCTACCTTTTGGACCAAGAACAGCAACTGCTCTCTTTATACCTAATTTGCTGTATTCTTCTTCCTTCGTGAGCTTCATGATTTTTTCAAAAATCTCTTCGACTGCCAGTGGATTCAGCTTCGTCTTTTTGAGAATCTCTCTGATTTTGTTGTCTTCGACTTCCTTAACTTCGATGGGTTCATCCCTTTCTTTTTTCATCTCTGCGATCTTCTTCCCAATCTCAACCCTTTTTTCAAGCAGGCGGAGTATTAGCGAATCTATAACTTTCAGTGCCCCCCTCATTTTTTCCAATTCGGAAATTTCACCGGTGATCTTGCATAGCTCAAGCAGGAGTTCGCTGTTCTCAGCGCTCTCTGATTTTTCTCTTGCCCTGAAGAAAATCCTTCTGAAGTTTTCCTTATCTTTGATAACATCGTTTAAAGCCGAAATTTTCTTTACAAATTCCTCTCTCTCTTTTTCTGCGTTTTTCTGTATTGCGTAGCACATTTCCCAGTTCTGGGCCAGATATCTTGCTGCCAGTTTTCTTAATGCGCTATAGGTGAGTGTCCCAAATCCTATATCCTGGGTAAGGTCTGCAAAAGCCAACAGAAGGAAATGCGTCAGCCCTTGGATCTTTGCCATGGCTTTATCGTGCTCTTCTGCACTCATTTTGGTAACTAGAGCACCAGCCTTAATGAATTCGTTTATTATCGTTTTTTCTTCTTCTCTTTCGGACTCGTGGACGACGATTATATTGGATAGGGGTATTTCGGTATCTTTTCCGAACATGGGATGGATGCTCAAAAAGTCGAAGCCGGATCTTTCAAATAGCGGGATCGAAATGCTCTTTACAGAAGCGACGTCGACGAGAAGAGCATCGAATTTTGCCTCTCCTTTTATATGGGCTAATGCGTTTTTTATTTCACCCATTGGGGTGCAAATGAAGATAACATCAAATTCAGAAATGTTATTTGTCTCCTTCTTTTTCTCATCCACATCGTAGCCTTTGACATAATAGCCTCTTGAATAGAAAAATTCTTTTAGCAGAGATCCAAGATCTCCAACGCCGTATACCAGTATTTTCACCTTTTCACCCCCAAAAGCCTCAGTATTTCAACCGCTTCTTTTAGTTCGATCTGTCCGGGTGCTTTTTTCGTCCCGACATAGCAATAAATTAAGGGAGATCCAAGAAGGGCGGACGCTATTCTTGTAAATCGAAAATTTTCACCCATGAGGAAAGCTACAACGTTTTCGAATTCAAGAAGTATTTTTGCAATTTTTCTCCAGTCTTCAAGGCTCTTTCCGAGAGTTGCAATTTTGAAGTAGTCCCCTCTCCTGTTCTCAACAAGCTCCTTAAGGAATTTATAATCCGGGGTCTCGCTGAAATTGTGATAGGATTCGATTATTCTGTGATTAAATTTAAATTCTTCGAATAATTCATCTTTGAGGTCAAACTCGAGATCCAAGAATTCAGCGCAAACTTTATCACCAACGCTTTTTATTTTATTAATTCTATCCTCTTCTGGTCCCTCATATAGTCCTCCATCGGTTTTTCTTCTGCAGGTTACGATGTATGAGCCCTTTGGAATGAAATCGAATCTGCCAAGATCTAGTCTGAGTTCTATAAAATCAGCCCCCTTCGAAAGCACCAGTTCTTCGGAATTAGAAACAGTTGCGACAAGTTTCATTTTTCTACTACAAATTCATCCACTTTTACCCCGAAATGCCTCGCTTTTTCGCCAACCCACACGAGAACATCATCGCCGGCTTTTAGTTCAGAGACGGAGACATGCTTTCCTTCCGGATTTATGAGCTTGATAGTCTCGGCATTTTGCACTATCACGCTACCATCGATTCCGTCCGCTTCCGCAACGATGAGAAGCAAGGGTCTGCGCTCGATTTTAACCCTTCCGACGTAGCTTTTTCTCACATTGCCATCGAACCTGACTATTTCGATCTCTTCTCCAGCCTTTAACTCTGCTAGATATCTGGTTCTGTCTCCAACCTTAAGATAGGCATTTACGCTTCCAGCGTTAACCCTGAAAGGTCTTGAAGCAACATATTCACTCTCCTCACTTTCACTTGCGATCAGAAACATGAATCCAGCTTTGTTTCCGACAAGCATACCTTCGCCCACCGACATTATCGAGACCGTGTCAATACAAACCCTTTCACCAAGTCCGAGAGGTTTTATCTCTTTTATCTTGGCTTTTGTTAGCTTTAATCTCTCTTTGCCACTTTTGACCAGTTCGTAAAATTTTTTGAGGGCATCTCTTCCACCTTTAACTGCAATGCCGTCAGCGCCTTTTTCTAGAGTCGTTAAAGCCAGATTTGCATCCTCCTCGCTTTCGACAATTACGATGGCCTTCCCCCTCTTCATCGCAACTATGTTCTCTAGGGGTATGACCTTCCAGTCTGAGAATTTGAGGACCGCAATCTGCTTGCCTAAAGCCTTTTCTTGATCCTTGGCCGATTTAATCTCCAGAATCTCCTCCAGCGGTACAAGACTGATTTTTCCGAGTTTTTTGGCCTTTTCAATGAATTCGTTTCTGACAATTGCTCCATCAAAGCCGAGTTCTATCGCATCTCTCAGGCTCGCCTTCACTTCGTCCCAGTTATCTCCATCTGCTAACAACCATATCTCTTTCATTTTCAAGCACCTCTTCGGCTGTCATCCCCTCATGGATTATGTTATGTAGTGCCTTAGCAATATCCCTTGGTGAGGGGTTGCTAAAAATGTTTCTGCCAACCGCAACTCCGCTCGCTCCATTTTTCATCGCGATCTCAACCTTCTTTAGAAGCTCGTATTCGTTTTCCTTAGCACCTCCGGCAATGACAACGGGCACCTTGCAGAACTTGGTTACTTGAGAGAATTTCTCAACGTAGGGAACCTTTACGATATCTGCTCCAAGTTCATAACCAATTCTTGCACACTGGCTCACGGTTTCCGTGTTTACCTCAAGCTTTCCCTTGGGATAAATCATTGCGAGAACGGGAATACCGTAGCCGTCAGCTATCTCGCAGATTTCTCCCAGTCTCTCGAGCTGTTCTGCCTCTGTTTCGGTGCCTACATTGACGTGAACACTTACAGCGTCTGCACCGAGGTAGATGGCATATTCGACACTGGATACTATCCTCTTATCGTTCGGATTCTGGGATAGGCTAGTCGATGCGCTCAGGTGGACGATCAGTCCAATATCGAGATCCACTAGGATCTTTGAGTGCCTCACGATGCCCTTGTGCAGCACGACAGCATCGATGTAGTCGCTCACTGTTTTGAGCATTTCATCAATATTTTCCAGACCTATTTCGATTTTGCTAACTCCGTGATCCATTGGCATTATCAGTGTCCTTCCGTCTTTTAGTATTCTCTTTAGTCTCCTTAATTTTCCACCCATATAAAACACCTCATATATTTATATAGCGTAAAGAGGTGCAAGGCGGAGCCAATGCAAAACACCTCCCCTTTTAATAGCTAAACCTATAGTACCAGCTAAACCTAAAAGCGAGGTCGTATCTGTTACCTTGCAGTGGTTTAGCTGGCATCATCTATCATTGTTGGATACGGTATTTAAAATTTTCCCGTGGAATTTTTGATCTTGCTGGTTTCTCTCTTCAGAAATTCCCTCATTCTCCTCTTTCCAGAAATTATGAATTTAAGCGTGTTCAGGCCCCCTTGTTTGAACTTATAGCATTTTTTTGGTTCGAACTCTAGAAAATCGCCTTTTTGGACAGCATACCCGTAAAGGGTTACTGACCTTATCTTCTTTACGTACTCGTTGTGAGTGTGGAGCAGGACGCAGGCTTTCTGGTTGCCTCTCAACTGAACCCATTTCGGTTTTTTGAACACAATTTTATTACCTTGGATCGTGAAATGGGTTGTTGGAAAGCTCAGTGGAAACTCCTTTTCGTAAAATGAAACTACGGCTCTTTCAAATCCCTTCAGGAGTTTTTCGAGCTTCAAGATACTCCCTCCAGTATTTCGGGATCATTCTCTACGTCCCCATCCCTCCAAAAAAGCAGCCTTTGAGGTTTAACTTCTATGAGTATTCTATAGACGTACCAATCCAGAAGCCTTTTTGCAAGGGGAGACATCAGTTCTTCTGCCATCTTTGTCAAGACGGTCTTTTTCCAACAATCTTTGTGGTTGATCATCAGGTTCATGAGGTAGCTCAGGTTTTCTTCAACGTTCTCGCTGACTTTTGCAATTCCCAAAACCAAAACTACTGCCCTCTCTTCAATGCCACTGTACTTCGGGTTGCTGAACAGCACTGAAACTCTCGGGTTCTTTTTTATGCATGCAACCTTCCTGTAAAAGGCCGGTGAAGTCGTTATCACGATTGATTTCTTCTTCGCGTCGTAATAAGGCAAAACTGCAATTGTTCTAGGCATTTCACCGTCCAAATACGTGAATTCTGCGGTAAGGTACTTTTCAAACACGTCTTCAATCCACCCCGGTATTGTCGAGATCATTAAGAATTTTGTAGCTTATTAAATATTAAAGTTTACGAAACCCTGCAAGAAAGCATACGGTTTTAACTGTGGAGGGGCTTTATATGAGCAACAAACCCCGCCCTTCAGGGCGGGGGAAAAGTCTTTAACTCGAAGCCGCTACACTGTTTTGGATGCCCTCCTCTGGCCAACTTTTAAGAGATGAGGAGCGGGAGCCGAGTTCTCCCGCAATGCCAGGGGAAGGCATCTGCGAAGTCAAATTTAAAAATAGGAGAACAAA